>Ga0206856_10001_pt1 | contig 142370 bp, 130 predicted proteins | sample Alteio_BWOrgCont_48_FD_152630 | JGI IMG/M metagenome (GOLD analysis project Ga0206856, IMG submission 152630) | Enriched cells from forest soil in Barre Woods Harvard Forest LTER site, Petersham, Massachusetts, United States -... | ecosystem: Environmental > Terrestrial > Soil > Temperate forest...
CTAAATCTGGTATGTGGGAACGAAGATCAAATACTGATCTACCTCCTTCATCACATTACATTTCAAGCTATGAAATTGCTTGGAATCCCAATAACAGCAATATACTTGCAGTTTTAGCACCCGACTCAACCTTACATATTTGCCTACAAAGTCATGGTCACATTTCAATTTCTCAACCCATATCCTCCCCATCCAAAGATGTTTGGGTTATAGAGCGAGCCGCGATCAACTGGAGCCCTGATGGAAAAACTCTGGTATTTTTAGAACGTACCAAGACAAACGGTACGCTTATTTTTATGCAGCAACAGGCCAGCAGCTTACTGTATACAATAGTTAAACGCATACCGACTACAGTGAGTTATCCTTCTAATCATTCCTTACTTGCATGGAGCCCCAATGGTAAAATGCTTGCCGTGTACGGTATAGTTCATGGTAGCAAAGAAATAATCGGAACAACGTACCCAATCCGGGTGCTGAATACCAAAAATGATACATGGATAAATGTAGAGAGTGATAGTCATGAAACCAAGTACCTCAAATGGAGTCCTAACAGTGCTGTGTTATACGCGCTCAATAGTTCTTTTTTAATTAAATCTTATATTATAAATCCACTACCACATCTTGATGCATGCTCGGTAAATCAGCTACTTATATTAATTTTATTACAACACCTGGTTGAAACACCCGCCGGGCAGAAAAAAATAACCGAAAATCTCCCCTTACTTGAAACAGTTTTTGCTTCATTTCCTGCAAGCGTACAACCTCATTTATATAACCATTTTGCGTGGTTTACCTCAACACGGTTACCATCAATGGTCGCTACGCCTGTATGTGAAAGTGATTCATCCATTAAATTGGGATTAAAAAATCTTGCACACAATCTGAATTACTTAAGCAGAACTCTACGCGCGTGATCCGGATATTAAAAATTATAGACCGATTATAAGGGAAATGTATCAAAGAATTTTACCTCAAACATCTCGTGGTTTTGGAGATTGAGTTTAATAAATATAACTGTTAAGGTATCAAGCACATATGTATCATATAAAAAAAGAGGTTGTTTATTATGCATTTAATACTAGGACTTTTTATATTATTGCTCGGTAATCCTCATGCATTGTTACCCGCCGCGACACCGACAGCAGCCGAATCAAAAGAAGAAAAAGCTACCGCAGAAATTGTATGCAGTGTTGCAGTTACCTCTCATGATAAAACTCTTGTTACCTTACCTGCTGCACTCGTTAATCACTTACAAACACTCAAAAATATATGTTTAAAACAAAGCACTTCTGCTGAAACTGTTTTAAAATATCCGCTTGAAGAGAGCTTGATTAAACACATTCCCACAATTACAGAACGAATAAACCAATGGACCAATTTAATCGATATATTTTATACCCATCCATCAGATTTTCAAAAAAACATTGATATTTTATCGGCTACCGATTTTATTAACTTTTATCACTGGTGTGCTTTTTTAGGTGCGAAAGAAATGGTTGATTACTTTTTTAAAGATACTCCTCCTTTATTTATCACTTTACTGGTCAAAAAAGTATCCGCCAAAGAACTCGAATCGGTAATTACTACCCTCATGAAAAACCCCTTTATACTAAATGAGGCTCAAAAAAAGATGTTATCTGACGGTATAATGGGTACCATATACCCATTTACTCAAGATACCAAATTAGAGATTAATCCCAATGATCAAATCGCATGGAGTAGCCAAAATATTATTGCCATACATAAACCGAGTTCCCCTACCGTTGAACTTTTTACCGCTGAAAATAATATCATCACCCCCCTTACAACGATCACTCATGAGGGTTTTAAAGCTGCGTTTGCAGTTGTATGGAGTAATGATGGTACTGTTCTGGCAGTTCAAAGCGATATAGATATAGTATTAGTACACAATAACAAAAAAGCGTGGGCCATTTTGCAAAGCATTACCGTGCGAGACTCTGCACTTAAAAAAACAAAGGTCGTATGGGCTCCCGATGACACAAAGTTTGTCTGTTCGCAAAATGACTTTATTCATCTATTTGGGAAAGATTTACAAGGAAGATGGTTTACTGAGCAATTGCATAGTAAGAAGGGGCTCGGAAAAATTGCGTGGAGCCCCAATAATACTACCTTGGCAGCATTAACATCGCATGAGAGCTCTGTAATTTTTTTCAATATCACAAAAACAAAAATTGCATTAATGTCGGTCACTATTCCAGCTACCTCAATAAATCACTCGATAGAAGACATTTTGTGGAATAATGACGGTTCAAAAATTGCATATGTAGAACATGATAAAACTTTGAACAAAGTATATACGGTGATTATGAATAAAAAAAGTAACGGTACATACGAATTACACAAAAAATTCACTTTTGATTTATCTGTACCTTCATACAGTTGTCGAGCCTCCTGGAGCCCGGACGGAAACTTTATTGCTCTCAATACCCAACTCGTTGGATCAGAAGCATACATGACCACCGTACTTACTATGAATGATTCATCACAAAAGACTTTATCGGTAATCCCTCAAGATTGTGTATTATTTAAATGGAGCCCTGACAGTGCATTACTTTATAGCATACACAAAGGGGTTCCTCTCATAAAAGTTCACGTGATAACTCCTGTTATCACTATAGGTAGTTTATCGAATAATCAGCTCATATTAATGAATCTTGTGCAACAGCTTAAAAAAACAGGTAAAGAAAATAGGGAGATTATTAAAAAAAGTTTTAATGAATTTCCTCCTTCTGTACAAACGTATGTAAATGAATTACTTACACCAGCCACAACAACAAGTGAACCTCACCCTTCACCGTCAACACCGACATCAGCAGAATCAAAAGAAGAAAAGCAAACAGCTGCGCGAGCAGAAGAATCGGTGCCTTCAGGCGGCCTTGACATGCCAGAAGGTGGCAGCTGTGAGGTTCAGGTAACACTCAACGGTAAAAAAATTATGACTCTACCCGAGCCGCTCGTTGCACATTTAAAAGCGGTTAAAGAGGTTTGTTCGGAAGCTGAACACAATTTCAAACTCGACAACACCAGCATTGCGAAATTAATCCCTGACATAGGAACAAAAATAGCGAGATACATACGTATATTAGGAACTTTTTATTTTGAATCAGATAAAAAATCGTTTGATACAGATATAAAAGCATTGTCATATATCGACCTTATTCAGTTTTATCAAATGTGTACCTATTTCAATGCGGATGGTATTGAGAACTACTTTTTTGAACCAACCTCTGCACCGTTTATTCATTGGTTATTAGAAAAAACAGATACTATAGATCTTCAATTGATGCTGAATCCACTCACTCAAAATACGGGAGCAGCAACTATCAGCACGGGAGACGTACTATTGGCCGGAGCAACAAAAAAAACTGTTTTAATTAATCAGCTCAATGAAACTAACAGATCATTCGTATTTAACAAACGAGCATCGTACAACCCGTCAAAGGATCAAATACGCAGTGGTACCTGGAGTAATGATAATACTATTGCATTTATTAGTCGACGAGGATCGGCTCATATATATTCATTACATGATGGTACTATGAAGTTATCACAAACAATAACTGACCCTACATTCGACAGTACATTGTCATACAATACACCAGGGACACTGCTCGCATCTATTGTTGGATCTTCCGTACAACTCTGGCAAAAAAATAACTTACAATGGGACAAAGGACAATTACTTACACTTCCCCACATGTCAGGTGAGACAGGATTATCATTTAGTCCGGACAATACTATGCTTGCTCTCGTGCAACGTACTCAGCTTGTATTGTGGGTAAAAAATAGTGAATCAAATATATGGGAGCTTCAGAAAAGCACAACTTACTTACGGGATGCACTTAAAGGTAATTCAACTCATTTAAGTTATCAGCTTGCTTGGAGTCCAAACAATAGTACCCTTGCAATCTTATCACCCAATTCAACATTATACATTTATACAAAAAAAGAGAGAGAGTTTTTTATTCGGTATACCTTCAAAACGGTCACCGCAATCGCGTGGCACCCCGATGGGGAAATTCTTGCCTATTTACAAGATGGTATTTTTACTTTTGCAAATCTACAAAGAAGTCAATATATACTTACTGTATCTACCGGTTTGAGTCGTGATAGTGGTCGTAGCTCATTACTTGTATGGAGTCCCAATGGTAAAATGATTGCTGTGTATGGTGAAACTGATACTGGAACACAACCTTTAAGGGTATTAAATATCAACGATACCTCCTGGATAAATATAGACAGTGATAATCCTAAGATTAAATATCTTAAATGGAGCCCTGATAGTGCAACGTTATATGCTCTGAAGAACGCCAATACCGAAGACTCCCTCATATCGTATGTTATAGATCCACTGCCACACCTTAAGGATTGCTCAGTAAACCAGTTGCTAATTTTACTTATATTAAAACATATGGTTGAAACACCCGACGGACAGAAAAAAACAACCGAAAATCTTCCGTTAATTAAACAAGTTTTTGCTTCATTTCCAACAGAATTACAACCTCATTTACTTGATCGTTTTACCTTGTTTACTCTACCAAAAAAAGCACCTGTAAGTCCTCCACCTCCAGTTGCAGCAGTTACAGATACTCCGGCCATTAAGCAGGGATTAAAAAATCTTGCACACAATCTGAATTACTTAAGCAGAACTCTACGCGCGTGATCCGGATATTAAAAATTATAGACCGATTATAAGGGCAATACATCAAAGAATTTTGCTTAAAAATCTTGTGATTTTGGGGATTGAGTTTAATAAATACAACTGTTAAGGTATCAAGCACATATTTATTATATAAAAGAGGTTGTTTATTATGCATTTAATAATAGGACTACTTATAGTATTACTCGGTAATCCTCATGCACTGCTACCCGCCGCGGCACAAACTCCTCCAGAAAGTAAAGAAGAAAAAGCTATTGCATCTCGGGGCCCCACCAGTGAAGCGGAAGAAGATACATCTACACAACTATTCATTCATTCTTTGTTGGAAAAAATAGATACAAATGATTTGTCCTCTGTAATTGAGCCACTAGTGAAAAATAGTGAACTAATAATTACCAGTGAAAGAGGTGATATATTGCCTCTGCCAAAAAAAGAATTCTTGATCAAATATATAAAAGATGGAAGCTCGCTCGTATTTAAAAGTCGCCCAGGTCTCCGCCCAGGTATCTCCATGAAAGAAATAATTAAAAACGTTGCTTGGAATATAAATAACGAGATTGCATTCAACAAGCAGGGAGCACCGGGAATAGATATATACACATATAATGATAGAAAAATGAAACTATCAAAAACAATTAATGAAGTAACAGGAGATATACCTATTAGTGGTGTAACTCCTTATTCAATGGTTTGGAATGCAACAGGTACTATTCTCGCCTTAGCACAGCATCAGTCTATACAATTTTGGCAAAAAAATAATTTACACTGGGAAAAAGGACAAACACTTGAATCAGCAAGCGCTAGTGATCCGAACGATAAACTTATTGGGTTATCATTTAGTCCTGACGATACTTTTTTTGCTATAGCACAAAATTATACAATTACATTATGGCAAAGAAATCTTAAATCAAACATATGGGAGCCTAGTGGAAGCATAAGTTTATCTAATAAACCTGTAAGCAAACGATTCGACACTGTTTATTATTATGGCTACCAGCTTGCATGGAGCCCAGATAGTAGTACCTTTACTATTTTGTCACCGGACTCAACGATATATATCTGTAGAAAAACTGCTACTACTTTTTCTATTGTAAAAACTATACCAGCGCTCAATCCAATTGAGTCAAAACATATCGCAACCGCACTTGTGCAACGAGGACTCATAACATGGAGCCCCGATGGAAAAACTTTTGCCTTTTCCGAACCAAAAGAAGGTCTTTTCAATATTATTTTTATAAAAGCAAGTGGATTTACAGAATCAAAAAAACCAGTACCTACCACATTATTAGCAGACCCTCATATAAGACAATTACTTACTTGGAGTCCTGATGGCAAAATGCTTGCACTATATAGCGTCGATGCCAACACAAACGGCATAACGAGAGTATTAAATATCAATGATAATTCATGGATAAATATAGCGACCAATAAGCACGTTATTAAAGATCTTAAATGGAGCCCTGATAGTAATATTTTATATGCTATAAAGAGCGAACCTACCGCAGATTCCCTTATATCATACAGAATAAAATCATTACCACACCTGGATAAATGTTCGGTAAATCAGCTGCTCATTTTAATTTTACTACAACACCTGATTGAAACACCCGCTGGCCAGAAAAAAATAACCGAAAATCTCCCATTACTTAAAACAGCTTTTGCTTCATTCCCCATTGAAATACAACCCGCTTTACTTGATCGTTTTGCCTGGTATACCCTACCGGGAAAAACACCGGTAACTCCTCCACCTCCGGTTACAGCTGTTACGGGTACTCCAGCCATTAAGCAGGGATTAAAAAATCTTGCACACGATCTGAATTACTTAAGCAGAACTCTACGCGCGTAATCCGGATATTAAAAATTATAGACCGATTATAAGGGCAATACATCAAAGAATTTTGCTTAAAAATCTTTGATGTATTGAGGAATTGAATAATTATGATGTATGGATTATTTCTTTTTAAAAAACCGCCACCAAGCTAAAGTAGCAGCTGTCGCTATCACTGCCGCGTAGATTATTTTTTTGGTATGAGGATATGTGGTGATTTTGTGCCACCAACGCTTACCAAACCGGTTTTTTTGGGATGAGTATTTTTCTTGTGCTTCTTTTTGTGCTACACCAGGACCGTACCCCCAGCAATAAATTTCTTTGGTATGCATATCACGGCTGGGAGAATATTTCGTTACGTGTAAACTTACCTGACCGCTCCCCGTGTTTACATTAAGCGTTTTGCCATTGTAACCTCTTGCTTCTGCAATTAAAGTTTCTATAGGACTATCACGAGTCAGTAATAATGCAGATAATCGCGAAGATACAATCCTGGCTCCAAATAATTCCACCACCACCGCTTTACGCCAGCTAATTACGGCAACTAAAGAATTTTTATTTACATATTTAAGGTAATTGTTAAATAATTCAAATGGGTTTACCGGAATCTCACTTTGATTATCTGTCTTCAGTTCATATGATTTGAATGTGATTTGATTGCCCTGCGAATCTTCTTCGGTTATGTCGATGTAAAAGCGCCCATCTCGCTCGCTTCGGGACATAAGGGCAATTTTTTCAAGATTTCCTTGATCATCACTTTGTAAGCTGAATGCGAGTACTTCATCTCTTGTTTGTTCTAATACACCTGTTGCCATATCCCAGCACCTTAATACAGGCATGCCAGTTGAATAGCGCCCTTGAGTGAATATTTTTTTTTCATTATTAATTTTTACCAAAGCACTATCTTGGATATAATAAAAAGACTCTGAAATTGTTCGTTCGCAATAAGGAGTTTCAGGTTCAATATTCCAAAAATGTATAGTTCCTGCTTGTTCATTATTGGTTACGCTCACTATCTTAACCTGTGCTAATCCATAACCTTGGTCGCTGGATAGTGATTTAAATCTATTTCCGGGTAATATTTGCGCATCATCTATATCAACGATACACATACGGGCGCCTATTTGTTTCCATACTTTACCACAAACTCCCGTTATCGCATCGATTATTTGTATATCTCCATTACACAGCGACACCACAAGCTGAGGATTATTGTCATCGAGTACATATACGGCAATATGAACAACACGAGCTGATATTGGAATTACTTTTTCACAAATATTGGTCTGTTGATCAAAAATCTTGAGAGAGTAGCTATAGTCATCTGATATATCACTAACGACCAGTTTATTTTTGTTGTCTACATCAATATAGGAAGCCAAACAATAATGTAGATACAATGGACGCCCGTTATCAGGATCTTCTCTATATGGCTGCTTTCCCTCTGCAAGTACAATCGTAGGAAGCGGTTGAAATTCTTGGCAACATTCATCAATAATATTTCTTATCCATACTTGAGGGAAAAACGCTTCTAAAAAATGGGGTGCCTGCTCTTGAGTAGTCGTGGTACGCGTTTTACTTTGCTGTGCACCCTTGATAAAAGGCGCAAACATCAGCAGGCCAACCATTGCCAATGTAATTATTTTCTTCATAATCTGTATATTTTTTGTGCTATTTTCCATTGTGCCACGCCCCTGCTGAAATTCGAGCAAAACATCTCATTTTACCCTGTTTTAATAGTATATCTTAATTTTATAATTTGTCAAATTGAAATAAAACAAAAAACCATTATAGCTATTTCTTAAAAATATAACAGGAAATGTCTGTAATTACTTCATAAAAGCCAAATATTCTTGCGCTTGCTTCAGTTCGGTTGCAGGAGGTTGTAATGCAATAAAATCTCGCAATAATTGTTGCGCTTGGGGACGCCGGTTAAGTTTGTCAAGACATCGTGCAATGCGCAGGTACACCGCAGGAACTCGCTTGTCAATCCTCAGCGCCTGCTCAAAACACCGTAATGCTTCAGCATATTTTTTTTGTATAAACAATGTTTCAGCATATTGCAGTGTAATTCCTATATTGTGTGGCTCTATTTTAAGGAGTTGTTCATATAAAAGTTGTGCATGGGTATAATCTTGTTTTAAAAAATAAGCATTTGCTAAATTAACCGCAATAACTGCTGATTGGGGATTAAGTTCAAGCATTTTTGAAAACGCAAATATCGCATCATCATATTTTTTTAATTTTAAGCTCGCCTGTGCAAATGCATTAAACCCCATATGATTATCCGCATCAGCTTTGGTACATGCATCTTTATACGCCTGCCAGCCACGTTCGGGCATACCTGAGCGTGTATAATAATTGCCTAAATTGTAATACGCTTTGCCATAATGAGGGCGCAACTGGAGCGCGCGGCGTAATAACTTTTCCACATGAATAAAATCACCTTTTTCCATTAATAATGATGCCAGATTATTGTATCCCTCAGGGTGCAAGGGCATCAGACGAATGGCTTTTTGTATAATACTAATAGCAGTATCTAATTTCCCTAATGCGTGGCAGGACACTGCTAAATTATTATAGGGGTCAGCATAAAACGCATCTAAAGCGATCGCTTGTGTAAAATATTCTACTGCCCGTTCATTATCACCTTTTTCACACAACGTCACTCCATAATTATTAAATGCACGCGCTTTTTTGGGAGCATGCTTAATAATATCTAACCAAAATTCCTCGGGAGAGCGCCATACCGTATTTCGTACATATGCAGCATATGCACACAGGCTTAATAAGAGAGTTATTGTAATGCTATAAAAACCGGTTGCCGATATTTTGGGCACCGTAGATACTGAACGTAGGTAACGATCATACACCCAGACCAGTATATGCATAATGAGATACGCACACACAAAAAAGAGGCCAATTGATGCGGTATATGTTTTATAATCAGCAAGTAGTTCAGTAGAAGGGACGATGCTTGCACGAGGCAGCGTTACTATAAAAAACCACAGTAACCCAAAACTCACGAGGTCGGTTGGATTTTTACGTAATCGGCTACCAATATACCACCCGATACCGCACAATATGAGAAAGGGTAAAAAACTCGATACCTCAAAAAAACTCCGGGATAATTTCCAATCATAATCAACACTTAATGAAAACGGCCAGATAAAAAAATGGCAAGATAATGTAAAATAACTTTAAATTGTGAAATAAAAAAATAAAAAGGGGTTATTTTTTGGGCCACTGTTTCTGTTAAGGTATTACCCAAATTATTATGTAATGCAATAGTACCTCCAAATACTTGAATAAAATAAGCGGGCTGTAAAAAATAAATATATAAACTGAATACCAGAGTTATTACCGTTGCATGTATCCACCAGCGCGATTTAATTGATTTCCATGACCCTTGTGCAATAAAAAACCAATCAAGCAGGAGTAATAACAGCGGCCCCACGATTGCTATTTCTTTTGTCCCGCATGAAAGTACTGACAAAACGGACAACAGAACAAAAAGTAGTATACGCCACACACGTACTTGAGTTTGCGCAAGTAACACAAAAACTACGCACATACCCACCATAAAAAGGCAGGCCAAACCTTCACATTGCCCCTGAATAACATATGAGACCGTTTGTGTTTGTACGGGATGTAACAAAAACAATCCCGAAATAAGGTAGGCAAAAAATAAATAATATGTTTTAAAAAAAGTTCCGATTGCCGCACGCCGGCCAAGCAATACAACCAATAAAAAAATAAGTAAACCAGTAATACAATGGAACGTAATATTACCAAGCCGATAAAAAAAGGGGGCCAATTTTGCATGTTGTGGTGAAAGATAATAATAGACCATGTTAAGCCAATATATTATCCACCGTGACCCACTAAAAAATAATGAACCAAATGTGCTGTGCCGCACATTAAAATACTTAACAATATTGGCAAGATCATCAAATTCAAACGGGTACATGACGGATGAAATATACGCACCAGCAGTTAACATGAGCAATACCACGGGCAACACAATATACCACCACCATGAATATTTCTCATTGTGTGTCGCGTGCATTTCGTTCATATACTTATATCCTTAATTAATCCCGACCAATCGTACGCACGCACATCTTACTGTACTCTTATTTTTTGATCAAATTATCACTCATTTTACGCTTTGTATCTTTTCAGTTATAATACATAGGTCTGATACAGAAAGGAAAATAATACTATGACTCTTTCTAATGTTGAATTTATCATTAGCACGATCGCATTGGTCTTTACCTATGCATTTTCAGTTACTCTCGTTGGATCGGGGCAAGCATTAGTTGCCAAATGGGCAGGTGACGACACGCCCGCCGATGAAGGGTTTCTTTCATTTAATCCATTTAATTATATTGATATTATTGGATTTATTTGTATTGTAATTACCGGTTTTGGGTGGGGAAAAGCATTGCCATTTAGACCGCAAGTCGTTTCACCACCACGTAAATCATTGCGTGTATTTTTGGTATACATGTCAAATTCTTTTTTTTCGTTATTGATCGCACTTGTTGCATTAATAATCAATGTGATATTAGTCGGGCCTAACTCATTGCACTTTGCAATATGGAACATCTTTTCACAAAACATTCCCTTGCAACAATTAACCAAAATGTATCCTGATTGTTACTTGTGGTGAGTGTATTATTACTCTCCTGTATTTCATTAAATATTTTTATGGCAACATGGAACTTTATTAACAATGGGTTCCACTTTATTTTATATATTGGCGCAGAGCATGGATACAATTATATGCGTTACGCTGAAGCACTTGCTTTTTTCGGGCCGTTGATCGTTTTATTATTTTTTGCCGGACCATTACGATTTGTTTTTTTAAGCTTATTGGTACATGCCGCCCAATGGATTTCGATGTTATTAGGAGTCCTTTAATATATGAAACAAGCAATTGTCGAAAAACTTACCGCGCATGCTACCGCTGTTATTCCCCTTGAGGAATTTACAAAAAAATTAAATTCTGGCAAAAAACTGGTTATCAAGTTTGGCGCCGACCCTACTTCACCAGATCTTCACTTAGGTCATGCGGTAGTATTATGTAAACTGAAAGAGTTTCAAGACCAGGGACATGAAGTAGTATTTCTTATCGGTGATTATACCGCGCGCATTGGTGACCCGACCGGTCGCTCAAAAACGCGGCCTCCTTTAACCGAAGAACAAATTGCGCACAATAGCAAAACATACCTTGATCAAGTTACTAAAATTTTAGACCCACAAAAAATTACCGTTCGCTATAACTCAGAGTGGCTTGATACTCTGACAAGTAAACAATGGTTAGAGTTGTGTGCAAAATTTACCCTCACACGCTTAATTGAGCGTGAAGATTTTGCCACGAGGCTTACTAATGGTATATCTATTGGTTTTCATGAGCTCCTCTACCCAATTTTGCAAGGATATGATTCGGTTGTGCTTAAAGCGGATGTCGAATTAGGTGGTACCGACCAAACATTTAACTTACTGGTTGGCCGCTTTTTACAAGAACAATATGATCAAGCTCCACAGGTGGTTATAACCATGCCTTTACTTGAAGGTCTTGATGGCGTTGCAAAAATGTCTAAATCGTATGGAAATACGATTGGTCTTACTGAACCGGCAGACCAGGCGTATGGTAAAGTAATGTCTATCTCTGATGTACTTATGTGGAGATATTACGCTCTTTTATTAAACACATCACCAATTACTCTACAAGAAATGCAACAAGCTGTTGCACAAAACAGTGCGCACCCTATGGACCTTAAAAAAAAGCTTGCGCATGGTATTGTGGCAAAATTCTGGGGAGTTGCTGAAGCTGACACCGCGCAAACAACATTTGAACAATTGTTTCAAAAAAAAGATTATTCAAATGCGCAAGAGGTTGCATTACTCGTAAAGTTACCTCCTCAAGTATGGATTGTGGAATTATTAAAAGAACTTGGCGCATGCAAAAGCTCAGCCGAAGCAGGGCGGCTCATTACTGCAGGCGCAGTAAGTATTGATGAACAAAAAATAACTGATATTAAAGCAACAGTTTCTGTCCATATGGGCATGGTAGTGCGCGTTGGTAAACATCGTTTTTATAAACTTGCTTAAAGGCTCCGTGATAAGCAATTATTGAAGAGTTTTTTCAAAAATACGAAAGTTTAATAACATGCTATTTTCTACAGATGAAAAAAAGTCAAAAATTAAAAAAGTATCAAAAACAGTTCTATTTCTTCTGTTTTTTATATCTATTTCTCTCATCCATGCTGAATTAAAACAAGCAACGGATCTCCCATGTGCTGCGCCGACAACAGAATTCGTACCGCCACAAGGCGACAAAGCTCATCCTAAAAAGGGAAGCTCCTTAAAACAAAAGTGTGTAGCAGGTTTAACCAGAAGCTATGATTGGTATAAAAAAAACAATAGCCATATAAAAAACGCTGCACTGACCACCTGCGCCTGTGTATTACCTGTTTTGGTGTGGTATATTGGTAAAAAAATGCTCGCAGAGCTCAACTCAACCAACCAAAAAATGGTTGCTGTTCTTGAAAAAACACAATTGGTTGCAGATAAAACTGATACCATAACCACCGCAGTCATGCCTCTTGCCGAGTGGATTAAGAAATTTTTCAGTAGTAAATCTGTCTTTTTTTCCGCCTAACCTCCCTTAAGCAACCTCATTAATTAATCAACCTTCTCCCTGGATACACCCTGTTAACCACCCTGTTTTGATTTCTTCCATATATAGTAAGTTGTATCCCTCCCGCTTTTAAAGGTTTTTGTTGTTGTTAACTTCAACCTTATCAGCCTGGATTGGGCCTTTTCTTATGGTTTCTTCCCTGTTCCCCTTTTTATGACATTATCACTTTGCTGTTACGGATAAATTCAATTCAATTTGACAAACTTTATAAAAACGATAATCTATATAATATACAGATATAAATACAAATAAAAAACAGTAGTCAATACAGGAGCAAAATTTCATGAAAACAATACTAAAATTAGCGTTAGCAGTGTTATGTGCCATCACCATGCTACCTACCAATACACATGCAGCCTTTAAAAAAACAGGAACCTTTTTAGGTGTTATCGGCGCAACGGCCGCTACCCTTTATGTAAGTGCAAAGCTTTATCCTGTAAGTGCAAAGCTTTATCAAAAAAGAGCAGTTAAAAACGAATTAACTGAACAAGAAAAACTAGCTATTAGGGTCGACAGATCAGAAGCTCGCGCAACAAAAATTAACACTATGAGTGCGGCCAGTGAACGGTTGTCTGAAAAACGTCTTATGAGATCACATGATAAGTATGAGACTATGCAAACGAGAAAAAAAGTTGCTAAAGTTGCTACGGCAGTTGTTCTAGGAACAGCTGCCGTAGCAACCACATGCCTCGCCATATGCAAACCAGAAGCATTTTTTAGGACAATCGGATTCCTTGTATTTGGCGGACTTGCAGCAGGATCACTGTATGCTCTGTTAGAACTAGAAAAGAATCAATTTGCAATGATAGCCCTTGGACCCCCGTTAACTATGATTGCAATGGGATCAACAGCAGTGGCTGTAGCATGCGTTGCCCAATAAGGCCACATATTGGCTTGGGCCTTTTCTTATGGTTTCTTCCCTGTTCCCCCTTTTAGGACATTTTCGCTTTGCCCATACTATGACATTATCACTTTGCTGTTATACCAAAAAAAGATTAATAATATTGACTTTTTTTAATAAAAGTTTATAATTGAAATATAATAGCAATAAAAAAGGGTAATAGTATGAACTTTTTAAATAAAAATAACCTTATGTGGCGCATGCTTGTTGCCATATTACTTATAACCAGCGTATCCTCGGCTGCTTCTTGCCCTGAGTGGCTTAAAAAAGCGGGTAATTGGTATAAAAAGAATCACGCACTCGTCAAGAACACCACCATTACTCTTGGTGTAATTGTTGGTTTGGTATATATAATAAAAAAGGTAGATGCCATTTCTCGGCAGGACGTTCTTAATAAAAAAATTGATGGAGCGATAGCCGCTATTACTCTAAAAGTTGATAAAGGTTTAGACGTGGTTTGCCAAGATTACGCAACGTTTAGAGAAAGCGCATCAAAACTCTACAATCAATTACATGGTACGCTCGGTGGTTTTAGTAGTGCCGCAACTGCAGTTATTAGTGCAGGTAATGCCATGTCTGGCGCAGGCCAAGCATTATCTAAAACAGGACAAAACATTACGGCAACCGTAGAAACGCTTAAAGCACCCGCAAAAAATACCGCTGATGCTATCTATAAATACCACGACACCCACCAAGGCTTAACTCAATCATGGAACACCGTAAAACTGTGCCTTGCAAATAATGGGCGCTATAAAGGTCCGAGCAGTGCTTTTAAAGCAGGATACCGAAAACCGGGCAGCTCTTTCTGGTTCCCATTCTAACAGACCCTATATAATATCGGGTACATATAAAAACATTTTTTAGATTATGCGCCAGAAATGGCATATTATTAAAATACCCCACGGGTTTCGTGGGGTATTTTTGTAAAGCAGTGCTTCTCAACCAGAACCTAATAATACAACTTACTCGAGGCAAGTTTTAATTAGTTATCAACCATGAAGCGTTCTCAGTTTCAACTAAAAAACTAAAAAAACAAAGCGCACACTAAACGCACCAGTAAAGCGCAACAAAAAAAGGCCTTAAATGAAGGCTTTTTAAGAAACCATGTTGCATTTACCCCAAAAAATGGCTTATGCAACACATTATATTTTGAAAGTTTTTTTACTAAAAACTACCCAAATCCATAAAAAAATGAGTATACAAGCGATAATCAATGTGACGAGCGTCGATATATAATTGGCCATACAAAGAAATCCAAGAATAGCCAACACGAGTGAAAAAATGATGACAAAGTACAAAATACGTTGGACAGTCCACCCTTTTTTGCGTAAATAGGTTGCAAAATGATCAGGACTTCCATTATAAAAGGGAATACCTTTGTACAATCTAATTACAATCAATGCACAAACTTCAAGCGGTAGAATTAAATACATAATAAGGGGTGTTATAAAACCATGGTGGTTATACATGCCCCAAGGGATCATAAATGGTATTATTGCCGTAAACCCACCGATAAAAAGAGATCCTGCATCACCTAGATACATACGTGCTCGTGGCCAGTTGTAATACAAAAAACCCAATAATGCGCCAATAAATGCACCGATTATACACATAACAACAGGTAATGAAAACCACCAGGCAACCATAAACAGTGTAATTGATATACACAATGCAATAGTGGTCGCAAGCCCATCCATCACATCAATTAAGTTAAATGCATTAATAACTGAAAGTATCCACCAAAATGATACCCATAACCAAAAAAACGAGCTCAGCCAGGATTGACCCGATAAAAAAAAGGTTTCCTTGAGATAAAATCCACCACGTAAAAAACAGAGTGTTGCTATTATTTGCCCCACAAATTTTTGCCGCGGATTAAGGACCACGAGATCATCAATAAACCCAATCAATAATAATAATGTTGAGCCAATAATCAATAAAAGTATATTATTTTGAAACGGCACTAAAAGTGCCAAGGCGGTAATAAATCCTATATACACCGCAACACCACCCAAATAGGGCGTTGCCTGTGATTGAACCTTCAGCCTACCATCAGGCTTATCTAAAATTTGCAATGAATATGCAACAGCAATAAGATGAGGAACCAGATACCAAGTGATTACAAATGCTGTTACCAATGCTCCAAACGCGCGTAACGTTTGAACAAAAAGTAACGACTCCATTACTACTACTTTCCACAAATAAACGTTTTACTTTTAAACTTTTTCAGTTTCAAGATAACATTCAACTCTATCATCTTCTTGCCAGTCAACAAAACCGTCAATTAAAAATGCACATTCAAAACCAGAATGCACTTCTTTGACCGATTTTTTATCCCGTTGCAAACTTTTAATAGGACCTTTGCCTACAATAGTTTTGCCACGATAAATTATTACATTACCCTCACGAGCAAAGCGGCCCGACCGAATAACGGCCCCCGCAATAACTCCTAAGCCCTTAATATCAAATACTTTAAGTACGGTTGCTTCACCAATTTTTTTAGTTACTTTTTCAACAGGGCGGCCCTCTTCTGCAACCAATTGCAAATCTTCAATAAGTTTATAGATAATGTCATACAACTTAATTGAAATAGTACTACGTTGCGCCAATATCAATGCATTCGGCTCTACTTTAACATGTAGGCCATAAATCACTGACTTAGTGTCTATTGCAAACGTAACATCACTTTCAGTAATTGAACCCACACCACTTAGCACCACATTACATTCTTTAAACATCTTTCCCGATAATTTATTTATCGAACCAGACAACGCTTCCAAAGAAGATGCATTATCCGCTTTAAAAACAATATTCAATGTATGTTCAGACGCAGATTTGCGGTTTTTTGCCTGAGGTTTTGCAGAAATTAATTGCGCTTCTTGACGTTTTTTCTTCATATCATCTTGTGACATCACCTGAAAAAGATCGCCCGCTTTTGGCAACGAATCAAAACCAGCGACTAATGCAGGTTCTGACGGCCGAATTTCTTTAATACGTTTACCACGGGAATCAATTAATGCACTTACTCGTCCAGACGCACTCCCTGCAAGAAATATATCTCCTACATGCAAAATACCCTGCTGACAAATAACTGTTGCTACGCAACCCAAACCTTTTTCAAGTTTTGATTCAAGCACAAAGCCACTTGCCGGCACATCAGTACGCGTCGTAAGTTCCATGATATTTGCTTGCAAGGCAACAACCTCGAGTAGATCCTCAACGCCGGTGCCAAGCTTACCAGAGATCGACATAATAACGGTTTGCCCACCCCACTCTTCAGGCATTAATCCATGTTGGGATAATTGCCTTTTGGTGCTTTCAATCTGAACCTTAGATGCCTTGTCTATTTTATTAAGTGCAACTATAAGTGTAATTTTTGCTTGTTGCGCCGCTTTAATAGCTTCAATCGTTTGTGGCATTACTCCGTCGTCAGCAGCCACCACTAATATTGCAATGTCTGCAACACGCATACCACGGGACCGTATCAATGAAAATGCTTCGTGACCAGGAGTATCCAAAAATACAATTTTCCCTTGTTTTGTTGCTACTTCATACGCACCAAGATGTTGTGTAATACCACCTTTTTCACGCGCTGCAACACGAGTTTTTCGAATAAAATCAAGCAATGTTGTTTTACCATGATCAACATGACCAACGACCACTACCACAGGCATACGTGGCTCAACACCATCAGTGGTTGCAAGACGTCCGGTATCCGCCTCGTGGGTAGCAGGGGCAGCACGCTCTATAATAGTCACACCAAAGTGGCGCGCCAAATCACCCACGGCTTGTTCATTGATAACTTGATTTTTAGAAGCAACGATACCTTTTTTAAGTAAAAAAACTATCACCTCTGCAAGTGATTTTTGTGTTTTTTCAATAAAATCAGCAACCGTCATAGGCTCAATGGTAATAGAAACTTCTTTATCCTTTGCATGCTCTGATGCAGCAAGGACCTGTGTCGGCTGCTTAGAAAATGCACGTGATATTTTTACGGGAGCAACGGTCACAGAAGTATCTTTACGCGCAGCACGCTGCGGGGTTGCTGGTGATTCAACCTGTGATGGCTTAACAATTACTTCTTTTTTTTCATGGGTATTTTTTTGCATTACAGGAGCAGCACTTTGTTTTGATTGTTGTTCTTTTTTATTTTGACTATTCAGAAACTGTAGGGCCTCATCGGATAATATCGACATATGGCTTGCAATGTCGAATTTATTGCTTACCAATAGCGCAATTAACTCTTTACTGGAAATACCAGCCTTTTTTGCAAACTCATACACGCGCATTGTCATGTGTCTTAACTTTCAACTAAGCCATTGGCTAAAATACTACTCTTCCGAATTCCAATCTACAAGTTGTTCTTGTTCAACTCCTAATTCTTTACCCATAAGAGCAATTTGATAACCGGTCAACTGACATGCAAGTGCAATATTTTGACCCATCTTACCAATTGCCAATGAACGCTGGTCTGCATCAAGCCACACATGCGCAACTTTATCATCCAAAATTTCAACTTTATTTACTTTTGCTGGTTTGAGTGCTTCTTCAATGAGCTCTTGGGTTGAATCTTTTACACCGATAACATCGATTTTTTCGGTACCCAATTCACGTAAAATAGGCTTAATACGTACGCCACCAAAACCGATACAGGCACCCACTGGATCAATATTTTTATCATGTGAGGTAACAAGTACCTTGGACTTATAACCCGCCGTACGAACAATTTTTTTAATTTCAACTAATTTTTCATAAATTTCAGGTATTTCAAGCTCAAAAAGGCACTCTAAAAACTGCGGAGAGCTGCGATCTAAAATAAGCTGATTATCATTACGCGGCTCGGCTAAAACTTCTTTGAGCAACGCACGGACCGTGTATCCTATCACGCTCGTATCGCCAGGAATCATAAGCGACTTGGGCAAAAAAGCAAATACTTCGCCCAGTTTTACTGAAATACCACTGCGCTCTATTTTGTGGATTACCCCCGCAATAATTGAACCTTCGCGTGGTTTAAACTCTTCATACACCGCCATAGCTTCAATTGCACGAATACGTTGCGCAATTATTTGTTTGGCTTTAAGAATTTCAATACGTCCAATCGGTTCTGTAAACGGTATCCACATCTTTTCTCCGGCAGACACGGTATCATCAATGGCACGAGCCTTACGGATGCCTATTTGAGTCAACTCATCTTTAACCACAGACGCTACTTCTTTTTCGGCTAATATAACAACTTCATCTGTTTTTTTGTCGTATTCAGCTTTCAGCTCAACATCAGGATATTTTTTTTTATAGGCAGCAAGAAGACCTTCGCAGATAATGTCGCTTAAAACAGCGCGATCAAGCCCACGTTCTTCTACAAGCTCTTCAATAACATGTGAAAGTTTCACTGAATTCCTCAAAACTAATATGTCTTTAATTTGTGTAATCAAAAATAGTCTATCACGAATATCTATAAATAAAAAGATGAGAAGCCCTCAGCTTTTCAATAACCGCTCCGCCTATTATTATATTACTTAATATACTTTATATATCTCTATATATTAGTAGTAGGTGAGCCCTGTTTTTGTGGATAACTCGCTATAAAAAGCTCGAAACATCCGATCTGGTCTATGTTTTAGTGGTTCAAAGTTTTGGTGGATAAGTGGTGGATAAGTGGTGGATAACTCAAAAAGTAGTTTTTGATACCACATCAATAGCATTTATAGAAGCTGGTTTCTGATGGGGGTGCCTTGATTTTGTCGTTCTAAAGCTCTTATTGAATGCCAGTCAAAAAGTTATCCACCACTTATCCACCACTTATCCACCACTTATCCACATATCAAATTGAGTGTTATTTTTTTAAAAACAATGATAAAAAGTGTACCGAGTTTCAGGCTGCGGCATGGCATTCGATTGCGTGGAGGCAGTGGTATGCGAATGCAGCTCTTTTTTTTGAGCGTATTTTATGAAAAAAGTTTAAAAATTGCGCTGCTCATGAGGCAATAAACAAGTAATCCAATAACGTCAATAATGGTGGTAAGGAGTGGGCCCGCTGAGTGAGCGGGATCAATATTGAGGCGTTTGAGTAGCAATGGCATGGTGCTGCCCAGTGTGATGGACACAAGAACAATTACTGCAAGCGATGAGCTCACGGCAAAGCTTCCTACTGCATTATGGTGGGTAAGGTAGGTGCGTACAAATGAAAATAGGCCGAGCAAAAGCGCGATGATAAGTGCCATTGAAAATTCGCGGCGGATAAAATGTCCACTATTTCCGGGATTAATTTCGCCCGTCGCAAGCCCCTGGATAACAAGCGCCGATGTTTGGCTACTTGCGTTACCACCGGTACTTGTCAGCATTGATATGAAATAGGTTAAAAATCCACATAATAATATTTGATAGTGCTCAATAATGATACTTGAAAACGTTTGCATGATTAACAGCACAATGAGTATCGAGCTTCGTTGGAAGAGTAATTTTAAAAAGGGAGTTTCAAAGTAGGTGTGCTCAAGCGGTGAAACTGCAGACATACGATAAATATCTTCACTTGCTTCTTCTTCGATAATTTCAACTAACGCCTCGCCTGATATAACACCCAAAAACACCTGTTCCTCGTCCACTACCGGTACGCTATTCACACCGTACCGTACCATCTTTTGGGCAATGGTTTCTCGGTCATCATTGACATAGGCTATTAAAATTACGTCGCGTACGATTGATTTTAGGCGTGTGTTTGGACTTTTGAGAACTAAGTCTTCAAGGTTGATGTAGCCGACTAATTCATTTTGTTGGCTGGTCACATAAATGCAACGGTGTAATTCATAGGTGGGTTGTAGTCGTTGTAAAATATGTATGCTTTTTTGTACCGTGAAGTCTTGCATAAGGGAAAGTACATTGGTGTGCATGCTTCCGCCGGCTGACTCGGGGTTGAGCTTGAGCAGTGACAGTACGCGCTCGCGATCTTTTTTATGCAAAATAGGTAAGTATTCTTTCAGTTCATCGTCAGAAAGTTCGTCGAAAAAATCGGTCAGGTCATCTATGGAAAGATGGCTAATAATATAATTTCGGTCTTCCGGTGACAAATAGGTCAGTAATCGTACTTTTTTAAAATGGATGAGCTCCTGAAAGATATTCAGGCGGAGGTCTTGACTAAATAAGGTAAAAAGACTGTGCGCGTCGATCATATCAAGATTTGAAATAAAGTCAGCAATATCTGCAGGGTGTGCCTTGATGAGCTGCTTTAAAAGGTCAACGCCGACAGGAGTTTGGTTAATAACTTCATGAAGATGTTCTAAAACATGTTCGAATACCTTGGGTGTTATCATAGTTATACCGACCTCTCTGTTTAAAATGTGTCTTTTTGTATTACTTATGGTTGTTTAAGTGTATGCGACCCTAGTTTCAGTTTTGACCATTTGATTTTAAGTTTATTGCAACGTATGGTATTAGTATACCCATTTTTGTTCATTTGAAACTAATTGTTAAGAAATATTTTATTATGGTGCCGATTAATTTACCTGATACTGATAAAAATAATATACACGAGTTGACCCCTGGTACTCATACGATACAGGTGCACGATGAACGTCATGCAAAAATGCGTATAGATCTTTTTTTGCGTACGCAATTTCCCGACTATTCTCGATCGATATATCAACGCCTTATTCAAGAAGGTATGGTGCTTATTAATGGAGTTATTGCTAAATCAAGTAGTTTGGTGCGCCTGGGTGACTGCATACAAATTACCATTGTGCCAGCTGCTGAATGTACTCCAAATCAGGCAGTGTTGGATTCGCTTTCGATACAAGTGGTGTACGAACATCCTGAATTTTTAGTAATTAACAAGCCGGCAGGTTTGGTGGTGCATAAACCATCCACGGCAAGCACGATTACTACTCTTACCGATTGGTTGGTTGCAAAGTTTGGTGATATTGCCACGGTGGGTGCAGTTGACCGTCCGGGAATTGTACACCGGCTTGATAAAGACACGTCAGGATTATTGTTGATTGCGCGCACGGCTCATGCACACATGCTCTTAAGTGATTTATTTAAGCAACGGTTAATGCATAAAAGTTATTTAGCTTTGGTTTCTGGCACACCGGCACCCCAAGGGCTTATTGATTATAATATTGCGCGGCATCCCACAAAAATTGTGCAAATGACGCATAGTTTTACCTTGGGTAAGGCTGCAACAACTCGCTACGAAGTCCGTGAGCAATGTGCGCAGGCGGCGTTAGTTGAAGCGTTTCCCGTTACCGGCAGAACACATCAAATTCGGGTGCATTTTGCCGCGCTTAATCATCCATTACTCGGTGATATTTTGTATGGCCGCACATCACCGTTTATTGCGCGCCAAGCGTTGCATGCATATACTTTATCATTTAATTTTATGGGAACTGAGTATGCATTTAAACAAGAACCGCCTCTCGATTTTACACAGGCGGTTGAATTAGTGCGCAATAATAATTGATGTTCTGTAACGATTAGCGTAATAAAAAGAGGGAGACCGCAGTCTCCCTCTTTTTAATTGTTATGTAATGTTTTGTTGAGGATTATTTCTTTGCTGCAACAGGTTTTTTTCCAAATGCTCCCCACATTCCACGTGCTTTCGCAGGCGCTATCGGATTTAATGGAACTGGCGGCACAGGAGATCCGGTATTTGCGTCAGTTGTTTTCTTGCGCTCAACTTCAGCATCTGCAGCGGATTTTTCTTGAGCTTTTTTTGCCTGTGCTGTTGCTTCAACTGCTGCTATTCGCGCATCTTCTTCATCTTTTTCAGACTTATCTTTTGCCTCAGCGATACGTTTATCTTCAGCGTCTTTTTGTTGTTTTTTGAGTTCAGCTTCTTTTTCTTTAGCCACACGTTCTTCATCGGCCCTTTGTTTTTGTTCAACTTCAGCTAAGCGTTTATCTTCAGCTTCCTTTGTTTTACGCTCAGTTTCTTCTTGAGTTTTTTTAGCGTCAGCAATTGCTTGAATTTGCGCTGCTGCCACTCGTTCTTCATCAGCTTTGCGCTCGGCTTCTTGTTTTGCTTTTGCAATGGCTTCTTCTTTTTTCGCTTCTGCTGATCTTTGCTCTGTGAAAAAAGCACTCACACGAGTAACGAGTCCAATTTCGTCTTTCTTACGTTGTTCTGCGGCTTTGCGCTCAGCTTCTTCTTGAGCTTTTTTTGCTTGTGCTGCTGCTTCAACTACTGCTATTCGCGCATCTTCTTTTGCTTTTGTAACGGCTTCATCTGCTACTCGTTTCGCTTCTTTATCGGCTTTTTCCTGAGCGATACGATTAGCTTCAGCTTTATCGCGAGCTTCTTTTTCTTCTTTTGCTTTGCGCTCAGTTGCTTCTTGAGTTTTGCGTTTTGCTTCAGCTTCTGCTTCTTGTTTCTTACGATCCGCATCTTCTTTAGCTTTTTTAGCCGCAACTTCAGCTTTATCGCGAGCTTCTTTTTCTTCCTGAGTTTTGCGTTTAGCTTCAGCAGTGGCTTGAGCAACTTCTTGTTGTTTTTTGAGCTCTTCAGCTTTGTGTTTAGCTTCCGCATCGGCTTCGCGCTTTTGTTTAGCCTCTGCTTCTTGTTTCTTAGCTAACTGCTCAGCTTCAAACTTTGCCTTTGCAGCTTCTTCTTGTTGTTTCTTACGATCCGCTTCTTCTCTAGCTTTTTTAGCCGCAACTTCAGCTTCGGCTGCATCTTTTTTACGTTTAGCTTCTTCATCGGCTTTTTGTTTATCTTCTTGAGCCTTGCGTTTTTGTTCAGCTTCTTTTGCTTTACGTTCAGTTTCTACTTTTGCTAATTCAGCATCTTTTTGAGCTTGTGCATCAGCTTTGTGTTTAGCTTCAGCAGTGACTTGAGCTTGCGCGGCTACTCGCAGAGCTTCTTTTGTTTTTGCAGTTTCTTCATCGGACTTGCGTTTTTGTTCAGCAGCTTTATTGCGGGCCTCTTTTTCTTTTGCTTCTTTTTGATCTTGATCAGCTAGCAGGTGCTTAACTTCAGCTTGACGCTTTGCTTCGGCGTCTACAGCGGTTTTTGCTACGGCTTCTTCTGCTAGTTGTTGAGCTTGTTGTCTTTTGGCTTCGGCTTCTTCGCGGGTTCTTATGTGTTGTAAGGTGGAAGCTTGTAAATCTTCTATAGATCTATTCTGTTCAACGATAGTTTCAATTGAACTCTGTATGTTTTTTTCCAGTGCTATAAGTTGATCTTTGGTTAAAGCGTTTTGCAGTTGAGTACCGTAAATTTCGCTTATATAGTCAACCATGGCCGTATCATAATACGATGAATCTCTGTCGGCTCTTTGTTTGTACAATGCTTTTAGTTTGTTACGAAATAGCAATACAGAAACAGCTGAAGCCACAATTGTTGCACCACCGGCAAATGCAGAAAATTTTAAAGGAGTGAGAGAGCGTGTTTGTGGTAATTTATTTTTACCAAATACAGCGGCAGCAGCGAAAGTCAATGGAATCGCCACAGCAGCAAGCACTGTTTTTATGATTGAACTATTAGAATGAATGGTAGATGCAGTGAATTTATTGGTTCCATTGTTATTTTCTACGGTATATCGCATACCTCTATCGACACCTGAGACCACAGCCCTATAAGTGCCGGAGATGAGCGGCTTTGATTTTTGCTGTGTGCTCGCAGCACCGTGTATGACAGATGGCGCTACAAACAAGAAAGTCATTAAAAATAAAAAAGATGATTTGTTGTGCATGGTGATTTTCCTTAATTAAATTCTTTAAAGGCATTACTTGTATGAAAACAGCTGTTTTCATTATTAGTTTTTAGCAGTATAAATTATAGCCGCTTGTAAACATTTAGCTAGTATTTATTATATCCCCCAAAAAAACGTTGCTTTTATCTGTTTGCTTCAGTTTACCCAGACAAAAGTCCCGGATAAGCGTAGTCGAAACTGGTGATGGATAAATAATTTTTTGGGGACCTCTACTATCAAAGTAATGCCACAAAACAGGAGTGTTATTAATAATAAAAAAAGAAGGGCTGCTGCTCATTATTGACTTGAGCAGCAGCCTTTTAATCTACTGGTAACAACTAATACTCGTTGTATCAACTCAAGATGCTGGACCGGTGTGTAGAACTTCGTGGCCATCATCGTCATGGCTATCATCACCAGAAGAACTATGAGTATTTTTATCAAACTCCCCAACAATATGGTCAACGTCAGGATTAATATGTGGTGGGTTATCGGTTGCCGGGCCTTGAATAACAAGAGTAGTATCTCCTAAAGCACTTTGTAATCTTGCCGTACGAGACTCATCAAGGGAGAAAAGTTGAGAGTTATCGTCTTGTGGAACAGTAATATTATAACGAGACTCTAGCTCTTGTCTGGTAACAAATTTTTTACTTTGTTCGTTTAAGTCATAAATTTGTTTGTTTAATGTACGAACCTTGAAGATGTATACAAGAAGTGCAATTACTCCTAATGTGGAACTGATGTATAAACCATAATCCTTGTATTTTTGGTTGCGATATTTGTGGGGTATGGTGGTACCGGTAAGACCTAAGATTGTGGCTATACTTAATGCGAAGGTTGTTATGTATCCCTTTTTCAATTGGCTTGTCGCCGTATCAATTCTTGATTGGTGAGCTCCCCTATGAACAGAAAAAAACACTTTTGTTATATCTGTTTCTTGTGGGGGAGTAACGCTTCGGGGTATTGCAGTGTCATGCAATCCTTTTGCGGCTTGTTCTGCGGTTAAGGGTGCTGTATCATTTCCCCTTTTTGCATCTTGTTCAGTTATATGTTGGCCCACTATAGCAATACTATTACCGGTGATAGAATAAGCTTTTGTACAATGTACAGGTCTCGGTTCAGTAGGCATACTTTCACTTTGAGACATTGTCCTTGGCCTTGCAACTGATATTGTGGCAGCCGCCGAATGTATTAATTGTGGAATATTCACAAAAAATAGAGCGTAAAGCACAATTATTTTTTTATTCATACGAGTATCCCCTAAGATTAATAATAAATAAATTTTGTATAAGTTTAGCATACTTAAAATTTAAGTAATGTGCCATGATACACGGGTTTTATTGCAAATATTTTAAAACTATTGCACGTGTTGTGGTGGCAGCGCAACGGCATACATCGCCCGCAAAAGACACATTAATCAACATCAGCAACAATAGCATCAATCAACAGTAAGTCTCTTTCTGAAGTTTCTGGTGGTGGAGGTGCAAATAAAGACGTTGCTGATGATGGCAGCGGTGTAGACGCTGCCGCGGAAGTGGCTTGGGAGTCATAGTGCCCATCCGGCGAAGGTGCGGCAGACATAGATTGATTTCCTAATAAAAATCGTGCTGCTGGAGGCGCTGGAGGGGGCGGTGGGCTGCCAAAAGGGGATACGATTGGTGATGGATCTGTGTAGACCGGTGATGAGCTCGGTTCTAGGACGTCCGCGGCTGGCGGTACGAGCATCGGCGCATATTGTGCGGCTGCTTGCATCATACCAGCTGCGAAAAATTGCTGTAGTTGGACGTTTTCTTCGCGTAATGGTCGTATAGCATGCGCTACCAATCCCTGAAATTTTTTGATGATATTAGTTTCAACTATTGAATATCCTTCATTATGCAATTCAAACTGCTCTTCCATGTTTATGTCTTTAAGGTGCTCCTCTATAAGGAATGCAAGTTGATCCCTATCAAGTGGGGCATTATCACCCTCTTCTGAAGGATTGCCCAGTGAGGGGAGGAGTTGTAAGACTATCACTTCGCGAGCATATTGTTCAATCTCGCCGGTAAAAGAACCTCGGAGTTGTTCGGTAGCATACTTTTTAATATCGTCGATAAAAGGGTCTTGAAGTTTATATTTATTTAATTGTAGAATGGTGTTTTGTAAATTTTTTAAAATAATAAATATTAGAACAGCTCCAACTGCACCGAGCAATCCCAGTCGTTTTGATGACCATTCATCACGCTGATTCCATGCTATTATTGAAGTAGCGCCAACAGTAAGTAATGCACATAGTATTTGGCGATATTTTTTACTGTGCAACGATGCTCCCGTTCCCGCCGGATGTACTGAGTAATAACGTTGCGTGGTCTGGAATGTAGTCGGACTTGTAAGTGTAAGTTTCTTTTCTTGTGGATTATAGGTAACAAAACTAGATCTCACTATAGGATGTATAGCGCGGGTTTGTTGTGCTGCAGGTATTGTGCGTGTTTGAGAACCTTGAAGCCCTACGATTGTGCATGCGGCAACTATACATACAAAGAGGATATTTTTTTGCATGGGGAGTAAATTTTCATATTTAAATATTTAAAGAAAAATAGAGCGTTGTTATTCATTTAATTTTTAATCATTAATAAATATTTGTATAGTGTACGTAAGTTACTACCGAAGGTAAAGGGCTGTATGTTTTCATGCAAAGGCAGTGAACGTTGTTTAAGTTTTTCAAACTGATTTGTATATGCTTGTATGATGGACATATCATCAAGCACAAGCACATTTTCCTGATTTTTATATGCAGCAGCACGACTAAAGTTAAATGAACCGGTCCACAGTATACTTTTATTGTTAATTGATTTGCGTAATATTATAAATTTATTATGCATAATTGCATCGCGTACCTCTGGCTGAAATATAAAAATTGGTATGTGGTGTGCTTGTAATAAATCAAATTTATTCCATTGACTTTGTAGTGTTGTGCGGTCAGTTACAATTTCAATCGGTACTCCGCGCAGATGTGCCTGGATGATATGTTGTGCAATATCATTGTCGGTAATTAAATAAGCAGCAATAGATATTTTTTCTTGTTCTGCATCGAGCAAACCGAGCAGTATCTGTTTTGGATTATCATCGGGTGAAAAAAGTGGATGTAAAATAGTACCACGTTCATTAATAAGCGTGGCTTGTGCTCGCTCAATGACGGGGATTTTTGGTGCGGCACGTTGTACAGCAATGCATTGCGTAATAACACATTGTTGCACAAGAGGTACGAGTGTGCCGAGTTTAATTGAACCCTGTATTACGGTTGATATGCATCCTATGAACAATAAATATCGTATCTTCATCAGCGTGTCCTTCGCATGTTATTATAATTCATTTTCGGGATTCATTATTCTGTATAGCACATATCATGCAACACGTTTAAATTTTTTAGTTATTTCGTAAGCAGAAAGAAGCCATGTTGTGGGCCGGCCATGAGGGCAGGTGGTACTGTCTTTGCATGCAAACAATTGTGTAATGAGTGCATGCATTTCCTCATGATTTAAAATATCACCGGCACGAACAGCTGCCTTACAAGCCATCATAGCGTGCAATGCATTAGTTACCTGTGTATGCGAATTATCATGCGCAGTGCCATGTTCTTCAACCGTTGCAATCAATGCATACAGTACATCTTTTATTGGCTGTTTGCGTAAATGCATGGGCACGCTATTAACAATTAATTGATTGACATTCCACGGCTCAATACCGATTGTTTGTTGTTGTAAAAATAAAATATATGGTTCAATGGTTGTATAATCAACTGCACTCAGGGTAATAATTTCGGGAAATAACAAAGGTACCGATTCTTGTTGTACGCTCGCCGTTTGTATCTGTTCATACATCACTCGTTCATGTGCCGCATGCTGGTCAACCATAACAATACCTTCAGCTGTTTCAAGTATAATATAGGTGGCTGCATAGTTTCCCATGATACGGAATGTGCCATGCGTACTGTGAGCCGGAGTAATAGGTATTTGTTGTGCGGGTGTATTATGCGTTAACTCAGGTGAGTGGTGTGGTGGTTCATTAAAAGCGGATGTTGATGTGTGGGAAACAGGTGATGTTGTGTGGGTGAATGTGTCAAAAAAAGATGAATTTTGTGGTTGATTTTCATAGTTGGAGTATGGTTCATGATGAGTTTTTCTTGCCAAAGATGAATTATCAAAGTGATTAACCGTCGGAGTGGTCGCAGGTGTAATAAAAAAATCTTCGGGACGATACAGGGGCCTGCCACTTGAAATACGTGCTTGGATATTTTTTTGTAACGTGTCATGAATCACTTGTTCCAGCGCATGCTCAATAATACGAGGATTCAAAAATAATACTTCTTCTTTGCGGGGATGAATATTAATATCGATAGTATTCGGTTGAACGGTTATTGCGAGTGTAACAAACGGGAACTTACCTTGGGGTAATACATTGCGATATCCCGCCAATACTGCTTTGCTGATCCCACTGTTTTTTACCCATCGTTTATTAACAAAAAAAAACAACTGCTGTCGGTCATACCGACTAAATTGGTGGTTTGAAATAACCCCTTGGATGGTCAAATGGGAGTTAGATTGCGTTGCTTCAATGGATACTATATTGTCGGTCAGTGTATGGTCAAATAATTGTTTTACTCGCTGTTCAATTGAGGTACACGGCGGACAGTTAACGATGGCAACGTGATCATGATGTAAGGTAAAATGATGCTGTGGATAATCAAGTGCATATGCATATACCAATGAATTTATCATACGCCACTCAGTTTCACGTTTTTTTAAAAACTTTCTTCGCGCAGGCACATTAAAAAAAACATCTTCTACGGTGATGCAGGTGCCATAAGGTGCCGAAACTGGTTGTGTATCAACTATTGTTCCTGCCTGAATAGTAAGTTTTGTTGCGTGCGTGGCGGTGGTGTGACGTGTGACAATGGTCATGAGGCTGACTGCCGAAATACTTGAAAGTGCTTCGCCACGAAATCCAAAAGTTTCCAGTGTTTCAAGTTCATCAACGGTTACAATTTTACTTGTTGCGTGGTGCTGGATGCTCATGTGCGCATCTTCTATCGACATACCACAGCCATTATCAATAATTTTTATACTTTTTTTGCCGCCATCTTCAATAAAAATTTCAATATGTGTTGCACCTGCGTCAAGTGAGTTTTCGAGTAATTCTTTCACAATGCTTGCAGGGCGTTCAACCACTTCACCAGCAGCTATTTTTTGCGCTTCATGCGGGGCGAGTATTTTTATATGTGTCATGCGTGACCTGTGTCGTTTTCAAGAAAATGATCTGTTGACTGAGTGGGTATCGCGGTAGATTGGTGGGGTGATTGATCTGTTTTTTCTACGGCAATAGTGAATGTTAATGGTGCGAGTGTGTCGGTAGTTTTGTTTATTGTGCACAGGCGGGTAGAAGTAAATCCTGCCTGAAAAAGTGTTTGCATAAACGCAATAATGTCGCACATGTGTTGCGCGGTGCCGACACAATGAAAATGATTATAGTGCTGAATATGGGTCGTGGTGATATGTATATGTGGTGCAAGTGTACTCATGCTGGCGTGTATTAATGGTGTAAGTTGCATATGTTGTTTGCCGGCGGTACTCAGCGCTTGTATTTTTTCATTGATACGCGCCGTTTCGATTTGGTCGAGCTCTTGAATAGCATGATCGTTTGATTGTGTAGTTATATACCCCTGTTTCCTGTGCACACTCGAAGGCACGTACCACAAGGTATATATATGTAAGGCGGTGGTACTGCATAAGGTAATAATTATACAGACCGCCGAAATAATATACCACCGGTTCAGTGTATGCATTAATTCGGGAGGGAATGCGGTTAGATATTGTTTCATACATATACTCCCGCTATTACTCGATCATGATTATTAATATCACGCATCACCGTAACTGATGAAAAGTTATTTTCGGTAAACAGTTGTACTACTGTTTGCGCTTGCGTTGACCCTATTTCAATCCATAATTGCGGGTATGTTGGAGATGTGTGTTTTTGTAAAAAAGAAGGTGCTTTTTGTATAATTTTTTTAATGAGAGACAACCCATTATCTTCGGCAATCAATGCGCGAGCATCTTCCCAATTTTTTATATGCGGTTCAACCGCTTCCCATTCATCTTTGCTCAGGTAAGGGGGGTTTGAAACAATAAGGTCTGCAGCTACGACCGGAACCGCTTGATATAAGTCAGACAACACAGGAATACAATTGGTAATACTATTCAGTTGTATGTTTTTTTGAGTAAGTGCAATTGCCTGTGGTTGGATATCAACTGCATAGACGGTGCTTTGTGGAAACGCATGTGCGAGGGTGAGTGCGATACACCCTGAGCCCGTACATAAATCGATAATAATTTTTGGTTGCGCAGGTAACTCGTGTAATTGTTGAACAAGCGCCATACACCACGCCTCAGTTTCAGGACGAGGAATAAGTACCGGTGGCTCAATATACAGCGAGAGATTTCCAAAAGGTATTAACCCAATAATATATTGTAATGGTTTATTTTCATGCACTAATTGATGAATGTATGCAGTGAGGTTCTGTTCTTGCAGGGGAGTCAGTTCGTAACTATCAAGTTGTGCAAAAAGATTGGTTGCAGACAACTGTGTAATTTTTTCAAGCAACCAATATGCATTGTGGTGAGTAGTTGAGGGTGCTTCGTACAGGTGCGCGAGCTGTTGAGTAAGGTGAGTAAGGGCAGTGCGCAGTTTCATGATACGCTTTCGAACAACATAATTTTTTTCGTCGTGATTAAATGAGTTTTCTTTTCCGGGGTCCCCGAACCTGTCCGTCGTAGCTGTTTGCGAAGTCGGAGGCAATGTGCGGGGTTATTTTAGTTTACTATACCCCGCATTATATGCAAAACAGGCATAATAACAGAGATGTATAATTGCAATCAATCATGATATATTTGAGTGTGTTTTAAAATATTATGATAATTTTGTGCTGCATTCAAGGAGACCACATGTTGAAAAAAATAGTAGCGATAGTAGGAATTTTTAGTTTACCTCTGTCGATGTATGGTGCACAGCGGACACGGCCAGCGTCAACTTATCATGATGCAACTACAAGTCCAATAGTGTCTCCACCTCCAGTGCCACTTGGTTTAGTTGATCCTGGGATGGCGGGTCTTTTTGTGTATCCTTCACAAATAGGGGATGTATCACCATCTCCCTCCTCATGTGCACATGATGATATGAGGACTACTTGGGTTGGCGGCCGAGGTGCAATACGCCCTCTGGATGGAGGTGTATTAGGCTTAGGTAGGCTCCCTACAAGTTTTCTTGCGCTTGAGGGGTACAATAGTATGCTGGGTGGCGGTCATTCAGCTACTCAAACACGATCTCGTGGATCTGGTAGTTCCCCAGCGGTTACTGCTCATTCTTCCGCATCACCTCTTTATGGGGTGGTGGACGATGAAGATGATGCATCCGGTAGTGTTGGAGGAACAAGTGCTCTTCACAGCAGTCATGGACGCTTTCACCCGACAAGAATAGGTGTGCATGCTGAAGCATTATCTGACGACGAACAGGATACTTGGATGCAATGTGATCGCGGGGATGCAGGTGTTGGTGCGAGACGCCTTGGGCACGCACAACCAGCAAGAGCAGTGCACTTCGGCCATAGTCAATCATCAGCATCCGGAGCCGACGTAGCGAGCGCTGTTATGGCAGATCTACAAGTAAAAGGATGGATTGAAAAACGAGTAATGATTGATGGACGGCCAACGACAATGAGGTATGTGGCAGCGGAAAGTAAGTTTGGTCATCGTATTATAGTTGATGATGATTTGTCGGTTAGATCGTATGTTATTCCTAAAAAAATAAAACAATCTGTTGTAAAGCGGGTACTGCCTACGGGGATTATGGTAGGAATTACGGCACTTGCAATGCTTTTGGGCAAATACAAGAAAGTAAATCCGCTCGTAATGGTATCGGTTATTGGTTTGACAGTCGGTGCATGGGGTGGGGTGACTGCATATGCATTACATAGACAACACCAGGTTAATAAGTTGTCTATAAAAGCTTCCCTCGAGGATCGTGTTATGTTGGAACACTTATTAGAAGGCAATAAAAATATAGATTTATCTCAAGGATTGACCGGTGTTTATGTGTTACCGCTTGTGAAAAAGCACACGGAAGAATCCTCAGAAATCGATGAAAAAGAATTAAAAGCCGCTCGAGCTGCTGTTGTAGTGCACGGTGGCAGTGTTGGTTCTTCTCGTGCAGGCGGCGGTAGTTCTGGTGGTGCTGCTGATGTCGATGCTGATGTTGTAGTGCACGGCGCCAGCGTTCCTTTTTCTGGTGATGGTGGCGCTGGTACAACGACTCATGGCATTTTTAGTGGTGATGACCATCAATAATTACAAGAAATAGTCCCCATTAATTAAATAAGCAAGGAGCATGAATAATCATGCTCCTTTTTTCATAGTATCAATAATTGAATTGATATAATTTGTTGCTTTAAAAGGCGTACAGATAACCTTTGAATACATTGTACTTTCTTCCAATTGTAAATTGATACATGTTACATTGACGGTATCACACTTACAGGTGACACCAAAGTTACATTATCTAAAACCGGGGGGAGTAATGTTACAAAAAATACTATTAACATGTATGGCGTGCAGTGCTTTTCACAGTACTATATATACCGCTGCTCGTGGACGAGCAATATCGAAGAGTGAGTCTATGCCTATTATGCCACCTCGTACGCAACCACCCGGTGGGCTGCCGCTTTCACGTCCAGCATCTCCTTTGGTTGTGGGAGAATTACCTTCGTTGCCATTATCAATAGAGGAGCGCGCACCCACTTATAACCCATCGAGTGCTCTTGTAAGACGCCGAGTTATTGGATGGAATGAAAAAACGTTGACCATCGATGGACAGGACCCGTTGACTATTCATTTTAAACATACACCAAGTAAACAAGGCAGCTTGTATAGCAATCTTTATACCTTACATACCGGCCACTTTAACAAATATGTCATACGCCATCATGATCGCCTAAAAGTGTATCGGTATCAGTATTTATGGCGATTTCTTGGATACACAGGGATGACAGCAAGTCTTGCGCTTGCAATACACTTGCTCAAAGAAAACAAAAAAATAAATAGTACCGTGGCTGTATCAGCAGGAGCGTTGATGTTTGGTATTTTAATGCAGAAAATCATTACCATGATAGCTAATAGCCGTGCTCAAAATCGTGAGTATATGACTAAACGCCTGGCAAGTCAGCAAGAAAAAATTATTATAGCGACACTCCTTAAAAAACATCTTGAAAATTTCGATGTACGGGTAGAGGAGGATTATCAGGTTGGTGCAATCGAAGGAGAAACGCAAGAACGAGAACACAAAGCAATGGCAGGAAACCGAGCGAGTTAATAGCAAAAAAATATTTACACGAGTGAAAGAAAAACATGTTAAAAAAAATAACACGAGTGCTCTTTATTTTACTTATATCTTTGAAGGCATGCGCTGCTGCTAATCAGCGAACGAAGCCGGTTCCGTTTATTAATACCTCGAGGCCACCATTGCCACCTGCAGTTGCGTCTCCTCACGTACTATCTCCGCCATCTTCGGCACACAGTCCCCAGTTATCACCTCCTCCGCTTTGCTTACCGCGCCCATTACGAGCACCTGGTATACTACTATCACCAACTACTCCTGGCGTGGGAGTTGAAATGGGGCAATTTTCAGACCGTCGTGCTTCGCCGCCGGCTGCTGATGTGCTACCAGAAAATGTGGTACCAGCAAATTTAGAGCCATTTAAAGAGGTGAAGGTGTGGCGGGGCGCGGATGAACAGGGGTATGAAGATTCTGTTTTTTTTTCAGAAAAAGCAGAGAATAATAAGACGCTCAAATTGCTGACTTATGACCGCACTGGTTTAACTATGTATCGTTTATCTCGTATAAGTAACGCACAGCGCATAGGGTCATTTATTGCTTTGGCATGCCTTCCTGTATCTATCATCGGAACACGACATTTACAGCGTAATAAAACTATACATTCAGATACCGCAGCCTGGGCGCAGGGATTTATATGCAGCATAATAATATGTGTACTCATACCCAAGTTATACGAACGTTGGCTTTCTCAAAAACGATTAGCCTCTGAAAATCAGAAGGTTATTATTGCTCTTATATTACAGGAACTTCATAATACTACGCCTTATACACGCATTGAAGTGACTGATTATCATCCCCGAGATGAGTCGAGAGATCAATAATCTACATACTATTCCGATTGGTCCTTGGCCTATAATTGAAGACCCTTGTAGCTGCTAAATTGCGAAGTTTGGCTCGACACCAACAAACAAGAAACCTTGATATACAAGACGGGTTTCACCTTTTTTAAGCTACGTGCGATGTTCGCAAGCGGCTCTAAATCAGCGATATGATACGACTGACAATTGTACAGAAGTGTGTTAGAGTAGAGCGGCTCAATAGAGTAGGTAATACACATACAAATAAGGACCGATATGATCAATCATATAACAATATTATTACTTGTTTTAATTTCATCCAATCAACTTCGCGGAGCAGCAACAATCAAACAGCAACTTTATTCACCCGGTTCTGGAAATTCTTCTGCCTTTAGTACACCCAGTATGTCATCAACTTCTTCACCACCGTTTAGTAGTACTATGTCATCACCAATCAGTGGCTTTTCATCACCAATCAGTTTGCCGGGTTCTACTGTACCTACCGTAGGAATTTCACAACTATTACCAGCAGCTCCTGCAGCTGGAGCTGCATTGCCACCGCCTGCTATGGCAACATCCCATACCCATGCTGTCGAACTTGATGCGACTCACCCCCCTTTAGTATCGGCTTATGGCGATGGTCAGAAAGGCAAGGAATCGCGTTCAGTTCTTGTTGACGCGGTTGTAATTGGTACCGACAGAAGTACCGTAGTACCAGTAATTCAAGGGTCAATTTTTAGCCCACCACCATCTAGCGGTGGGAGTGGAGTCGCAACAACTTTACGATCACAAGTTGATGAGGTCTCTGCAAGAGCTTCAATAAGACCTATTCCTCTTGCCCCGGTGATCGCCGAGCAAGAACAGTGGAAGGATATACGCATTAAAGATACGCTTTTTTGGTATAAATATATACCAAAAAAAGACAAATCAGCTGCGTTAATAATTAATGGTCGCTCGGCAGCGATGGTAATATATCGTGCATCCTTACAAAAAACAAACATGACATACGTAGCGGGCATCAGTGCCGCCTTATGTTATTTTGGGGCGATGCAATTAGGGAGCACCAACAAAATAAGCTCATCTACGGCGGCTTTTATAAAAGGGGGTTCAATAGCGGTATTAGCTTTGATGGCCATGCAAGCATTGCGTTTTTACTGTATTTCTCGTGCGCAACTTACTACCTCAGAGGATGAAACATTTATTCGTGAGGTATTAAAACAAGAAAATGATACACAAGTGTACAATAGATTCGAAGTTGTAACATCATTGAAGTGACCTGGCCTATTACATGACTATACAATTGAGGAGTATGAGTTATCGTGCTCCTTTATTATTGTATTCCAATAATTGAGTCAACGTAGGCTTTTGCTTGAAAAGGTGCAAATGCTGTTTTTTGTTCGCCAAAACTTATAAAGGCAATGGGAATGTGGAGTGCTTGCGTGATTGAAAATACAATACCTCCTTTGCCAGTGCCATCCATTTTGGTCAGTACAATTCCATCAAGTGGAGTACTTTCGTGGAAGAGTTTTGCTTGTTCAAATGAATTTTGCCCGAGCATACTGTCGACCGTGAGTAATGTAGTAATGGGTTGGTTTGGCAAATGTTTGTTAATAACTCGACGTATTTTTTCAAGCTCTTTCATTAAATTTATTTTTGTTTGCAGCCGACCTGCGGTATCGATAATTACTACATCGTATTTTTCCGCTAAAAATTTTCTACACCCCTCAAAAACCACTGCAGCAGGGTCCTGATTAGGGCTTCCCACCACAATGTCCACATTAATACTTTGCGCCCATTGATTAAGCTGTTCTTGGGCGGCGGCTCTAAATGTGTCTGCCGCAACAAGAAGGACTCGTTTTCCTTGGCTGGCGTGCAGATAGGCAAGTTTGCTGACTACGGTGGTTTTGCCGCTGCCGTTGATTCCTACCAATAAATAAACAGGTGATGTGGCAGTAAAAGGGGTATTGCTCAACAAGCGGAGGAGTTCGGCATGTAATAATGTCCGTAAATCATTTCCGTTGGCGAGTGCGCCTGAACGAGCTGCCTGTTGTACCGTGGCGATAATGTGTTTGGTAGTAGTGATGCCAGTGTCAGCTTCGATGAGTATTTTTTCGAGCTCTTTAATAGTGTCTTGGTCTATAGTTGCGCGTGAAAACAAACCTTGCAATGGTGAGGTAATGGTGCTGTATAAAGATTTCAGCGCATTTTTAATAAAATTAAACATGAGTGTACCGGGGTTATAAAAATGAGGGCTATATTTTAAGTATAAGATATTTTTATAAGCCTGGCCAACGCGCATTATTGTAGTACACTTTTCTTTACTGGTACACTGATAGCTGGATGAATAATCAACGAGGGTGGAGATCATGTATAAAAAAAGGTTCATAATCACGTGGTTTGTTTTTTGTAGCACTCTCTCATTTCTTTGCATTGCCGGGGCGACGCAGAGTAGAGTGCAAAGTGCAACATGCACAAAGCCATTAATTTTTGTGGGTAATAATTTTGTCTATTTCTTGCAAAAATCAGATGGGAATGGCGGGAGAAAAGTAGCGGTATATCGTCCTTTAAGTGATGAGCAGCGAGCAGATTTTAAAAAAACTAAACGATCAAAAAATTATAACCTTATAGTGTCCTTTTGTATTATCCCCTTTGTTTTTTTATTAAAAAGTAAAATGGTGAGCAAGTATATACCCTTTAAATATTCTCTCGTGGTGAACCTTGTGCTGGGTACTATTTTGTGCAAGCGGGCATATGATTCATGGACAAAATATAAAACGGAAAACAGCAAATATATATTATTTAATGATGTAAGAAATATAAGCCCACTTAGTTGTTCATATAGTGCGTATGGACAGTCAATATATTGCAATACACAACAAGTCTCAGGGCCGCTACTCTGTTTAGTTCAGTATGGATTTGAAAAATATTGTCATGCATGTGATACAATTAACCCTAAAAAACAGGATGTTTTTGAAAATTTTTTAAAATCTAATTTGGCTTTATTTGATGATGAAAATGATGTAGAGTTATGTAAGAGAATTGAAACGTTGCGCGAAGAGTGTTCTGTGCTCAAAGAACGTTTACTCGAACAAAACACAACAATAAGTAACCAGCTTAATGAGTTAAGTAAAATTCCAACTGCTAATGGCGACGCACAAAAAAAACAGGATTATAAAAATCTTTGCGACAATTTTGATGCAAATCATAAAAAAATAACACATTTTCAGGAGTTAGTTGCTTTATTGATAGTGCCGGCAGTGTCTTAAGTTTGGCGTGAATTGCCTTGAAAAATCTTGCAAAAAAATGGACCATGCCCTTTCATAATTGGAGCATGGCCATTAATCAATTTGCAATTTTATTCGGAGATTGATTGAAATTTTAGAGGTAAGACAAAAATGTCATTTACACAAAATTACTTACACTCTTACAAGTCAGTCGATAGAGCATTAAGTTTTGAGTTAATATCAATTAATATTTCGTTAATTCTGTTGATTCTTGTTAATGTTTTTGCGAGATAACTTGGTTTGCCTAATAATTTTTTTTCCAATGTGTCTATTTCATTGTTAAGTTGAGTAATTGCAGTAATGCGTGCTTCGAACTTTGCATAACGATTATCGAGCATTATTATTTGCACATTCTTGATTATACCTTGTTGTTCTCTATGAATTTGGTCTTGAGTTGTACGCATATTGCTATATGGTTCGTCACACTCAGATTTTAATCGATCAAGCGTTGAAGGTAGATGTGGTATATTGCCATACTCCGCCTCGGTATTATCTTTTTGTGCTTGTCGGTGTGCATCATAATGTGATTGATAATTTTCTTTACAGCTTTCAAGTAACTTCAGTTGATTGTTAAGTTCACTTAATTTTTTCTTGATACTTAATTTAAGGCTGCGTTCATAAAAGATCTGTTTACGGTCTTGTTGTTTTTCGGTAGCAAATTTGGTCCTTTCTTCTTCGGTTCTTTTCAGGATTTCAGGACCATAGGGAGCATGAGCCGTTCTGCCTGCCGGCTTTTTGTTTTTTTTTTGAGCGTCGTATTTTTTTTCTTGTTCAGTTTTTTCGTCTTCTTTTTCTTTTGCATCGGCTTCTGCTTTGCGTTTTGCTTCGGTAGTAGCAGCTTTTTCTTGAGCTAAGCGTACAGCTTCAACTTTATCACGAGCTTCCTGTTCTTTTTTACGCTCAACTTCTTCTTGTTGTTTTTTGAGCTCTTCTGCCTTGTGCTTAACTTGAGCTTCAGCTTCTGCTGCATCTTTTTTACGTTGTTCTTCGGCATCTTCCATAGCTTTTGCCTCAGCCTTGCGTTTTTGTTCAGCTTTTTCAACTTGTTCCCGCTCTTTTTGTTCTTTGAAAAAAGCAGCAAAACGAGCAATTAATAGTTTTTCCTGTTCAGTTACTTCGGCTTCTTTTTCTTTGCGTTCAGTTTCTGCTTTGGCAGTAGCGGCTTCTTTTTTACGCTGTTCTTCTGCTGCCTCTTGTTTGCGTTTCGCTTCAACTTGACGTTCGGCAGGAGTTTTGTTGGCTTCTTGTATAGCACTTTCTATAGCGGTTTTTAGTTGTGTTTCTGTATCAGGGGTAAGCTCGCCTGTAAGAATTCCAGCATATTGTTTCGTTAAGTCATCACTTAATTTTTTATCAAGAGCTTGTAGAGTGTTTTTTACCGTTTTCGCTTGTTGCAATTGATTGTGCAATGCGATCCATGAAAGAGTCCCTGCCAACGCTCCGATTCCCCCGGCAATTGCAATGGAATTCGTAGCACTTAAAGAGCGAGTTGCGGGCAATTGATTTTTAACAAGTAAGGACAGAGTGATTGCTGCGGCTGAGATTATAGCAATTGTACTGTACGGCTTTAGTGTATTGCCAGAGTTTATGGAGGTTATTTTGATTGATCTTTTACCTGATTGGTTGACGACTTGGTAGGACTTATCAGCGTATTTGGTGGGTTCGAATAAATTTAAATTTTTGGTTTTTGATTGTGCCGCCGACAGGTTAGTTATTGATGACATTGCAAGTCCAAAAGACATTACGAGTGCAATGATTTTATTGTTGAGCATGCGGCCCCCATGGTTAATTGTGTAGTTATAAATTTAAATGCAAGTGTATATTTTTAATCAAGGGTGTTTTGTAGAACAAAATAATAATATGCCGATCCTTGTTGTGTGTTTTAAAAAAATAATTTCACCTTATTAAATCACAAAAAAGCTTATATTTCCAGCACTTCTTTTTTTGTGTGCGGTATAAGGTTGGTAAAATAAGGAGTGAATGAGAGGTGAATAAATAGTAAATTAATAGTACAATTTGTTCATGTTTGGAGTGTGATGCATGCAGTAGCACGCTGTAAAAATAATTTGAGTCGGCGATAATCATTACCGGTTAATAATGAAAAATGTTCAATAAAACGGTTCAGTAATTCATGGGTAAGTAATTTTTCATACGAGAGTTGCTTAAGCAATGCCAATAATAGCTCATCAAGGTTCATTACCTGGTTTGCAAGGCCGAAAAGCACATGTATATACTGTTCACAACTAAAAAACTTTTGATACTGAGCAGGGGTGGCATGTGCGACAAATGCATGAATTTTAGGGGGTTCTGGCGCCCATTGATAAAGTATGGTTTCTTGTTGCTCATACCCCACCGTCAGGCACGAAAATGTTGTTTGTAAAAAATGAAAAATTTGTGGTTGATCGCGCAACAATTCTTGTTCTGTTTGTGCAAAGGGAAATACGGTACGGTGAGGGTCGGTCGATCCGGTATTTATTTGATGTACAATGCCAAATAGGGTACGGCTGGGTGTGGTGATAGTCACCAGTTCGCCAAAGCGTGGTGATACATCCCATTGCCAGCTTTGGGCCTTCCATGTGTGCAGTGAACTTTCAATAACTTCAGCAAAAGCATTCATGTGTTTCATAAAAATAGTACGGTAAAATATTTTTCTTTTTTTATCATACGCTAACGAGGTATAGTTTGTAAGTGCGTGATTGTTTTGAGGCTAAGGAGTGTGTATGAAACTTTTTTTAGATACTGCTGATGTTAAACAAATACGTTTGTGGTCAGCAACTGGTCTTATTGATGGGGTGACGACAAATCCAACCAATATGAGCGCACAAGCATCAGCGCCACTTGAAATAATTAAGGAACTCAGTTCACTGTTGCCTGATGGGCTTATCAGTGTTGAAGTAACTGAACAAGAACCTCAGGCGGTCTATGAACAAGCGGTTCGTATTGCGGCGCTTGCTGAGAATATAGTGGTAAAAATTCCTTGTGCGGTGCAATACTATGCAATTATTAATAAGTTAGTACAACAAGAAATTCCGTTGAATATTACGCTTGTATTTTCAGTTGCACAAGCGGTCATGATGGCAAAATTAGGTGTTGATATGGTTTCACCATTTGTCGGCCGTTTGGATGACAGCGGCGTAGATGGCATACAAGTATTATCCGATATCTGTACCGTGTATGAATTGTATTCGTATGACACCGCGGTGTTGGCGGCATCGATACGTTCAGTACAGAAATTTGAACAAGCACTCATGGCGGGCGCTGACGCCGTTACCATACCTATTCAGGTACTTGAAGGGTTAACTCAGCACACATTAACTGACAAAGGTATGCTGACGTTTAATCAAGACTGGCAAAAGCTTGGGATACGACAGTTCCCCTAAAATTTATCAACATCCCTCTTTAGGCACAATAATAAATGACAAGTTTATTAAAAAATGCTATTTTATTATTTAAATAGGTTGAATTTAATAATAAATAGAGGGGGTGCGGTATGGGTGTTTTTAAATTACATACGCCATTTGCTCCTGCGGGTGATCAGCAAACGGCAATTGACGGACTTGCAAGTGCACGTCCGGGGGTATCAACCTTATTGGGGGTTACTGGTTCGGGAAAAACATACACTATTGCACAGGTTATTGCCAAGCAAAATAAGCCGGTTTTAGTGTTATCACCGAATAAAACGTTAGCCGCGCAGTTATACGAAGAATTTTCGTTGTTTTTCCCTGAAAATAAAGTGTGTTATTTTGTGAGTTATTATGATTACTATCAACCAGAATCATATTTACCTGCACAAGATATGTATATTCCCAAAGAAACAAAAGTAAATAGTGAAATTGAACGGTTGCGTATTGAAGCGACTGCATCGATTATTAATCGGCCAGACACTATTGTTATCGCATCAGTTTCATGTATTTATTCGTTGGGAAACCCCAACGATTATCGTGAGCTTGCCTTTCCTTTACAGGTAGGTCAAACAATAAGCAGATCAGATTTAATTCATAAGCTTATTTTTATTCAGTATGTGCGTAATGATATAGAACGTAATCCGGGCACGTTCCAAGTTTTTGGTTCGACCATTGAAGTTAACGTTCCTTATCAAAAAGAAAAATTACGCATTGAGCTTGATGGAACAACTATTGAACGGTTGCAATGGGTATCGCGTATGGAAAATACTCTACTCACTGAGCTTGATAATGCGTTGATTTTTCCTGCAAAACATTTTGTAACTACCCAAGAAAAAAAGAATGCAGCTATTATAAGTATCCACAATGAACTTGAAAGTTGGCTGCCACAGGTTCCCAATCCATTATTTAAAGAGCGCATTAAAGCACGTGTTAATCATGATTTAGAATTGCTAACTGAGCGTGGATTTTGTCCGGGAGTTGAAAATTACACCTCCCATTTTGATGGCCGTGGCAGGGGTGAACCGCCGTATTGCTTGTTAGATTTTTTTAAAGATTTTTTATTAGTAATTGATGAATCACATATTGCGATACCACAATTACGCGGGATGTTTGCGGGTGATCGTGCACGTAAAGATAATTTAATAAACTTTGGGTTTAGGTTACCCTCGGCTCGTGATAATCGTCCATTAAAGTTTGAAGAAATTGAGCGTTTTTTTAATGACGTTATATTCGTTTCGGCGACGCCGTCAGCATATGAACTTGAAAAGAGTGATACAGTTGTTGAGCAACTTATACGTCCGACCGGCTTAGTTGATCCACAAATTAGTATTCATGGTCGCACCGGGCAAATGACTCATTTGCTGGGTGAAATTAAACGGACGAACAACGCGGGATTTCGTACATTAATTACGGTGCTTACCAAAAAACTTGCAGAAGAACTCGCGCATTATCTTGAAGAACAAAAAATTAAAGTGTGTTATTTGCATAGCGACATTAAAACCCCGCAACGTACTGAAATTTTGCATAAATTACGGCTCGGTGTTTTTGATTGTTTGGTAGGGGTCAATTTGTTACGTGAAGGGCTTGATCTGCCCGAAGTAGCATTAGTTGCAATTATGGACGCAGATGTTGAAAGTTTTTTACGGGACAAGCGTTCACTTATCCAAACTATTGGTCGTGCGGCACGTAATTGTGAGGCGCATGTTATTTTTTATGCCGACAAAATTACCGGGTCTATGCAGGCAGCCATTGACGAAACCGATAGACGTCGTGCATTACAAATAGCGCATAATGAGGAACATGTTATTACGCCGAGTAGCGTGACACGTGAGGTAACCCGTAGTATTTCACCAATGCAACAGGCGATCGCGCAAGCAAGTAAAAATAAGAAAAAAGATAAAAAAACAAAGATCGAAGAAAAACTTTCAGTAACCGATACCCAGGCAGTTGCGCAACGCATTGAAGAACTAGAAGCACAAATGCGTGCCGCTGCCGATACATTTGATTTTGATACCGCAATTCGCTTGCGAGAACAATGGATGCTCTTAAAACACGAGCAGGGCTTGTAAGCCCTGCTCAACATTGCACAAATATTATTAATTTTTATCTGGATTACGCATTGGGATTAACATAGACGCCGGCGTTAGGATTAATATACGCTCCCGTGTTGGGGTCAATGTATAAACCGGTATTAGGGTCAATGTAGGGCGCTTGAGCTGGTTGTACCACAATGACTTGATTATTAGGGGTTGTGTCATAGCCTAATCCATAGCCAAGTGCAAATCCACCAACACCCGCTCCCCAACCGTAGCCACCGTAACCATATCCGCCATAACCGTGACGTCCATATCCGCCACGACCATAACCGCCACGATTTCCTCCGCGACCACCACGGCCGCCGTGTCCGCCACCATGTCCACCACCGCCGTGCGCATCAAGCAATGGCGCGCTCAGTGTAAAACAAAAAGAGAATATAATCAGTAATTTTTGTACATAGCTATTCATAGCGAGCCTCTATTTATAATGGAATGTTAAATAGATGAAGGGGTTTTAGAAAAAACCCCTTCATCTGTATATTTATTTTTACTCGTAATATTCATCATCGGTATCATAACCGTCTTCTGCCGCACCGATAACAGTGCCCGCTGCAAGGCCGCCGATAAACGCGCCGCCGTCATCCCATCCACCGTTACCATAGCGATCGCCGCGACGACCGCCGTCGTGTCCATCACCACGTCCACCGCCGCGTCCACCACCACCGCCGCCACGTCCTCCGCCACCGCCATGTGCGGTTAACGTCGGTGCGTTGTTGAGTGCAAGGCATACGCCAAGTGTGATCAGTAATGATTTTATTAATTTGGTCATAACATTCCTTATGTTTATTGTATCCCCAGAAAGCGCTGGCTTTTTAGCCAGTGATGAATGGGTGTCCTTATTTTTCCCGGGGTCCCCAAAGTATGCAATAGCACAAACCGTGGCTCTTAGGCCATGTGCGGGGCTCATAACGGGTAACCTTGGTAATTGGGGTTTAGTTGGGTTGCGTTCACCGACCCTGGTCCCCAATATCCGCCGCCGTAGGGGCTTGCGTACCAATTGTTTTGGTATCCCCGGTAAAATTGAGGCCGCGCCATTTTATTTTTGATACCATACGGATCGTAACTACATGTTTTTTTACCACGTACTTGCGCCGACACGTATGTCGAGCTCGCAATACAGAGTAATATCAACACCGCTACCAATCGTCTGTTATACACAAATATCATGACGAGACCTTTTTTAAATTCTTAATTATTGGTTTTTTCCGCTGATAACGTCGCCGGTATCTTCAAAAACTTCACCAGTTTTTCCAAGAACCTTACCAGTAACGGTAAATGGAGCAGCTACCACTCGTCCTACTGGACCGTTATTATATGTGGTGTCTGACGACATATTTGTGTCGTTAGACTCATCTTGATAACGTGCACTTATCGTATTAAGTGTAACTACTGCTACTGCGATAAATGCCATAAATAATAATTGTTTTTTCATGATTCATCCCTTTATGGTTAGTATAAAATTCAACCTCAAATTGTTCCCGCACTCCGGTAGTGGTGTACATTGAACTCTCTGATGGTTTGTTTAATTACATTTTTTCATCTGTTTTTATATTTTTTACTGCCAATGTTTTAATTTTCACAGTACCTATCACGCATAGTGCTTGATTCATCAGTTAAATATGCATTGGTACCGTTTTCAATTGACCCGGTCATATCGGTGTCATAGCACATTGCTTTTCGCGCATAGTTTTGTGTAACAGGACGCTTGTTACAATTTGTACAGCCCTCTTCAGCCCTTAAAATCACTGAAGACACGCATAATAGGGCGATAATTGTTATATATTTTTTCATATGGTTCCCTTGCCTTGGTGGCCTTGAGTATGCACCCGCTTACTTTTTAATAATACAAATATACAATATAAAAAGGCAATGGTTTAATTAATTGTATTGTCGTAAAAAACATTTATTGATTTTCTGGTATGCTGTTTTTATACTGAATTATCGTAAAAGTATGTTTTATAGGTCTTAAGTACTTGGAAGGCGATTATGAAAAACTGTACAAAAATGCTTTTAATGAGTGTGCTGATTTGTGGTACCGCACGCGCTGGTGGTTACGAAGGTGGTTACGCAGACGTCGATAGGGTCTATGATATCATGCTCATAGCTGGAGGCGCTCGTCAGGTACGCGAGCCTGTAGTGATCGGTAGAGAGGGTAATATGATTGTTTTTACCTTGCCATTACAGGGAAAAGTGCATGAATCGGGGATTAAAGTAGCGGTTGAAACCGGGCACGACAATCAAAGTTATGCGCGGGTTGTTTTACCCGAGGTTGATGGTTATGGAAAAGCGTGCTTGAAATTTTTCCCTCAACTTATGCAATTACAGTATAGTTCATTAGGTGAGTGGTACGAGGAAGCGGAAAGCTTGCCAATAACACTTGATGTTAATTCGGTGATGCCTGAGCTTAAAGATGGAAATCTTGTTTTGAAATTTAAAAATTTTACCTCGAAAAAAAGGCCTATCATGATCCTTGGTCAAAAGACTGAGGAAGTAAGTATACAAAAAAGTTCTGCGTGTGGAACATGCGCAAAAGAAGTTGTGGGCAATTCTGCTCCTGTTGTGAAATAATAGACATGTATTCGTAAGGCCTGAGATATATTCAGGCCTTTTTTTGTTGATTAAGGATGGTATGCTGCGCACGTGGGTTGAAATTAATGCTCGAGCGCTCGCGCATAATATAGCGCAATTAAAACGATGTACTCGGGCATTGCTTGCCGTGGTAATTAAGGGTAATGCATATGGACACGGGTTACTTTGTGTTGCGCAATTACTTGAAACAAATCCCGACGTGCACATGTTGTGTGTTGCAGGTACACAAGAGGCTATTGCCCTTAAAAAAGCGGGTATTAAAAAAAATATTCTTGCTATGTCATATATTGATTGCGAGCTGCGTGACGTGGTGGAGCATGATATTGCGATTACGGTGTATGATGAGCAACAGGTGCTGAATGTGCAACAAGAAGTTCAAAAATACAACAAAAAAGTACGGGTACACGTAAAAATTGACACAGGAATGTCCCGTTTGGGTGGTACGCCGACACAAGTACACAATTTTATAGCGCTCATACGTGCGCAACCTTCTCTTAGTATAGAAGGTATTTTTACTCATTTATCTGACACTAATGCGTTGGATGATTCATTTAGTTGTGCACAACTTGATACCTTTGATTGTGTTGTTGAGTGTGCACGGGGCTCTGGCCAGGAGTTTACCGCAATTCATGCGCTTGCATCCGGTTCTTTGTATGTTGATCGCCTTGATACCCATGTACGCGTGGGTACCAATGTTTTTGGATATTGGAAATCAGACGTACAAAAAGAACGCTTTTTAAGCCGCTACCCTGATATGCAGCTCCATCCTGTGTTGCAGTGGAAGACACACATCATGCAGGTTAAAACAATTGCCGCTGGTGATTACGTAGGTTATAATCGAACATTTAAAGCAGCCAATGCTATGCGGATCGCGTTATTACCTGTGGGATACGCTGATGGGTATCCACGTTGTTTATCTAATAAAGCGCAGGTCTCCATCGGTGGGGTAATTGCTCCGGTGATTGGTATAGTAAGTATGAATCTTATGGCGATTGATATAACACACCTGCCATTGTGTGCGGTGCATGATGAGGTAGTGTTGATCGGCGATCATCAAGGTGTAAGGGTTGAAGAGCTCGCTGTTCAAGCGCAGACCATTGCTAATGAGTTTGTGACGCGTATCAGCCCAACTATTGTGCGATTGGTAGTATAAATTATGACATTTTCAGAAAAGAGACCAGAAGTTTCAGTAGTTGCGTTTAAAGATGTTACGCAAACATTTGGGGAACGGTCGCAGAAAGTGGATGTGCTTGCGCATACATCAATTTCATTTGTACAGGGGCAAACCTACGCTCTGACAGGTGTTTCAGGTACCGGTAAGTCAACCGTTTTACAATTGCTTGCAGGGTTTATAACGCCCACCACGGGAGTGGTAACGTATAATGATCGTTCATTGGCAACCTTTTCTCCCGCTGAGTATGCGATATTTTTGCAAAATACTATCGGGTTTGTTTTTCAGTCAGCTTTATTACTTGAGGAGCTCTCTGTTCGGGAAAATGTTATGCTGAAAGGCTTATTAAGCAGACAGCTTTCAGCCGTTGCCCTCAAAGAGCGTGCGGATTATTTATTACATTGTGTGGGATTAGCGCATAAAGCTGATGAGCAACCACAGTTACTTTCGGGTGGAGAACAACAACGGGTATCTATCGCACGTGCGTTATGCATATCACCCGAATTTGTGCTTGCCGATGAACCAACTGCTCATTTGGATGAACAATCAAAAATGCGTACGATGTCATTAATAAACGATCTCCAAAAAGAATTGGGATTTGGTCTCATTATTGCTTCACATGACCTACAGATTGCGCATATGATGCAAACGCATATGATAATTAATGATGAAACAATTATACGCAAGGATCGGTAAATTATGTCGCATCATCCGCATAAACGATTACTCCTTAAAAGAACACTCCAAGTAAGTTCGTCTACGTTATTGAGCCGTGTACTTGGTTTTGCCCGAGAGATGTTGCAAGTTCGTTATTTAGGTGTTGGTGCAGCAGCAGATGCTTTTTTGGCCGCTTTTCGTATCCCCAATTCATTGCGTAAAATATTTGCTGAAGGCGCCTTAAGCGCTGCGTTTGTGCCCACTATTGTCGGTATCACTAAAAACCAGGGACAATTGGCTGCAAGTAAATTAATGTCTCGTGTGTTTTGGTTAGTTGAGTTGTGTATTATTGTTTTGTGTATAGCGTGTGCGCTTAATGCAGAGGCGGTTATTCATTTTGTGGTACCGGGGTTTTCAGCCGAGCAGACTGCACATGCAATTCCTTTTTTTCGTATTTTAATCTTTTTTATATTTTTTATTTCGGCAAGTGCGTTGATCTCTGGTGCTTTGCAGGCGGTTAATAATTTTTTTATCCCTGCATTTGGTCAGGTTATTTTAAATGGCGTACTTATTGGTGGATTAGTCCTTTGTTTGTATTTTAAATTGCATATAATTGCGTATGCATGGATTATTATTTTTGGTGGTGGTGTACAGGCATTTTTGTCATTGTACGCTTACTTTAAAAATGGGTTTGTGTTTACCCGCTCTGATGACGTTGCCAAGGCGCATACGCGCACGGTGTTGCGTAAATTTTTACCGTGTGTGGTAAGTGCAAGTGTGGTGGAAGCAAGTTTATTTATTGATTTGCAATGTGCTTCATACTTAAAAACAGGATCGATTGCGTTATTTACCTATGCAAATAATTTTATGCGGATGCCGTATAGTGTGTTTGTGTTGGCATTTACCACCATAACGCTATCTTATTTTTCTCGTGTGGGAGCATACGCGCCCAAGCGACTGAGTTATTTTTTGTTTGAGGCGATTAAGTTTTTCTTTTGGGCATTATTACCGGTGATATTTTTAATTTCATTTTTTGCTGAAGATATTTTTAAAACATTATATCTTTCAGATAATTTTTCATATGATCACGTCTTGCAAGCGAAAGATATATTAATTATTTTAATTCAGGGGTTATTTTTTCACTCAGTGAATAAAATTTTATTGAATATGTTTTATGCCTTACATGAAACATTTATCCCGAGTATCGTTGCAATCGTAGGAACGGTACTTAATACGGTGCTTAATTTTATATTAATGCGTCATTTTGAATTGGCAGGCATTGCCTATGCAACTAATATTGCGCTTGTTGTTCAAACATGTTTACTTGTATTGATATTGTATAAAAAATTTCATTTTAAATTGTACTTTCGACAATTTGGAAAATTTGCAGTACGTGTGCTTATTCAACACATAGTTATCGGCTCTTGTTTGATGGGGCTGTTGTATGGCATTAAAAAAATATTAATGCACTATCACGGGCACTGGACATATTTTTTTATTGATTCTTTGGGGTTGTGGTTATGGGTAGGCCCCTTGTGTGGTATTGCGGCGTTGGTAGTTTGGTACACGCGTCATTGGTTTAAGGTTAACATTTATTTTCTGGATTAAAATTATATGAAAACATGGCATAAAAAATTGTTAATCGTCGTATTATTTATTGTAGCTAATATTTTTTTATGGCGGGTATTACGTGTCGGTGATTGGTGCACGGTGACCGCAATTCAACAAAAACGGGAACTATTAGAGCAATTTGTTGTGACCCATTACTGGTCTGCAATAGCATTGTTTATCGGAGTGTACATTCTTGATGGCATATGTGCATTACCCGCAACATCGTTAGTTATTATTATCGGTGGTTTTTTGTTTGGTACTATACCAGCAGCTATTTGCACGGTGATTGGTGCAACCATTGGGGGCACGGGGCTCTTTTTAATGACCCGTTATTTGTTTGGAAAATCATTACAAAAAAAATATCAACAGCGGTTGACTGGTTTTAATAACCAAATACATCATCATGGTGCATGGTACTTGCTGGGTGTTCGCATTATACCGATAATCCCCTTCTTTTTGATAAATATTTTATCAGGATTAACATTAATTCCGGTCAGAACATTTATATGGACAACCGCGGTGGGAGTTATACCGAGCGGGATTATATATGCCTATTTAGGACAAAAATTAATGACGGTTAATTCGATGCATGATTTTTTTTCACCCGGTATGATTATTGTTTTTTGTGTATTGATACTTTTGGCAGTTATTCCTGCAGTGTGGTATATGTTGCGCGCACGTGCAACCAGATAAGGATATATAATGATTAGAGTAGATGGAATAACACTTTCTTTTGCAGGACAAAAAGTTTTTGATGATCTATCGTTTTTATTCCAAACACATGATCGTGTTGGTTTAGTAGGTCGCAATGGTTCGGGAAAATCAACATTACTAAAGGTAATTTCGGGTACCCAAATGACTGAAGGGGGCACGATAACCATTGGTAATGGATTAAAAATAGCCTACCTTGCACAAGACGTAGTACTACAATCATCAAAAATAGTGCTTGATGAAATAGTATCAGAATACGATGAAAGCGATGGAGAATTTTTACGTATCAAAGCACGCGCACAACAAATACTTGGTGGGCTTGGCCTTTCATTAGCGCAAATGAATGGACCCGTGAGTGCATTAAGTGTTGGTTGGAAAATGCGTGTGGTACTTGCACGTTTATTGCTCTGTGATGCTGATTTTTATTTATTTGATGAACCAACAAACCATCTTGATATTGTTGCAAAAGATTGGTTTTTAGCGTTTTTAAAAAAGGCATCCTTTGGTTTTATGTTGGTAAGCCACGAACGTATGTTTTTAGATGCGTTGTGTACACATACTTATGCACTGTCTCAAGCACAGGGACGACTGTTCCGCGGGAATTATTCCACGTATAAAAATGCAACCGCACACGAACAAGAATTGTTGATGCGTGCCTATGTATTACAGCAAAAAGAAATTGAAAAAAAACAGGCAACTATTGACCGCTTTCGTGCATCATCCCAGGCAAGCCGTGCACAAGCAATGATGAAAGAACTCGATAGGCTTGAACGTGTTGAAGTGCCGATTGAAAATAAAACAATTCAATTTAAAGTTCCTGTTCCACAGCCTTCAGGTAAGCATGTATTGACCGTTACCGATGCTGAATATGCATACGATCAAAAAAAGATATTTTCTCAGATTTCGTTTGCGATTGAACGTGGTGAAAAAATTGCACTTATTGCGGCAAATGGCGTGGGTAAAACAACACTGTTGCGGTGCATTGCTAATATGATTTCGCTCCAAAAAGGTCGGGCGGCTTTGGGTCATAATGTTTCAATGGCATTTTATGAACAAGATCAAAACGCAGTTTTAGACCATAAGATGACTATTATGGAGGAGGTTTTGGCCTCATCACAAGATTTGTATTCGGCACCCCTGATACGTAACTTATTGGGCGCTTTTTTGTTTTCAAATGACACGGTCCATAAAAAAATTAGTTTTTTAAGCGGTGGTGAAAAAAGTCGCGTTGGTATGGTAAAAGTATTACTTAAAAATGCAAACTTTTTAGTGTTAGATGAGCCGACTAACCATTTGGATATGGAATCTAAAGAGATATTAGTGAATGCATTGCGTGAATACCAAGGTACTCTGCTTTTTGTATGCCATGATCATGAATTTATTAATGATCTTGCAACTCGAGTTGTTGAGCTGATGCCAAATGGCATTTTGTCATGCGCGGGGAATTATACTGAGTATTTAGAGTATAAAAAACAGGTCATGAAACCGGCCGAGTCAGGCGGGTCGCACGAACAGAATAATGTAACATCAGGACCTGCACCAAAAAAAATGCTCGCAGAGCGTTTGTCAGAACGTGTGTTACAAAATAAAATGAAAAAAATTGAAACACGTATGTATACCCTTGAACAAAATAAGAAAAAATTATCACAAGAATTGTTTGAGCATGTGTATGGAACCGAAGGATTTACTACGCGGTATGATGCAGTTAAAAAAATAGATGAAGAGTATGAAAATCTTTCAACTGAGTGGGCTGCATTAAACAATTACGAAGAGTAAGGATATTTTTCGTAACTGAACTGTTGCATACGATCGAAAACCAATATATTGACCATTTCATACCCATACGACTACATTAAACAACGTGGCAAAAACTGCGCCAGTTTTTTAAAAAAGGTCTGTGTATGAAAACTTTTTATGCATTGTTTGCAAGTATAGTAATGCTCCCGAATTGCCTCAATGCAAGCGTATCCGTTTTGCCCGTTCACCCCGCAGGATACCGTTCTGGGAGCGCCATTTTGTATTATGGAGAAGAAGTTGCTCCTTACCTTGAATGGTCTGTGGTGCTGTTTTTTGATGAAAGTTCTACCCCTTCGAAATTGATATTATTTTCGGGTGCCACCACTGATACTGTCAAAAGTAAGCTTTCTGGATATGATGTTCGTTTATCAACAGAGGTATACTCCCAAGGCTCTGTATCAATGTACACAACAAGAACAGTGAGACTAGAATTACCAGGAGTAATGTGGGTATCTTTGCAGTTTCTCCATGATAAAAGTGCTGAAGAGCTTAAGCAATACATGAGCGAAAATTATAGGAACCTCATCATAGACCCTGCGGTAAGTGTCTTTGTAAAAGCCAATTGGTCTTCAATCGTAGATACACTCAACACATTGTCAGCCGATGACAAAGATGTGATTCAACTTTCAAAAACATCTTCGCCATCACCAGCACGAAAACCATCTCCTGAGCCGGCAGTAACCACGCCAACAGCACCTTTGCCACCACCAGCACCTGCTCATGCGACCTCCCCAAAACCAACAGAGGCGGTGACTGCGCAAGAAAAATTGAGTGCACACCTTGCAAACGATCCCGAAATTAAATTTTTCCGCCGCATTTTAGATGCTTTAAAATTTAGTAATGAAAATATTGAACAATATTTTACGCAAAACTTTGACTGGATCGAGCTTACCGGAGATTGGAAAAAGCGAATTTTATATCTGAGGGATAAGATGTTTTCATCTCCTGAAATGCAAGCCGCACGACCTCCCGTTGATACATCACACTATGAGATACTATATGCCCTTGCAGAAACTTTAAGGAACTCATCGGATTCGATAGCGGGCTTATATAAAACTTTTAAAAACGTATTAACGGGACATCCGGCTATTATACAATGGCTGCTCAATGAAACTGATGATAAAATAATCCTTTTTGGTGGCGACGACTATTATGCAGAATGGGGAGTTTACGAGGGACACGCAGGCCCTGATTCCAGCCCTACCGGAAAAAATTATTTCGGCTTTATGCTTATGATGCTTCGTGATGAATTGCGCAGGGAAAACACAAAAATACACTCAGCGCTCGGTGCTTTTGATAACGATTTGCGTACTCTGGGTAATGCAGTGCGATCGAAATAGAATAGATTACCTCTATGAGCCTCTTGTTGTTGTGGTATGAAATTAAAGATCATAGGTTAAGAGGTTATCATGTGCAGTAGAATGTCACATTATGCGCAACATTTAAAATGCATTTAGAGTTTTAAATTCGTTGATTGTTTATGTATTAGATATTTTTATTTTTATAAATTGACAAATTTTGAAAAAATATTCATATTATATCTTAGTAAGTAAATAAAAATTATTAATTTAGCGTATTTTTCATGGCTGCTCTTTTGTTTGAGCCAGCTTTTTAAAGAGGTTTTTATATGAAAATTCTTTATTCATTGTTTGTAAGTATGGTAATACTTTCATATTATCTCGATGCAGGCGGCTCTGGTTTACCTACGCAGCCAGCAACTACACCAGCAAATTTCGTTTTCGATCAAACCCAGCCCATAGATAGAGAAACATTCAGTGCGCTTGTTGAAAATGACTCTGCAATTAAATTCTTCGGCCCTATTTTAAATTCTTTAAAATTCTCCTATGGAGCATATTATGGGCCACCAGGAAGTGAGCGAGAAAAGATTGAATTATATTTTATGTATGGCTTTGACTGGATGATGCTTGCCGAAAATTGGAAAGATCGAGCTTTGTATCTGAAAGATAAGGCATTTTCATCTTATGAAGAAGAGCTGGGATTCAAACGATCACCTCTCGTTGATACGTCATACTATGAGGCATTGCGTAACATTGTAGAAAGTTTTAGAAATTCATCGAATTCGATAGCAAGTTTATATCAAATTTTTAAAAACAAATTAATCAAAAATACGGATATTCTATTATGGCTACTCAATGAAACTGGAGATAAGGTAATTATTTTTTGTGACAATAAATATACTTTTGTCGGCGATAGACATTATGGAACTTGGGGAGCGAAAGCAGTACAGTCTAACGTAAGACTTGCGCTTGTAGGGAAAAATTATTTTGGTTTTATGTTGATGATGCTTCGTGATGAATTACGCAGGGAAAGCACAAAAATTCATACGGGACTGGCTGTTTTTTGATAAAGATTTACATACCTTTGATAACGTAGTGCACTAGAAAATAGATAGAGATTCTGTTTATTCGCTTTGCCATGAGTTTCTTGTTACTCTGTGGTTTGAAATTATGGGCCAGAGATTAAGAGGTCATCATGCAGCATTATGTTCATTCGATATATACATATGCACGTACGTGGTATGCCAAAATTACTGATAATTATTCGTCGTATCGTTATAAATTGTATCGATTACTGCTCCTACCGCATGCGCATGTGTTGCACATTGGCAGGGGTACTGACGAGCTTGCGCGTGTTGATTTTTTATCCACATATATTTTTGTTGATACCCAATCGCTTGATACGCTTGCACATAAAGTTGAGCAACAACCATATGATTATATAATTATTTCACTCAGTTTTTTACCCGCGGTTGATATACAAGCTCTGGTAACGCGTATTGTACCGTTATGTAGCCCGCATACGCGTATTATTATTGACCGGTACGTGACATATACCGATACTGTAATGCGGTTTTTTTCTGTACGCGCGGGAGTTTACCCGGAGCGTATGAACCAACAACTATCGTGGCAAAATTTACAACAATGTGTCCGATTAGCAGGGCTTGAAATTGTTGCTCACGATGGTGGATATATATTTCCGTGGGCGGTCCCCGGTATTTCATTATTTTTTAATTCGTTCGTGGGTTCTGTGCCGGGAATAAAAAAATTAGGGTATATGCAATGGTTGGTGGCTCGATTGGTTACGCGACCGGTTAAAAAAATGAATGCTGAGCAGGCGCCTTCAGTTTCAATTATTATCCCTTGTAAAAATGAAAAGGGTAATATTGAGCCTGCGGTGCAACGAATAGGTAATTTTGCACGCACGCAAGAAATTATTTTTGTTGAAGGCAATTCTTCTGACGGTACACGTGAGAAGTTATACAACATACAACGTAAATATCCCGAAAAAAATATTACGGTGCTGGTACAACAAGGCAGAGGTAAACGTGACGCGGTATACCAAGGTTTTGCGCATGCCACTGGTGATATATTAATGATACTTGATGCAGACTTGACCGTCATGCCCGAAGAGTTAGGTAAATTTTATATTACGCTGTGCAGTGGTGTGGGTGAATTTATTAATGGTTCGCGGCTTATTTACCCGATGGATGCGCAGGCAATGCAACAGTTGAATTTTATAGCTAATCATAGTTTTAGTAAGTTTTTTTCATGGATTTTTGGCCAAAAAATAACTGATACATTATGTGGTACTAAAGTTTTTTATAAAAAGGATTTGGTACGTATTTTACAAGGAAAAGAGTTACTTAATAATCGTGATCCGTTTGGTGACTTTGATTTATTGTGCGGTGCTGCACGAGCACAATTAAAAATTGTGGATATGCCGGTACATTATCGTGCGCGTTCGTATGGCACTACACAAATACGTCGATTTTATCATGGAATTATCCTTATCGGGCTGACTATGCTCATGTTTAAAAAGTTTAAAATGCGTCCGTAAAAACGAACCCCACACATGGCCTTTAGACCAGCGTTTGTGCTTAGGCATATTTTTGGGGATATAATAACTGGGTTCAGTTGACTTTATGGGGAACCTGAGGAGAAAAGTATGTGCGGTTTGGCGGGATACTTAAGACGAGCTCATAATCAAGAACCGGTGCAACCAGACCATTTGCACGCGCTTTCAGGTGCTCTTGCGCACCGAGGACCCAACGGAAATAATTATTGGATATCTGATTCGGGTGATATTGGATTTACTCACCGGAGATTAAGTATTGTCGATTTGTCTGACGCGGGTTTACAGCCCATGATGGACGCAGAAAAAACGGTTGTATTATTATTTAATGGTGCGATTTATAATCATGAGGCTCTCCGCGTAGAACTCGAAGCGTGTGGGTATAAGTACCGTTCCCGTTGTGATACTGAAACAATTGTACATGCCTATAAAGCGTGGGGTATTGATTGTATTAAGCGATTTGATGGCATGTTTACCTTGGCCATTTTTGATATAGTACGTGATGAGTTGTACTTGGTACGTGATCGGATGGGAATCAAGCCGCTCTATTTTTCGTTACAGGGAAATAGAGTAAGTTTTGCGTCTGAAATTAAAGCATTATGGTGTTTGCCGTGGATAACTAAAACAATTAACCATACGGCGCTTTCTCATTACCTAACGATACTTGCGTCTCCCGCTCCATTAACATTGTATGAGGGAATATATAAACTTCCTGCGGCGTGTTATGCAAAAGTTGATCGAGCTCGAGATATCACATTTCATCATTGGTATACCCCCGTAACACCGGTAACTGCACAAGAAAAAATTATTTTTAACGATGAAAATTTGCTCGTTAATCATGTCAATACACTGTTAGCTCAGTCGGTAAAAAAGCGGCTTATGGGTGATGTGCCGGTTGGTGTATTTTTATCAGGCGGACTTGATTCAAGCTTAATTACGAGTATGGTTGCGTCGATGCATGAGCGGATAAATACATTTACCGTGTCATTTGCTGATGAGCCGGCACACTCAGAAGCTGCGTGGGCACGCCACGTGTCACGAATATACAATACACGGCACCATGAACTAGTATTAACCGAAAAAGATGCGTTTGATGTATTTCAAAAAGTAATCTATCACCACGATGAACCATTAGGGGATTGTGTTGCATTGCCTTTGTATTATCTTGCGCAACAATTTAGGCAACAACAGGTGCCTATCGGTTTGGTAGGAGAAGGGGCAGATGAGCTTTTTGGTGGATATCCGCTGTATGGAAATTATGCAAAAATTACTCCCTTTTTTAATGCAACACAACGGTTACTACCCCAACAATTACGTGCACTTATTGCGCATGTGGGAGGGTCACTGTACCGCCATAAACCGTTATACGCGGATGCTTTGTATAATTGGAAACAGGGCAACCCTTTGTTTGCGGGAAGTGCTTTAGCTATCGCAGAACAACATAAAAATGATTTTTTATATACTCCAGCTCAAGAAGCACGGGTAGATCCGATTATTGAACTGATATATCCCGGTATGATTGTTACCGGTGATGTGTATACACAATTAGCTTATTATAAACAACACATACCACAGGCAAGCGTTAGCCAACATATGTTGTATTTAGAGCTTAAACATCGGTTGCCGGAGCTGATATTAATGCGCTTTGATAAAATAGCTATGGCCCATGCCATTGAAGGGCGTGTGCCCTTTTTAGATCAATACTTAGTTGAGTGCATGTATAAAGCACCAGGATTTTATCGATATTATAAAGGTCAGCGTAAATATTTGCTGAAAAAAATCGCTGAATTATGGTTACCGCATGAGGTAATTTATCGCAAGAAAATTGGATTTTTTGCGCCCATTCAAAAGTGGTTCATCAATGGTACCCATTTTAAACCGTGTTTACAAGATATGCTTTCTTCCCGCTCTGATATCATGGTACATGTATTAAAAAAAGAGAAAATTAATCAAATGCTCATACAGCACCAAAAAACAGGGCGATATTCAGCAGAATTATGGGCACTGCAGTCATTAATAGCATCGTATACAAGTACATAGGGGGCGTGTATGAATCTTTCTTCTCGTATGGCTTTTTATATAGCGGGTTCAGTTATTATTAAGGGCCTAACATTGTGTGTATTGCCGTATTCACTCACGCTGCTGAAACCTGCACAGCTCGGATTATATTCCCTTTTTAATAGTTTTATTGCAATTGTTTCAACGGTTATTGCGGTGGGTTTACGGCAAGTGTTTTGGATTGAATTTTTTCATAAAAACCACCAAACACGTCGGCTAATGCTTAATGATATTATTCTTATATATATTTTTGTTGCAACGCCATTACTTATTGCATTATGTATGTTTGTTGCATTTATTAATAGGGTAGTATTTGTCAACGATGCATCGCCCCTCATGATTTATATAAGTTTACTAATCTGTTTTTTTGGTTTTTTTACTGAACTTTTTTATCAGGTATTAGTTGCTACTCAAAAAATCGTACATTTACTCATGGTCCAGCTGTGCGGTGCTCTGGTAATGATTGCCGGTTCAATTGTTTTTTTGAAATGGGATTGGGGAGTTACCGGTTTATTGGGAGCACAATTGGGTAGCGCGCTCATAGTTTCATTGTGGGCGGGTCAGGAATATGTTAAACGGAATTTAGTACATATACTGAGTATGCAACGCGTTAAAAATTTATTTAAACAGTATATAACCGCCGGACTTCCCTTTATTTCTTCGGTTCTTGCCGCATTTTTTATTACTTCGAGTAGTCGTTGGTTACTTGTGTATTATAGTAACTTGCATCATGTGGGAATATATTCAGTGGTTGAAATGGTCGGAACACTGTTTCAGATAGTGGTATTACAGCCATTTCAAAACACCTATTTACCCTTTTTATTTGAACGATTTGTTACTACTTCAAATGTAATGCACGTTGAAAATGAGAATAAGCAGCGGATGTGTATGGTCGTGCTGCTGATTGGGGTGAGTGGTTTGGTTGGATATTTACTACTCCGTCCCCTTATGTATTATGTAGTACCGATTGTCTATCACCGTGCGATACTGTATGCACCGCTCATGTTTATAGGGCAATTATTACTTTTAGCAACCTCATTTATGTTGGCGTATGTGCAGTTTTGTAAAAAAATTTATTTTATTGGAGGATCGTTAGTTGCCTGTGCCCTCATTAATGCACTGCTCTGTCGTATTTTTATTCCTCAATTACAGGTTGTTGGGGCACTGTTTGCGCTGGTGGGAACGTATGCATTTTATTTTGTAATTTCATGGATGTACAATCGAACCCTTGTGCGTACAACGCCTGTTGTACTGCTAATTCACCGGCATTAATGTCACCCACCGGATATACGATAACTTGTGGCGGGCGTGCCGCGGCATCGGTTGCGATAGTGGTAACATTAAAATAGAGCGCTTCCTCAATACTCACACTAAAACCATCGCTCAATGTCGGGCGAATAAAAATATCGCAATAGGTAAGCAATGGCCATAATTCTTTTTGTCCATGGAGAAAAAATACCTGTTCTTGTAGATTATTTTCAGTAATAAAATGCATTATTTTTTTAAAATGTTGTTCATTGCCAATTTGTGCAAGCGCACACACTAACCCTATGTTCGGGTATTTGTTTTTAAGGCGATTGAGCAGTTCGAGTGCGGTATCAATACCATATAAATCTTGCGTGTTCAGCAGCACTAATGCAAATGCGTTCATACTGATCAAAGGAGTATGGTTTTTTAAAAAAACCCAAAGCTCGGGTGGATAGGTTGCCATAATGGCATTTTTTTTATTCAGATCTGGTGGTAAAAATGCTGACTCGATTTTCATGTTTTTTATGCAGGGGATATTGTTGTCAATATAGGCTTGGTAGGTAGTGGTTCCTATTAATATCTGCTCATATACGCGCGAAAGCGTGATTCTTACCAGAGATTTAAAAATAATTGAACGCGTATACAAATTACGACAGTCATGGTCAATGAGTGTTAGTTTGTATCCATATACTATTTGTCCCACAATAACTAATAACCATTCAATACTGCCATGGTACAGGGTGTGATAATGAATATGGTCAGCAGTACGCCGATGTAAAAATTGAATCATTTTTTTCCAACGGAGCATGCGGGAACCGTAGTTAGTTGCATCAAATATCTGTACGTTATTGTGTTGTTGTTTGAGTTTGTCGGCAATGCGTTGTATGTGTACCGAAATTCCCCCGAGTGGTGGAGGGTATGGCCCAATGATACCGACTCGTTGATGCATAATATTATCAGAATATGTATGGGGTGTAATGGGAGGTGCTGACATACTATCCTTTCGTAGTCATTATATTATTGTATTATTGATTTTCATAACAGATACTCGTTATAATTACCACATATGTACTGACTTTTTTTAAAGGGACGCGAGGTTACCCTCTGCTCTATTTCAGTATTTAGGGGATTAATGGGGGATGTATGAATCGTGTTGATTTACGTGAGCTTGCTGTTCATGTGACTTATCCAGCAATTTCATTATTTATTTCATGTGATACGATAGGTCAATATCATAAAAAAATCCATGAGCTCTTACTACGTGCCATACATGAATTAACTCCTCGAGTTGATAAAAAAATGTTGGCTACTATCACTGAACATTGCAATAAAATACAAGCACAGATACCAACTGATGGTACCTATCAAGGTATTGCATGCTTTATTAGTGTGCACGGAGCACGATTATATACGGTTCCCTTTGTGGTAGATGAACAAGTAGTAGTAGATAAGATGTATACAGTGACCGATATACTCACCAAACTTAATCGTGCGGTACGATATTGGGTGGTGGTTATTAATAAAACGACCCCATATTTCTTTGAAGGGTATCAGCAACAGTTAACAGAGGTTATGCACTCGCACTCAACATTTGTTAATGGTCAACAACCGGTTACTATTGCGCAAACTGCGCGATTAATATGTGATGAAAAATTAAAGTGCCGGAATGCCACGACGGAAGAATTTGTGGGGGCAATTGATAAACACTTACAACATTTTATACACAGCGATCCATTACCCATAGTATTGGTAGCATCGGAGGCGAGCCAAGCCGATTTTATGAATCATTCTGAGTATACCGATGCTGTTGCAGGAGTGGTGGTTACCGATGAGTTATTATCGATGAAAGACATTGCACAGCGCGCGTGGCCATTAATTGAAGAATATACTGATGCCCATAAAAAAAAGGCGCTCAAGCAAGTACGCGAAGCTGACGAAGCCCAGATGTGCGTTTATGATATTAAAACGGTGTGGAAATTATTACATGCAGACAGTATCCGGATGCTCTGTGTAGATGAGAAATTGCATGTACCGGTATGCGAAGATATTGTGCAATCGGCTATTGCTCAAAAGTCAGACTGCGGAAGTTTGCGTGCAGTTGATGCAGTTGACGAAATTATTGAATATGCACACGGCAAAAATATACCGATCTATTTGTGCACCGCTGCAGAGCTTAAAAAATACCAGGGGCTCGTGGCTATAAAACGGTAGTATTTATTTCGGTTTTTAGTTTTATATTTCCATGGCACTATTTTAAATCTTGATGCTGATGAAGAAAAGCCCAAAACGAGGGCTTTTCCAGCGATCAAAAGAATATGCTTATTTTTTGCCTTCTCGTCTTAAGCTGTGGGCTGCGGCGTGGCTCTTGCAGCAACAGCTGCACCTGTTTCCGCAGGGTCAACCGCAAGGCGTAGAGCTTCGGGTATATTTCTATAGCCGTTATGGTCTATCGCTAATTTAATCATTTTTATTGCTCTTGTGTCTGCAGTGGTTAACCCTTCACCATCTAAGGATACTGAACGCTGACGTTTAGCTGCAGGTAATAATGCAAGTGAAGTTGTGCAGAAAATGGTGAGTATAATGCGTTTTATCATGAGCGTATCTCTATAATTGTAATAAATAACAATAATTGCGTGTGGCAATACATATTTTTTAAACATGTATTGGATGATCAATGGTAATATATACGAGAAAATAGTTCAAGATTTTAATAGTATAATCAAAATTCACCAGCTGCAGGGTGCCTTTGATATACCATTAACATGAGCGGTAATGAAGCGGTGGACAGTTTTTTATGTGATTATAAGGCTTATTCAGCGTGTGGGCGCTCAGATGTGTATTGTTGACGGCTAACAAGTAGCTGGGCACCCAATGAAAAGATACCGCACAAACAGCAGCATATCTCCACGGGATAACAAACAAGTACTATTTGATCGTCGACTACGGATAGCACAGTATGTGGTGTTGCGGCCTGAGCTGGCATAGGGGCCGTTACTTCAGATACTTCAGAAATAGTTGCCAAGCTCTGCCTGAGTTGAGAAGGGGTTGATGAACGAGACTTGCTTCGTTGAGCAGCTGATAATGTAAGTGAAGTCATGCACAATGTGAGAACTATAATATGTTTTATCATGAGCGCGTTTCTTTATATGTGTAGTGAATAATAATAACTGTGTGCACAGTATATATATTTTTTTAAGGATGTCTTGGATGATTAATGACAATCTATGTGGGAAGATATTCAGGTGTATTAAAGCTCACCGGTTGCGGGGTGCCTTAAATGATATGTTGTTGGAAATATGGTTTCAGCTCTCATCCATTGCGCTCTCTCTTGCTGTGCCTCGATAATATCTTGAAATAAGGACAGTCCTACAGGAGTAAGTAAAAATTTTTCTTTAAAGTGAATAGAGTCAGCTTCAAGATAACTAGTATATTCTTTTCTGTTGCGACCTTGGCTATACCAACACACTACATTTAGTGGATGTTCATGATCTTTTATCGGCCTATATATAGTAGTATAATCTCTATTTTTTGTTGGTATTGGTAATAGTTTTCTCAAAGAATATAATTTTCTGAGCACTAGTTGAGCAGATCGTTGCCCTAGTTGAGGCTCAATTTCTATAATGAATTCGTGATCTGTACCAAAAAGACAAGCAGTTTTAAATATATATATAGTCTGAATATTGTCTTTTAATAGAGGGTCTGTTTTGATGGTATTTAACAAGGTATAAAACACAGAGTGCAAGTCTTTCTTCAAAGGGAACAGGTAAAGCGAGTATCCGAGTGAAGCTCGGTAAATATCTAGACTAGCTAGCTTTTTTTGTGAATCTTGAGCGGACCTTCCTAATGTTTTATATAGTTCACAAAAAAAATTATCTAATTCTCCGTACGGTGATTGAGTATTTGATTCTGATATTGATATTTGAAAATAACCTGAATCTCCTAATAATATGCTTGTATAACCAAATTGTTTAAGAAATTTATTTAATTCGTTTGGATCAATTGCTTCCATGGGACATAATAAGTCAGATTCTGTCGGTGTTGTTAAATCAGCAACTCGTTTTTTGTCGGCATGTGCTTCATCAGGCTTACGTTTTTGTTCAGCTTCAGCAAAGGCTTGTACAGCGGCCCCTTCTTTGAGCTTCGTTTCCTCTTGAGCTAAGCGTTCTTTTTCTGCAGCCAAACGTGCAGCGTCTTCCTTTTGTTTCTTTGCCTCATCAGTTTTACGTTTTTGTTCAGCTGCTTGCTGGGCTATTCTTTGGGATGTTGCCTTAAGTTTTTCATCGGCTAAGCGCTCTTTTTCTGCGGCCAATCGTGTAGCTTCTTCAGCTTTTTTTACATCGATTGCCTTTTGTGTCTTAATACGCTGGCGATAATGAAGTATCAAGCTGGTAGCAATGAGCGCGCCACTAACAATTGTCACACCCCACAAAAGCATTTGAGTCGTGCGTTTTTGGGTGGTTTTACTGTGCGATTGAGCGGCAGGGTAGGTTATAAGCGGTAATAAAAGTACCATTAACAACCAATGTTTTAAGGAGTGTATATTCATAATGGGTTATCCTCTTATCAAATCTACACAAAAGAGCATTGCAAAAGCAGACAGTATAGTAAAGAAGATCCCCTGATTTTTTGCTTGCCTGAGCTGGCCGCGATTGGCAGCTTCTTCGGGAATTCCTCGAAGAACTTCCGCAAAATCCTCTGATGTGCGTACATCATGTTGTTGTCTTTTTGCCTTTGCAGCTTTTTCTTTATTATGTAAGGTATATACTTCATGCCATTTGTATGCCATCAGCGAACTACATAAGGTTATAATTGTTATTCCTATTGCCTTGTTTGCAAGGGATGTGTTTCTCACGCGTGTCTGTACGGCACTCTGAGCTTCAAAAGTCACAGTCAATAGAGCGAAAACACAGATTGTTTTTTTTAGTATGTACGTGTATTTCATCGAGACAACCTTTAATTAATTAGTAATTTTAACTATTTAGTATAATTCTACCTGAAAATAAAAAATTGTCAAAGGCTGCGAGTTTACCCCTCAAATTCTTCGCACAAGCTTTCAACCTTGTTTTTTATTGCTTTAACCAGGGTGCCGCTCGTATGATTTGTAATGACTTCATGAATCCAATGGGCAATAAGCTCCATCTGGGGCTCTTTCATGCCGCGTGTGGTGATTGCAGCTGTTCCCAGGCGAATACCAGAAGCTCCCCACGCACGAGAAACATCACCAGGGATAGAGCTTTTACTCACGGTGATTCCCGCGTGCTCCAGGGCAATCGTTGCTTGTTGCCCGGTGATTTGTGTCGTGAGTGATGTATTATGTAATTTTACCACGAACATATGCGTATCGGTTCCTCCACTGACAATATTGTGCCCCAGGCTTTGTAGGGCGTGTGCCAATGCTTGTGAGTTGCGAATAATTTGTCGTTGGTATTCTACAAATTCGGGAGTCATAGCTTGAGCAAAGCACGTTGCTTTTGCAGCAACGGTATGCATACATGGCCCCCCTTGAATTTCAGGCATCACTGCACGGTCAATTGCTTGTGCATAATTTTTTTTACTTATTATAAAGGCTCCTCGGGGTCCACGAAGCGTTTTGTGCGTTGTGCTGGTCACAATATCTGCGTATGGAATAGGGCTTTGGTGAAGGCCAGCCGCGACCAATCCTGCAATATGAGCCATGTCGACAAGTAATAATGCACCCACATCATGCGCAATAGCAGCAAATTTTTTAAAATCTAGTGTACGGGAATAGGCGGATGAACCGGCAATAATAACTCGGGGCATCACGGTGCGTGCAAGGTGAGCAAGAGTGTCATAATCTAATAATTCAGTTTCAGGGTCAACAGTATAATGGTCAACTTTATACATCTTACCCACGATACTGATGGGGCTTCCATGGGTTAAGTGACCACCGCTTTCCATACTCATACTTAAAATACCGTTACTTGTGGAGCCTAGTTGTAAGCCAGATGCGGATAATGCGGCTAGGTTTGCCTGAGAACCGGCATGAGGTTGTACGTTTGCGTGCTCAGCTCCAAATAATGCTTTACAGCGGTTTTGTGCCAGGAGTTCTATCTCATCAATAAAAACACACCCCCCATAATAGCGTTTTTGGGGGTACCCTTCAGCGTACTTATTGGTGAGTATTGACCCTGTTGCCTTTAAAACCGCGTTACTCGTGTAATTTTCAGAAGCAATAAGATTGATAGTCTTACTTTGCCGGACCGTTTCTTGTTGAATATAGTAATCAATTTCAGGGTCTGAGGCAGCAGAAAATAAAAGAGGTAGGTGTTTTGGGGTCATGAGTTTATTTCTCAGTCATGCAAATGATGTTAATTAATAGGGGAATTTATTGTTTTATGATAACCTTATACTATAAATATAATAGTAAACCATACAAAACTCAAAAAAAGCTTATGCAATTAAATCGGTTTATCGCAAGTTCTGGTATCTGTTCTCGAAGAAAAGCTGAATTACTCATTCGTGCCGGCGCTATTTCTATTAATGGTGTGACCGTCGCGCAACCAGGCTACCGTGTACAAACCACTGACATGGTAGTGCATGCAGGTAAACGCTTGGTATACGAACCAAAAACATACATTGTATTAAACAAGCCTAATGGTTACATAACGAGTGCTTCGGACGATAAACAACGCAAAACGGTTATGGACCTTGTTTCAGAGGTTTGTTCGCGTGTGCGTATATTTCCTGTCGGACGTTTAGACTATGAAACAACCGGTATATTATTATTAACTAATGATGGAGATTTAGCGCAACAGCTTTCGCATCCTCGTAATGAAGTGCGCAAAGTATATCGCGTAACGCTTGACCGTGCCTTTGCTCCAGAACATTATCGTGCGATGCGTCGTGGCATTACTCTTGAGGATGGCCGCATAGCGGCAGACCGTCTTGAGATGCGAACTCCCCATGTTATAGATATTGCTTTGCATAGTGGTCGAAACCGTATTGTGCGTCGTATGTTTGAGTTTTTTGGATATCGGATCAATGCGCTTGAGCGTATTTCATATGGTATGTTAACGTTAAAAGGGTTATCGCGCGGTGTGTGGCGTCATGTGCCGGTTGCCGATATTAAAAAGCTCAAGGCTGTCAAAGGATGATAGGTCGATTGCTTTTTTTTATACCCTTTTTATACTAAAAAGATACGTATAATCATTATTTTTAGGTAAAAAAATGGTATTAGCTTCAGATATTAAAAAAGGAACCAAGCTTCTTTTTAAAGACCAGCCCTATATTGTGTTGGATTTTTCTCACGTTAAACCGGGAAAAGGTGGGGCGTTTATACGAACCAAAATGAAAAACATGATGACTGGTTTAACTCATGAAGAAACCTTTAGGTCTGAGGAAAAAATTCCGACGCCAAATCTTGAATACCATGATATGCAGTTTTTATATATTGATGGTGTATTGTATCAATTTATGGACCAAGAATCTTTTGATCAGGTTGCTTTCAACAAAGATCAATTAAGTGATGTCGTCGATTTTTTAAAGGAACAGGAAGTATATACCGTACTTTACTTTAATGGTCGTCCTATCACGGTTACTGCGCCTTTGTTTATGGAGCTGAAAGTTATTGAAACGGTGCCTGGTGTTCGTGGTGACACGGCGCAGGGTTCTGCAACAAAACCAGCAAAGCTTGAAACTGGCTTGGTATTACAAGTGCCGTTATTTGTTAATGAAAATGATGTTTTAAAAATTGATACTCGTGATTCACGATATATTGAGCGTGTAAAAAAATAACAATACTATATGGAGTGTGCTATGGCTTTTCCTGAAGATGATATTCTAATACAAGCAGAGCCTCAGGAAAACGAAGCATACGATGATGTAGTGGTGGCGTGCGATGTACTGCCTATCCGCGATCAGCGTGCCGTTATATTTCACTTGTTGTATGCTATTGATGCTTTTGATTATGATATGGCTTTTGATGCAATAGTAGATGATTTTGTTGCTCAATTTAAATGTATTATTGTGCATAGCAGTGTGGTATATCAAAAAACGCAGGCAATTGTTGAAGAACGGCATGCGCTCGATGAAGCTATCAAGCCATTATTACATAATTGGCGCTTTGAACGCTTAAGTGTGAGTACTAAATTAGTATTACGTATTGCTCTTTGGGAATTGATGCACACGGACCTTGCAGTTTCGGTTGTTATTAATGAAGCGCTTGAGTTATCAAAGTGCTTTGCTGAGGAAGATGCTCATAAATTTATTAATGGTGTATTAGACGAATGGGTAAAAGTTAATAGGCCCAAGCCTGTTGAGCACATAGTCAATGATCCTGTGTAAATTCGTTTTCCATAATTAAGTTAATTTCAATGAGAGTAGCTCTGTATATTCTTGTTACTGTTTGCGATTATGATAGTACTAAACTGGATTGTAAAAGCTTATTACGGTAATGATAAGCCAAGCAGCTGCTTGTAATGGCCAAAAAATATAATTGGTAACATTACTTGCAATAAAACGTTTACTGATGATCATCATAAAGGTTTGGCATTGCAGCACAAGTACAGTGAAATACGCGCAGAAAAAGAAATATTCAATATACAATAAGGTGTCTACCGCCACAGATGAGCGGAGATTGGTGTGCATTAAAATAAGCGAGAAAAACAGGGCAATATAAGCGCTTGTTATTGCAAAAGCAACCCCTACTTTTTCTGATTGTTGGCGACTGCTTTGCTGATGAATTCTTCCGAGGAATTGAGTAACAAAAAGAACCAAAAATATAATAAAAAGAGGAAATAGTTCTGATATCATTGGATTGAGCAAGGCACGATCAAGATGCACATTCCAAGTGAGATTAGCAGGCTGTTTTTTTGTAGGGTCGACGTATGTTTGAACGTCGTACGCTAAATCAGGGCGATATTCAAAATAATTGCTGAGGATGTCAAATCGGTCCACGGTAAGATCTTTTGGTGATAGACCACTTGTGGCTAAGTCAGGAACTAAAACAATCGGAGATATTTTGTCTTTCGGTTGGATAGCAATTGAAAGAATCGTTTCATCAAGTGGATATTTTGAGAGATTTAACTTTTGAATAATTTCTGCATAAACTTCCCAGCAGATAGTTTCTGTTTTTTCATTTTCTTTTTTATATATTTGAGTAACGGTTGAATATTCAGGCAACACTTGTGGTAAGTGGATGCCGCGTTCAATGTTTTTGTGTTTAATTTTGTCATATGTTTGCCAAACGTATGCACCTAATAGTATGTTATGATTAGATGATATTTTTAATGAATGGACAGCTATACCAGTAACCAATGGTTCTGGGGGAGTTTGTTTGTTTTCGATTGCGTCAAACTGTTGCACATCAATTATTTTTTCTATTTGAATCTCTGAAATAATCCGTATTCCTGGATTAACAATGGTAAATATATGATTTGTAGTAAAAAACCAAATAACTCCAATGCCGAGTAATAATACTATAGTAATGAGAATTGAGCCTATCGTTCTTATTAAAACAGATTGTCCCCATGCAAAAAAGAGAATAATAAATAGGAGTGTAATGGTAATAACGATACAGCTGATAAGAAGTAAAAGGTAGTGGCGTATTGTGAGGCTTGGCAATTTAATGAAGCTTTGCTTGAGCAATGTTAATTGATGCCAGTTAGTAGTCCCTATGGTTTCGTACCATACCCATATTTTTTCCTTTGATGCGGGGTTTGTGTAAATTAAAAACCCTTCTTCAGGTAATGTGGTTTTTAATAAATTTATCAATGCAGGGTTAAATTGGGGATTATACATTAAATCATGATCATTGGCATGTGGCCCTTCGCTGATTGATTCATATAACAGCTCAAGGTCATCTGTTATGATAATAGTATTGCCTTCGTTTACATTTGAAAATAAATTTACATACTTTTCAATAGATTTTTGTACGTCAACGTGATACGCAATCACCCCGCGTAATTCTTTTTTGTCGTTATAAAAAGGCACCGCGTAAGTAACGATTCGTTTTTTATTGAATACATCACTATACGGGCTGGTCCAAAAAGAATTTTCTTTTATTGCAGAATCATACCAGCTAATTTGAGGTTGTCCTTCAGGATTTGGAATACTGTAATCGAAATAATCGGCAAAATTTTCTTTAATAATAGCGTCGTCTTTTCGTAAATAGGTAGGAGCATATAAGGTGCCATCATTGTTGGGAACAAATGCAATAGTACACGCATATATATCACTCAGCGTTTCAAGGTCGTAGGTTATTTGTTGTATAATTTGATCCTCTGAAAAATTACGAGAAGTTGCATCGACGGCTAAAGATTTTGCGAGATATCGTATTTTAAATAACGTAGCGTCAATGTTTTGTAAGGTATTGTGGAGATTAACACTGGTTGTATTTTGGGCTGTAGAATATGTTTCTTCTGCGAGAAAAATAATTCGATATATCGAAAAAATACTAAAACAGAGTGCTATAATAAATGCGGTATATAATACGACTCTCCACAACATAACGCTTAGTTTTATATTTTTATGAGTAGCATACAAATATAAAGCATGATACAAGGTGTTTAAAATAAGTAAGAAACTGACAGCGCTTATAATAATTAAAAAAATAAATAACCAGTTAAGGCTTTTGGTAATTTGCTTAAAATTGATATATGCAATAACACCCCATTGCAAAAAAGGTTCTGCATCCCAACTTGCAAGATATTTTTTAGAGGAATCATGGCTTATAGGTCCTGTGCCGGTAGTGCCTGATGTTGCTTGTTTTATGAGAGACATATCGTAATAAAGTGCCGTGTGCCCGGCTTCAAAATTGATCAGTGAGGTGAGGTTGTTTTGATCAAGCACAACCGGTTCTTTATTAAATTCTTGCACCACAAGCCAGGTAAATCCATAGGGGTTATCTTTTGATTTTGCATTAGGCAATAGTTGTTGAAATGGTACTTCGGTCACCATAAATCCTATTAATTGCCCGTCGTGTAATATCGGTGTTGCAGCGAACAATACTGCATGATCATATGTTGGATAGGTGCCGATGTCGGATGTGGTAGAAATAAGCGTTTCATTCGTTTGATTAATGAGTTCTCCAATTAATGATTTTCTATATATATTTTTAGAAAAATCTGTTCCTTGTGCAATGAGTGGTTCGTTTGTTGCAATGATGGCACCTGAACGTGAAACAATTGCCGTAGATTGACTCATTGTTTTTAAATAAGCGTTTAAATTTTCTTGTGCGCTTTTAAAATCATCCGATTCTGGTGTCTTTTGGTCTGTTATTTGAACATTTGTTTGTATGTTTTCTTCAAGTGCAAGTGCTTCAATTTTTTTAAATTGTTCAGAAATATACGCCGTAATATCCGTATGTTTTTTTTCAATAAAGCTCGAAAGCTGTTTTTCGGTAGATGAGATTTTTTTGTGTTGTAAATATTCATACAGATAACCGGTGGTACCCATGAGAAAAAATACTATGAGTGTAAGAGTGTTGCGTAGGGTAATCATACAGCTCCTTTTATAGGACCTTGCCAATGTCCGCCCCATGAGTCATATAATTCTTGTAAAAAGGTTTCCCATTGCTCGCGTGTACGTGTGGGCGGATAGGGAACAGGAAAAATGTTTTTTAAGGATGTATATACCACGACAAATTGTCCTTTGGTATTCACTTTGCCGACGCTTATACTATTCCACGTATACAGGGATACAGGGTCTACATATACTAACCCTTCAGGGATTTGACGTCCTTGATTTTTTATAGCGGGTATAATTTTTCTTGGCTTGCTTGATTGAGCTTGCTCTGCTGCTTGAGCCCATAGATACATGCTATAATAGGCGGTTTCCATCACTTCACCAATCGTTCTTTGGGAGCCAAATTTTTTCTTAAACCGTTCTATAAAATTTTTATTTGCAGCGGTAGGCGTTGATTGGAAGTAGCTTGCACATGCGTAATGACCGAGAATAAATTGTGTATCGATGGTAGATATTTCTTGTTCACTTAATGCAAATGCAAGACACGGAATTTGTGCGGAGGTGATCCCGCCCACTTTTTTTAGATCATCAAAAAAGGCATCATTACTTTCCCCGACCAAGGTGTTTAATATTACATCAGGCTTTGCTTCCTTGATTGCATTGACCACATCTGCAAACATTGTTTCTCCAATGGGTGTATATATCTCTCCAACTATCGTTGCGCCGATAATTTTTGAGTAATCTTTTATTATTGCATTAGATGCTCGAGGGTATAGGTAGTCAGAGCCTATTAAAAATATTTTTTTACCAAGGTTGTTAACACACCATATAAGACCGGGAATAATTTGTTGATTAGCGGTTGCGCCGGTATACACAATATTCGGCGACTCCTCAAGCCCTTCAAAATAGGTAGGGTAAATTAATAAATGATTGTAATCTTCAACAACTTTTTTTACTGCTTTTCTACTCGAGCTACTCCAGCAGCCGAAAATAACATCTACCAAATCGAGGGTAATGAGAGCCCGAGCTTCACGTTCAAAAATAGCAGGGTCTGACTTACCATCATAGATAATAGGTTCAATTTTTTTGCCGAGGATTCCGCCGGCGGCATTGATTTCATCGATCGCCATTAAATAAGCATCAATAACTCCCGCTTCACTAATTGCAAGTGACCCTGAACGTGAATGCAATATCCCCACTTTGATAGACGACCGGTCTTTTTTGAGATACCGAGTCTGCAGGAGGTATACCCCTGCAGTTATACAGATAAGCACAAAAAATCCAATTTCAATAATAATGGCTTGTATCTTCATATCTCACTAACCCCCCGGTTTAAACTTAACATACCGAAATTTGTCTTAAATATGCAAGATATGTTGATTTGATGATAAATTTGCTTAAAATTGACAATTTGATATAATTATAAATAAAGCAAAAGAAGGGTGGGGTTATGGGTAAATTTTCTATTTGTATTAAATTAGTCATGGTAATCTTGTGCCTTACCATGGTGGACCACTGTTGGTCTGCGACACGGGTAAGGGCAAGGGAGCAGCGTTCCCAAGAGCCTTATCAGTGTACCAAGCCGCAGGTAGTACCGGTGGTTTTGTCACGTGCAACGCATAGAGCTCCCGCTAGACTTACTCGTGAAACGTTAGCTGTTGTAGACAGGGCATTGAGAGTGTGCGATGAACAGTTGGACAAAAATTGGAGATTGTTACGAGTATATGAAAATAAAGAATTAACAGAAGATCAAGTAACGGAACAAAATGAAGGCGTTAAGCTGTATGCTCGCAGAGTAATTATAGAACAATACAGAAAAAAGCTTCTTCTGAAACACGCATTTTTAAAAGCGTGTATTTTAGCGGGAGTTGACGAAGCACATGTTGATCTTAAGCTCCTTCCTCAGTCACAGGTTGGAATATTTCTCTATGAGCCGGGCAGTATAAATCCTATAGATAAAGGGTATGTTAAAGTTGATTTTGCTTCTTTTATGCCTGATAATATTCCGATTCCTGATAAATCAACTATATATTTAGATGATAAGCAATTTGAAAACTTTTCATACGATGAATTATTGTTTTTATTTGCTCATGAATTGCAACATAAGAAAAATAAACATATTGAGACGTTGTATAATTATGAACAACGTTCAAATTATGTGAAAAATTATTATTTGAAGAAGCTGACAATAGGTGCAGTGGTATTAATGAGTTGTTTTGGTTTGTTATCTAAGGTCACACCTTTAAACCAAATAATTAAGCAAAAGAATGGATGGAAAATATTTACGTTTTTTGCAGTATTACCATTTTATACGTTAATTTTTAATAAGATAACGAGTGAGGCACATCTATTAAATTGTGGACGAAAGAGTAAAGAACATGAATTTGAAGCAGATATACAGGCCGCTCAATTACATGAACAATGTTTACGAGGTGGATTACAATTTTGTACACGTTGTGCAAATACTCCAATGTTTAATAATGCAGGTACAGTATATGAATCGCATCCATCACCACCACAACGATTTGAATGTTTAAAAGCATATGCAATTAAACAAGGGTATACAGTTAAGCTTCAGCAAAACGGTCCTGGAACCGTACCGCAAGTTATCTTGGTTAAAAATCCTCAGACAGTTGTTCGCTAAATTCAAATACATATCACATCAATTTCCTGCACCATATAACCAAAATAGTGCTGTATGTGCGCAGTTTTCATTGATTTCTTGATGGTAAATTGTTATATTTCTCCTGCTCTATTTGTATACTATTTTTATAGTGATGGGAGAAAAAGAATATGAAATTTTTTAACAAGAATTACACAATGTGCATGCTTACTCTTGCGTGTGTGTTGATGAGTAATCAGCTGGATGGATGTGCGAGGTCTTTAACTGAAGTCCCTGCGAAAAAAAGTGATACTGCATCTGTAGTCGATGGTTCAGGGTTGGCCTGGGCGACCACTCACCCAGCACTTTTAAAAGCTGAAATGGAGCTTGTGTTTGCAGCACACGGAGGATTTGTAGGTGATACTAAAGAACAGCCATCTGTGAGCGCAGTAGCCTGTGTTCATGTAGAAGATGCTCATCGCAAAGAAGAAGAAGATTCCAAAGCGCAAATGCAATTGAAAGTTGAAGATTCTAAGGAGCGTGTTTCATCAGATTTTAAATCACGCCTTATTGCATTGAGTGAGCATCAGCGTTTAATTGAAGCAGCGGTTAGGAGGGGATTTCAGAACCAGCCCCATAACAAAACAATAGCTGAACGTGTGATACGAGAAGATTTTTTGCGCGGAAGAAGTTTTTGTTCTGAAATTTTGTTACATGCACATTCAATAGGTAGCTCGAACAGTTATGAAGTGACATCACCTCTCATTTATATGGGTATAGAGCTTGTTAAAAACACTGCAGGTTTTGATCAAGACGAGAATCTTGGTGCTGCTGCTGCATGTGTAGTCGCTGCTTCAGGGTTGGCCTCGGCGACCGGTCGCCCAGCACTTGTAATAGATGACATGGGACTTGTGCGTGCACCTGGTGCGGGAGCTATAGGCGCAGGTGCCGTGTCTAAGTATAGTATTACAAATTTGATAGATGAAATAGTGAACACAAGGAGAGTTCTTAGGTTGCTCCAAGAAATGCATGGTAAAGATAAACCATTAACCCCGGCAGCATTGGAGCGCAGTATAACTCCGTTAGTCGTACAAGCGTTTTTGGCATTACCTATAGATGATAAAGCCGACGGTACTAAACATACGTTTCTCACGGACACATTGAACTATGTTAAATATTTAAAGCTCCATGCGTATCCAGAAGAATTGTTTCTGTTGCGGGAGTGCGCAGAGGAGCTTATTGTATGTAATCCAGATCATGATGATATTGCTTATGAATTGGGAGAGGGTTTGTTGTCGGGAAAAAACAGCTGGTTTCGGAGCGTGAAAAGGTATATTGAGGGGCATCCATTGGCACCACCTATGGCATCACCTAAAGAACTTCGAGCGCATATTATCGATCGAGGTAATTATTATGTTAAAGGCTGCATTGCTGGCGTTTTTAATCCTCGAGTCTAATTATTGATACTGAAAGCATAATTGTTAAAAAACCGCCCCACTCTGCTTTGTGTGCAGAAATGGGGCGGTTTTTTGTATTTGGGCAAAAAAAAAGCTCAACTGATTAGTGAAGCTTTTGAGTGAATTTTATAAAATTGGGATTATTTGGTTGCGGGGGCTGGATTTGAACCAGCGACCTTTGGGTTATGAGCCCAACGAGCTACCAGGCTGCTCTACCCCGCGATACAATTTTTTGGTTCCAAATATGTTTGGAATTCTCTTTCAGATTAGCGATTTTGACGGGCTTGTCAATGAAAAGTTATGATTGTAACTATTTTACCTTGGTAAAATAGTTTGATTTCAGGCTGCCAGGGTTAGATACTGATTACCACCACTGCTCCTGCGGTGGTCTGGGTATGGGTAATTGAAAGGTGTATTTGAGCTGAAGGGCTGATTTCATAATAGTTTTGCACTGCATGCCAATCGATTAAATAGGTTGGCCCTCGCGGTGATGGCACAATGGTAACCCAACCACAAAAAATCATAAAAAATGGCGGTAGGTGCTTGCTATAAGGTGAAAAAGCTTTGTATGCAGCCTCTTTTGCTGCAAAACGAGCTGCAAAGCGTTCGGCGCTTTTCCTTGGCACTGTCCGACAATAGGTAATTTCTGAGCTACTGAATACCTTCATGAGTTGTTGATCGCTATAAGTGTTCCAGTGTGTAAATCGAGTAATTTCCACTAAATCGATACCAATTCCTATTATCACGATTTTTATCCGTAGTGAAATATTTAAACTTATGTGCGTTTCAATATCTGTTCAAGTGAGCGGTAGGTTATTGCCTCTTGAATATGCATTGCTTCAATCTGTTCAGCTCCTTCAAGGTCAGCGATAGTTCGGGCAACTTTAAGTAATTTATGATAGCCGCGCATGCTGAGGTTTAATTTTTCAAATGCCTGCTTAATTAACGTGGCAGCTTTCGGATTGAGCGGGCAATATTTTTCGATTAAATCAGGTGTCATTTGTCCGTTGCGCAGAGCGGTATTACCGAAACGCTGTTCTTGCACTTTAACCGCATGTGAAATTTTTTTATAGAGTTCTGCTGAAGATTGCTGTTCACCGTGCTGTTCAATCGTTTCATAAGAAACTGACTGAATAGGAACTTGTATATCAATACGATCAAGTAACGGACCCGATAGTTTTTCTAAATATCGATTAATATTCAGAGCTGAGCAGTGACAAGCTCGTTTGCTGTCTCCATAAAATCCACAAGGGCATGGATTAAGCGCTGCAAGTAACAAAAATGAAGCAGGAAAGGTGAGCGTTTGTTGTGATCGGGTAATGTTAACGCTTTTACTTTCAAGTGGCTGACGTAATACCTCTAACGTTGTTCGTTTGAACTCGGTAAGTTCATCTAAAAATAAAATACCATGGTGTGCAAGGCTGATCTCGCCAGGTTGGGGAAATGTTCCTCCGCCGACCAATCCCGGTTGGGATATGGTGTGATGTGGTGAGCGTAAAGGCCGTTCAGTAATGAGCCCATTAGCAGGTAACTTGTTGCTAATGGAGTATATCTTGCTGACTTCAAGCATTTGAGTAAAGGTAAGCGGAGGCATAATGGTTGGCAGCCGTTGAGCAAGCATTGTTTTTCCTGAGCCAGGGGCTCCCACAAATAAGACATTATGCTGACCTGCTGCAGCAATTTGTAATGCACGTTTTGCCTGATGTTGCCCTTTGACGTCACTAAAATCAATAACAGGCGTTGGTGATGATTTATGAGTAATCAGTGATCGGTCGGTGATAGTGGGAGTAATTGTTTTTTCATTACGCAGATGGGCGACGAGCGCTGTTAAGTGGGTAACTCCAATTACTTCAAGCCCCTCGATGAGTGATGCCTCTTGCGCGTTTTCGGCGCTGACAATAATGCGCTTTTTGTTCAAGGTATGGGCATCAAAGGCTATCGGTAAAATACCCTTTACTCGTTTTATTGAACCATCAAGTGATAGTTCACCTAAAAAAATTGTTTCTTGGAGGTACGAAGAAGAAAGTTCGATGTGTCCAACGCTATGTAATATGCCAATGGCGATTGGCAAATCAAACATGGTCCCTTCTTTTTTTAAATCGGCTGGTGCAAGATTAACTGTGATTTTTCGTTCGGGCAACCGTAACCCACAATGCTTGAGGGCAGTTAAGATTCGTTGTTTACTTTCGCGAATTGCGGCATCTGGTAAGCCAACAATGTGAAATTGAAGCATTCCATAAGAAAGGTCCACTTCAACATCAACGAGGTATGCATCGATGCCTAAGGTAGTTGCAGAGATTATTTTTGTAAGCATGTTTTATTTGCAATTTTTTTAAGAAAAATAAACTTTATTCTTTAGTTTAGGGTATTTTTTATATAAAGTTAATCCTTTTTATGTGATTATGTATAGCCAAAATGAACGCATCTTTGTAGAGTAATATCTCACTGGGTTGCAAGTAAGGTGTTACTCGTAACAATATGTTACAGATCTATGTGCGCTCAATTTAAAGAAGGTATTGTTTTATGTTTAAAGTTTTAAGTAAAAGCCGTGTCTTGAGATTAATTAAGATAGCAACTGTAGTGATGTTGCATGGATGCTTTCTGGCTGCCGCGCCCGTTATTATGGGTGATATAACCACACCGCTTGCTCAGCAAAGTTTTTCATTTCCTTTGGGTGCATCGGTATACCATGGTGGACAGGGATTGTTGTATGTGGGTGCTGGTCAAGCGCTTACCGGCACAACTGCACAATATGCATTGAGCATTGCCAGTAGCCTTGGGGGTGAATTTGTTCCCTTGGTTGGTGCAGCACAAATTACCTTTAATTCAATTCCTGATCAAGCAAACCCCTTACTTGGTGCGCAAGTAAGCCTTCTTTCATTATTGGGGCAACAGCCAGTTGTCGTCATAGCAAATGATCAATCATCCGTTTATTTAGTCGTAGAAAACAATCCATTAAAAGTCGTTTCTGCATCAGGAATGCAAGATGCCACAGGCGCGGTCACTACCGGTATTGTGGCGCTTGGTACGAATGGTGCAGTTGATGATGTGATAGCTCTTGAATCAGGTATGGCAGTGTTTGCGGCGGTTAAAAAAAATGGTGGCGTGTTTGGCCAGGTTGGCGGTGGAATTGCCGTTGATACATTAATTGCTGATCAAACAACTACAGATAAACAGCCTGGTAAATTAATATTTAAATATGCAGGTACCGCACCATTTGACCCGACGACGCCTGCTCTGTATATTACCACCCCACTTGCTGCAATTGCGCCTAATCAGGCGGTATTACATTGTAATGTTCCTCTGCCTACTTTGTATGTGGGTGTTCAATCGACTGCCGCGGCAGGTGTGGGTAGCGGGGCATTTTCTATTGCTGCTGCTGGGTGCGGGCCGTTAGTACCGACGTTTACTAAAATGGCACCAGATGCATCTGTGGCTGCCGATTCGATCATTGCGACCAATACTCCTTCACAACAAGTCACCGCTTATTACATTAAAACTATGAAAACCACTATGTTACTGTGGTATTTAATTGTGTGTGGAGGGGTGGGCGATCCGACAACAGTTAAACGTAAGGTGTTTGCATTACCATTATTATCTAGCACGGGTTTACTTGCTCAAAAAAATGCGGTGCCAGTGACTGAATTTCTTGCTACAGATCCACACGTACTCGTCGGTCGTTATTTAGTCACTCCACCAGCGGTAGCAGGTGATTTATTTACTTCAACTGACACGCAAGCGTTGGTAGGCGGCGGTGATTTACCAGGTGATGCAACAGCATTATTTGTGGGTCATGATGCGGTGTTTGCTTCAGTTGGTGTCAGTGATACTAATTTTCAAGCGGGCGTTTTTTATTCGCAAGCATTATTTGATAGTGTTGGCCGTGTTAAGGGCTGGACTAATTGGCAGCGAGTGTCAGGCAATGCATTGCTCACATGGGGATCTTATTTTGATAATCGTTTAGGAAATTTTTGGTTATTGACCGGTACAGACGCAAGCACTGTTACTACGGTACAGCGTACATCGTGGGGAAATCAAAAAACTAACCTCGCATTTACTGCAGGTAATTATATAACCAAACCTGAAGGTGGAGTACAGGGTTTAAGTGATTTTGCTTATTCAAATACAGCTTTTTCACAGGTGCCGGGTCAGCGTTTAGCGGTTACTCTTATGACCGGTTATCAAAAAGTTATTATTGCGCAAACCGGGAGTGATAACGGAAGTTTACTTTTTGGACCACAATTAGCGGCCAATCCATTGTTTGATTCAAGTGATGGAACGCTTGCCGGATTTAGCTCAGGAGTTAACACATTACAAATGACGGGGGGTGCACTGAGCCAACTTGGTGCAATTACGTCTGCGGCAGTTGTTTCAGATGGAGTGTATGGATGGTTTGTGGTTGGAGGGACTGGCGGAGTTGCGGTTCTTGCACATGCTGACGGTACTGGTTGGCCAATTGGTTTACAAAGTGGATTTGTTGGGCTTGATGCAACCATGAGTTGGAAAAAAATTGGTAATTATGCTGCGGTTCGTAAAGTGATTGGTGATTCGGGTAACTTATATATATTGACTCAAAAAAGTTTACAATCAATGCAAGTATCTGCCGGAAATTTTGCTCAAGCATCTCCTGTTTCATCTGTGCTCGCGCAGGCAGGGGAATTGCCGAATGGGTTGAACTCATTTTTATCTGACGTGCAAGTTTCGGGTTCTTTTGCGGTGCTTGCAACGAGCTCTGGTTTATTGCGTGTGGGAAATAATGCAAACATTACCACCGCAACAAATAGTGGGCAAGTGGGGTGGGTTTTTGTGACATTACCCGAAAGTGTTGGTCCGGTAACTCGGTTACTGCCCATAAGTACCACGGGTGTCGCCCAAGATTTTGCCACAGCAGGTAATTTATACGTAGTAAATGCATGTGTTTCCCGTGATCAAACACGCATTTATCGGTTTACTGTTGATTTAAGTGGAACTATTACTGATACTACGTTGACACAACTTCCTGATTATTTTATCCAAGGTTATCAGAGTTTTTTTATAAATATTGGCGAGTATCGTAATTTTTTAACCTTTGATGGATCGATATTTGCACTCTCGCGGAGTCGATACAAAGATGAACCATTATTCTTTGAATTACTTGGCCCAACATGGGTTAAGCGAACCGGTGTATCGGCAGTTAAAAATGCAATAAAAGTAGTTAACGAGCCTACATCATTTAGTGTCGGTGGTACGATACGAAGCTCTGCTTCGGGAGCATGGCTTGTACCGGGAGATTTTGGATTGATAGTCAATGAATAACTATGGAATATGTATGATAAAACGCACACAAGCACTTATAATGCTTATGAGTATGGGTGTAGTGCCTTTGCTTGAAGCGATTATACCCTATAATATATTTCAACCCTATGATGTACTGCTGATGCCATATCGATCGCCGATTGATCATGTGCGTATTATGGTGGGCTACGAAGGAGCGGTGCATACTCGAGCATTTTTGGGCGATGATACTGATATGCTCACTCGCACACAAACAACGGTTAATGTGTTACAAATATGGCAAAAACACCAGGACGCGATTGCTGCATTTAAGGGTTCTGCCCCTGAAACTGCCATTGGACAACTTGCCCAACAATTAAACATTGATGATGACAATACCCAGCATGGTATTTATACTCCCTGTGCGAAGTTACACATGCCTGCAAACATTTTGTTTGGCATGCAGTGGCGCCTGCCGCATCACATTAAGCTCGCGGTATTTATACCGTATCGAGTGGCTGAGTTGACCAATGTTTCTTGGAAACAACATAATCCACAGGTAACGTATGAAGAAATTGTAACCCCGGATCTTATTGCGGAGATTGAACAAGTCAGTGATATGTGTTTACGTGGTTGGAAAAGGCATGGTTTTGGCGACCTTATGATACAAGCTGATTATACTCTGTATATTCCTCAGAATAAGCCGTGGTTAAAAAATGTGGGTCTTGATGTCCGTGGTGGATTATTATTCCCGACCGGATTGAAAGAAAATCCTAATCTGCTGTTGGGCTTACCATTTGGATATGACGCGGGGGTCGGTATTTTGGCTGCAGCGCGTCTTGAGCTTTGTTATATACATGAAATATTGTTTGGTGTTGATGTTGAGTTATTGCATTTATTTGGCAATACACGCATGCGCCGTATTAAAATAAACCCAGCACAAACTGATTTATTATTTTTAACAAAAGTGCCTGCGTTTAAAGACCCCGGATTTACGCAGCATTATACTTTATATTTAGAAAAATTAGCTTTATACAAAAATCTATCGATACAACTTGCATATCAGTATACAAAACATAATGATGATAAATTATTTGTATGCCAAGAAGGTTATAGTCCTGCGATAATCAACAGCGCCGAATCATTACAAGATTGGACTGCGCATAATCTTATTGGAAAAATAAGTTATGAATGGCTTGATGCAAAAGGCTATGTAAATCCAAGTTTTTCATTGTTTGTAAAAACAGGATTTAATGGCAAGCGTGCCATTTTAGCAGACACGGTTGGCGCGCTATTTACCATGAATTTCTAACTATCAAATTATAACCCTCGCATACATGGTATACGAGGGTTATAATGCTTCACGTAACTCTATTAATTGCAGCAACACTTTTCTTTTGCGTCTTTATGATGATTTTTCATTGAACAGCAGCATTTATGAGACTGTTTTTGAGAGCAGGCCTTTTTTCCATTGCTTGGTTTATCAGGAGATGGGGTTGGTTTATTGCCTGAAAATTTTCCTGAATTGTTCATAAGAACTCCTTTTAAAAATGGGATAATTAAACTTATTCATGGGCATGCATGCACCACGAATAAGTTTAGTTGGACTGTCTGATATGAAGTAAAGAGTTTTATTATAACCAACCCAATACACAGAACTACATCACATTTTTATACATATTTTAGTCAAAAGTAGCGACGATCGGTGAGTTTTGTTACAGAATTTGTATGCTTGCATGAATTTTTATTGTTGTGGTACGGTGGTAGTGTCTTACAAAGACCCTACACAACGCCCGAGGGGAACTTTACAAGCCAAAATAACCGTTTGTGTGGGGCGTGCTTTTGAAAATTAAATACTATTGAAGGGTGACCTCATGAATATATTGCGTTGGTTAAATAAAAATATTATGGGTTTTGGATTAGCAAGTTTTTTTGGTGATGTGTGTTATGAAATGACGACGGCGGTACTTCCTTTATTCTTATCTTCATTTGTTCCTGTGGCATTCGTACCCACCGCATTAGGCCTTATTAGTGGTGTTTCTGATGCGCTTGCAAGCTTTGTAAAACTCACTGCCGGCTGGTTAAGTGACCGCTTGAACAGTCGTAAACCATTTATCGTTATAGGTTATTTTTTAACGGGTGTATTTTCTGCGCTTATTGGTATTGCCACTAGTGTGGGACAGGTTCTTGGATTGAAATCGCTTGCATGGGTGGGCAAAGGCTTACGTGAACCTGCGCGTGATGCAGCAATTACTGACTCAGTTGAACCGAAATATTATGGCCGTGCGTTTGGTTTTCATCGTGCAATGGACAGTGTTGGCGCAATCGTTGGTCCGTTGCTTATGTTTTCGTTGATGAATTATATTTCATTACGTACTGCATTTTTACTTTCACTTATTCCTGCACTGTTTTCAGTATTATCGGTGGTTGTGTTAACACATGAAGTTAAGGAAACGGCACAAGAACCGCACAAAGACGGCTTTTTTACGCAACTTAATAAATTGCCTGCAGGTTTTAAAATGTTTGTTGCGGTTATGTTGTTATTTGGCATTGGAAATTTTAGTAAGACGTTGTTTTTATTACGCGCACAAGATCTTTTTGCCACACAAACAAGTGGTATAATAGCGGGTTCATGGGTAGTACTATTGTACGCTTTATATAACGTAGCGCGCGCATTGTCTGAGTTTAGTATTGGTTTGTTGAGTGACATTATTGGCCGTAAAATATTATTAGCGCTTGTAGGCTTTGGACTTTTTGCGGTATGTTGCGTCGCAATGATATTTCCTATTACTACGTTTTATACATTTGCAGTGGTATTTATTGGTGCAGGCATCAGCGCAGCTGCGGTTGGGGCACTTGAACGTTCAACTGCTGCTGATTTGTTACCGGTAGAATTACGCGCAACCGGGTTTGGTTTATTACAAACTATTGATGGAGTGGGCGACCTTGTTTCAAGTGTGGTGGTAGGCGTGCTCTGGGCATCAATTTCACCTGTTGCAGGGTTTGTGTATGCGGCAGTTTTAAGCGTGTGCGCAGTGGTTTTATTGCTCACTATGCGGTATTAAAAAATTTCACTCTCTGTCTGGTGAAAAGAGTGCAAGTAGTTCGTAGATATGGTTAAAACGTTGCACTATGCACGTAGTATTTTCTGTTTTTTGGTTCCGTGCAATAAATACATGCTTAATGCCGAACTTTTCAGCTTCGTTGAGGTGAATATTAATATGATTGATGGGCTTAATGTGTCCCGTGAGGCTAATCTCGGCGAGCGCTATGCTTTTTTCAGGTATTGTTTGTTGAAAGTAGCTTGAAAGTAATGCAAGGGCAATACCAAGGTCAGATGCACTTTCTTTGAGTTTAAAGCCGCCGCTGACGCGGAAAAAAATATCATGTCCATTGAGTTTAATTTTAAGATATTTTTCTAAAATAGCTGCTATTAAAATAACTTGCTTCGGGTCAACACCAGTGATTAATCGCTGCGGCATATTAAATTTTGTGGGGATGGTTAGGGCCTGTAGCTCAACGAGTAGTGGACGTGTGCCTTCGATATAACTAATTAGGACTGACCCAGGACTATGTGCTATTTCTTCAAGTAATTGTTGATTAATATTGGGCATTTCTTGTAAACCATGCTCTTGCATTTCAAAAAAACCAAGCTCATTAATAGTGCCAAATCGGTTTTTTAGTGCACGTAGTACCCGTGTTTGCCAACGGTCTTCACCTTGTAAATATAATACGGTATCTACCATATGTTCGAGCGTTTTGGGTCCTGCCATCATACCATCTTTAGTAATATGTCCACTTAATAATACGGCGATTGTATTTTCTTTTGCCAATCGCATTAAGTGAAATGCCGATTCTTTGAGCTGATTAATACTTCCCGGGAGTGCATTACTTTCAGTTGCGTAGCAATTTTGAATTGAATCAATAATAATAAGATCAGGCTTGAGGTGTTTTGCCGTCGCAATAATTTCTTCGAGGTTTGCTTGATCTGAAAACAAAAGTTGCGGTGCCGCACATTGTAATCGTTGTGCGCGGAGTTTCACCTGTTCTAAAGATTCCTCTGATGAAAAATAAAGAACCGCATAATGCTGTGCCAGACGATGCGCAATTTGTAACAGTAATGTTGATTTACCAATGCCTGGATCACCAGCCAGAATAATAAATGAGCCGGGGACGATACCTCCACCGGTGACGCGGTCCCATTCCTTAATAGTACTTGCCATGCGATTGTGAGGCATTGCGGTAACCATATCAAGGTGTACCATGGTCAGCGGGGCGACGAGCTGGGAGCCACTTTTTCGTGCCTTGTTACTGCTCAGTGATGCCGCTTGTTCTTGGAAGGTGTCCCATTGATTACATTCGGGGCAGCATCCGAGCCATTTACGAGTTTGGTATGAACATTGTGTGCAGCTGAAGCAGATGGATTGTTTAGTCATATATTAATACGTAATTTCATAGCAGGTACGGCAGCGTGCTTGGTAGCATTCTTGTGCGCCAATCATAATTAACGGGTCACTAAACTTAGCCGGTACTCCATTAATAAGCCGTTGAGTGTGGTGTGCATCGACCCCGCAGACCATGCACACGGCATTCAGTTTGGTTACTGAGTCTGCAATGGCAAGCAATAAAGGCATACAGCCAAATGGTATTGCACGAAAATCAAGGTCAAGTCCTGCAACAATAACTCGTTTTCCTTGTGCAATAAGTGCTGCGACAGTTTCAAGAATGTCATTTGGAAAAAACTGCACTTCATCAATACCGATTACTTGTGTTGTTTCAAGAGTAAATTCGGCAATAACTTGTGGGTTATCGGCAGCAATTGCAGCAAGTTTTCCGCCGCTGTGCGCATGTATATATTCTATAGTCGAACGGTTATCAATGCTTGGTTTAAAAATTTGAGTTGTTTGTTGGGCAAACTCTGCGCGACGTAACCGACGAATAAGCTCTTCTGATTTTCCTGAAAACATTGATCCACAAATTACTTCAAGGCGACCAGGGTTTTTTTTTGACATACACAGTACCTTTATCAATTATTGTTTTTATTATATTTTTTTAGGAAGCAGCTACACGGGAAAGTAGTTTTTTGCGCTCGTCTTCAAAAAATTGTTCAACTCTTGGTTTGAATTGATTGTATAATGCTGTATCTGCACATAAATAGTCTAAATAATTGAGTGCTTCGGTTTTTACTGTCTCAGGATTGGCGCCTTCTGCTGGCAATGCAATTTCTATAAAATGTGCTATTGCTGAAAGTCCATGTGTACATACTTGTGCATCAAAGTAAACGAGTCTTTGGTGGGCATTTGTAAATTTTTCTTGTTCTGATGCTGTCATCTCTATGCGCACGTTTTCATATTTTGCCCTGATAGCTTTTCTGTAGGATATGAGTCTATGAGCTTGAATACGATATGATTCGATATTACCGTTGTCTGTTCCGTCCAATAATTTGCTAAGATATTTATATGCCGCATTCATATAGTGAGTTATTTCACGTGAATCGGTAGAAAATCCGTCTGGTGGACATTCATTGCTTACCCATTTCTTGATTTTTTCCTCTAATTGGGCATAGAAAGCTGTTTTTTCTTGGAGGGCTTTTTCGCGTGCTTCATTTTCTTGTTTGAGCTTAATTTCTGCAATACGTTTTTGCTCGGCCTCGTGTTGTTGTTGCTGAGCGCGTTGTTTTGCGTAATAAGGTTTTATAACTTTTCTATACAGCATCAATGATGTTATGACGGTTCCCACTGCAGCGCCTACAAAAATTATTGTATTACGTGCGCTTGTGTGAGGGCTTTTGGTTTGGGCCGCGTGCATACACTGTATAACACTACTGTGAGCGAGCGTAAGTAAAAGTAAGAGTATGTGTACTATTTTCATCGGATTATCCTTTGTTGAGATTAGTTTTTCGTCGGTGTTGTAAGTTTTTTATATCGGTCCCAGAGTGATGCATGATATTTGTTGTGTCCGCCATCATTACCAATAACGACCGTTGTTGTGCCTTGATTTACCTTTTGTAAGCGTTGTGCAAACAGTTGATCATCGCGATTACTTAAAATTTCATCCGGGTTTTGAAAATGAAGTAAAATATTCAACTTGAGCCCATTTAATTGATTTATTGCATTGATGGGTTGCATGTTATTTTGAGTGTACCGCGCATCAAGAATGTTAAACGCGGTTGACTTGCCACGAAGTTCAATAATTTCTGAAATGCTTTTTAAAGGGCAATCAAGAATAACAATGCCATGTTCAACTGCTTTGATAATCTGTTTTTTTATGGTGGGTGTAATGCCAATTGTTGCCAATGCAGCATCATGTGTTGATTGATTGAGTGTGGCCAGGGCATTCACTACTGCACCGCCGCCCGCTGAAAAGCCATAGAGGTTTATAGTGCTCAGCCCGAAGTCACTGACGCATCGCTTGAGGATGTACAAGAGCGGCAGTAATTCATTAATAGTTCCAAAAGCACTTTGAGCATGATCAACTGCCTGGGTGATATTATAATCAGGAAAATTAAATCCAACTAAATGGGTGGGTAGTACGTGCGCCGAATATACTGCTTGGACAATTTGATTATTGTGCCCGTAGCCATGACAACAAATGGTCACCTGAGCATCGGCTGTTTTTGCCGGAATAATTTTAATACCTAAGTTATAGGCAAAGGGTTTGTGCTCTGCTAACTGATGTAACTTCTCTGAGGTAATAGTATTGGTCATACCATGTGCACCCAACAAAAGGGTTAATAATATTATAAACATATCAATCCTATAAAAATTCCCCACACCTACGATAGATTTGTTGTGGGGAATGATGAGTTATACTACCAGTCCAGCTCTATTAAACTTCCAGAAAACGCTGGCCTTCATGCCAGTGATGAATGGAAATCCTAATTTTGTGTGGTACCCGCATATCTTCGGGGCCCCCGACACCACGGCCTTCAAGCCGTGTACGGGGTTCATTTTTGTGATGCAGGTCGAGCTGCTATTAATTGATCAATCATAGTATTGAGTTGTTGTTCAATAGTATTCGCATCAACAAAATTACCTCGAGTATTAAGCGCTTTCCATGAGGTTGGAATTTTAATCTCTTGTGCAACAGGAATCATTTCTAATCCATGCCCGGTAACTTGGCGTAGTTGTGCAATTGCTTCAGATCCGCCTGATGGACCACCGGAATATCCAATAAATCCAACCGGTTTACCGTTCCATTCATGGTACAGTGAATCAAGTGCATTTTTAAGCGCTCCTGGATACCCCGCATTGTACACCGGTGTTACGATAATAAATGCATCGCCAGTTTTTATTTTATCAGACCATGCTTGTACGAGTGGATCGGTAATAACTTTTCGTGATGCTGGTGAAACTTCATCATCTAAAAATGGCAAGTTAAATATATTTAAATCAATAACTTCGATCGTAATATCAGTTCGTTTGCTTGCCAGCACTCGTATAAGTTCACCAAGAGCGGGAGACAAGCGCCCGTGCCGGGTACTGCCTAAAATAATCAAAATATTCATTTTTTGAACAGTCGAATTTGAAGCAGTGTGTGTTTTATTTTGCGCTGAAGGTTGAACATCACAGCCGGAAATACATGCCACGAGCATGATAAGTATCCATGCTCGTGTTGTTTTATTAAAAATATTCATCAATATTTCCTTAAGATTTTGAGGATCTTTTATACCTTAAGTAATTCAACATCAAAGATGAGTGTTGCGTTTGGTGGAATTATACGACCTGCGCCATGTGCACCATATCCCAAGTTTGATGGAATAATAAGGCGGCGTTTTTCTCCAACTTTCATAGTTGCCACACCTTCGTCCCAACCTTTGATTACTTGGCCAACGCCAATAACAAAGCTAAATGCTTGGCCGCGGTCAACACTGCTATCAAATTTAGTGCCTGGGGCTCCGTCGGGGTTTTGTAACCAGCCGGTATAATGTACGGTTACTGGTTTGCCTTTTGTTGGTGTTTGTCCGGAGCCTTCGGTAATGATTTCATATTGAAGGCCAGAGGGAGTTTGCAGAGGAGTCATACTATTTTTTCTTTCACATTCAGTGGTACATTGAGGGTTTTTTACATTTTTATTTTTTTTGCTCAAACAAACAGTAAAGAGCAATGTCATGGTTATTGCAGCGCAACAAACAATTAATGACTTTTTCATGGGTTTACCTTTTTAATAATTGGTTCATTGAGGATACTTTACATGTCTTAGGATATCAATCCCTTGACCATACGACAACTGCTATGTAATACCTATATATGTTTTTTCGGAGAGATATTATGGAAAACAGATATTCGATTAAAAATTTTTTACCATTAATTTTTATCTTTTTTATTATCCTCTTGTTTTGTTTTTTACGACAACTGTATACACCAGGTATGCATGCATTTATGTATGATTTTATGGGTGCATTTTTTATAGTTTTTGGCTGCTTTAAAGCGGCCAATTTGCGTGCGTTTGTCAGTGCATACACTATGTATGACCTTCTTGCACAAAAAAGCACCATATACGCCTACACATACCCTTTTATTGAAGTAGTGTTGGGCATGTTATATTTGGCACGTTGGTACCCTGTTTTTACGAATATAGTGACAATATCCATCATGCTTGTTGGCATGGTGAGTGTGATACGTGCGTTGCGTGTGCATGAACAAATAATGTGCGCATGCTTAGGCGTGGTATTTAAAATACCGATGACGTATGTAACCCTTCTTGAAGATGTTATTATGTTTGTTATGGCGGTATGGATGCTCGTTGTTAACTAAGTTGATAGAGAGCTTCATTTGCCCATCTGCTCGTATGTTTTTTGCAAAATTTCTGCTGATTGCGTAAGTTTGAGCAATTCATCTTCTTGTAATGAGAGGTCAATGATACGTTCAATGCCATTTTTACCAAGTACTGCTGGCATACTAAAGCACACCCCAAATGATTTAACAAAGCATGAAACAGGCACAATGCGCTTTTGATCAAATAAAATATTTTGGCAATAAGCTGAAACGCACGCAGCAATACCAAAAGAGGTAGAGCCTTTGCAGGCAATTATATCATATGCTTTTTGGCGCGCTTGTTGTGCCATTGCTTCTAAAGATTCTTGCGTGAGCCCGGGAAATTGTGCAAGAGGGACCCCTGCTATTTGCCCGCTCGACCAAGCAACGCATTGGCTATCGCCATGTTCTCCAATAATAAAAACATGAATTGAACGAGGATCAATATCTACTTTTTTCCCGATAATTCCCCGAAGGCGTTGTGTATCGAGTAAGGTGCCCGAACCAAATATTTGATTATGTGGCAAACCACTGAGTTCTTGCACTAATCGAGTAAGTATATCAACCGGGTTGGTAACAACAATAATAATACTTTGTTTATTGAGCGGCTGTAGGCCTTTAATTATTGATGACACTACTTGAGTATTTGTGGTAAGAAGTTCAAGCCGTGTTTGCCCCGATTTTTGGGGTACACCAGCCGCAATAATAATAATATCTGCAAGTGCTGCTTGTGCGAGTGTTCCGTTAATAATGGTTGCGTTGCCGACAAAAGGTAGCGCATTACTGAGATCTTCAATTTCACCCTGGCAGCGCTTGCTATCACAATCAACCATTATAATAGTTGAGACAAAGTTGTGGGTTATTAAAGTATAGGCGATGCTTGCGCCGACCGTTCCTGCGCCAATAATGGCAACAGTTGATTGCTTCATGAAATTCTCCTTGGTTTTTTTAATAATACGTATTTTTGCGGGAGATTCTCAAGAGATTATATATTTATTTTTGGTATGCAATTTTATTTTGTTGTGTTTTTTATCTGCGTATCGCTATCATTTTGTTAGTAATTTGGTTGCGGTAACCGCGTTACCGGATAACTTTGTGCAGAGTATAAAAATGATTTTGTAAATAATACAAGGGATTAAAGATGGAATATAAAATAAACAGTACCGGTCAACACCCATTGTCCATGCAACAACTTAAAGAAAATTGGGGCTGGTATTTAGCGCTGGGTATAAGTTTGGTGGTACTCGGTTTTCTCTCAGTAGTGTATTCCTTTGTGAGTACTATTTTTTCGGTGGTATTCCTCGGATTTTTATTTGTTGTGTGGGGTATTTTTGAGGGAATAAAATCGCTGAAAATAAACTTGTGGGGTAGCTTTTTTTTACATGTACTTTTAAGTGTATTATATATTATTGCTGGTCTGTTTATTATACGGTACCCCGTAGCCAATGCGGTAAGTTTAACGTTGTTACTCGCACTCTTTTTTGCCATATCTGGCTTTATCAAGGTTGTTTTTGCATTGATTAAAAATGTACCGCATAAAGGGTGGTTAATTTTTAACGGTGTGGTGACTATGTTGCTAGGAATACTTATCTGGCAACAGTTACCGGTGGCTGGCCTGTGGGTTATTGGTATGATAGTAGGAATTGATGCAATCTTTACTGGATGGACCTGGATTATGCTTGCATTTGCAGCAAAAAACTTAAAAAATCAAGCAGGACATACACATCATTAAAATACGCAACTTATCTCAGTTGCTCTGCCGGTAGCGTATCTATTTGGTCCGCTTCAGCAAATGCTTGAGTGGGGTCTGTTTGTTCGTCTTTAATCATCCAACAGGCCTCAAGTACCGCGCGTACATAGACCCACCCGTGTAATCGTTGTATATCTAGTGCTAAATAATCGGCAAATAATTGTAATCGGCGAATAATGGTTGCTGATGGCTTGAGTGTTGTGGGGTGTGGGTTTCTTAAAAACGCATATATTTCATAGGCAGGGTCACCGATCAACCCTTTGGGGTCAATGGCTAACCAGCCGCGCTGACTTAACAAAATATTGTCATGATGTAAATCTCCGTGTAAAAGTACGGTACGAGTTTGTGTGGCAAGAAGTTCTTGCAAGCGTGCTTGCGCTTTGTGTATATGATAACAATTGATCATTGCTGGTGGATTATATAAATCGGCGAACCACTCAGTAAGCGTTTGTAAGCAACTCTGTATAGGTATGTGTGTTGCGTGTAATTTTTGCATGATGGTTGCTGCGCACAGCACCGCTTCATCATCGCGGTCGGGGAAAAATGAAACAAGTGATGATCCGGGACATGCTTGCTCGAGGAGCAGCGCATGGTAACGGGGGTGGTGGTCAAGGAGCTTGATAGACCCATTTCCATCATATGCGGTAAGTGCGGTAAGCTCTTTAAGAATATCTTGCACATCAAATCCAATTTTAAGTATAACAGGGGTACTGTTTTGATACCCTGTTACTACATAATTGTACGTAAGATTTGTGACGGGCTTGAGCTGAGTAACATTCCAATTATCAGCAAGCGTCGCACTTATGCGTGGCAGTTCTTGTAACCATGCACGGCCGGCATTACCCCATGTTTTTATAATATTATCTTCAAATTGATGTGACATGTATTTCTTATGACCATTCATTACAAAATATATTTAAATAAATATTTTATAGTTATTTGTATTGCAAATCTATATTTCATAAATCTTGAGATTTTTTTTGGGCATTATTTATGATCACCAAGGTGTGTATTATTTGTGCAAAGAAGGGATGTTGAAATGCTTAAGAGCAGGAATATTATTTTTGTGCTGAGTGTTTTTTTATGGAGCTCTGAATTACCGGCAGCATGTGCGGTAAAAACAACTGTTCGTCCACGCAAAACGTTGTCTGAGTTAAAAAAAGAAAAAGAACAATTAAATATGTTAATGGATATTAAAGAGAAGTTTTTTGCTTATTTGGTACAAGAAAATTTTGATTATAGTCGTGCACGTGAGCGTTATATAAAACAATGGGAGCAAGACTTAAAACAACGTGATGAGTTAGCACGGCAATATTATGAGCGTAAAGAGGCATCCGATGCGCGTAAAAAAAAGAGACGTGCATGCATGGAGCACTACGCATATGTATTGGGAGGGACCGCTATTATTGGTTCAATAGTGTTTCGCTGTGTGGTTCCAACCAAGCAAGCTTTAGGTGCGGGCGCACCTGCTAAATCGGCCCGTACCGCTTTTCTTGAATGTGTACGGCGTCTTTGTCCTGAGGGGCAAACAGGCAGTGTGCCGCTGTAATGAAAAATGAATAGGGATAAAAATTTTAGAAAGAGAGATTGTATGATTACAAAAATAATAATGTGCGCAATATGGGGTATGATTTTTTTTGACACCTCTGCAGCCGGAACAGCAAAAAGTCTGAGTTGGTCCAATAGCTTTGCATACGTTAAAGAAGAAGAGACAAAACTACAAAAAAGTGCAGATACGCTTAAAGATATGAAAAGTACGCTTGCGCTTCGGTCAGCTGCCCTTATTACGCGTGCTATGGATACTCCCGATGCGGCCGGGACAATGAGTGTAGCTGATGAATTGAGCGGGGTCCGTGGTGACATTACCAGTCGAAGAAAATTAAAAAATGCCCAAACGGATAAAGAAAGAGAGTTGTTATGTGTGGTCAAAGAACAAGATCATAAAGTTTATAAAGCCGCGGCAGTGGTAGGAATTCCGGCAGCTGTTTTGGGGATTACGGGGGCTTTGTGTAAGCAAAATTCACCGGCAAAAGATAGCAAGCAATCAATGGCAGGAAACGTATGTATTGGTATTGCAGCCGGCTGCGTGGTTGTTGGTTTATATTATTGTTTACCCAGAATGTTTCATTATAGTGGCGCCAAAAAACGTTTAAAAACAGCCATTGATTTTGCAGAAAATACAGATGACTCGGCAGATAGTTTGAGTGGCCAGGTCATGCTTGCAGAGCGTGTTGGGCAGGTTGTAGTAGCGGTAAAAGGAACACGTGCAGAATTAAGTATACGGTGCGATGAATTGTCGGCGCAGGGAAGAGCCATTATTGAAAGTATCAGGACTGGTAAGCTTGATGTGGAGAAGCATTTTGCTAAAATTGAGGCTTTAGTTACTGATCTTACGGCAGTTCAGCGAGCAATTGCCGAAGAAGTAAAAAAAATACATGAAGAGCTTATGGTTGTTTCAGAAAGAACTGTAGCAATACAACGCGAGGTGGCCGAAGGTCGTGCTGAAAGTGGAATAATACGTGCCCAGGTAGTTGAAGGCCGCGCAGAAAATCAGGCAGCGCATGCGCGCGATCATGAGGCACATGCACGTGCTGATCAAGCTGCAGGAGATGTAAAACGGTTGCTGGCGAGCTCTGCAGAACATACAAGAATGTTGGAAGCGCTAACAAAGTTGTTTGAAAAAAGAGAGGTGTAGGTCAAGCATCCTAACCAATTCATTTGTTTGAAGGTTAATTGACAAACGTAGCAACTAAAAATAGAATTTTTTTATAAGTGACGTGTGATTACTTATAAAAAATTCTATTTTTTTGTCTTCAGCATGGTTTATACATGAACATTATAAAAAATATCTTTTTAAGCATTGTGCTTTGTATGGTGAGCAGCCCAGTAGTAATATACGCAGAGCTCGAGTCTGCGGTTAAAGTAGCGCTTTCATACGCGCTTGGTTCGCTTGCCATGGGGGGAATAATGATTGGCAAGGGATATGTTGATTTATATAAAGTTAATAAGCGCGGTATGGAGGCATATGCTATATTAGAGCAGTCGCCATTGAGTAAATATGAAAATGATAATTCAGCAACTGAGTTGAGTGATATAAAAAAATTAATACAAGATGAAGCGCAATTGGCAAGTTATCTGCAACACATAAACCAATATAATCGTGCATTGCGTGACAAACAAGATGTGTATGTATTATCTAAGAATATTAAAGCTGATATGAATGGGGGTGTTGTATTTGCGCTTATAGGTATCGGCGGCCTTGTAGGTGCACGTTGGATGCATATTGAACTGAATAAAATCGATGCGCAATAAAAAATTAAAAAAACTGCACTTATATATCTGGCGCGGTCTACACATGAACGTTATAAAAAATATCTTTTTAGTCATCGCGCTGTGCGTAGTTAATATTCCAATAACAACACATACAAGTTATAGAGGCGGATTGGTGGAAGGAGCGGTAATGGGACTATGTTTAGGGGGAGGCCCAGCCTTAATTGGAATAGGCTTTTACAATTGGTATGAGGCGGGACGACGGTACAATAAAGCATCAACACTTTTGCGAGAATACCCGCTTAATAAAGATATCAATAATCGTTCACTGAGCTATATACAAAGTTTAATAAAAGATGAACCACAAATGGCGTTGTATTTACATCAGATGGCACAGTACAATGGTGCGTTGTATGATAAACAAAGTGCATGTGAAGATATTGCGTCTGCCCAGTCATATATTAGGTGGGGGTCAGTAAGCATACCTGTAGGTTTAGCTGTTTTTTATGGTTTTAATTTTAACCTGAATATATGGTCATCTCGTACCGCAGTTGATAGACCGGACGCCGCGCCTTGACGGTAAATATTATTTTTGTGTCACAAAATCTTTAGAAAAATATTTTGTCTGATCCGGTTTATATCCCAAATTTTCATAAAATACATGCGCATCAATTCTTTTATTTCCGCTGGTCAAGTCAATGGAAATACATCCTTGTTGTTGGGCATACTGTTCGGCTGCAGCAATAAGTTTTGTACCGATACCGCGACGTTGATAATTGGTATCAACTACTAATGCTAAAATGCGTGCGGCGCGATGCGCATCATGAAAATGTTCTCGAACCCAGATGCATATATAACCCACCACGTTGTCTTGAATTGCTGCCACGAATACTTTGCCATAGGGATTGTTTAAAAATAAGTGTATGCGACCCAGCATGGTAGCACTGGTTATGGGATATCCGAGCTGTGTAGTTAGTTCTGCAAGGCGTTGTGCATCGTGCAGAGTCATTTCTCGAACAATTGGCATAACTTTTCCTATAATTTTTAGACGGTTATTATATTGAGCTTACTTCAAACTTCTTATATACTCATTGTAACATCAAATCTATACAGGTGCCCATAGCTCAGCTGGATAGAGCAACGGATTTCTAATCCGTAGGTCGTAGGTTCAAATCCTACTGGGCACACCAGCCTGCGTCTATCCAATGCTTCCGCGGTGGGCAGACTCCGGCTGGCACGCCAGCTTTTAGCGGAAGCCATCTTTACGCAGGCTGCGCGCCGTAGCGCCCCAAGCCCGATGGCCTGGGGAAGCGTAGGCGGGCTAAAAGTTATTAATTTTGAAATTGTTTTTGTGTGCGTCTATCCAATGCTTCCGCGGTGGGCAGACTCCGGCTGGCACGCCAGCTTTTAGCGGAAGCCATCTTTACGCAGGCTGCGCGCCGTAGCGCCCCAAGCCCGATGGCCTGGGGAAGCGTAGGCGGGCTAAAAGTTATTAATTTTGAAATTGTTTTTGTATGCGTCTATCCAACGCTTCCGCGGTGGCAGACTCCGGCTGGCACGCCAGCTTTTTAGCGGAAGCCATCTTTACGCAGGCTGTCCGCCGGAGTAAGCGAGCAGCGTGAGACACGTAGAAGGATTGGCACGGTCAAATTTTTGAGAATCAACATCATGTACTACGTTTACATTATTCAATCGATATCTCATCCTGATCAAATATATGTTGGTTGTACTGAAGATATCGATAAGCGTTTATCAAATCATAATAGTGGAACTACGCTGCATACTGATAAGTTTAAGCCGTGGAAATTAGTTTCATATATTGCTTTTAACGATAAGACTAAGGCATACGATTTTGAGGCGTTTCTTAAGTCTGGTTCTGGTCGTGAATTTAGAAATCGTCGATTGTTATGACGCCTATCCACGCGTGGTGCGCTTGCGCACTATTTTCGGCTTGTCAGGCTACGCCCTCTAAATGATTAGTGACGGTGGGTCAACCCCTTCAACTTCGCTCGGGATAAATGTAGCCTGGACTGGCAGGCCAACTAAAAAACATTCCTCATTTTAAAAAACAACCCTACAAATTGGATACACTCATGAATATTTCTATGATATGCTCTCTAATCCATTTACACAAATTACTTTGCAGACCCTCTACTATATCTTTTTGACAAACTCAGATTTCAAACCCATCTTCCCAAATCCATCAATTTTGCAATCAATATTATGATCTTCATCGACCAACCGTATGTTTTTTACTTTTGTACCAGCTTTTATGGCCGATGAGCTCCCTTTTATTTTAAGATTTTTGATTAGCGCTACAGAGTCACCATCATTCAAGATATTTCCATACGCATCTTTGACAATCTTTTTATCTTCAGCCTTGTCACTTTCTACTTCTCCACTCCACTCATGAGTACATTCTGGGCAAATCAAAATCCCATCATCTTCATAAGTATACTCTGAACTACATTTTGGACACTTTGGTAAATTAATCATTATTTCATTTCTCCTAATAATTATTGTTAAGTCTATTCTTTATAAATCGCAAAAATTTATGATTTTAATAGTATCATGATTAGAATTGATGTTCCATCTTGTGAGCCAAATTTTATAAACTTAAACATGCATTAATATTAAAATTTATAAAAATAAATGTTTATATGAATATTTTTTACGGTATCTATATATTAAAAAATTATTATTAGGTTCTGTTGATTTTTGAAGGCATAGAGGTACATTTTATTGCGTGGTCATAATTATGTAGCCACAAGCAGCCGCCGGATGGCAAAAAGCATGCTATTCTCACTTGGACAGTTGATGAAATAGACCGATGGGGCGTGCCAGGCATTTCTTCCATAAAATATAAAAGTAAGACAATGACTTTTTTTAAATATTTAAAAGAACAGCTAAGGCTTACGATTGCCGTAGTATTAATATCTAGCTTGGCTTATTGCGTATCTCTTTATTTTGGATGGAGAGAGCCGATTGTAGCAACCAAAAATGGTATTATATGTTTTATAGTTACATTTGTTTTGGTAGGTGCTTTGGGTAGATATTTTTTACGGTTACCTCCAAGAGAACTATAATATATCATTATAATTAGTGGAGAGATCAGGCAAGTGTTAGATGATCAGCATTTGCTTGATCTCAATTAGTTTAATATTCTCAAGAATGAAGTTCGTGAAATAGACCGAAAAAAGCCAAAATGCGTGTTTGTCGTCAAGAAGGACCATTTAATAAGAAAAGCAATACAATGATCACTTTAAATTATTTAAAAGTACAAGTACTCCGTGCATCTTTCCCCATAACTGCCTTCATCCTTATTTCTGGTATTGCTTGGTATTTCGGATGGAGAATGCCAATTTCAACCGCACAAGATGTTGTATTGTTTGTGGTTACATTTATCGTGGTGAAAATTGTAAGCAGATTTTTTTTGCAACGATTATCAATAAGAAAAATTAAGTAGATTTTATTGTGAATGTTCTTTTAAAAGTATTGTATGTGTCTCTTATTATAAATATAAGTAGCGTGCATACCCCTTTCTAGTTTTTACCAAATTCATTACTTCCTGAAATATCGGCCCAAGGCATTCATAATTCAGTTTGATAATTATTTCAGATTTGATATCCTGAAAGAATAGGGAGAGGCATCATGTATAACAGCAAATATCAGGTTAAAAGACTTATTCTGAGCCTTATGGCTCTTACGGCTACCGAGATCGTTTATGGCGGAATGCGCCAAGCAGTTCGTTCGCTTGAATTGCCTCAAGCGGCAGCGCGCCAGATTACATCAGCTGAAGAACGCGCAAGAATTAACAAATACGTAGACAACTTCATCAATAAAATGGATGAGGTAGCAATCAGTCATATCTTCACTGAACAGCATAAGGTGACATCTTCGTTTAATCCGGATCCTATAGCAATTCCAGGCGCTCCTGGTTATTTCATAAAAACAGATTCTTCTCGTGTAGTGGGAGCAAAAGCATTTTCTGATTGCATCGAAAAGCATAAGTTACAACATGTTGTGGTAGCTGAAAAATGGTTATATGAAATACCAGATAACATACGAAAAAAACATAAAATTTCAGAAAAATTTTTGGTTGTAGCAAAAAATGTTGAACGTGCAGGGGGTGGAAGAAAAAGTATAAATCTTTTCCAAGCTAAAGATGTATGTTGTCTCTTACGGAATGCACATTGCTTTGGTAGGTATTATCTGGATTTGACCGATGAAAATGTATTTTGTGATTCAGCTGATCGCTTAGCGTTTGTTGATATGGAACGCAAAGGTTTTGATGGACCGACCCCTGTAGGCGGGCTTAAAATGTTGAGTATAAAGCGAAATGTAGACGCAGATGCAAGAGAGTTTGTGGAGCAAGAATTGGCTGAGGTAGATACTTTTTATTGGGGATGTCGTTATAGAATGAGAGCTAACCCGAAAACCACAATAGCACTATCAATCATTGGTTTGATTAGCATCGGTTTTTTTGCATGGAAATATTTTAAAAAGAAGTGAGCGTGATCACCATGACAAGCAACAAGCATCTTAAAGTTTATTTTACAGCAGTCATAGTAGGAGCGCTAAGAAATGAAAAGTTTCTATGCAAAGAGCAGTGAAAGTCTGATCTAATCAAATTTTCAAGTGAGCTTATGCGCATCACACTTCTTTGGGAATGCGTGACACATCGATGTAAGCTCGCATTGATAATTCCCCACCAAACATGTCTACCTTATCAGGATCGATTACTGCACCAAATTTTTTGTAAAACTTTGTTAGTTGCAGAAATGCCTCATTATATTCTTCCGTAGTAGTCCTGCGACCATACGTTATTGGTGCTATGTCGAGTTCAATACGATTTACATCATGTTTACGTGCCATATCAATCATTTTTGCCATAAAAGCTTTTCCTACGCCGGTTTTTTGCATATCTGATTCTACAGCTATACTATGTAAAATTGCAAACGGCGGATCTATTTGAAAAATATCAAAACTTGCATAGGTTAAAGCGCAATCATACGGATCCGAAATCAAACACAATTTATGGTAATTTTTAGACCCTACGTCTTTAATCGACGAAAAAGCACTACTTTGGCGTATTTCTGCCAAATACTTTATTACTTCCTCTGATGATCTTGTAGGTTCACTCTGAATGAGAGCACGCGCTTGAGCAAGGGCTTTATTTTCTATAACGGGAACGGGTGACGATGATGAAGGTGATATCGGTTTTTGAGAAACTGGCGGAATAATCGCTTCAGGCGCTGATGCAGTTGAAACAGATGTTGCACTTGGCGATGTATCGGCAGAAGGCACTGTTCGCGTTACTGTGGCGGCTGCATGTGTATCACCAATAGGCATGTAAGCCACATACAAACTTGCAACACAGAGAACTATTTTTTTAAACTTTTTCATGCATACCCCTCCTGTTATAATGACCCCGTATTTACTCTAGATAAGAGTACTAATTAAAAAGACTAATTGTCAATTAATTGCCCGGGGAATCAAATGACATACGCTGTTAGCAGTGGGCGCAATGCGTACAATATGTTATTATCTATCACGAAGTTCGTGAAATAGACCGATAAGGCCAATACCAGACACCGTCTATAAAATGCTATATTCAGCAAGAAGCCATCTGGTTTATGGCCCCAAAGGGCGAGATTGTTCATGGTGTTTTATTTGTATAAATACCGAATCTCCATTTTATGCAATATATCCTGTGTTAATTTTTCAAACTGTCAGTAATACAAAGCGAGAAGGTAAGAGGGAATTGCCGATATAATACAGCGAAATAGCCGTTACCCTAGACGCTTTTTTAATGCTTTTAGCCTGTTATTCAGAGAAATGCCTTATCTCTTGCCCCAAATAAGCGCTTGCATATTTATATAAATCATGTATATTTGTAATTATAAACTATCATTGGTTTTAAAAATGGCAGTCTTGTTTTAAAAATCATCTGGGTAAAGGATCTGGAAATGCAAAACATAACACCCCCCCCATTATTGCTAATTACAGTAGTAATATTTTTGCTTGTGCCGAAAAACACACAAGCCGGAATATCACTGTCTCGGGTTCGAGCCTCGTGTACTCATTTTTATGAAAAACGTCCAAAAACAACTTATTTTTTCGCTGCCGTGGCTACCTATGTGTTCTTACAAAAAATATACAATCAATGTGATTTGATTAAACGAAAATATCATTTATGCAAATGGGAAACACAGTGCAAAAAACAGTCTACTAGCCCTCAACAACCTGCGCGCAGTGATCGTCCAACAATGTATCGCTTTGCTCATGGTTTTGGCACACCAAGTGGAACAAGTCATGCATTGGCATTTTGGCATGCTTTTCAAGGAGATATGCCAGTAATCCATGCCCCTGATTTTTCCGATGCAGCAGATAGTGGACGCGGTCAATGTCGCCCTTTCAAAACATGTATGGGCCAAAATGGTAATGCACGTACATTGGCTCAAAATCCACCGCAAACCTCTCTGGTGGTTGAACAAGAGGTTAATGTCGGAGTTTCTCGCGGAGGCGCAGCTACGATTAATAGACTTGCTTTTGGTGCGGGAAACTATGATCCTTCACGAATAAAATGTGTCATACTTGATGTTCCAATGGGTAGTTTTAAATCTGTACTGACCGATATCGCAAAAAAATTCTATGTTGGTTATATCCCTGGAGTTCCTTCGTTAATTCATAAAGTTTTAGGGTTGGTGTTTCCGCGATATCGCTCGTGGGGATTAGAAGCAATCGATGTTGTTCATCTTATTCCTAAACATATTCCTCTTCTTTTTGTAGCTCGTTGGAATGATGACTTGGTAGGACCGAAAGATAATGCTATCGCATTATATAAAGTCGCTCGTAAAGCGGGTCTTAATGCACATCTATTAATCCTCCCGCATGGAGGGCACAACGAATGCCTTGGCGAGCGTATGTCAGGTTGTAGTTGCAACGACGAATTGCCCTACGCGTGCCATAATTTGTATAGAGCGGTAGTTACTGCAATGTATCAAGAATATGGCGCACCATATAAAGAAAATTATTTATACCCAGGGGTAATTAGTAAAAATCTTTTGCAGACACTTTGTAAACCTGATCATACATTATCAATGGATGCGCTTAAGCAGCATTTTTCTACTCAAAATTTTGAAAGATTAAATGCGCAAATGTTTCAAAATGATTAAAACACAGTGCTGCGGATATCAATAAAATCATTACTTGGCCGCTGGTGGTGAATCCGTTAAGCAAAGAGCAACCGACGAACAGCAAACAATATGTTATTATCTATCACGAAGTTCGTAGGCGTAAGCCTTTTTCTTTCCATGAAATAAAACGTAGATTTTTATTATAGGCAATTAGATCATGCTACCCAAAAAAATGAATTCTTACTTATTAGCTACTTTTGGATTAATAGCGTCCTTTTCAGTGTTGCTGCTTGTATCTTCAACTCTAACTTCAAATGATCAAATTCATAAACAAGGATCTTGCAACATCCTGCAGTTAAAGACATGGCAAGCTATCATTTATCCACACTCTTTAAAAATATATGGCCAGAAAAACAATGGCCCACGTATTTTAATGGGATCAGCGCCAGATAATCGATTTGATGATCCTTTGGAGGTGCGGATTAAACAGGATTCTATTGAAATTGTTTACCCTGATATACAAGTGCGTATTTCTGTAAAAGAAGATCGGGTTCATTTTTATTTTGAAGTCGATAAACCAGGAGAGATTGCATGGCCAGTTACCGGAAATGATGTGCAAATAAAGGCTGTTATGTATCCTGATAGCGAAGGAATGTATGTCCCGGTTGATGATAGATTTTGGTTAAAAGAGCTTAATGGTTATTGTTGTGAAAATCTTTCTATGCCGTGTTATGGCTATGAAGTATCAGATGAAACGATAGGGTATATACTTCATACAGACCTGCGTAATGAGCTACAGTTTTTAGAGACTGATACGAGGTTGAGCAACATTGTAAAACATAGCTGTTGTGCATTAGATCAAAAGTATGATTATGAGATTAGTATTACCTTTGCGGGTAAGTCGCCGTTGGGTCCAGCTTGGAATTACAAGCGCTATCTTATCTCGCAAGGTGTTTATAAAACGTTATCTGAAAAGGCACGTGAAAATCCTGAGGTAAAGAAATTATTTGGAGCTCCGCATGTCTATGTATGGGGTGATGGTCGAACCACTGAATTTTTAACATATATGGACGGTCTTGGTATTGATCGTCTTTGGATAGGCTTTGAGCAATCACTCGTTAATACTCAGGCTAATGTTAATAGTGTATTTATTAATACCGCATTAAAATGCGGATATTTGGTAGGTCCGTACGATGAATTTCATACTATGATGGATCCAAAGTCAGCAGACTGTCCGAATGTCATTTTTGAGAATATGTATCCCGCTGCTGCAGTGGTTGATTGTCAGGGAAAAAGGAAGCCAGGGTTTGCTGGTAGGGGTTATTACATAAGTTCACAAGCGCTTTTATTGCACAATAATCAAGCAATCTATAATCGCATAGAGAAATTTCTAAAAACAGGTATCAATAGTTATTTTTTGGATTGTGATGCAACAGGAGAATTATTTGATGATTATGCTCCAGAACATATCATGAGCCAGTATAAAGATCGTGAAAACAGATTGGCAAGGATGACGTATATATCTTGTGACAAAAAAATTGTACTCGGCTCTGAATCAGCTGTTGCATGGGCAGTTCCTGTTTTGGCATTTGCGCATGGTTCATTTGCGGTTAATAATCGGGTTCATTGGCCATTGACGCATGACAAGGGTTATTATGGTGGATGGTATCCACAGGAGAGACCAAAAATCTTTTTTAAAAGCATTCAGGCTCCCGATGAATATGTAACCAATAAATATAATCCGTGTTATCGTATTCCATTATTCCAAGCAGTATTTCATGAGGCATTGGTGACTACTGATCGTTGGGAAATTTCTCATATGAAATTCAACAACTTAGTTGAAACACGAGAGTTGTTGGAATTATTTTACGGCGTTCCATCCATATGGGCTTTAGATATGTTGGATGTTAAAAAACACTCCAAGAGATTCAAAAAGCTTTTTAACTTTTTTTCGTCATTACATAAAGTCATTGCAACTGAGCCAGTTACTTCTTTTGACTGGTTAACGAAAGATCGTAAAGTGCAACGAATTACATTTGGTGACATTGTACAGCTGGTTGCGAATTTCTCAGATGATGTATTTGAAGGAATCCCGGCTAAGTCTTTGCAAGCTTATTGGTTACAAAATGGTAAAAAAGAAAGTTATATACCCTGAGATTGGATCTTTATTATTAAAGGATTATAGAATGAAACAAATGGTGAAATGGCTCTTAGGTGCTCAGTTGATCTGCGTTGGGACTATGTGGGCAGGGTATTATCACGTTCTTACAGTACCTCAATATATTGAAAAAAGTTATCCTCTGTACATCGATTGTGTGCAAACGCCTGATGGATGGGAAGTGACGGAATATAGCAAAAGAAAACTTGGATACTATGCTCAATGCGACCTTCGAGCGAGCATTGCAGGTTTGATTTGTGGAATAGCGATGGGGGGCATCTGGGCATGTTCTGACAACATTAGAGCTGCGCAGCAGCCACCCAGCATAACAAGTACCTTTCTAGCCACTGCGATCGTATGTACGGCAATGGGTTCTGGTGTGTGGATGGTCACTCTGCTAGAAGAATTAAACAACCACAAGCCTAGTTATAAACCAAGCACCTTTGAAAAAGATCAGGCAATAGGGGGCTATGAATATTATGTGCAATCGGAGAAAAAGTTTAAAACTGAGCAAGAAATGAAAAGTAAATATCCAGAATTTTCTTATAAATATTTACCAACGGTTTGACCTTAACAGGACCGCTCATAGGGATCTGAAGTTTTAGTTAAAGCATTACCCTCTGTAGAAAAAGCGGACGCCAATTTTTTAAAGAACTTACCACTCAAGAAGCAATTCTTATGATTAAAATATTTCAAAAACTAACCATTAAATAATGGCAATGATTACATAATTCCAAGCAACGGACGTATAGCAAACAATATGTTATTATCTATCAAGAAGTTCGTGAAATAGACTATTGATAGGACTTGAGCAATGCAAAGAAAATTACTCCGTGCCTCTTTCCCAATACTGGCAACTATTCTTGTTTATTTCATAGCTTGGTATTTTGGAGTGAACATGTCGATTAAAACTGTACAAGATATTTTATTGTGTGTGGTAATATTTGTGATGGTGAAAATTGTAAGTAGATATTTTCTACTACAACTGCCGTTCAGAAAAATAAAGTAGACGGTGAAAATGATTGCCACTGGTATAGCGATTGTTGCAATAAGCTATGCATATCTAAATATCTATAAAGAAAATCGAGACAAAATCAACAACAGTTATGTATATATGATGTTATATGTATTGAGTTGGGCGTGACTTGTATTTTTAATATTTTCTCCACTGACCCCCCGATGACATACGTACTGTTTTATCTTTTTAAGGGATAAGAGAATGAATAAATTTCTTAGGGTTTCTCTTTTTGCGATGAGTACCTATTTTATGTCAAGCTTATTTACTTCCCCAAAGGTTATCTTGGCTAATTCCGCACTCGCTCCTAGTCCATATTCAATGTATCTGACGATTGATGATGGACCTTCACGTAATACACCTCATATTATACAATTTTTGAAATCTCATAACATTCCAGCGATTTTTTATTTTCGTGGAGATTCAATTGCCAAGTATAAAGTTAATGCTGTGCAGGCTATTAACGAAGGTTTTCTGATTGGTAATCATTCATACTCTCACCCTTATTTTTCAAAAATTTCTCTAGAAGAATGTTATGAGCAAATTTTAACAACCGAGAAGCTTATTGATGAATGTTATCAATTGGCTGGTAAAAAAAGACCAAGGAAGGTTATCAGGTTTCCTTTTGGTGATCGAGGAGCTGGTCCAGAAATAAATAAACCTATCACTGAGGAACAAAAAATAAAATTTTATGCAATTCAAGCATTTATTAAAGAGTGTGGCTTTGAGAAAATTACTTTTGAAGGTGTACACGATGAATCGATTGATAGCTTATGGTCATTTGATACACAGGATTATAAGAAGGACTTTATTAAAGATAAAGCAGCCTTTCTTGTGAATCTTAAAATAAATTTTGAACAATTGAATCAAGCAAAGTCAGTCCTTTTAATGCATGATTTTAATTTTAATTTTCATTTGTTTATTATAGCCATGGATTTTTTTATAGAAAAGAAAGTTGCTTTTTATCTTCCATGTTACTTTGATTAGCAGTACCGTTTTTTAGCAAATGGGACAAAATGTTACAAATTAGTAAACTTTGAATTTGCTGTGCCGATAGCAGCTAAATTGTTTTTTTCGCGGATGAAAGCATAGTCAGATTATACCAATCCATCCATGCTAACAAAAAAGTGTGCGAATGATGCATCATTTTTTTCGGAATTATCAGTGTTATTTATTTTGTGAGCAGCCGTGACCACAAGCGCGTGTAGGGCCTTGGTATCGAGATTGTTAACATTTTCTTGTACGTGTTGAATTAAGGCGTCTCGATGGTCAATGCTGTTATGCTCAGTCGATTGGTTATCCTGAGCAGTACTGGTTTCGGCATCACAGTATTCGGCGTCATCATACGTAATCGCGCCTTTCTGATAATGAGGTGTGTGTTCATGAATTTTCTGTGTGTCTTTGTGCGTGTGGTTTGAGGAGCCGATTTTTAGTGCGGCTGTTCCGATACTTGCAATGGGTATTTGTAGTGCGGTAAACATTTTTGAAAACCACCGAGATAATTGTGCCCAAACAGAATGCGGAGGTTTTTTGATTGTATGTTGTACACATCTGGTGTGTGCTCTCAATTGTAACCAAGAGCGCCTCATCGGTACTTTTTGAGGTACCGTACAGGTAATGGAACGTTTATTGAATTGAATGGTATGAATAGACCGTAGCGCGTAAGTCATTAAATGCGCCCTTGCAGGGGCCGGACGAAGTCGAGCTGTCAAACGTACAAGTTTTTGCCGCATGGGCAGTATGGTAGTAAAGAATGAACAGTGTAAGACTGCCATCGATATAACTATTTTTTTAAACTGAGAACAATAATTCATGATGCCCCCGTAACAGTAGTTTATTTATCTTTAATTTTCTACTATATAATATACAGTATACGTATTTTTCAAATTATGTCAAAGTAGGGGTTATTGTGTTGAAACAGCAAAGGGATAATGTCATAGTATGGTGTCTTCTCTCGGACCCATTTGTACGTGTGTAGTGCAGAAATAAGCGAGGGTCGCTGTATGTGTTGAACGCAGACAAGCGGTAGTTGTATAGTAGGCTATATGTTATTATCTATCAAGAAGTTATTGAGGTAATCCGATAGGACTTGAGCAAAAATATTTCAGGGAAGTTCACAGCGTAGGTTGTCCGCCATCCTGTCCTGGCGAAGCCCACAGACGAAGTCGGATAAAATCGCGAGATCTCTTGCGCCTTTTTCATTAATCTGCGTAATTTTATAAAGAGAATTGTAACTCATATTGGTAATAGAACTATGAAGAAATTATCGCTCGGTCTCCAGACTTTTTCAAAAATTATAAATGACAACTGTGTTTATATCGATAAAACAGAATATATTTACAAACTTATTCAAGGTAATTGCTATTTTTTCGCGAGACCACGTAGATTTGGAAAATCGCTCTTGTGTTCAACATTGGAAGATCTCTTTCGAGGAAATAAAGAATTATTTAAGGGATTGTGGATCTATGAACAGGGCGATTTTGATTGGCAGAAGCACCCGGTAATTCATATCGATTTTTCTCAGATTGCAAATAGAACGTCTACAGAATTAACCTCAGGGCTTATGAGCCAGTTAGATGATATTGCAGAAGGTTATGATGTTGGGCCATTGGTCTATACAACGCCAGGGGAAATGCTTAAAAAACTGACTACAAAACTTATAAAAAAATATGGTGCTGCGCAAAAAGTTGTTTTAATTATTGATGAATATGACAAGGCGATTCTTGAGCATATACAGGATGCAAAAATTGCAAATATGATGCGTGAAATATTAAAAAGTTTTTATGAATTTATAAAGGGTTTGGACAGGCATTTGCGGTTTGTTTTTATAACAGGTGTCAGTAGATTTTCAAAAACATCTATATTTTCTGGACTTAATCAGCTGGTTGATATATCAATGGACCCGCGTTATGCCCATTTAGTTGGATGCACCTCTGAAGAAATAAATTTATTTCTTGCAGATCATTTGGAGCATTCAGCGCGAGAACAGAAATTGTCTAAGCATGAACTTCAAGATAAATTACGCATATGGTATAACGGCTACAGGTTTTGGAATGATCAACCCAAGGGATTACGTTCTTTGGGTCATGCAGAGCCGGCGCGATTATATGCTCCTATTTCTATATTAAAATGTTTGGATTTTTCCCGTTTTGATAATTATTGGTTTGATACAGGAACGCCAACGTTTTTGATTAAACTTATTGCAAAAAATGGCTATCCGGTAGAGCAATTTGATTCGTTAGAAGCGTCTTATCAAGAATTGGCAACTTTTGAACCAGAACATATTTCACTGGTTACTCTCTTATTTCAAACTGGTTACACAACTATCAAATCATATAATGAGATTAAGCAAAATTATATTTTTGATGTACCTAATCAAGAAATTAAAGATTCATTGTTTAACTATATTTTGGAATATATTACTAAATGCGCACGAAGCACCATTAATACTACTCTGAGAGACCTTTATGATTCGCTTATGCATAATCAAGTGGATAAATTTATAGTTCATATGAAACTTTTTTACAGCTCTATTCCTTATACGGTTGTTATAGAAAAAGAAAAATATTATCAAACTATTTTTTACGTCATTTTGAAGCTGCTTAATATAAAAGCTGAGGTGGAAAAAGCAACCAATATTGGACGTATAGACATGGTTGTTGAAACTGATAAGTTTTTATATATTTTTGAGTTTAAATTAAATGGTTCTGCTCAGGGCGCATTGCAACAGATTCATGATACTCATTATTATCAACCATATGTTAAGCTCGGTAAACAAATGATATTAGTGGGTATTAATTTTTCAAGCAAAGAAAAAAACATATCAAATTATTTGGTTGAAGAGTTTATTTATCAGGAGCAACTATGAAAAAATTATTATTATTTTTGTATTTTGTAATTGGTTATATGAACATAGGCTGCAAAACAAAAACATACCCGGAGACAATGCTGGATGAAAAACCTCTCGGATTTGAGTTGAAAGATGCAGATTTTGACATGCGAAAGTTGAGTGATTTTGAGGGGAAATGGTCCATTCTTTTATTCTTGCCAGATGACGATGAGCGCGAGCAATACCGGCATGTTCGCTATTTAACCCAAGCATATGAGTGGCTTAAAAGTCGCGATGCTGAAATTATATGGGTAAGTTCTTATACAACCCATCAATTACAGCGCATCAGGAGTCGATTTAATGTGCCATTTGTCATATTGAGCGACCATGAAAGAAATGTGTCGCGGCAATACGATATCTCATCCCCAACGCATGAAACATATGCTACATTGATTCTTGATAAAAAGGGCATAGTAAGACGCGTTATAGTTGAAAAGACCCCCGCAGAGCATGCATTTGAAACTTTGTTGTTTTTTGCGCGGATGAAAGCATAGATTGAATGAATTTTTCTTAATTTGTTTGATATCGTTTAACTTGATATTCTCAAGGGTGAAGTTCACGAAATAGATCGATAAAGCATAGGTATTTACAAGATCTCTATCTAATTGCCTTTTTGAAAAAAACGACTAATATTGGACCATTGATCATCAGTTGAATTGCTTGGATGGATCGTATATAACGCTTTTCTAAGCTACTTATATACAAAAAATTTATTTCATTAAGACAGCTACTACATTAATTGCTCATAACTCCATCGCGTATCAAGGCGAATGTATGATTAAAAGAATTCTAGAGATTGCCCTTCAATGGACCATTGCCAGCCTTCTACTATTTATTCCAATGCATGCTCAAACTAATTTTGCTCGTCCCTTTTGTTATTCAGCTGGTGCAACGGATGAGTGCCGCAATAATTTTTTGGTTGGTGTCGATTACTTATGCTGGAAAATTCAAAACTCGCCAGAATCAACTCCTTTGGTTATTCAAGGGTCAACACCCCCTCTTGTTTTAGGTACACCAAATGCTTCGGTTATTCTTGGCGGAAAAAAAATTGACACGGGCTGGCGTTCGGGCGCTCGGGTCACCCTCGGGTTTAACCGTAACCGTTGCTACGGAACGGAACTCAACTATTTTTTTCTCCCCAATGAATCGAAAAAATATTCAGTAAGCTCTGATGGTTCACCTCTTTTATCGGTCCCTTATTTCAATGTCGTTACTTTTACAGAAGATTCTACGCCCATTGCTTCCTCACTTCTTTCACTTGGGGGTAGCGCGATGATCAACTTAACAAACAAAATGCAAGGGGCGGAATGGAACGCATTGGTAACAGTCTCCAAATTCATTGTGCTGGCCGGACTTCGTTACTGGAACTTTAAAGAACAGATAACATTTTCTACCAACAGTCCTTTTAATCCCCCGCATGTAGCCGATGTATACACCACGAAAGATGTATTCAACACTAAAAATAACTTTTACGGTGGCCAACTCGGCCTGGCATGGGAATACGATTATAGCTGTGTATCACTAACGGTAAAAGGTAAAATCGCTTTAGGTGCCATGCGTGAAAGTTCAGTGATTAATGGACGCCTTGTCACCAATGACTACAACGGATTTGGAGCTGTTTTAGAATATCCGGGTGGCTATTTTGCACTCCCCACAAATAGTGGAAAATATCATCAAACTAAGTTTGCTGCCATCCCTGAATTTAATTTTAATGTTGGGTATCAGCCGTTTGATTGGATGCAAATAAAATTGGGTTATACGTTTGTGTATGTCAGCAGTGTGTTGTGGGCCGGTAAACAGATTGATCGCACTATCAACCCCACTCAGGCAGTAAGTTATACCGGCGCTGTACCGCCTCAGCTGTTGGGAGATGCAAGTCCAAAAGCCTGTCTTAAGACGAATGGCCTTTGGGTACAAGGTCTGAACGTAGGTATGGAATTCCGTTTCTAAACCAAAGGAAAAAAATATGAAGCTTTCGTTTAAGAAAATAGTATTTGTCCTGCCTCTTTTGCTCATCGGCAGACTGCATTCCTATCCGCCCGCATCGAGTGGAAGAGGTGATCTTAGGGCAGTGTTTGCATTAGGCCTTAAAGATCAATTAAATGATCCACGCTTTATAAAAAACACGCAACCGTTATTTTCTCTAGAGACCCTTCAGCGGACAGCTCAGAATGTGGCCAATCAGTCGCCGCGTATCGCGATCGTGGGGGCTGGAATAGCCGGACTGACTGCTGCATACAGATTAAATCAACTTGGCTACTCTTCATATGTTTATGAAGGATCTGAGCGGTGTGGGGGCAGAATTCTGTCTGCGAAATTTCCTAATGGGCAAGTATACGAACGGGGTGCAGAGCTTATCAGTGCGTCCGATACAGATTTAAAAACTTTGGTTAATGATTTGAATCTAACACTCTACCTACAATTTTCATCAACGTATCCTCCCGGTTTGCCATTCACCGAAGTCATTGAATATCAAGATCCAGACACATCCCCCCAATTATCACCAACGGGCAATCGACAACTCAATCGACAATGCTTGTATAGCGCTGCTGAATTAACCTATGATTGGTTTACCCGTACCAATCCAAATACCGGATTAACCATTTATCAACAAATGTCGAACGATGCGACCGCATCGTATCCATCAGGTGATCCGGGGGCAACCACACCGTGGCCGATTGTTTTTCCGAATCCCACCTTGAGCGCACAACTCGATAGCATGACTTTGGATGAGTATATTGATTCTTTATGCTCATTTTTGAGATTGGATGGTAACGGAAGTAAGAGTAAATTGGCTCAATATTTTAAAGTAAGGCTGACGGCAAATAATGGTACAGATTCGATAAATCAATCACCCTTACTTGGTTTTATTTGGGAAGTAATCTTAGGTGCTTCGGGTGATACCTACCATGTCACCGGAGGGAACTCACAAATAATTAATGCGATGGTACAATATTTAGCGAACTCTACTATTCAAACGCCCATTTCCACTAACTATCGATTAGTTAAGATAAAACAACGCACCGATTTGCCTCCTATTGATATCTATGGAAATTTTCCCTATGAACTCACGTTTGCAACCCCGGGAGGAATGGTAACTCCTCCGCCGTTTGATCATATCATTTTAACCAATCCCTTTGCTACATTCATACTTTCTGGTAATCCGTATTACCAGGGTTTTTGGATTGATATTTCTGAATCCGGTTTCAGTGATTTAAAAATGTATGCGATCCGGAACCTTGCTATGGGAGTTAATTCAAAATCAAATATTCAATTCAAAAATAGATTTTGGCTTAATGCAGGGAACAATGGATTTAACCTTGCAACATCAAATCCTTCGGTCAATCTTACGCCCGAAAAATTATACCAAAGCACCTGGGAGGCCTCGAGTGGACAATCGGGTATAACGGGTATCCTGGTAGATTTTAGAGGCGGAGAGAAGGCCATACCAATATTAAACTCTGATTCGTTCACCAATGTGTCCGATCAAAACAGATATTTTAGAAACACAGTACAAAGATTTTTGTATCAACTCGATGTTAATCTTCCCGGCGCATTATCCTCCAAGAATTTCAAATTTAAAAAAGGGAGCAATAATATGATTGTTAATGTTGATACCGCCAATCGTTATTACATCCCTTGGACGCGAGGAGCTTATCCCTACACATCACCCGGCCAGATAACTGGTGGAACAGGACAAATAGTTGATGGCGTAGTGGTTCCCGCAGGTGCAGTAGTTTCATTTTGGGGATTTTGTGGCGTCCCTGAACCGTATACCATTAATCAGACAGGCAATTGCCACTTTGCAGGCGACAGTACGACATATAATCAGATAGGGTATATGAACGCAGCTGTCATAAGCGCAGGTCGTGTAGTAACCGAAATTCTGAATGATTTATGACGGAGGCCGGGGCGTGTGGCAAGCGTTTTAGGATATTTTTTTTGAGGATTTAAGAAAGGTTTTTATATGCGTATTACACTCATACACTCAGTAGTTTTCGTTGCACTCGTATGTGCCTATTCATCGATTTATAGTGCGGTAAAACACATTATTTTTGATGTCGGTAATGTTTTATTTACGTATGATCCACAAACCATAAAAAATGCTTATAAAGACCCAACAATACGTCCGTTTCATCCAATAAAAACCATGCACACGTTTGTATGGTCATTAGCCAATAAAAAAGATGCCGAAGGCAATAAGCTCTATACCTTGTATATTTTATCTAATTGGTCATCAAGAGCGTTTAATTTATTAAAATCCCATTATCCAGAATTTGTAGCATTGTTTGATGGAGTAGTTATTTCGGGGCAAGTACATATGAGTAAGCCAGATGTTGCGATATATGAGCATTTACTTGCGACATATAATCTTAACCCTGCTCACTGCGTTTTTTTTGATGATCAACAGGTAAATATTGATGCCGCAGAACAATGTGGAATTATGGGTGTGTTGTTTAATGAAGCCCATATGAAAACAGGCGAAATGCCGCAAGTAGTGATTGCATAATATTGCTAGAAAAACGCGCTACTTACCTACGTAGATCAAACACGGTGGAACGGCAGTTTACTTTAAGGGCTTTGAAAATGAATTGGATATATCTTATATTAGCGGGGTTGTTTGAAATAGTTTGGTCGGTTGGATTAAAATATTCAATGAACTTCACTAAGTTGTTTCCTACCATTATTACTATTGTGGCGATGATTTTAAGTATTACGCTTCTCGGCACATCGCTTAAGGTAATTCCTTTGGGAACTGCCTATGCAGTATGGACCGGTATAGGAATAATGGGATCAGTTATATGTGGAGTCGTATTATTTGGTGAGCCAATCGGTGGAATGAAAATAATATCTTTTTTGCTTATTGTTCTTGGAATAATAGGATTGAAGATAGTAACTTGAGCAAATTGGTTGGTTATAAAATGATAGAAAAAAGAGGGTTGACTTCCGAAGTAACCCTCTTTTATGGACATGCATCTAAATTTGTTTGAGACTTCATTCATTGGTGGGGTATGTTATGTTTATTCCCTGTACTATTGCCCAAGGAGTCAATGTATGAGGTTTAACTGATGTTTGATGTTTTATAAAAAGCACCAGAAGAGCCGCACTAAAAGCTTATGTTCCATGATCCCCACAAGGTAATAATATATTTATTACCGTATATTTTTGGTTTGTGGTCAAGGCCATACGATATGTTAACCAAGAACCTATTTTCTATATTATTTATAAAAAATTTATATTTATATATAAAATAAAAACTACTGCGTAGGTAGTTAGTTTTTTTTGAAAAATCAGCAATAGTAGGGCAGGCGTGTGCACCAAATTCTGATCGCAAGGTATAACCAGTTTCAAGACCATGCTTGGTCCTATTGTGTTTATAGGCGGCAAGTATATCTCCGACATTACCGATGGTAAATGTATAGTTTTGGCAAACGGTATCCTTTGCTCGTCGATTGAAAAAATATATAGAGCGTGCGCCATATAAGAAAGAACTCTTTTGATTAAGAGCATATGAGCCATCAAGTTGGATGCCGGTTCCGACTTGGCCGTACCCAAAGGTAACATGTTGTAATGCATGAATCTTATGAGTGGGGACCCCAAATAATCCAGAAACTGTCAGTATTGCTTTGTCCTTTATTTTAAAATTTCGTCCCAAAGTAAAAAGGATATCATCTGTTTCTGTTCCTGAAAACGTGGTTTCATGCAGTGCGGTAGTTTCGTGTATATGAGATGCGGCCACATCGGTTCGGAAATAATAGGGACCAAAGGTATAGATGAATGAAGCGAAACCACCGGCAAAATTTTGATGGAGCCCGCTATATTTTTTTTGATACTGATTGAAAATCAGTGCGACTACGCTATGCTTTTTTCGAGATGCTCCACTGATTGGTTGCTTGGTGACCTGTCCAATTCTAAAATTATAGACGATCGATATTGCAGGCGCCATAGCATGTGCGAGCGCGCTACAAAGCAATAGCCATTTATGCATGGTATATTTCATTACCTCGACCCAATTTTTCCTTCAGAGAAAATTTTTTTAAAAATATACAGTAAAATTTATTAGCATAATCCCTATACCAACCTACTACACCAAATTATGCAAGTGCAATAACACACTGATTTTGGCAGTTTTAAGCAATAGATCTGAAAGCTGAGTCTTCGGCCCATACGTATTTGCTGGATCATAAACAGTTTGTTAATCTTATAACGAGCATAGTTTAATTAATGTTTTATTAAAATTATCAACATGTATTAAGGCTTTTATGACAACAAATGAATTAACAAAAACACATATTTTTGATGGTGCACGCGTTCGTAAAATATTATTCAAAAACGAATGGTGGTTTTCTGTTGTTGATGTATGCAGTGTTCTTGTAGAGAGTTCTGATTCAGGAGCATATTGGAGAAAGCTGAAACAACGTCTGGTTGCGGAAGGGAGTGAGGTCGTGACATTTTGTCACGGACTGAAGTTAGAAGCTTCCGATGGAAAAAAATATGAAACTGATTGTGCGACTACCGAAGGTATATTCCGAATTATTCAGTCGGTTCCTTCACCTAAAGCAGAGCCATTTAAACTTTGGTTGGCAAAAATTGGTAAAGAACGCATAGATGAAATTGAAAATCCTGAATTAGGCATGGACAGAGTTAAAAGCCTCTATGAAAAAAAGGGTTATGACAAAAGCTGGATTGACAAAAGAATGCGTGGCATATCTGTGCGTCACAGTTTAACTGATGAATGGGCAGAAAGAGGAGTTAAAAATCCAATAGACTATGCAATATTAACTAATGATATTATGCAAGGAGCTTTTGATTTAAAAGTTGCTGAATATAAACAGATCAAAGGGCTTGAAAGAGAAAATTTACGCGATCACATGACAGATTTGGAGCTTATCATTACTATGCTTGGTGAAGCAACGACAACCCAAATCACCAAAGAAAAAAATTCTGAGGGTATGCAAAAATTGAGAAGCGATGCAAAAATAGGTGGTGCAGTGGCTGGACGAACTCGTAAGGACATAGAAAAGCAGACGGGAAAAAAAGTTCGTTCAGAAGAAAATTTTTTACCAGGCAACAAAAATAAAATTAAAATTTTAGACGAATCAAGTAAATAGTATTTGCTTGATCTCGTTAAGCTTAATATCCTTAAGTGTGAAGTTAGCGAAATAGACTGGCCTCGCACCATTTCTTCAAATGATTGATGTTGATAGAAAATAAAATAAACGAAGTATGCGCTTGGTATCTTTGGCCTAGATACAGGCTTATAAGTTTTAAAAATAAATATAATTCATATAGCTCAAAAGGACGATAGCGATGGAATTTCATATTAAAGAAAAAAATCCTAAGATTGTGTTTAAAATTGTAGGAGTTATTTTATTTGCTTTTTTGATGTACGCTTTTACTCCCTTTTACATAGTTCAGCCAGGATTCACTGCAATACATCTGCGATTTGGTAAAATTATCGGTATGCAAAAAGAAGGTGGTATTTATTTGAAGGTTCCCGTAATCGATACAATAATAGAAATGCCCAATGGAATACGAAAAGCATCGATTGAAACTAATGCTTTGTCTAAAGACTTACAAGCTATATCTATTGGAATTGATGTTAATTATCGCTATCTCAATGAAATAGAACTCTTTAAAGCAACACGTAATAAATCAGAGGAAATAATTCTTATCCCCTTTTGTCATGAAAGTATTAAAGCGGTTATAGCTCAATATACGGCTGAAGAATTAATACAGCAAAGGCACCAGGCCAAAGAGAAGATCTATAATGATCTCAAGGAACGATTGAAGCCTCACTATATTGAATTTATTGAAGTTAATTTTTCGCATGCAGATTTTTCTCATGATTTTATCAAGGCAGTTGAAGATAAACAAATTGCGTTACAAAAATCTATGATGGCAAAAAATATGACTGAGACAGTGAGAGAAAGAGCTATTCAAGAAAAGTTAATTGCAGATGGTGAGGCATATGCTCAACAGGTTAAAAAGCAATCAATTACTAAAGAGCTTGCACAACTTAAAGCTATAGAAAAATGGGATGGCGTCTTACCAAAAGTGATCAATGGCACCATACCGTTCATATCTCTTAATGAATTATAAGGTTGTTATTACTTCTGCATTTCATTTGTAGATGGATTGTTTCATAAAAACAAGTCTATTTCTTATTTTATATCAAAAAACAAGAAATAGACTTGAGTATTTTTTATAAAAAATAACCGTATGTCTTATTGAACAAAACGAGTCACTTTGTAGCGATTGTTTGCTACAGGGTTATTTGCGGTCCCTGTAACAATAAATTTGGTGCTACCGGTATACGTGCTGTTGTATGGTGATGCAGTACGTGTTTGTTGTTGGGTTTGTCCAACAACTGTCTGCGTCATTCCACCTTGTAATTGTTCATTCACCGTAGCAGAAACTCCAGTGATTGAACAACCACCAATGCCTTTTTTAATGGTTTGTCCTGAAAGAACAGTGAGAGTGTCATCTTTACACAAAAGAGTAGCATACGTAACGCTAAAAACGGCAGGATAGTCCGTTCCATTTTCTAGCTCGATATCATAAGCCGCGATATAAGAACCGGTTAAGCTCAGCGCAGCGAGGCTCAGCAATATAACTCTTTTCATCATATTCTCCCGTATTTTATGGGTAATTATAAATATTATCTAATTGTAATTATAATTCTATTTGGGTTTAAATAGCAATGGTTTTGCTGAGGAACATCACTCAAGGACACACTGTTTAAAGGAGCTTTTTTGTGCTCAAATGGACAAAAAGTTGGATTTGCGATAATTATTCGGTTGTTCCATGCATTTTTCGAAAGATTCATCTGTACAAAAAACAACGGCATTATTTATTATTTTGCCTTTGTTCTTTATATTTTACTCTTTAAGGTGATCAGGTCCGCATTGAACTGAATTAATTGAGTTTTTATAGGTTTTTCAGAGGCGGCTTTTCTGGATGTTAGCTTTTTAATCAGAGAATTGCCTGCCGATTGCCTGTTGAGTATTGAACCCACATTTTCCCAGACTGTTTCATCATGCATGGCTTTGAATAATCCGGGGTCGACCTTCATGCCTTCATAATATTTTTTTGCTATTTCTTCTGGGGTTGCGTCGTGCAGAAACTGGAGAGTTATTGTGCGGGAGTCCTTATATGCCTTGAGTGTTTCCCACCCCAGGTGAGTGTTTATTCCTTTAGTATATCCGGTGGTTGGCAGCGGTTTATACAGCGAAACTGGTGGTTTGCTGTATAACAAAGTAAGTAGATCGTTTTCTTGTGCCCATTGCACGGGCTTGTCGGTAATTTGTGAAAAAATCCTCCAGAATCCAGGTGCAGGGTAAATTAATAATGCCCATTCTTCTTGCCCTGGTGCGGCGTTGAGTCCAATGGCATCGTAGTATGTCGGATCACGCTTGGTAATTACGGGTATTAAAATATAGGTGGATGGAAAAGCAATTACGGGAGCTGGCTCTGCAATGGGTGTAGGAGCTACGGGTGTAGGCTCTGAAGTCCGTGGAGTTTGTGCTGGTGCGGGAGCTACAGGTGTAGGTGCCGGGGTTCTGGCTCTTGCAGGAGTTGGTGCAGGCGCAACCGGCTCAGGTGGGGCTCCTGTGGCGGTAAGTTTTTTGATCTTGTCGGGGTCGAAAGACTCAGCTCTTTGTTTGTTGAGTTCCGTTACTATGGCATTCCAATTTTTTTCATTTTTAAAGAATGCAGGCACGGCAGGGTTTATGTTTCCTGCTTGTCTTTTAATTTCTGCTTCGCTTGCGTCATGAAGAAATTGTATGGTGATATAGGTGCTCTTTTTGTGTTGCTCGTCAGTGTAACTTTTTAAGAGAGCCTTACTACTTATTGAATAAAAAATAAATGGAGGCATTTCAAAGAGCTCTTTGAGCGCTGATGTGTTGTTAATTTCTTCGGTGGTCAGTGGTTCGAGAACCTTGTTTGATGAGGTTGAGTAAAGACGTGAATACAAAGCTATTGACCACTCATTTCGGGCTTTGTTGGGACCTTCAAGAGGACCACCGCTGTGTCCAATGAGAAGTCCTTCCAGTCGAGGGTCGGTAGCTTTTATAGGGAGTGCATACTCCGCAGCATTGCAGGTTGCTGATTGGTTGGCCAGGATAAAAAGCATGATTACTTGGGCGAGATATTTAATGTGTGTCATAGTAATGAATTCCTTTTTTGGTCATGAAGTGACCCATCTCATTTGTACTGTTCACATGCAAAGTACCACATCAAGTCGCCCAAGTGCAATAATACACTGATTTTTCGGTTGCTATCATACCTCGAAAAATTAAGCCTTCAAAAGGCAACAGGCCTCATGCTTGTGATATCAGAGGTTGTATGGGGTTCATTATTTCAATTATAAACCTGGTTTACAGGAGCGGTTTAAAAGCTTGATCCTATGCGCTTGGTATTAGCTTGATTTTGTTTAAATAATATTGAATCACAAATTGTGGAATACATAAAATTAACAAAATAATTGAAAAAAATAACCGTTGAAAAAGTAGGAAAAAAATAACTTTGATTAGAGTAATACTGTGGTTTGGTTGCAGCTCTTGCAAGTAGCAAAAAACCTCTGATAAAGAATTCTGTAGATTAAAGATAAACAATACGATTGCGGTAATTAAAATTGGTATAAAAATTGATAATGCTAATGGTACGCTTATAGTTAAAATAAACCATTTAAGTTGAGTAAATCGTGAGCGGCGGTGTAAGATGTGTGTTACAAAATTAGTTATATATCTATACCAAAAGAGAATGGGAAAAATCAAAATTAATATATTTAAAGTATAAAAATATTGAGGAATGATGACAAAAAAAGAGATCGATAATCGAAGTATAAAAATATATAGAGGGAACTAAAAATAAAAATATACTCGGATTATTACCATCCCTTACACTGATTTCATTTTTGGTCCGAAATATCCAATAAATAGTATATAAAAAACAGGTTATTACAGAAAATACTGCCGACAAAAAGAGGTTTCTATTTTTGATTTGCATGGTTACCTATTTTTATTTTGGTAAGATTTATTTTTTTCATAAGCGTTATGCGCTATTTGCGGAGGTAAGCATTACTACGACTCTTTTTGTCATGGCTATCTCTATTGAATTTACAAAATATCCAAAATCAGGTCCTCGTCGGCTTTACTACCATTAATGCAATTTATTCATCCGAACTATACGAACTGATTGTTCTGTGACGACAATAAAATTGTTTTCAATGTCGTTTGTATAATGCAGCAAAATATTTTCTAAACAAGTGATTTTATGTTGTAGTTGCCAATTTGATAAACGTAATAGAATAATGCCGCAATGATCATTATTGTTTCTAAATACTATATCTCCAAAATCTTTATCCATGGTGACCAGTATTCTATGTTCATGTAATGCTTTATATAATATTGCATCATCAGAAATTCCAGGGGAAATTTCTAAAATTGATATTGTGTCATAGCCTTGACCTGTTAACCATTCCGCAACTGCGTGACCAACACACTCATCAATCAAGAACTTCATATTTTGTTGCCCGCTATAAGAGGGGAAAAAACAGAATTATCAAGAGCTTGTTGTGCAAAAAGAAGGCAGGCATAAATATCTTCTTTTGAAATATGTGGATATTCTTTAACGATTTCTTCGTTGGTTGTTCCTTGAGCGAGTAATCCTAAAATTTGTTGCACGGTTATTCGAGTTCCTTTTATTATAGGCTTTCCGACCATAACTTTAGGATCAATAATAATTTTACCTAAAAGGTTTTTCATGATATCACTTTCATTAAAAAATTATATAAATAGAGTATCATAAATTTTATTCAAAAAAATCCAGTGACGTATGAAATAAGTTGTTACAAAACTAACAAACTTTTAGTTTATTCTGTCGATGAAGCACGTAGCACAATTGCTTTGAAAATATCCTTGATAGTAAGCAGTACCACTAACAGGAACCACAAAATGGCGAGTATACCGTTTGATTGTTGATATTGAAGCAGAGCCAATCCAATTGCGAATGCAGCAAGTACAAATATGCCAAGAAAAAAAATTGCCTTACTCAAATTATGTTGCATCAATTGTATTGATTTGATTAACGTGTTGCCTACCGAAGTTTGATGCTTTATCAGTAATGCGGGTACAAAAAAGGTTGGGAATACTATCCATGGCAGAGCAATTATTGGCAATGGCATGGCAACAGAAAGTAGTACAAAATAGAGAGAGCTAAAAAAGAGTGCCCAGCCCAGTACTGCGAGGAATTGTCTCATGGCTGTACGAAAACTTTGCAATAGCGAGAGAGTTTGATTGTTCAGATATGCAAGTGTGTAATCTATGCTCGCAATGCTCAGCAAAAGACTGAGAATAAAAAAGAGATATAATCCATTTGGCAGTCCGAACAGGCTTAGTTTTGGTTGTAAAATTAAACTGAATATTGTTTTGATATCTAAGTGAGCATCAATAATGAATTTCCCCGCAGATGAGAAGAAAAGCACTAGTGCTGCTGCGGCAAAACGGATAAGTGGAAATATAAACATTATGGGGTGTTTGAGCATGAATTTGATGCTTGTGCCGATGGCAGTGAAATTATTTTTTGTCATGAGTGATCCTTTTGGTTTGTAAACTGGTTTACTTATGATCGCATTACTTCAAGCATTTTTTGAGCACGGCGTATTTCGCGTGTATCTTGAGAGTGCGCAATAATAGTTTGTATTTTTTCTTGAAATTGTGGATCTTGAATTTTACGTGCCAGTCGGCAATATTCCATATAAAACCAATAATTACTGGTAAGTAATGTAATCAGAATTTTTTGTAACTGTGTAACCTGCTGTCTGGTTAAATCAGCTTTTTTTAACAGGTGCGCGATCTTTTTTTTAATGTAACCAGAACGGAAATAGTACGGATCGGCTTTGAGATACGTAATTGCGATGGCAATGGTATTGGGATCTTTTTTATCCAATAATGCCAACCCCTGTTCTAAGCCGCCAGGAAATGCCAAATCATTATAGGACTCATCAACTAGGCGACTTGCTTCACTTCCACTACGCCGAAATGCTGGTTTTCCAGCCTCTTTATTTGCTTGACGGATATCATCATTAAGTTTGTTAATGGTTTGTGCATCCTGCAAAATACGAGCGATCAGGTCAACTTGTTTCATCACGCATACCTTTTTGTTTGTATCGTTCGTATACCAACCTACTACATCAAATCATGCAAGTGCAACAACACGTGTCCAATTAAAGAGCAACGGACGAATGGCAAACAGTGTGTTATGATCTATCAAGAAGTTATTGAAATAGATTGATCGGGTACTAGAATAAATATCATTTCGTTTTATATAGCTATTTAATTAATAAAAGATAGCTTTTTAAACATCAATTTTGCTACAACGTATACATCAATAAATCCTGATACATGCAATAATTTGGGGAATAATATGTCTAAAAAACTTACAAAGCATGGCAAGAGTCTTGCCTTGATTATAAATAAACCGATTTTAGAGGCTTTGGGCATCACTGATTCAACAGAACTACAGCTTATAGTTGCAGAAGGTACCCTTATTGTTAAGCCTAAAAAAAAGAATATAAAAGCACAAAAACAAAGAGAAAAAGATATTTCGAAGACGGCTCATGCAATACTAGATAAATATGAAGCAGTCTTTAAAAAATTAGCAAAAACATGACCAAGGGCGCAGGTTTTTGTCCAACGATATTTTTTGTAAACGTATCTGATGTTATAAAATTACATGATGATATTATTCATATGCTTGGGGGTATGCCAGGGCTAAGAGATAGAAGGATTGCTTGAGTCTGCGATACAGCATCCATTACATGTAATCGAATATGGCTCACATGAAGAACAAGAAATTCATTATCTGGCCGCAATTTATTTTTTTCACCTTATAAAAAATCACGCGTTTTATGACGGTAATAAACGCACAGGAGTATTAGTAGCGCTGTTATTTCTGGAGTTGAATGGTTTTCCGCTTGATGTGTCTGATGGAGCTCTTTATCAAGTTGCTATAGATACGGCTAAATCATCGCTAACAATACAAGAAATAGCAACATTTTTTAAAAACAACACTTAGGCAAAGAGCAGCGGACGAATGGCAAAACGCTTTTTAATTTTTGGGTATAATTTGCTTCGGAGTGAAAAATGCCTTGTGTTAAGGCAATGGTTATGAATTTTGGGGTGTTAATCGCTGTACAAAAAGTTTTATTGCGGCTTGCCAGCCTTTTGATTTGCCCATTTGGCAGTGCCACAAGCGTTTGTCTGGGCCGTCGCAGATAAAATGTTCTATCTGTTGTCCGCCATTGGATTGTGAGCGTAAGTGAGTAACCATTTTTTTAATATCTGGCAGTGCGCTGACCGTGTCATATGGAAGGCTTCCGATAAGCACCGGAATCGTTGATGGAAATGGTTTCTCATCCATAATAGTAGCAAGTTTTTTTGGTGTATAATTGGGAAAGTTAAGCCGGCAGAGTAAATGGGTCAAACGCCCGCCCCAGAGTGCATATTGAAATATGTGCTTGAGTGAAATAACCGGTGTTTCTGCGATAACTGCTTTAACCGCAGAAAGATATTTTGGGTCATGAGCTTTTTCAGTAAGCATACGTAAAATGGTGGTGGCGCCTATGCAATTGCCAAATAAAACTACCTGTGCTGTTGGATGAGTAGTAATCAGCTTTGTGTAAACGAGATCCAGGCAATGTAAATCTTGTGCTTGGCAAAAATTAAAAGAGCGACGTGCACGAGTAGGGTAATCGAACACGACACAGGGGCCCTGTATATTTCCCGCTTTAATTGCGGTGTAAACGCAAAAAGCCGGGTGAACCGCGCTGTATAATGGTCCAGGCATTTCGGGTATACCGGGTGAATAAATATATATTGGTTGAGTATAGTGATGTATTTCATTTGGAATGCCGACGTGTATACAATAGAGTTGATCATGTATTTGTATGATTCCAGATTGTTTCTTGATAACGGCCTTAATTTCCCATTTTTCAACGGCTATTGGTTTGCCTCGTGCGCTTGTAATAGGCAAAAAAGTGAGAACGTGGAGTTTGTCGATGGTGGGGAACGAGCGGTCGGGAATTGACCAGTAATGTATGCATTTTATAAGTGCAGCAGCACCAATAAGTGCTCCTGCAATTTTAGTATTTCTTTGCATCACGGGGGACAGTGTTTTGAAAAAACTTCCACACAAAGGTACTACTGTGGCAGTAGCCAAAATTAGTATGAAAAAATGATGCTTCTTGGTGGTATAAACTGCCATTATGGGTGACTCTGAAATAAAATTATTTATCTTTAAATAATAGCACGTCTATAAAAAATGTCAAACTGAATACAATGAATTGTTTTTTGAGTTTATATTGTGGCAATTGAAGTAATTAGTTTTAAGTTACTGAAGGAGGAGTGGTAGGTCTTATGACGGCCATAACAATTCCGCCGGAGTTCAGAATATTTCCGTATTCCTTGAGTTCTTTATCGTCTTCTAAGATTTTTCCAGAATATATCAATGTGATTTTATACAATGTATTTGTTGATGTAAAATGGTTGATTATATATTGCTTCGCTACTAATTTTTTTACATACCATATCGGATAACTTTCGTGTACGTCTACTGTGTAAATTTGACCCTGTGTATCCCTACAAGAGATTTGAAATATATGAGCTGAATCGGCTTCACTGAGCATTGGGTCAGGTTTGCTTATAATGTCAGGAGGCAATATATCGGCGAGGGTCATTTTTCTTAGTGTGGTAGCGCCAGTTGTTTCGCTTGAGCTTGAGGTGCTCATAGTTGTCACTGGTGGAAAACTCAGTACATCACGATTTTTCTTACGATGAAGGTATCGGTATATCGTATAAACAGTAATGGCTGTTGCAGTTGCTGCTCCAAGATAAACTAAAAATACACGTGTATTGTTTGGTTTTGATGTGCTTTTTGACATTGTCCATGTAGATGATGTCGGGAGTAGTCCCATCACCATAATTATGAGTAATATAATGTTGGTATTTTTTGCGATATGCATTGTTATTTTCGAAATATTTTATGTAACTATCAATTATATAATTAAGATTGCGAAAAAGTATTGCTTTGTCAATTCGGCTTCTTCGAGAAAAATTTTAAAAATTGATCACTTATTTTTCATAGCGTTCGTATTGCACTATGTCAATAATGCGCTTACCTATTAACGTAATTAATGTATTTTTTATATCTAATAATTACCAATTTGTCGATAACTCGAGCCATTGACTACCGAATTTGAATATATCGCCCCAGTCGATAATTTCAATATGTAAACCATGAAAAAATAAATAAAATTTAGTTGTATTTTCGTTGTTATTTGTTTATCATCGTAGTGATTGTCGTGGCCACTAACAATAAGTAAAGCAGTTTACTGTTCCACACAAGGATTATCATCATGAAAACAATATTATTTTACCTCGCACTTCCCCCCTCATTTTTATCATGCGTGCAACAATTACCTCAAATAGTGCGCAAAGAAAAAGAAACATCTCATATCGTTGCGGCGAGGCTTACGCACAAGCATACGAGCACCATGCATGTTGAGCATTATGAGGCAGATGCTGACATCGGAAAAATAAAAACAAAAAACTTTGTGGTTTATATGAGGGGCGCACGAGCCCCTTGGTTAGGAGCGAGCAGGTTTTCCCGGAGATCACGTAGTAATGATAAAGACGGCGAGCCTCTGAAGGGTGAACCGGTTGTGAGGGGTGCGATTATAAACCAGGGGTTGACTGAGCAAGCACTGGCATTAATGAGCACTGATAGGTTTGTTCGAGCGACAAACCTTGTTCAAAGTTATAGTATTTATCTACCAGATAAAAGCATTTGCCATTTATGGTGTGTGCTTAATAAGAAGATGATATTTAGAGGTCTGCCCAATTAATTTCTGGCAAATGATGTTTTTTCAAAAAAACGTTTGCTTGTGAAAAATGGCTGCACCCTAAAAAACCGGTTACTGACAACGGTGAAGGATGCGCCGCTTTTAAAATGAGATGTTTTGTGGGATCTATATGAATGTGCAACAGCTGTACCTTTTTTTGTGCATATGCTCCCCATAACATTAAGACGGTTGGATGGTCACGTTTGAGTAGTTGCTCAATAACGGCATCAGTAAAAACTTCCCAACCGCGCCCTGCATGGCTTGCGGGCTTTCCCTCTTCAACAGTTAAAATTGCATTCAGTAATAATACGTTTTGCTGTGCCCAGTTGGTTAAGGTGCCATTGCGAGGGATACTCATACCGATATCTTTATGCAGCTCTTTAAAGATATTGCGTAATGATGGTGGTACCTGCATGCCCGGAGGTACACTGAAACTTAATCCGTGCGCCTGGCCAGGGCCATGGTAGGGGTCTTGTCCCACAATAACAACAGTTACTTTGTCAAATGGTGTTGCATGTAACGCCGCAAATATATTCTGTTTTGCGGGATATATTGGTGCACCGGCTGCCTCGCGTGTTTGTAAATATTCTACGAGCGCGTCTATTTCGGGCCGATCACAAATGTTTTCAAGCGGTTTTTTCCAAGATGGAGGCAATGCTGAAAAAAATTGTTTTTGTCGCACGGTCATTGGTTTCATACGTAATTTTTTTTCCTCAGGTATGCACATTTGATTGTGATTGTAACTAGTTTAAAAGTGTTCAAGTTAAAAGTAAAAATTATTACAAATTATTGGTTGATCAATTTGGAAACACTTCTCAAGTTGCCCGTGTCGTGGTAGTTTGGCGTGACTGGAGCTTGTGATATAAGTAATGGGTATCATGAGCCTTATTTTGAGCTCCTGTAAAAATGATTTAAATTGAACTGCAGTTTGGAGAAGCAATGTTGAAGTATACTCATATTATCTCGTTATTATTTATATCAATATGCACACTATTTCTGGGCGCCGCTACCCCCAACACGGTCATTGCTACAATCAATGGATTTAATTTTCCTGAAAAAGTAGCTATTACACCAAATGGTCAATATGTGTATGTTACTAATTTTGGTGGCAATAGTGTAATTGTAATAAATCATGCAACTAACACTATTATTGCAACAATTAATGGGTTTAATGAGCCAATCGGCATAGCAATTACACCAAATGGTCAATATGCATATGTTGCTAATGGTGGCAATGGTACGGTTGGTGTGATACGTACATCAGATAATAGTCTGCTTTCAACTCCAGATTTAAATAGTGGTTTTAGTAGTCCTCTCGCCATAGCAATCACACCAGATGGTCAATATGCCTACGTTGTTTCTAATGCTAATAATACCGTACGGGTGATAGACATAGCTACTAACACGCTTCTTATAACTCCTGGTTTAAACGGTGTTTTTGATGGACCTTTTGACATAGCAATCACCCCAAATGGCTCATATGCATATGTTGTTAATTCTGGCAATAATACAGTAAGTGTAATAGATATGGCAGCTAACACGGCAAGCGTGCCCGTGGGCTTAAGTAGTGGTTTTAATGGCCCTGTAGCCATAGCAATTACGCCGAACGGTGCGTTTGCATACGTCACTAATGGTTCGGGTACCTCGGTAAGCGTGATAGATATAGGAGCTAATACCATTATTCCAACTCCCGGATTAAATAGTGGTTTTCTCAATCCTCTGGACGTAGCAATTACCCCCAATGGCAAATATGCGTATGTTGGTTCTTACACCGATGCCAGTGTAGTTGTAATAGATGTAGCAAGCAATTCTATTATCCCCACTCCTGGTTTAACGGGTGCGTTTGATGGCCCTCAGGGCATAGCAATCACACCCGATGATGTATATGGGTATGTAACTAATATCACTGGTGATAGTGTCGATGTTATTTTTATAGGATCGCCTGTTGGTGCTCCGACCAATGTGCAAATTCGTAAAATAAAAAATAGATTTCTTACACAAACAGACTTGATAAATTATATCACTTGGCAGGCGCCAGTTACGGGTATAAACGCGCCGGTAAGTTACCAATTATACCGTGATGCAGGGTTAACACAGTTAATTGCTACGGTCCTGGCCAGTGGTCCACTGCAGTACTACGATCATAATCGGCAGCCAAATACTCCCTCTCCTTATTATATTGTGTCAGTCGATCAATTTGGAAACACTTCTCAAGTTGCCAGTCTCGTGGTAGTTTAGCGTGATTGGAGCTTGTGATATAAGTAATGGGTATCATGAGCATTATTTTGAGCTCTGGTAAAAATGATTTAAATTGAACTGCAGTTTGGAGAAACAATGTTGAAGCATACTCATATCATCTCGTTATTATTTATATCAACATACACACTATTTTTGCATGCCGCTGCTCCAAACACGGTTATTGCGACGATCAATGGTTTTAATAATCCTTTGGGTATAGCCATCACTCCAGATGGTACGCGTGCCTATGTTACGGACAATGCAAGTAACAGCGTGATGGTGATAGACACGGTAAATAATGCCATTGTCTCGACTCCCGATTTAAGAGGTGTTTTTAACAGCCCTCAAAACATAGCAATAACTCCCGATGGTCGTTCTGCCTATGTTACTGATTGTAATAGTGGCAGTGTGCGGGTGATAGACATAACAAGTAATACCTTTGTGGCCGCGCCGAACTTAGTAGGTGTTTTTAATGGCCCTGAAGGCATAGCAATCACACCCGACGGCCGCTCTGCTTATGTTACAAACCCCCAAACCTCTGAAGTTATGGCAATCCGCATTTCTGATAATACTGTTTTTGCGAAAATTAAATCGGTTACGGGATGCCAGAATGTAGCGATAACACCTGATGGCGCGCATGCGTATGTTACCTGTAACAGTGCTGAAGCGGTAGTAATAATCGATACAGTTAATAACAGTATTGAAAGAACAATTCATATTACGGGGTTTGTCGTGCCGTTAGGCATAGCAATCACCCCTGATGGTACGCAAGCCTATGTCTCTTATAATCGTGGTAATAGCGTCGCGCTGATAGATATAGCACGCAATACCTTGAGTGTTCCTCAGGGTTTAGATACTGTTTTTAATGGGCCCCGAGGCCTTGCAATCACGCCCGATGGCATGTATGTCTATGTGGTTAATAGTAGTAGTAATAAGGTAAGTGTAATACAAAGAACAACCAATACTATGAGTATACCGGTTGAGTTAAATGCTGGTTTCAGTGAGCCTCAAACTGTGCCAATCGCTCCAGACGTTACGCATGCACAGGTCACTCAGAGTAGTGTTACTAGTGAGCGTACTGTTTCGGTTACCGCACCTGTCAACGCACCAACCAATGTACAAGCTCGCAAAATAAAAAATATATTTCTTACACAAACAGATTTGATAAATTATATCACTTGGCAAGCGCCAGTTACCGGTGGGAATGCGCCGGTAAGTTATAAACTTTATCGAGATGTAGGGTTAACACAGTTAATTGCGACGGTACTGGCAACCAATCCATTACAGTATTATGATCACAACCGGCAGCCAAATACCACCTACACTTATTATATTGTGTCAGTTGATCAATTGGGAAACAGTTCACAGCCGGCAAACGTCACTGTGGTTTGATGGGACTGGGGCCTCTAATTATTGTATTGACATTGCTTTCCTGGCATTGCTATGGTGGGCAGGAAATTTAATAGAATTGTTTAAGGAGAAGATTATGTTTCGATCTATTTGTCTACAGTATTTTGTGTTATTTGGATGCATAACGCCTGTTTTAGTTGCGGGAAATCCGTCTCCCAATACAATAGTTGCTACAATCGGTGGCTTTGACGGTCCTCAAGGCATAGCAATCACTCCTGATGGTACGCTTGCTTATATTGTCAATTTTGACGCTAATAACGTAAGCATTGTAAATATAGCAACCAACGAGATCATTGATACGATCAGTGGTTTTAGTAGTCCTGCTTATATAGCAATTACTCCTGATGGCACACGTGCATATGTTTCGAATCAAAACGGTACTACAGTAAGCGTTATAACAATACCAGGTAATACTGTTACATCAATTGCAGGATTTAGTGGGCCTCGAGGCATAGCAATCACGCCCGATGGTACACATGTATACGTTGCTAACACTCTTGCGAACAATGTCAAAGTAATACAAACATCAAATAATACTATTAGTGCAACAATTACGATAGCTGGATCTGGTCTCCCTTATGGAGTAGCAATTACGCCGAATGGTGCATATGCATACGTTACAGACGCAGCTAGTAATTCAGTATATGTCATAGATACAGCAACTAATACCCATGTTACAACCACTGGCTTAGTAGGTAATTTTAATCAGCCTCAAGTCATAGCAATTACACCCGATGGTACGCATGCCTATGTTGTTAATTCTAACAGTAATACAGTCAGTGTAATAAATACAACGACTAATATGGTTGTTAACACCATCTCAGGTTTTAATCAGCCGGTCGACATAGCAATCACACCCAACGGCAGATATGCCTATGTTGCTAATTTGGCAGGTAATAGTGTCAGTGTAATATCTATAGCAACTAATACTGTTATACCAACTCCTGGTTTGAATAGTGATTTTGATGGACCTCGGGGCATAGCAATCACCCCAAATGGCCTCTATGTATATGTTTCAAGTGAAGACAGTACTTTTGTAACGGTTATTTTTGCTGGATTAAATGTTGGTGCCCCGACCAATGTGCAAATTCGTAAAATAAAAAATAAATTTTTTACACAAACAGATTTGATAAATTATATCACCTGGCAAGTGCCAGCTACGGGTGGTATAATAAACGCGCCGGTAAGTTATCAAATATATCGTGATGCGGGGTTAACACAGTTAGTTGCGACGGTACTGGCAACCAGTCCATTGCAGTACTATGATCATAACCGGCAGCCAAACACTACCTACACTTATTATATTGTGTCAGTTGATCAACTAGGAGACACTTCTCTGGTTGCAAGTGCTACGATCGCTTAATAGTCATATGGCCTACAAAGCTCAAAATTAATGACCATTATTGACATCCCTTGACTGGCATTGCTATGGTAGGCAGGAAATTTAATGTAATTGTCTGAGGAGAAGGTTATGTTTAGATCTATTTTTATGCATTATTTTTTGTTATTTGGGTGTATAACACCTGTTTTACTTGGGGGAAATCCGGCTCCCAATACAATAGTTGCTACAATCCCTGGCTTTGATCTTCCTGCAGGCATGGCAATCACTCCCGATGGCACGCGTGCCTATATTACCGACAGTGACAATGGTAATATAAGCGTTGTAAATACCGCAAACAACGAGATCATTGCGACGCTCACTGGCTTTGGTGAACCTCAGTATATAGCAATCACTCCCGATGGCACACGTGCATATGTTACGGATAGCGCCGGTAGTGGTCTAGTAAGCGTTATAGCAATACCAGCTAATACTGTTACAACAATTGCAGGTTTTATCGACGCTTCAGGTATAGCAATCACGCCCGATGGCACGCATGTATACGTTGCTAACACCGGTGCGAACAATGTAAAAGTTATACAAACATCAAATAATACTATTAGTGCAACCGTTTCAGGATTTGCAGGCGGTAGTGACCTCCAACAAGTAGCAATTACGCCAAATGGTGCATATGCATACGTTACAGGTCCAAGTAGCAATTCAATATACGTCATAAGTACAGCAAGCAATACTATTACTGCAACAATTACTGATGTTAATTTTCCTGAGGGCGTCGCAATCACACCCAACGGTCAATATGCCTATGTTACTAATTTAACAGGTACTACAGTCAGTGTAATAAATACAACGACTAATCTGGTTGTTAACACCATCTCGGGTTTTAATGATCCGGCCGGCATAGCAATCACCCCCAATGGGAGATATGCCTATGTTACCAATAGAGCAGGTAATAGTGTCGGTGTAATAAATATGGCAACTAATACTGTTATATCAACTCCCGGTTTGGCGAGTGGTTTTACTGGACCATTCCAATTGGCAATCACACCAAATGGCCTCTATGTATACGTTTCAAATAATGGTGGTACTACCGTAACGGTTATTTTTGCCGGGTTAAATGTTGGTGCCCCGACCAATGTGCAAATTCGTAAAATAAAAAATAAATTTCTTACACAAACAGATTTAATAAATTATATCACGTGGCAAGTGCCAGCTACGGGTGGTATAAACGCGCCGGTAAGTTATCAAATATATCGTGATGCGGGGTTAACACAGTTAGTTGCGACGGTACTGGCAACCAGTCCACTGCAGTACTATGACCATAACCGGCAGCCAAATACTACCTATACTTATTATATTGTGTCAGTTGATCAACTGGGAGACACTTCTCTGGCTGCAAGTGCATCTATAGTTTCATAAAAAAAGGAGATATGTATGTTTTATAATTTTCGAATAACGGTATGTGTTTTAATGGCGCTTAGTTGCATGTCATTACAAGCGCATGATGTATTGATTGAGGCTAAAGGTGCCTATTTTTTATCTACCAATCACCTGTTTAAAGATATTTATAATAATGGTGGTGGAAGATACGGCGGTGAATTAACCGTTAAGTTGTATAAACATTTGTATGGATTTGCAAGTGCAGATTTTTTGAGTAAGCGTGGACGGTCTATTGGATGTTGCAGCCCAACAAAAGTTAATCTTATTAACTTGGGATTGGGGCTTAAATATATGATACCATTTTGCTATGGTGATTTTTATGTAGGCTTGGGTGTGCTTCCTACGCATTTACGTACGAAAGATTGTTCTGCATTTGTTATACCTAAACGTTCTAAATGGGGCTGCGGCGGAATTGGAAAAATAGGTACCTATTTTAATCTATCACCGCATGTTTTAGTAGATATTTTCGTTGATTATTCTTTTGTAAAAATTCCTTTTAAATGCCGTTCAAATCAACCTACTCAATCCCATACAGCTAACTTAAGTGGTTGTGGATTTGGCGCCGGATTCGGGTATCGATTCAATTAATACATTTGTCTGTGAAAAATTTCGACAGCATAAAAAGGCCCCTTCAGAGCGATATGTTCTGAAGGGGCCTTTGTGTTTCCTGGGACCTCGTGTGAGGTTAATTAACTTACAAGTATTTAAAAATACAGATTAAGGTTTAACCAGGTGGTAATGTTGTCAGGTGTATTAACTGATGAGCCACGCTCGTAAGCAGCGTTAAGACCTACTTGTAATGTATGGCATTTAACATCGAATTTATAACCTACTGAACCGTAAACTGAATTTGATAATGATCGTGCTTGAGCACCTGAAAGAAGATTAATATCGCTTATGGTAACCGGTATAAATGCTGTATCACTCGTCACTTGGTTTACACCCGGTTGTACGCCTTGTGATATATTTGCAGTACTTGCAGTTTGTGGGTTTTGTGCAGCGATACCGGTAAGGTCGGCCATGCCAATGCGTGCGCCTACCGCAGGGAGTTGTTTGCAACAGAGTGCAACTTTTTCAGCGCTGCGATACCACAAGTTATAACCGAGTTCAAAGTTCCATGATTTACGATCAAAATGGGTTGCAAGGTACAGATCAAATGAACTTTTCGGTGTGACCTGTGTTGCAAGGGTGAGACTATTGATAGCAGGATACGTAACATATTTATTTGATTCTTTAACAAATAACATGTTGCGTGACCATTGACCATTATTTGTTAAATCAAATGATCGGCGTTCGGTACCCTTGAATGCGTAACGATATTTAAGTTCACTCAGCACTGACCATGAACCACAATCGTTGTTCATAATATTCCATCGTCCGTTGCTACCAAACCCGAGTTGTACGTGCTTTGATCCCACTAACGGTTCAAACAAATAGCAGGCTTTCGAGCCGTTACCCGTTGGGATACCAAATAATCCGTATATATCCCAATATAAACATTCATTCTTATAGGGGTTGTAGGCTACCTTAATTTGTATATCGTCTAACCCTGTTTTGGTACGAGTTCCACAAATTCTTCCAAATAAGCGAGCGCTATTTGAAAATGATTCGGTTACCGTATCATAACCCGCCACCGTTCCCAAATTTTGTACATTTTTTTCACGAATATGCATGTTATTACGTGTACTTATCACGGCGGTATTAATACTTATGTGGAAATTGCATGGTAATTGTGCAGCAAAATAAAGTAAACCACCATAGGTGTATCTTTTTGGGCGGAATGATAATTGTGAGGTATAAAAGGTATCATCTGATGAAATTACTTTAAACCATAATGAACTCACGTCACCAGAGCCATTTTCTTGTACATCAAGAGTACATTGATGATTAAGGGTGAAATATTGTTGAAGCTTTGAACCGATGCTTTGTGTGTAAATTGGTTGTACTGAAAAAATATAATTCCATGGTTCGGTAAGCTGAGCATCAAGTACGAGTGCATTTTCTAAAATAGGGTTATACGATAATTGTCGAGGAACAAATATTGAACGAGGGTAACAGCTATTGCCCGTTAAAGTACCGCTTTCGTATAAGCAGAGTATAAGTATGATGAATATGCTTTTAAATATGTTTTTCATAAAATTCCTTATTTTTTTTTAAAAAATTAATGGACTGTTACACAGAGAGTAAAGTATTGCGCTGATTTTTGTAAAGATATTATAGTATTGAGCAGACACTAGTGTACTATATAAAATTAAAGGAACTGAAAAATGAACTATTTGTTTTTAAGAGCTCTGATTATTGCAGCATGCAGTTTTTCTCTGCCCGTTTTTGCAGCGGTGCCTGGTATACTTGATACTACATTTAATCCTGAAGGTCTCAAGGCGGGTACTGAATCAACAAATATTAACGGTTCAACCAATAACAACCCTGGCCGAGCGGTGGCGATACAAACAGATAATAAAATTGTGGTGGCAGGAACAGCTGTATTTAGCGGTGGGTCGCAAATTAAATTTGGAATAGCGCGCTTTTTGGCAGATGGCACGCTTGACGAAACATTTAATGCGGGCGGTACTCAACCGGGTACCAATGCAACTTCTATTGCAAATTCATCAACAGACAGCCAAGCCTTTGCAGTAGCGATACAAGCAGACGGTAAAATAGTGGCCGCTGGATATGCGAATGTGGGCAGTTATCAATTTGCCATCGCACGATTTAATGCGGATGGCACGCTTGATACTACCGGATTTAATGCGCTTGGTACTCAAGCAGGTACCAATATAATTAGTATTGGAGTGTTTAGCCAAGCTTTTGCAGTGGTGATACAGCCTGATGGTAAAATAGTGCTTGCCGGGGATGCGGACGTTGGGGGTGTTGATAGATTGGCAGTAGCACGATTTAATAGCGATGGCACGCCTGATTTATCATTTGGTGGAAGTAACACTGGTACCAATTCAACGACGGTCAATAACATGGGCTATAATGGAGGCGCGGGCGTAACGATACAATCCGATGGTAAAATAGTGGTGGCAGGATTTGCGGGTGATGAAGCTGGTACCGTAAGTTATTTTGCCGTCGCACGGTTTAATACTGATGGTACGCTTGATACTACATTTAATGGAAGCGGTACTCAAGCAGGTACCAATGCAACGAGTATTGCAAATTCAACAGATCCGAGTAATGAAGCTCTTTCAGTAGCCATTCAAAGTAATGGTAAAATAGTGCTTGGGGGCACCACCGCTGTTTCGAGTGTAACTCAATTTGGCTTGGCGCAATTTAATACGGATGGCACGCTTGATGGAACATTTAATGGAGGCGGTGCTCAAGCGGGTACTGCAGCAACCATCATCCAAAACAGTACGTCCGCCTCAGGAGCAGCAGTGGCAATTCAGCAAAATGGTAAAATAGTTATTGCCGGGAATGCGCACGTGGGTGGCGTTGATAATTTTGGCATCGCGCGATTTCTTGCAGACGGAACACTTGATACTTTAACATTTAATCCTGATGATCTTGTTCAACCCGGAACCAATGCGACGCTCATTAATAATGCTGGACAATTATCAGAAGGCAATTCAGTAGCCCTCCAAAGTGATGGTAAAATAGTAATGGCCGGCTTTCTTGCAGCTTCCCCTAGTCAATTTGCAGTTGCACGATTTAATGGGGATGCCATTGTTCCTGTTCCTCCTGTGGTTACGACGACGACAACGACAGATCCTTTTGCGCTCAGGCTGATACAAAAATATGGACCACGGCTTTAATGCACACAAAATTGGCGAGCATGTAAAAAATGTATGAGTGGATATGAATAAAAACTTTGTAGGAATTTTGTTCGGTATACTATACAGTTTTTCAGCGGCTGTTTTTGCAGCCGTACCCGGTACACTTGATACCACATTTAACCTAACTGGTATCCAAGCGGGTACTGAGTCAACCACTATTAGTAACTCAACGAGCAACAGCAATGGCCAAGCGGTAGCAATACAAGCGGATGGAAATATTGTTGTGGCAGGAATTATAGGTGGGTCACCGGGTGATTTTGGGGTTGCACGTTTTTTGGCAAATGGGGGCCTGGATACGACTTTTAATGGATCAGGTGCCCAGCCGGGTACCATAAAATTTGCTATTGGGAGTTCCGCGCTCAGCCAAGCACAAGCGGTTGCGATGCAAGCTGATGGTAAAATAGTGGTTGCCGGTACTGAATTTAGTGGTCTTTTTGTACCGTCTTTTGCCGTAGCACGATTAGATACCAATGGTACGCTTGATTCTGGATTTAATTCGGGAGGTACACAGAGCGTGAGCTTTGGATCAGGCTCGAGTCTGGCGCGAGCAGTGGCGGTACAGTCTGATGGTAAAATAGTGCTTGCGGGAGTTGGCGCAGCGGGTTTTGCAGTCGCGCGATTAAACACTAATGGCACGCTTGATACCACAACATTTAATTCGGGAGGTACTGAACCGGGTACTAATTCAACGACGGTCGATGGTATGACTAATGATGGCTGCAGGTCGATTGCGATACAAACAGATGGAAAGATCGTGGTTGCAGGGTTTGCAGGTGATGGTTCAACGATCGGTAAGTTTGGAGTTGCACGTTTTAATACAGATGGCACACTTGACCCCACATTTAATGCAGGCGGTACTCTGCCAGGGACTAATTCAACGAGCGTTGAAAATTCAACAGCGTTTGGTAACAGCGCTAATGCGGTAGCTATTCAAAGTAACGGGAAAATAGTACTCGGGGGTGTCGTCGCTGTTTCAGGTGTAAATAAATTTGGCCTGGCACAATTTAATACCAATGGCACGCTTGACACCACATTTAATGCGGGAAGTGTAACGCAACCGGGCACTGTATCAACTACCATCCAAAATAGCACGTCCGCCTCAGGAGCATCAGTGGCAATTCAGGAAAATGGTAAAATAATTATTGCAGGATCTGCAACGGTAAGTGGAGTGAGTAATTTTGGCATCGCGCGATTTCTGGCCAATGGCACGCTTGATACGACATTTAATCCTGATAGCCTCATTCAACCGGGAACCAATGCGACGCTCATTGATAATACTAATGGATCAGCTAATGGTAATTCAGTAGGATTGCAAAGCGATGGCCAAATAGTAATGGCAGGAGAGGTTCTTTTTTCTGGAGGCTCTCCCGCTAATAAATTTGCTGTCGCGCGATTTAATGGGGGCGAAGCGAGCCCTGTTCCTCCCGTGGTTACGACGACGACAACGACGGATCCTTTTGCGCTCAGGCTGATACAAAAATATGGACCACGGCTTTAATGGACACAAAATTGACGGGTACACAAAATATATGCGATGGTATGTATCTCGTTACATTTTATTAAAGGAATGGGTGTGAATAAAAACTTTGTAGGGGTTTTGTTGGTTATACTAAACAGTTTTTCAGCGGCTGTTTTTGCAGCCGTACCAGGTATACTTGATACCACTTTTAATTCGGCTGGTATTCAAGCGGGTACTGAGTCAACTACTATTAATAGCTCAACGAGTAATAATGATGGCCAAGCCGTGGCGATACAAGCGGATGGAAATATTGTTGTAGTAGGAGTTGTAAATGGATCACCGGTGGATTTTGGGGTTGCACGATTTTTGGCAAATGGAGGCCTTGATCCTGCCTTTAATACATCAGGTGCTCAGCCGGGTACCGTACAATTTTCTATTGTAGGTTCCCCCGACAGCCAAGCACAAGCGGTTGCGATACAAGCTGATGGTAAAATAGTGGTTGCAGGTTTTGCACTGATTGATTCTCTATCAGCTCTTGCGACAGCACAACCGACTTTTGCGGTGGCACGATTAAACCCCGATGGTACGCTTGATTCTGAATTTAACTCTGGAGGTACACAGACCGTGAGCTTTGGAGGAGGCCTTAGTCAAGCACAAGCTGTAGCGATACAGTCTGATGGTAAAATAGTACTTGCAGGAATTGCTTCAGTTGGAGGAAACGATGTTTTTGCGGTAGCGCGATTAAACACTGATGGCACGATTGATCTGCCATTTGGTGGGAGTGACACTGGTATTAATTCAACGACGGTTGGTGGTATGAGTACTAATGGGGGCGCAGCAGTCGCTATACAAGCAGATGGAAAGATTGTTATTGCAGGGTTTGCAGGTAATGGCGATCTGATCAATCAATTTGGAGTTGCGCGGTTTAATGCAGATGGTACGCTTGATACCACCGCATTTAATGTGCTTGGCACCCAACCAGGTACCAATGCAATTAATATTAATGGTGGAGCGTCGGGTAAAGCATATGCAGTGGCGATACAAGCAGATGGTAAAATAGTGCTTGCAGGAGAGTCACCGGTCGGTTTCAACGAGACTTTTGCGGCCGCGCGATTTAATAGTGATGGCACTCTTGATGAAACATTTAATGCGGGAAGTTTAACTCAACCAGGTACTGTAACAACTACCGTCCAAGATAGTACGTCAGCCATAGGAACATCAGTGGCAATTCAGGAAAACGGTAAAATAATTATTGCAGGACAGGCGGATGTTGGGGGTGCTAATCATTTTGCAGTAGCACGGTTCCTTACGAATGGCACGCTTGATACGACATTTAATCCTGATGATCTCATTCAACCCGGAACCAATGCGACGCTCATTGATAATACTAATGAAGCAGCTGTTGGTAGTTCAGTAGCTTTGCAAAGCGATGGCAAAATAGTAATAGCAGGAACTGTTCTTTTTTCTGGAGGATCGCCAGCTGATAAATTTGCTGTCGCGCGATTTAATGGGGATGCCATTGTTCCTGTTCCTCCTGTGGTTACGACGGATCCTTTTGCGCTCAGGCTTATACAAAAATACGGATCGCAGCCTTATACCATCCGTGGATCATATAACATTTTAATAAAACTACAGGTGACTTTTAAATCACCTGTAGTTTTATTAAATAGCACAATGACCGTGCCGTGTAATTATTTAAACGGCAACAGTATGGGGCGCAGCACTCTCTGCAGGCGGCGCGGCCGCAGCAGCAGGCGCTGAACTTAACCCAGCTGATGCAGGGGGGGCTGTCGGAATCATGGCTAAGCAAGGATAATTTGTGCGGAATGATGCAATAGTGATAGGAAACTTAGTTTCAAGAATTCCAAAAATTCTTCGTGCTATTTCGCATTCTTCTGGCGACGTGTTTTTGTCCTGCATGGACTGGATTATGAAATTCATAAGTGATCGTAGATTACCAGTGCAATAAAACACAGTATTGGTATTTACGGGTAAGGCCATACGTGCGAGTTCGCGGCATACGGCAACACCGTTGCTTGATGCTTGACGTAAAATTTGATATGTCTTATATGAATTCTGACAACTTTTTACGTAGATATCTTTTGATGTCTCATCCATTGATGGAGGAACAAAAAAATCTTCGGGAAGGTCCACATAGCGGCCGCTTACTTCGTTGTAAGACCATCCGAGAAGGTATCCACTCATTACAGAAGCAGCAGTTAAAATAGGCGCCTTTACTACAACGGTGAGCTGATTGTGTTCGCACGTGCTCCAATGACCTGCTATCACCAAAGTATCAATAAGTCCAAGGTCATCGGTTGCAACTTCACTTCTTGTCTTAGCAAAAGAAACGCGTGCTGACCTTATCACACTCAGGTCGCTATTGACACTGGAAATTTCTTCTACTTTAACTGTTGGTTGACCATTGCCTAGTAGGCTTATGGGAGCAGATTTTTTTGGCTTTACCTTAACTGATGATTTGGCTGATTTTGCGCTCATTTCTGCAACTTCTTTTATACGTCGCGCTTTATCAGCTTCAAAGGCTCTATATGTTTGAGGAAAATATTTTTTGAGCTGGTTTTGAATTGCTTGCGCAATTTTTTGTATTTCAATTTGTGCATTCTTGTCGTCGCGAAGTTCTATGAAATGTAGAATTGACTCAATATTACCTGTGAATAGAATCGTAATATATCCTGACTGTGGTAGCACACCAACCGCAATATCTTCCGAAACTCCTCTTCCAATTAAATCGTGATAGGCCTTTACCGCAGCTTCACATGAATCAATATATGTTTGACGCAGTTTTTCATTTTCGAAAGAGTCACCTGACGCTTGCTTATTACTTTCTGACTGAATGCGCCATTGTGAAGGAATAAAAAATGAAAAGCCTTCTCCAGTTGGACTTCCCGAGCAGGGTAAGGTGCGATGTCTAATTAAGTGTCGATAGGCAACCCAAGGCATGGTCATCCTGAATGTCATAGTAGATTGTTTAAGGGCATTTTTTTGCTTGCGTATCATTGCATCGGCAATAAGCGCTTCATCAGTTTGGCCCTTTGTTGATCCATGGGAATAACAACGTACAGCATCTGCAATACTTTGATCAGACCCTGATATATCGAGTAATTGTACCGAGCTTATACCATCACCTAACGGATCCTGTTTTTCTGAACGAACGCATTTTTTTGTTGCGGTAGCTTTGTTTTTGGAAACACAATAGTAATATGTGCCTACAATTCCTAAGACAGTCCCTGCTATGGTAGCTGCTGCAATGAATGCTGGTCTATATTTATAGGTGCCTGATGCAGATACCGTATGCGTCCTGGCCGCGGCATGCACAGCGCACGAATAACTAGTGAGGTACAACACGGTTAATAGGGTATGAGATATTTTTTTGTACAACATGGTATCTCCTGAGTATGAACTTAATTAAAATGCAATGTTCAGCGCTACATATGGGCCGGTTAATGCAAAATTACTGATTGTTTTTTGAAATGTTCGAGCAAAAACACCGACGGTGTCAGGTATTACCGGTGGAGTGACTACTTCGCTCCCAATATCAACTGATTGAAGTGCACTAATATAAATACGAGCTTCATAGCCCACTTCCAATTTGGCCATGTAGTGGTTGCAAAAACTGAAAGAATAAGCAATACCTAATCGTTCTGAAAATTCTGGTACTACGATTGTCTGTTTTTGTGTACGAGTGCTTTGATTATTTGGTGCGGTAAAGCCTCCAATTGCTAAAAAGGGAGATTGTGAACTATAGGCTGTTGAATTTTTTGCCGGTCCAACAATCAAAGATGTCGTAAATTGTCCGGCAAGGTTAAGCCCTTTTATGATATTGTATGAAAAATCGACACCAATTTGGGGCCCGGCTCCCATAAAAGTAGCGGGAGTAATTATTGAGCGAGAAATGCTTTTATCAGAGCTTGCATACAGCATTGAAAGACATTGTTTAATGCGGGTAAAATTTATGCCTGCAAATAGATTAGTGTGTAAAAAATCACCAAAGTACACGTCTTGTCCATACGTAATATTTACGGTATTAAAATCAAAATGTACGACCCCTGTAGCCTGTTGATAAGGGTGTGCATCGGGTCCTATTTCAAAAAATGGTCCAACCATATCAGTACTTATGGGTACTTCGTGTACGGCACGGGTACGAGATTTAAAATGTTCGAAATTAAGTGCCAAATTTGTTTTTCGATTATGAAAGAACACGCGTGCACCAAGATCGAAGCCACAATGATATTGCGGATGTAAATCGTATATATTCCACTGTGGTGATTGTAGAGGAAGCGGTGTTGCTTGTGCTGCGTAGTGAAGATTGTTACTGCTGGGTTTAAAAATAAGTGCTCTTATTTGAGTATCAACAGTATAGTGTGGACTGTCCAAAAAAACATGGGTGGTTGAAGCATCATTTTGCGCATGTATATTATTGAAAATTGGTACATGGACGCCTGCTAAAAGCAGGAGACAACTTATGGTATTTTTCATTGTCATTACTATTCCTGAGTTTATGAATCACATAATAAATCAGGAAACATCTTATGATAGTTTATTATTTTATACAAGCGACTTTTTGGGTATTCAGGAGATCAGAAAAAAATTAAAAAAACGAGAAAAAAATACCTGTATAATGTTGGTTCATCCGTACTATTGAAGGGTCGCGCTCCCTCAAATTTAATTTTTGGGCCACGCTATCTCTTCGCCTGTCCTTATAATCTTACAGGTCACCGATATTTCTTTAGTTTTGTTATTAACCTTTATAATAAAAAGAGCATCTCCTTTTATTGCTTGGTAATGTTTACTACTGCTATACGAATAGAGTTGTCCGTTATCCTTAAAAAAAACAGATATATCGCTTATAGTGCATTCTCCTGCATTGAGTAACATGCCGGCACCTTTTTCAAGCGTCTTATTAATATCATCACGACACCAGTCGGTAAGGTAGTTAACCGAAAAATGGAGGCCTCTGTCACTCTCGTTTGTAAATCTATATCCAACAGAACTCATGGTATGAAAAGTGCTGAACATAATTGCACTCACAACTGTATACAATAAGAATTTATTCTTCATAATCGTATTCCTTTTCATTAAGAGCACACTTCTTAAGTATATATTTTAATAATTCTAACTTGCAATATTATTTTAATTTTATTTGGCAATAATTTCTCATCAGGAGTTACTGATAAGCGACGCCCATTTGGAGGCGTTTTTCGAACGTTGTCTAAATATGTGTAGGTAAGTATGGAGTAGTTGATTTTGAATTTAAGTTAAAAAAGTAAAAGAAAGTATAGCATAAATGAGAGTAAAATTCTATGCTTTCACCGGTGGCAATGATTTACAGCTTTAAAGACATGAGGAAATAATAATTAATCAAGGAGAAAGATATATGAAGCAACAAGTATGGTCAGTATTTATATTGTATAGTGCTCTGGTCTACGCATCGGTAGAACCTGATATAAGAAATGTTACACTCAAGGTCCCGCAAGCAACAGAATTAATTGCTCCGGAAAATGAACTTCATGCGTATTTTGGAGCAGAGGTATGCTCAATTATTCAGGATTTT
>Ga0206856_10002_pt2 | contig 99806 bp, 109 predicted proteins | sample Alteio_BWOrgCont_48_FD_152630 | JGI IMG/M metagenome (GOLD analysis project Ga0206856, IMG submission 152630) | Enriched cells from forest soil in Barre Woods Harvard Forest LTER site, Petersham, Massachusetts, United States -... | ecosystem: Environmental > Terrestrial > Soil > Temperate forest...
ATGGCCTCTTTTTTGAAATAATCACCAAATGAAAAATTGCCGAGCATTTCAAAAAAAGTAAGATGTCGTTTGGTAAACCCGACATTTTCTAGATCATTATGTTTTCCGCCGGCACGGATACATTTTTGTGAAGAAGTAGCGCGGGTATAGCTTCTTTTTTCTTTTCCTAAAAAAACATCTTTGAATTGGTTCATGCCCGCATTAGCAAAAAGTAATGTTGGATCATCGGCGGGAATCAAGCTGGAGCTTGCCACTGCGGTATGACCATTTTTAACAAAAAAATCTAAAAATTTTGAACGAATTTCAGATGATTTCATAGCACGATGCCTTGTTTTAAAATTTGTTTAAAAAAATAAAGAAGTGGTACCATAAATTTCTTTATTGTGATGATAACCAATAATATAAATAATACTGTTTTTTACTTTTTTTGCCAGAGAGGTGGCTCCATTTCAGGTGGCACCGGCAGGTGCATAGTAGATAAAATAAAGGGGGCAATGTCTGCCAATGTAACCAAAGGGAGTTCTTTGTTGCAACCAATTAATTTTTTTTGAATCATAACAAATGGCACGAGGTTTGTGGTATGCGCTGTCTGAGGTCGACCTGTTGTGTTATCAACCATTTGTTCGGCTTTTCCGTGATCTGCCGTGATAAAAAGTGTCCCATCCATGCGCTCAATAATATGATGATATAATGTTTGTAATTGTTGATCAAGACAGGTAATTGCTTGGATTGTTGCTTCAAGGTTTCCGGTATGGCCTATCATATCAGCATTGGCATAATTAATGAGATAAAAATCTGCAGGATCCTTGTGTAATGAGTCCAGAACTACCGCGGTTATTTTTGGAGCGGCCATTTCTGGATGTTGGATAAGTTCATCATGGTTATATGAAGGAATGATAGTCCGAGTTTCATGTGGCCGGATTGTTTCTTTTCCCCCACTAAAAAAATAGGTAATATGTGCATATTTTTCTTGTTCAGCGATAGTAAATATTGTTTTGTGTGCCTGTTCAAGTACATCTAGCAAAGTGTTGTGGGGTACTTGAGGTACAAAAAGTGAAGGAATTTTTTGTGCAGACGTACCATTAAAAAATGGAACGCCGGTAATAAGCCACAGTAATTTTGGGTGTTTATTTTCTAAAAATAAAGCAGTGAGTTCTCGAGCGCGGTCTGCACGAATATTAAAAAATATAACTCCATCCCCATCATGTATGTATGCATTGTTTGTGAGTTGCGTTGGCGGGATAAATTCGTCGATAATGCCTTGTTTATAATAATGTGTAAGTGCCGATTGCCATGAGCTATACGTAATATGCTGGGGTTGTGTGAGCACTGAAAAACTTTGTTGAATAACATCAGCTTGGTTATTGCGGTCCATCGCATAAGATCTTCCGTGAATAGAGCCTATGCAGCCGGTGCCAATTTGGGTAAAAACATTTTCTATACATGTTAAATACAGCGATGCTGATTGTGGCGGGACATCGCGACCATCTAAAAAGGCATGGAGCACTATTTTTCGTACGCCGTGTTGATGTGCCATACGAATTAATGCTTGTACGTATTCAATGTGGCTGTGACTTGCACCATCAGACAGTAAACCCATTAAGTGAAGAGTGCCCGTTGTTTTAGCTAATTGATCAAAATGGTTGATGAGCATCTGATTTTTAAAAAATGAACCATCATGTACAGTATCAATTAAGGCGGTAATTGGTTGGGGAATTATGCGTCCACTGCCCATGGTTAAGTGCCCGACCAGTGAGTTGCCGGGCATGCCATCTAAAAGCCCTACCGATTGACCTGAAGCTTGCAAAAAAGCATGGGGAAACCAGTGCAACCAGGTATCCATCAGCATCGTGTGGGCCTGTGCTATGGCATTATTTCGTGGGTCTGAACGATAGCCAAAGCCATCAAGAATAATAAGTGCGACTGGTTTTTTTGAGGGCATGATTATCCTTAGGGTACATTTATTTTTTTTGGTATAATTCTTGTACGAAATAGTAAGAAGTTATGGCCATTAAAGTCTAGATTTTAGTTGTATTATAGATTTTGCATGGTACTCAACAAGGATTAATATTTTATGGGCATTGGCGCGCAACAGTTTGATCAGGATTTTGCTAAATTTAACTATCAGGGCACCTTGAGTGAGCAGGGAGTACAGCTTTTTAGGCACGTGATCAATGAATATTATCAACAACAGGGACGTTATTTCCCTTGGCGCGCGACCGATAATCCGTATCATATTGTAGTGTCTGAAATTATGTTACAGCAAACCCAAACAGAACGTGCAATCAGCAAATATGAACAATTTATTTTACAGTTACCAAGCTTTCATGCGTTAGCAGATGTTTCAGCGCGTGATTTACTTACTTTATGGTCGGGCTTGGGTTATAACCGCCGCGCCTTATTTTTACAAAAAATTGCCCAAAAAGTTGTTCACGAGCATGCAGGGGTTTTACCTGCGGACCCGCAGTTATTGCAAACATTTCCCGGTATTGGCCCCGGTACCGCAGGTTCAATTTGTGCATTTGCCTATAATCTGCCCACAGTGTTTATTGAAACTAATATTCGTACCGTTTTTATACATACTTTTTTTAAGCATGAGCAACGAGTTAATGATAAGGCACTTATGCCCTTGATTGCTCAAACTGTTGATCAGAAAAATGCACGGCATTGGTATTATGCATTGATGGACTATGGAGTAATGCTTAAAAAAAAGTATAAAAACCCCAGCCGGTTAAGCGTTCATCATACTAAGCAAAGTACTTTTGAAGGGTCTGAGCGACAAATTAGAGGGCAAATTATTAAATTATTAACTGAGCATTCGGCTTTGCCATTTGAATATCTTGTTGCTCTGACAGGGCGCGAACGAGCACGTGTAGAAAAAAATTTACACGCCCTGTGTCTTGAGGGATTAGTCAAACAAACAGACGATCTTTACCATTTGTAGTGTGATCATCAGGTGACTTGTATGAGAATTCTGGTAGGATTATCAGGAGGATTAGCATATATTTTGACCGTGGGAAAAAACTATGGAATGTTTTGAGCGTAGCGCTGGTTGTGGGCGAGTTACTGAAAGTTTTTTAAATAAAAAAATAACATTAGCTGGTTGGGTAAATAGACGCCGTGATCATGGCGGATTAATTTTTATTGATTTGCGTGATCGTAGCGGGTTAATGCAAATTGTTTTAAGCCCTGATATTAATACTGTTGCTCATGCTGCAGGCCAAGCATTACGTTCAGAGTTTGTAGTTTCGGTAACCGGTACAGTGGTCGAGCGTACCGCTGAAACCATTAATCCTGACCTGTTTACCGGTCGTTTTGAATTGCATGTTGATGCATTAACCATACATAACAAGGCAAAAGCATTGCCATTTGCTCTTGACGAAGGTGACAAGGTTGACGAAGAGTTACGCCTTACGTACCGTTACCTTGATTTACGTCGGCAAGTGATGGTTGATCGCTTTAAGTTGCGCCACAATATTATTTTCGCCATGCGGCAATTCTTCCATGACCAAGACTTTTATGAATTTGAAACTCCTATTTTAACTAAAAACACCGCTGAAGGTGCACGTGAATTCTTGGTTCCGTCACGGGTGCACAAGGGCTCTTTTTATGCACTGCCACAGTCCCCACAAATATATAAACAGTTATTGATGGCAAGTGGCATGGAACGTTACTTTCAAATAGCGCGTTGCTTTAGAGATGAAGATTTGCGTGCAGACCGTCAACCTGAGTTTACGCAGCTTGATATTGAAATGTCATTTATTACAGAAAAAGACATTCAAAATCTTATAGAAGGTTTGCTCGTCTATATTTTTGATAAAGTATATGGCAAAAAATTAGCGATACCGTTACAACGAATGACATACGATGATTCTTTTCATGCCTACGGTAATGATAAGCCAGATCTGCGTTTTGAATTAAAAATTAATGATGTCACCCCATTATTTGCCAACAGTGAACTTGCCTTTTTAAAAACTATTATCGACAAAGGTGGCAAGGTTGGAGCGTTACATGTTCGTCAGCACCAGTTTAGTCGTTCTGAGTTAGAACATTGGGTAAATGTAGCAATGAGAAATGGTGCTAAAGGTTTGCTGTGGATTCGTTTTAACGAACAAGGCATTGCTGAAGCACCGATTGCAAAATATTTACCGGCAGATTTTCTCGCACAGGTACAAGTACTGCTTCCTGATGCACAGGCGGGCGATACATTGTTCATGGTTGCGGCGGATTATAAAGAAAGCTGGACACAATTGGGCCGGTTGCGCTTACAGCTTGCAGAAGCGTTAGGCATTATTCCGCATGAAGAACTTAACTTTTTATGGATTACCGATTTCCCGTTACTTGAATATGACAAAGATAATAAACGGTGGTCTTCAGTGCATCACCCATTTACTTCACCACAAGCAGGCTGGGAAACTCAGCAGCCGGGTGAAATGAAAGCTCGGTCATATGACTTGGTGCTTAATGGTGTTGAAATTGGTGGCGGTTCAATCCGTATTCATAATCCTGAAGTGCAACAGAAAGTGTTTGATTTCCTTGGCTTTAATGAAGGTACGATGAAACAGCATTTTGGGTTTTTACTTGAAGCACAAGAACTTGGCTTCCCGCCGCATGGTGGTATTGCATTGGGAATTGACCGTTTTGTTATGTTGCTTGCGCGATGTGCGTCAATACGTGATGTCATTGCGTTCCCCAAAACACAAACAGGCCAAGACCCGTTAATGCATGCACCGACACCGGTTGAAGCACAAAAACTTGCGGACTATAGTTTAAAGTATGTGCCACAAGAAGAAATGAAGCGTAATACATAGTTTTCTGGCGTTATAATATAGAGGGGTTTTTAAACAACCCCCCTTTGGTTCAGGGCTCTGCAGTGCGCTTATTTGATGGTTTTATATAACCGCTCAATTAACTGCCAACTTATTAAATATTCAGAACTTTTAGTCTCTTGTTTTGATCCAAGATATATCACAAATCCATTACGATTTTTTTCGTTTTTAAGTTCATACCAATAATTTAACCCTTCAAAAAAGCGTGTGTTGAGCGTACGACTTGCTTTCATTTCTACTGGTATAACTTGTAAACCTTCATCGATAATACAATCAACTTCGTGTCCTAATTTATCTTGCCAAAAGTAGATGTTTGGTCGCTTGCCTGAATTATAAAAGTGTTTAAAAATATCTGAAATAATAAACGATTCAAACAGGCCTCCCTTCATAGGGTGTGTTGCGAGCTCATCTTGCTTAATCCGTAATAAATAACAGGCTAATCCCGAATCATAAAAATAGAGTTTTGGACTTTTTACTAATCGTTTACCTAGATTTGTATGATGTGGTTGTATAAAAAAAATAATATAACTTGCTTCAAGAATCGAAAGCCATCGGCGTACCGTATTATCACTAATTCCGCACTCATTGCCCAAAGCGGTAAAATTCACCAGTTGCCCTATTCTGCTTGCACACAACGTAATAAATGTTTGAAATACTGACAAGTCACCTACATGGCTTAATAAGCGTACATCACGCTCAATATAAGTTTGTAAGTAGTTTCCGTACAGTTGCGTGGGTGAAACTTGTGATGAATAGATTGCGGGATAACAACCCCGGAATAACATTTCCTCAATTTCAGCAGGCAACAGGAATGCATTGCTTAATTCAGTAATTGAGAGTGGCAACAAAGTGTGTAATGCAACCCGGCCAGCCAAAGATTGCGTGATGTGCTGATTCATCAAAAAATTTTGTGATCCGGTTAATATAAAATATCCGGGAATTTTTTCTTCATCAGAGATTACCTGTATGTAGGATAACAGTTCAGGTATGTGCTGAAATTCATCAAGAATAATCCCATGTTCATTTTTATTACTGATAAAAAAAGTTTTTGGATCCCGCTTGATCAGCTCCCGAATGTCAGGGTTTTCTAATGAAACATAGGTATGCTGTGCAAAGGTCATCCGAGCAAGCGTTGTTTTACCCGATTGTCGGGGTCCTAAGATGGCCACTACTGGAAAATGTTTGGCACTTGTCAGCAAATATTGGATTTGTTCCCTATTGATCATATAAAAACTCCACTTTGGACAATTTCGACTTTAAATATCGAATTTGTCCAATTATACCTTAAATCAGGGTAATCAGACAAGAGATTTTGATCACCGAGCGGTGGTATAAATCAATGTTCATTATCGTTGTTACTCTTACGGTGCTGCGTTACTCTTAGCCCACAGGTATTCACAGGCGGCGGCTACTTTTTGTAATTTTTTGTTTCCAGAGCTTTTCATGAGTTCAATAAGTTGGTTAGTTTCTGGATCTCGGGCACTTTTTTCTTTGGTTTCAAAAATATATGCACTTAGGTCAAGTAGGAAATTATCGTTGGATTCATTGATGTTGTTATATATATCTTCTAAAGCATAAAGGTTTATTGCCATGGTTATTAGAAAAGTAAGCCGATGGTAAAGTATAATCTCTTGCGACATTAACCCAGCCCATGCAGCAGATAGGATGTGCGTTATTTCTTTTAAGTAGTGGTCTGTGTAGAGTCTCTGTAAAAAAGAAAAGGTCTGTTTCCGTAAGGTAGGGTCATCCGCCTTAATAAGTGATGCCTCATAGGCAAGCAATGCTTTGAAAAATCTTTTTTTATCTATCTTGTTAGATGAGTTGATTTCAGGGAAAACTGTAGCTATGGAACCAGCCATTTCCAGTAGTTGCTCAATCTTTTGTTGTTTTTCATCAACAACAATTTTATTGTTGAGCGAACGTAGATTGTTATCAAATGATACGAGTGATTGTTTTATTGATGCGCATAATACATTTGTTTGTAAAAATACGCTTATTGCGAGTATCCAGATCATATATTATCCTTGCGGTTATCCTGCATTACTTATCCCTGGTAAAAATAATTACTCCATGTTCCAGGTGTTCACACTTATAGCCCATAGATGTTCGCAGTCAGCAGCTATTTTTTGTAATCGTTCGTTTCCAGAGTTTTTCATGAATGTAATAAGATTGTCAGTTTCTGGATCTCGAGCACTTTTTGCTCTAGTTTCGAAAATATATCGACTGAATGTAAGTATGTTCTGCTTGTAGTCTCCATCGATGTTCTTATATATATTTTCTAAAACAGCACGGTTTTCCGACACTAACATTAGAAAAGTCAATCGATCAAAAAGAAGTTTAATCTCTTGTGGCGTTAACTCAGAATATGTTGCAGGTATAAGTGGCTGCGTTATTTCTCTAAGTTCGATGTTTTCTGTGAATAACGTATTTAAATCGGAAAGGGTGTTTTTTCGTAACTGAGGGTCGTTGGCTTTAATAACCGATACCAACTGAGCAAGCAGTATCCTGATAAAATCTTTTTTTAGCCAATCATCTATCTCGTCAGATGAGCCGATTGCAGTGAAAATTTTCTGTATGATACTATCCATTTCCAGTAATTGCTCAATCTTTTGCTGTTTTTCATCAACAATAATTTTATTGTTGAGCGAACGTAGATTGTTATCAAATGATACGAGTGATTGTTTTATTGATGCACATAATACATTTGTTTGTAAAAATACGCTTATCGCGAGTAGCCGGATCATATATTATCCTTGCGGTTCTGCATTACTTATAGACCATAGGTATTCGCAGTCTTCAGCTATTTCTTGTAACCGTTTGTTGCCAGAGTTTTTCATAAATTCAATAAGTTTGTCAGTTTCTGGATCTCGAGCACTTTCTTCTTTAGTTGCAAAAACATATTCACTTAATCTAAGTATGCCCTGTCCGTAGGGTGCATTGGTATTGGTATATTTATCTTCTAAAGTAGCACGGTTTCTGGACATGAATATTAGAAAAGTCAATCGATCGTTATGCATCATTTCTTGTCGTGTTAACGCAGAAGGTGTCGTAGGTATAAGCGTCTGCATTATTTCTTTAAATTTGATGTTTTTTGTGAGGAATTTATATAGAGCAGAAAGAGTATCGTTTCGCAACTTGGGGTCATCGGCTTTAATAACAGATGTCGTCTGAGCAAGTAGTGCATCAAAAAATAGTTGTTTTAGCGGCTCATCTATCTCGTCAGAGGCGATGATCGCAGGGACAACTTTCTCTGTAATGTCAACCGTTTCCAGTAGTTGATCAATCTTTTGCTGTTTTTCATCAACAACAATTTTACTATTGAGTGTTCGCAAGTTGTTATCAAATGACACGAGTGATGATTTGATTGATGCACATAATACATTTGTTTGTAAAAATATGCTTATCGCAAGTATCCAGATCATAATTATTACCCTTACATTTAATTTTTTTTGGCAATGCTCCATAGATGTTCACAAGTTTCAGCGATTGTTTTTAGTTTTTTATTACCGCTCGTTTTCATAAATTTAATCAGATCGATGGTTTCTGGATCAAGATTGTCTTTTGTTAGAATTATTTGGTTGCTTAATTCTTCGAGGATAAGTACAGCCGTTATTGGGGTTCTTTGGTAAAGGAGTTCTAATACATCACTATGTGTTTCCATAAAATTTAAAAAAGCAAAGCGCATGCATTGTCGAGCGTTGGAGTTTGAATCTAAATTAATATCTTGGTATATCAAATTCATTTTTTCTAATATACCTTTTTCTGATGCAACAGTGCGTAATCTTTGTGTGTCTTGATAACGGCGATTTCGTTGCTTCTCTGATTCTTTGCCAATGAAGGAAGACCAATATTGAATCAATGGAACCATAAAACCATCAACAGCAGTCGGTACCATTTTTGATCTTATAAGGGGCCAAAAGTAGTCTAGTTGTTTGCTCGTTTGTAGCAATAAATCAATCAATGCTTGCTTTTCGTCGACCACAATTTTATCGTTGAGTGTCTGTAGGTTGTTATCAAATATTGTCAACGATGTTTTTATATCTGCAGACAGTGCATTTGTTGCTAAGAGCAGACTTATTGTGAGTATCCAGATCATAATTAATGCCTTTATTTATCTAAAAAAATTAGTTTTTTAGTGCTTCAATCAGAACAATACTGATTTACCTGCAATAAAGTCAATAATGCAATGGGGTTTGTCTTATGCAGTGAAATTGTTTTTTTATATATATTGGGTTTTGAGGGCACGCCCTCAATGATAGGGATTCTTAAGGGCTTATCACTAAGCCCTTAAGCTTTTGTATTAACTTTTTTTAGTTACTATGTTTTTTGTGCGTTTGATGTACTTATTCTAAATATTTTTTCAATAAATCGTTAATCATTTGTGGGTTGCCTTTGCCTTTGGTTTTTGCCATGGCCTGTCCCACAAAAAAGCCCCATAATTTGGTGGTGCCTGCTTTATATGCGGTTACTTGTGTAGGGTTTGTGATAATAATTTCTTTGATTATTGCTTCAATTTCATCGGAAGAACCTATCTGTTGGAGCCCGCGTTCGTGCATAATTGCCTGAGGTTCTTGTCCTGTTTGTTCTATAAGTGCTAAAATTTCTTGTGCGGCTCGGTTATTTAATGCACCAGTTTCAATAAGCTCAACAAGAGCTGCTAGTTTTTGCGGTGTTATTTTGGTTGATGTTAATGATATATTTTTTTCTTTAAGCAGCCCAATGAGGTCTCTCAAAATCCAGTTAATTAATGCCTTGCTTTGTGTGTTCTGTGCCGCTTGTTCATAATACTGTGCAAGTTCTGTGTCATTAATAAGAATCTCTGCCTCGTAGGGTGTTAATCCTTTTTGTGTGAGGCGCTCCAGCTTTTGCGCGGGCAGTTCGGGTAACTGTTTTTTTACGGATTCAATCCATTGTGCATCAATGAGCAGTGGTGGCAAATCGGGCTCGTTAAAGTACCGATAATCAGCTGCTTCTTCTTTACTTCTCATGGCAAGAGTTTTACGTTCTTTGGTATCCCAAAGTCGTGTTTCTTGCGTAATTTTTTTGCCATCTTCAAGTAAATCAATTTGCCTTTTTACTTCATATTTAATGGCATCGCCAATAAATTTAAATGAATTAATATTTTTAAGCTCACAGCGTGTACCGAGCTTGGGGTCACCTTTTTTACGCACTGATATATTGGTATCAGCTCGAAATGCGCCTTCTTCCATGTTTCCTGAACAGATACCTAGGTGGACAACAATTGCATGTAATGTTTTAAGGTATGCTTGTGCTTCATAGATACTGCGTATATCGGGATGGGTAACAATTTCAAGGAGTGGTGTGCCAGTTCTGTTGAGGTCAACAAAGCTTTCATTGCTGTACGAAGAATGTATGTTTTTCCCTGCGTCTTCTTCGATATGTATACGAATAAGCCGGATATTTTTGATGCTACCATCTTCCAAAGGAATTGAAACGTGCCCATCGATGCAAATGGGCAAATCACTTTGTGTTGTTTGAAAGTTTTTTGGTAAATCGGGATAAAAATAATGTTTTCGTGCAAAGTATGAAAGTGTATTTATATGACAATTGGTTGCAAGGCCGGCCATAATCGCGCTCTGTACTACTTGTGCATTCAGCACGGGTAATACTCCTGGTTGACCTGTGCAGATAGGGCAGATATTAGTGTTTGGTGTTTGAGCTGGGCCATTAGGGCACGCACAAAAAATTTTACTTTGCGTATTTAATTGTACGTGTACTTCAATCCCAATAACGATTTCATAATCATCGTAATGATTGACAGATGACGATAATGTGCTCATTATAGGCCTTTCAAGAGCTTATTTTTTTAATGTGATCTTGTATACTATGATTCTTTAATACTATGTATATAGCATACTCTAATTTTATAAAGGATTTAACCGAGATGAGAGGAATTCCCTTACGGACAATAATGATTTTTTGTGTAGCACTGACCATTTTTTTACATGTGTATGCAGATAAGAAAAAAATTATTGTTTTTATTAGTAAAGGAGGAGGTGCTCATATGTCTGCTGCGCAAGCTATTAAAGATTACCTTGCACCTGAGTATGATATTTCTATTATTAATCCCTTTATTGAAATTACCCAACCCGTAGATCCTATTGTATGGTGGACTAATGGTAAATCAAATTGTGAAGATTTTTTTAATTCATTAAATTGTTCAGAATCAATGAATAGTATTCGTTTATTATGTAAGGTTGGCGCAATTTGTGAAGGGATAATCCATAACAACATTGAAACGCTTTTTGAAAACTTTTTTTTAAAGACAAAGCCCGATGCCGTTATATTAGTTATGCCATTTTTTAATGGTATTTTGTATCGTGTTGCGCAAAAACTTGCTATTCCATTTTTGATAGTTTCTCCTGAGCTTGATACTGATAATTACTGTAGAAATTTATATAATCCTACATACAAGAATTTTTTTTACTGTATACCTTTGGATTCTCCTGAGGTACGTTCAAAATTTAAACAGGCGCATATTCCCGATGACCGTGTAAAAGTGGTTGGTTTTCCTACCCGGGCTTCCTTTTTAAATAATACCTATGATGTGCCCGCTTTAAAAAAAGAGTTTGGTTTGTCTGATACTGTTCCCGTTGTGTCCGTTCTTATGGGTGGCGCGGGTTCCCGTGCATTAATGCGCTACGCCAAACGTTTAGCAAAGATGGACTTTCCCTTACAGGTAGTTTTTTGTGTGGGGAAAAATGAGGCGATACGAGAAAAAATTGAAAGTTTACCTCGAGATGCGCGCGTTTCTTTTACCACCGTTGGTTTTACTGATCGTATGAATGATTATATGGCGGTTTCAGATGTGCTTATTGCCAAACCAGGACCTACTGGCATGATTGAGGCATTGTATAGTAATTTGCCTCTAATTCTTGATAGAACGTATAAGGTTATGTATACGGAATATATAAATATTGATTTTGTTGAAAAAAATGAAGTTGGTGTGGCATTGCGTTCGATGAAACACCTTAAAAAAACTTTGAAGCGTTTTATTTTTGATACTGACTATCGACACTGTATTAAAGATAATATTGCTTGTTTGGAACTCCCTGATTTTAAAACAAATATCCGCAATCTTATGAAAGAAATATTTGCTTTGCCTTCATCGGTATCATCTCTAGATTGTAAATGAAATACGTACTAGACTCGCATATCGTACATAACAGAAATTTCTCTCGAGCAATTTGTATCCAGAGGTAGACATGAATAAAATTATGACCATTGGTGGTGCAACCTATGATATTTTTTTACATGAAAATATCTGCCCATTACGGTACTATTGTGACCAGTCGGGCGATTTTTTACTCATCCCTCAGGGCCGTAAGGTTGAATTTTCTCGGGTGCATTATGCTACCGGCGGTGGTGCAACGAATACAGCGGTAGCATTTGCGCGGCAGGGGTTGCGCGTTACCACTTTTTTTATTATCGGTGATGATAGCCAAGGAAATTTTATTCTCAATGAACTGTCTCGCGAGCAGATTGATAGAGGCTCGGTTGTGCAATTGCCGGGACAGATTACGGGAACATCGGTTATTGTGCCCGCGTCTTCTGGAGAGGGTTCATTGTTGGTATGTCATGGTGTGGGCAACACAATGCAGGCTATTCAGATACCGTTATCGGTCATTGCACAGCAAGAATATTTGTATATTGCTCCATTGCCAGTTGCTGAATTATTGCCCGTGATCGTTGAATATGCGCGTGCTCAATCAATTAAATATATTGCAATAAACCCGGGAACTAATCAGTTGTATGTGCATCCTGAATATTTATATGAATCATTGCGTTTTGTTGATTGTTTAATTTTGAATACTGCAGAAGCGATTCAATTGTTTCATTGGTTAGTGGGCGAAAAAAAAATAAACATACCAATGGCTACGCTAAAAAAAAATGATGGGTCATCCGTGCCCCCCTTATTACTTTTTTTTAGTTCGTATCAGGGGGTTACTTATACACTTGATCAGTATACGAGTGCTATTCTTGCACTGGGGCCGAAGACAGTGGTCATAACTGACGGTGCTGCGGGAGCCTATGTAGGCACCCGTTCACAGATATTTTTTCATCCGAGTTTTAAGGTTGAAATAAGTAATACCGTTGGCGCAGGAGACGCATTTGGTGCTACGTTTGTTGCAAGTGTTGCCCGTGGATTTTCTATCGAGCAGGCACTGTTTCGTGGGATATGCAATAGTAGTTCTGTACTGCAAGGTGCGGATGCAAAATCGGGTCTTTTGTCTGCTGAACAGCTTGATAAAGCGGTACAGCAACAACAGATAAATTTGGTACAATGTTTTAATTATTGATTTTTTTTAATGTATTCATTGTCATTTTTTTGTGATGCATTAGAATTAAATTTAATGTTCCACCGTATGTTAACCGTGTAAAGGTAATTTTTTATGCAAAGTACTGGCATTATTCTACGTGTGAGTGGAACGATTATCGATGTAGAGTTTAATCGTAATTCAGTTCCCGACATTTTTAATGAATTGCATATTATATGGTCTCCAGAATCAGGCCATGCTGAAAAAAAGGCAAGTATTGAAGTTGCACAGCAGTTAGGTGATGGAGTTGTCCGCTGTATTGCTTTAGAAAATATTTATGGCATCAGCCGTGGATTAACGGTGGTTGATACGGGTGGGCCTATTAAAGTTCCCGTAGGTAAACATATTTTGGGGCGTGTATTCGATGTTTTGGGTCGTACCATTGATGATAAAGGTCCCTTGGAAGAATCGGAGCGGTTACCTATTCATCGAGACGCACCCGCATTTATCGATCAAAAAATAGAAAATGTTATCCAAGAGACGGGAATCAAAGTTATAGATCTTATGTGTCCGTACCTTAAAGGGTCCAAGATTGGTCTTTTTGGTGGTGCAGGCGTTGGAAAAACTATCTTAGTTACTGAACTTATTCGTAATATTGCCATTGAGCATCAAGGGGTGTCTGTTTTTACCGGTATTGGTGAACGGACTCGTGAGGGCAATGAGCTGTGGCTTGATATGAAACGATTTGATGTGTTGAATAAGGCGGTATTAGTGTTTGGCCAAATGGGTGAAATGCCGGGTGCTCGGTTACGGGTAGGACTGACAGGCTTGACCATGGCGGAATATTTTAGAGATCATGAAAAAAAAGATGTACTTCTTTTTGTAGACAATATTTTTAGGTTAGTACAAGCAGGTTCAGAAGTTTCTGCATTACTTGGACGTATGCCTTCTGCGGTAGGATATCAACCGACTTTGGCATCAGAAATTGGTTCATTTGAAGAGCGAATTGCAAATACGGTAAATGGTGCGATTACTTCGGTTCAAGCTATTTATGTTCCTGCAGATGATATAACAGATCCGGCACCAGCAACAACATTTGCACATCTTGATGCAAGCACGGTTTTGTCTCGTAAGTTAGTTGAACTTGGGTTGTACCCTGCAATTGATCCCTTGGAATCATCATCCAAAGGTTTGGATGCAACAATAGTTGGTGAAAAGCATTATCGGGTTGCGCGAGCGGTACAAACTATTTTACAACGTTACAAAGAATTACAAGATATTATTGCTATTTTAGGTATGGATGAACTTTCAGACGATGACAAACGACTAGTTAATCGAGCTAAAAAAATTCAAAAATTTTTAACGCAGCCATTGTTTACCGCAGAGTTTGCAAGTGGTATGCCGGGACGGTATGTGCCGTGTGCCACAACGGTTGAAGATTTTGAAACTATTGTCGGTGGTGCTTGTGATGAGTTACCCGAACAAGCTTTTTATATGGTAGGCTCATTAAAAGAGGTCTATGAAAAAGCTGAAAGGTTACGTGCTGAAGTCGCATGAACGTAAAAATTATAGCTCCTGACAGTCGAAAATTAATGACCGTAGAATGGATTGATGCGCACACCCTTGAGGGTAGCTTGGTAATTATGCCGGGACATGCTCCCGTATTATTACAGCTGACTGAAAATAAAACGATAGCTTTTGGTTTGATGGGTGGTGCAGTAAAATCGATGGTAATTACTGGTGGACTGTTACGTGTTGAGCGTGACGGTGTGATTATTATTTTAGATGCATAAATGCATACCATACATTTTGAGATTGTATTTTGGAAAATAGAAATAAAATATGAAAAATAAACAAGTAACAACGGCAAGCGATAGCATTATTTTTGGTGTACATCCCTTAGTAGAGCTTCTGACGGCAAAGCGAAGACCAGTGCGGTTAGTATATACGACTAAACCGGAGCCGAAAGCATGGGCTTCTATTCAAAAAAAACTTCCGGCGCATATACCTATCCAGTATGTGACTCGTGAGCGGTTAACTCAACTTGCTGGAACCGTGGACCATCAAGGTGTTGTTGCAGTAGTAGGGCAATTTCCATTACGTAAAAAGCCTTTTGATCCGCAGCGTGAAAAATTTTTAATTATGTTGGACGGATTACAAGACCCGCGTAATCTCGGAGCTATATTACGTTCTGCCTATTGTATTGGTGTACAAGGTATTATTATATGTAAAAAAGGGGGCGTGGCGATTACTGGTGCCGTAGTTAAGTCATCAGCAGGCCTTGCGGAGCATATGGAAATTTATGAAGCGCCAACCGCCCTGCATGCGGCACAGGAGCTCAAGCAATTAGGATATAACATATATCTTGCGGCATTGGGTGGTAGTGATGCGCGTACCGTTGATTATAAAGATCCACTTTGTGTCGTTATCGGCAGTGAAGATGTAGGAATTTCTCCTGCAGTTCGTGCGCTTGGAACAAGCATAATGCTGGCACAAAAAACTCCCACAATTTCTTATAACGCCTCCGTGGCTGCCGGAATTTTATTATTCTTAATTGGCAGTAAAAATAATAAAATATAAAAAAATTATACTATCTATTGACTCTTTGCCCAATAAAAATATATAACCGAAATAAGGGATATGATGAGTGATTGGGGGGGTGAACTGTGGTACGTGCGGTGCATTTAGCATGGATAGGGTCCATTGCTGGGAGCATGCTTGGGATTTATTGCGCATACAATATTGTAATGCGTAGTATGCGTCCGCGTACTGTTTTTATTACGCATGATCCATATATGTGTCCTGAAATTATTGCCCAAGTGCGCACGCAAATAAGTCCAGAGGCAGTGTGGATAACGCCGGTTACCAGTTTGTATGATACGTTGTGCAAAACGATGAATAGTCTTGAAAAGATAAGCGTACGATATAAAAGTTCTGGTTGTGCAGTTGTTACGCTCAAAAGTAGTATTCCGTATGTACGTGTTAATGAAAATTTAGTTATGACTACCACCGGTAAGCTGGTACGTGCTCATGAATTTAAGTCGTCATTAATTGCATTATTGCCTCGAATTACGTGCACTGACCGTTCGATTGATGAAGGGTCACAGTATGCCGCAGATTGTGGTGATTTTCTTGTACATTTGCCCGCTGATTTCTTTCGTGATTATCATGTCATTATTCAAGATAAAACGTGTATACAGTTGGTTTGCCATACACAACCAATTACGCTTATTGCGTGGTATAAAACTCGTTTTTCATCAGAACTGTTACATGGAATTATTCAGTTAATTGGGCGAAGTAAACAGTTGAGCCAGCATGCAATGTATAAAACAAAAAAATGGCTTATTGATGTACGAATGACTAAAAAATTAATTTTAACGCCTGTGTAAGCTAGGGGGATGGGGTAATGAAAGCACGCATGGGAAATGATCGATTGATCGCTGCAATAGATATCGGGACAACAAAAATTTGTGTTTTAATAGCACAGCAAATTGATGACCATACGGTTGATATTATTGGTATAGGTAAGGCACCTTCTTTGGGCTTGGCGCGCGGGGTGGTTGTTGATATTGCTCCCGCAGTACATTCTATTAAGACTGCGCTTAAAGAAGCAGAAATGATGGCCGGCTGTAGCGTTGAATCAGCATATATTGGGGTTTCGGGTGGGCATATCCATTCATTCAATTCGCATGGCATGGTTGCCATTAAGCAAGGCGAAATCCGCCAGTTTGATATTATGCATGTCATCAATGCGGCAAAAGCGGTGCCCCTTCCTGAAGGGCAACAATTATTGCACGCCTTGCCTCAATTTTTTACTATTGATAATGAGCATATTGTACGTGATCCGTTAGGAATGTATGGAGTGCGCCTGGAGGCGCAAGTGCATTTAATTACCGGGTCTGTTGGATCGGTACAAAATTTAGTGCGCTGTTGTGAAATGGCAGGGGTCAAAGTACGTGATATTATTTTAGAGCCGCTGGCATCAGCCGATGCAGTATTAAGTGATGATGAACGTGAATTGGGCATAGGAATGCTTGATATTGGCGGAGGAACTTCAGATTTTGCGATTTATCAGCAGGGCAATATTCGTTATACCAAGGTATTTCCGATTGCCGGTAATATTTTTACTAATGATTTAGCGGTTTGTTTGCGTACCACGGTTAAGGATGCAGAACGGGTAAAAAAAGAGTATGGAATCTCTGATATTTCATTGCTTACGCAAAATATGCCGATTGAAATTGAACAAGTATATGGCCATGACCAGCAAACGGTAATGCTAGCAGATGTTTTACAAGTACTTGAGTCTCGCGCTGAAGAATTATTACATATGCTGAGCGTTGAAATTTCAAAAAATAAATTACAGACATTTATGCACACGGGGCTTGTGTTAACGGGCGGTGGATCATTGTTGCATGGTCTTACGCAACAAGCTGAGTTCATTTTGAATATGCCGGTACGCGTCGGAAGGCCGCGGGTACAACTAAGCTTTAAAAATGCACTTGATAATCCTATGTATGCAACAGGATATGGACTGCTGATACATTCATTGAAGAAAAATAATTCTCAAATGCAGGTAGGTTCAGGTCCGTTGTCATCGCGAGTTTTTTCTCGTATGAAGTCGTGGGTAATGGATCTTTTTTGAGCAATAAGAAATGGGTGAGCATATGATAAAAGGATATACAATTGTAATGAGTTTGTTACTTGGGTACGGTTTTTTGCATGCTGCGGTAACAAGACGCTCGCTTACACCTGACGAGAAAAAAACGATTAACAGCACGTATCACAAACAATTGTCAGATTTATCAAAAAAATATTCATTTACCATAACAAGCGCAGGTACAGGATATTTTTTTCTGAATAATCAACATCTTTTAAGAGGTTATCGTTACGACCCACCTTTACTATCGGTTGGACCGAGTATCGATAAAAAAAAGGTTCTTGATGATTATGTTAATTCGGCGGTATTTAATTATAAAATTCATTTAATGCCCAGACCCACAGATGTTATACCAACAATTGATGTATTGTTTAACGCGTTACAAAATGATCAAGAGCTTCAGTCGCTTATCGATCAAGTGAAAGTGATGAGTGATATTACCCAACTGCGTTCGGAGGAATTGGTTTTTCCGGTAATTGTTATTTACCCCGCTTCAACGAAAGCAAGTGCACAGGAAGCGTTAAATAAACTGTATGAACTTTTTAAAAATTCTGTAGGAAATGGATTAGAACCACGGTTTAATGAAAAAATAACATCATTTGTTTTTGTGGCACAAGGTGATGGTGACCATAAAAAGTTACCCGCAAACGCAGAGTTTTATGAGCCAGATAAAGTCTACTTTAAGCCAAATGTCTTGAACCCCGCTGTTAACGTTGATTATCATTTGGTTAATCCTGTATATTATGAAATAAAAAAAGGATTACAGTCATTATCACAAGACTTGCAATCGCTCGCGCGTCGTTTTTATTAATAATCCACACCATTAAAAAAAATCTGTTTTTTGTTTGTCTGTTTGCCTACTTGTAAACACTTATTTGCGCTGTGATTTTTTTTAAAAATTAAAAACCCTTTGTTTTCTGGTCTTTTTTCCTTGTATTTAAATATATTTTATAATAGAATTATGCCACTGTGAGGGTTGAGAGTTTTAAAATATATGGATGCATAGTCCTGGAAGGGTGATGATGAACAAAGTTTGTATGATTGGGTTGCTGTTGTGGTATGTTTCAGTATGCAACGGTATGGAGCGCGAAGAAAAAAAATCTCTTCCAAGAATATCGGGTAGTTTTAGTGCGATTGGTGCCAGTGCGTCGGTTCTCATGAGTGCAGGTGGGGGGAGCGTGACTAAAACCCGTAGTCCAAGGCTCGCTGCTTCGACTGGTCGACGTGGCCGTGGACATGTGCGTGTTGCCACAAGTAAGGGCTCGGGAGGTTTGATGCAGCGGATGCTCGTGGGTGTTTTGCTTGATATAATCAACGGCGATGAACCTTCTCCATCAGAGTGTTTTGCAGTTATAACTCATTGTATAAAAAGTGGACATGCAGGGTTCGTGCCATTGCAACAGGCGTGGTTTGATTTACCAGCGAATAAAGCGATACTACACACTTTAGCGCGTGATGAGGGTATACGCATTGAAAAAAACGACAAAGGCGGTTGGCAGGACCAGGGTGTGGGGCTCTTGATGCGAGGATCACAAAAAAATTATTATATTAGTACACCTTCTGCGCCGGATCCGATACCTTTTTGTATGTGTTATATAGTGACACAACCTCGGAGCCTTCCGTGGCTTCGTAGCTTTGATAAGTTACCTGGTTTCCCCCAAACAGCTTCTGTGGGAAAAAATATCAATCTTGTCACATCCGGTGGGCAATGGGCAGTATCCTCAATCAAGGCTCCTGAGGGTGCGCGTCCTTTGACCGTGAGGACAGAGTCTACAACATCTTTAAGGGCAGCCCCCCCTCTTTTTTATCCCGAAAGTGCATCTAGTGGCACTGTGGCGGCATCTGGAGGAGATTCAGTACTTGCACATGCTTCAGACTCGGTAGCCGTTCGACCTGTTGAAATACGAGCAATTGACAGTCATCCACTTGCGGTGCCATCTGTGCCTTCTGCGGTCCCAACCGAAGTACCAATTAAAGTAATTGTGGATGCAGACGCTCGAGAGGTAACGGGAGCTGTTGCTTCGGATCCAGTGTCAGGCATAACTCCAACGCCTGGGGCAAGGGATGGTGTATCATCTACCGTTGCACCTCATTCCGATGCCCGTGATCTTAATGTGTTTCCTCGTCGCGATGACGCGTCGTCTGCGGCGTCTACCCCTGGGGGTTCTGAAAAAAATTGTTGTGTGGTGATGTAAACAGTCGCTATGGTGGACAATAATCGCTGCTTTAAGTAGAGTATTGGCTAAAGTATGGTATAATATATACTAAATTGGTACGAATGATGCGAGGGTTTAACAACGCTCGCATTACTTGTCTTTTGTTTAACCCAAACTCAGGTTGTTGTTTATGGTAAATTTTAAAAAATTTAAAGGCGGTCCGCGGTACACATTTTTGTGGGCGGGGATTTTGCTTGGGTTAAGCTTTTTTATTTTAGTAAAGCTGACCGATTATTCTCGTGGTACTCAATCGATTACCTATTCTGACTTTGTAAAAAAAGTTGAGCAAGGTACAGTCAAACGAGTACAAGTTGATGGCCAAGAAGTACGAGGTGAGCTGCAAGATAAAAGTTATTTTGAAACAGTGCTTCCTCAATCATTTAATGATTGGGAGTTGTTACACCGGAATAAAATTGATTTTTCTATTGTAGCGCCTGCAAGCCAGATTAGCTTTTGGCATATTATCTTTTTACTGTTTTTAATAGGTCTTCCGCTTCTTGTTTGGTTTTTCTTTAAAAAATCTCAGGGTGGTGGATCAGGCGGTAATAGTGTTTTTACTATGGGAAAAAGTAAAGCAAAATTATTTTTACCGTCGCAGATATCTGTACGATTTGATTCGGTAGCCGGAGCAACTGAAGCAAAAGAAAGTCTGCAAGATATTGTCGATTTTCTTAAAAATCCAGAAAAATACCGAAAAATAGGTGCACGGCTTCCTCGTGGCATATTGCTGGTAGGTGAACCCGGTAATGGTAAAACGTTATTGGCTAAAGCACTTGCAGGAGAAGCAAATTGTCCTTTTTTAAGCATTAGTGGCTCAGATTTTATCGAAGTATTTGTTGGCGTGGGTGCGGCACGTGTGCGTGATTTATTTGCGCAAGCACGAAAACATTCACCATGTATTGTTTTTATTGATGAAATTGATGCCGTTGGTCGCCAGCGTGGCACGGGCATTGGTGGCGGCAATGATGAGCGTGAGCAAACCCTGAACCAATTGCTTACCGAAATGGATGGCTTTGATTCGGCAGGATTGCCTATAGTGGTTATTGCGGCGACTAATATCCCCGAAGTGTTGGACCGTGCATTGTTGCGTCCCGGACGTTTCGATCGTCGTGTATTGGTTCCTTACCCTGACTTGCCGGCGCGTGAACAAATTCTTGCAGTACATGCACGTACTGTTCGTTTGCATGCCGATGTTGACCTTGCGGTGATTGCCCAAGAAACAGCGGGCTTTAGCGGCGCAGATTTAGCGAGTTTGGTTAATCAGGCGGCAATCATTGCAAGCAAGAATAACCGAGATCAATTAACGCAGGCTGACTTTTTACAAGCACATGCCAATGTTTTGCAAGCGCGTGTTACTGAAGTCGCGGCGGGTGGAAAAACACCAACTACTATGTTTATGCCATCGCAGGTTAAAACAAAGTTCACCGACGTTGCGGGGGCTGTTGAAGCAAAAGAAGAATTATATGAAGTGGTTGATTTTCTGAAACACCCTGAAAAGTATAGCCGATTGGGCGCAAAGATTCCTCGTGGTGTTCTTTTGGTAGGTGAACCAGGAAACGGTAAAACGTTGCTTGCTAAATCCGTTGCCGGTGAGGCAGGACGACCATTTTTTAGTGTAAGTGGTTCAGATTTTGTTGAAAAATATGTTGGTGTCGGAGCAGCTCGAGTTCGCGAGCTATTTGCTCAGGCACGTAAGCATGCGCCATCCATTGTATTTATCGATGAAATTGATGCAATAGGCCGTAAGCGTTCTGCAAGTGATGGGGGCGCGCAAGAGCATGACCAAACACTTAATCAGTTGTTAACGGAAATGGATGGCTTTAATACGGTTCGCGCATCGGTTATTGTCATTGGTGCAACCAATCGACTTGATGTTTTGGATAGTGCATTATTGCGGCCTGGTCGTTTTGATCGTCAGGTTAAAGTACCGTATCCTGATTTGGCAAGTCGTGAAGATATTTTGCGAGTGCATGCACGTGATGTTAAAATTGACCCTGCAGTTGATTTGTTTAAAATTGCTCGAGGTACCCCTCAATTTAGTGGTGCTGAGCTTGAAAACTTGGTTAACGAGGCAGCAATTTTTGCCTCGAAGCATAATAAAGATACGGTCGGTGTATCTGACTTTGAAGAAGCGCGCGACAAAATAATGTTGGGCAAAGAAATGAAGTCAGTTAAAATGTCTGAAGAAGAACGTCGTATGACGGCGTTTCATGAGGCGGGACATGCGTTAATTCGTTTGTTGTTGCCCAGTGAAAGTGAGCCATTGCATAAAGTGACGATTGTTCCTCGAGGCATGGCGCTTGGTGTTACTCACTGGTTGCCTGAGCGAGATAAGTATTCTACGTCAAAAGAAGAAATGCTTGCTTCAATCGCTTCAGCGTTGGGTGGCCGAGCTGCTGAGCATTTGGTTTTCCATAAGCTTTCAACGGGCGCGTTAAGTGATTTTCAGTCTGCAACAAGCATAGCTCGTAAGATGGTCACTTTATATGGCATGTCTGAAAAGCTTGGTCAAATTGTGTATCAGCAGGGGCATGGTGAGTTTCGTTATTCTGAGGAAACGGCACGTCAAATTGATGCTGAAGTGCGTTCCATTATTGATTTGGAATATCAACGGGCAATCAAGCTTTTAACTGAAAATCGTGCTAAACTTGACTTACTTTCGCTTGAGCTTCTTGAAAAAGAAACGCTCTATGCGTCAGATATTTATGAGCTTTTAGGTATTGCACCCCGTGAAAGTCATAAAATTGCATAAATGTAAGAAAGTTAAAATTTGAACAATATGCAGTATTTTAGTAGAATATAGATATATAATATCAAAATTTTTATCGCTCCTTGTGAAAGGGTTTTTAAAGTGTCACGTATTTGTATGGTATGTAGCAAGCGTCCGCAGGTTGCGAATATTGTAAGTCATGCTAATAATAAAACTAAAAAATGGGTATACCCAAATGTGCATAGCATGCGGTATGTTTATACCAATTGCGCTTCAGGTAAAGTGCATGCCGGTAAAGTGTGTACCAAGTGTGTAAAAGCAAAGAAAATTACAAAAGTACTTTAAATAGTTAATAATGGATGATCGATGGCAAATACCAAATCTGCAAAAAAAGCTTCAAAACGTAACGAAAAAAATCGCGTAAAAAATTTATCGCGTAGAACTGCTATTAAAACTGCGGTTAAAAAAGTTCTCTTAGCGATTGAAAAAGGTGATTCAGCTGAAAATACACAAAACCTCTTGGGTGATGTTGCTGCACGCCTTGCTCGCGCTAAAAACAAAAATGTGATGCATAGTAACACCGCTTCTCGCAAACTGAGCCGTTTGGCTAAAAAAGTTGCGCAAGCAAATCAGGTGGCTGTGGCTAAATAAAATTACCAATTTTGTACGCTTGAACAAAGCTCTAATTAGTGATTAGTTAAAATAATTCCTCATTCGATTATTCGGATGGGGAATTATTTTTTCATAAAGATTTGTATAGATTTTCAGCTCTTTTTTTTGCATGGTCAATAACAAATTAAGCGGCTATCTTTCTGGCAAGCGTACTCAAATCATTATCTACAGTATGTAATAATGGTACGACATCTGCGATAGGCCTTATCGTAGATGGCTCTCGTAAAGACAGTTTTTCAATTTCATGGTTACCAGCGCTTTTTGTATTGAGCATCCGTACAATATCACTCCAGTACGATTTATTTTTTAGCAGTGCGATGAGTTGCGTGTCCACAACCCCATCAAGAGCATTTGTTATTTCATCGATCGTTGTGTCGTGTAGAAATTGAAGTGCTACCCACTGTATTGAGTATTTTTTTTTATACTCCCAGGTAAAAAATCGGCTGAGGGAACTAAATTCGTAGAGTAATCCTTGGGGTGTGCCATAGAGTTTGGTGAGTGTACCAACATTAAAATTAGCCAGTTCACCTTTAATTGCGTCTTCGGATACACCGGTGTTGGCAAGCCATGCGTTTGTTGTAGGGTCTTGGTGAAGAAGAACGGACCATACCTTATTCACTTTGTTTTTTGACCCAACAACAGATTGATTTTCAGGAGAAATTAAAACTATTTGTGCGGTAGTTGACGTAGCCGTTGGATATGGGAGTGGCAACTACAACCGGTACTCGTGGTCCAGAGGCCGGTACAGGTGCCGTTATCGCGGTAATTGGTGTGGAAGCTTTGGTGCTCCCGGAGAGTTGCATAATTAATGGTTGCCCAGAAGCCTTTTTATTGAGCAAGCTTACAACATTATTCCAGATTTTTTCATTTTTAAAAAAATTCATAATCTGTGGATCAATGGTTCCACTGCCAATCGCACTCATTAGTTCACTGGGAGTTTTGTCATGTAAAAATTGAAGTGTTACCCATATCGGGCGATATTTTTTTTGATATTCATAACTTATATATACCCCTTCATAAAGCGAACCTTCAGGTTGGGCATACAGTTTTATGGGAGTACCAGCGTTCAGTGCAACTAATTGTTTTTCTATCGGCTCTTCAGGACTTTCTGTGTTTGTAGACCATACATTTGTTTCAGGGGTTTTATGGAGCAAGGCAGCCCATTCTATATCTGGTTTTGGTCGTTGGAAATTGTGATGTCCAACAATTGGATTGCCGCGAACTCCCTCAGGTGAAATTAAAATTACGGGCACATCTGCATTAATCAAAGAACAAAATCCGGTAGCAAATATAGAGGCAACTATCAAACCGATGCGAGTTTTTCTGGGCATTATTTTATTCATTGGTAACTTTCCTCTTTAAACTTTTTCAAGCTGGAAATCATTGCAATTGCATCACAGCGGACCAGTTAGCAGTAGTTTGGTTAAGCTCTGCAACAATTGCTTTCCAATGTAGTTTTATAAAGCTACAAAGTCTAGGGTCAATGCTGTCACTGCTTACATATATACCTTCACCACCCATTGCACTTGTTATTTCGTCAGAAGTTTTGTCATGTAGAAATTGAAGCGTTGCCCATATCGGACGATATTTTTTTTGATATTCATAACTTACATACACCCCTCCATACAGAGAACCTTCAGGTTGGGTATACAGTTTTTTGGGAGTACCAGCGTTCAGTGCAACTAATTGTTTTTCTATCGGCTCTTCAGGACTTTCTGTATTTGCAGACCATACATTTGTTTCAGGGTTTTTATGCAAAAGAACTGACCATTCTAGGTTTTGCTTATCTTTGCTCTGGTGACCAACTATCCTGTTTCCACGGTCCGTTTGAGGAGAAATTAAAAGTATCGGAGGGTGTAGTAGTTCTGTGGCTAGCGTAGGAGTTTCTTGTGTGTTGGTTGTAGTGGATGTGGTGCTACCAGATTGTACATCAGCCTGTTTTTGTGTGTTTTGGTGTTTACATATGATAATTGTTACAAGAGAGATGATAGCTAAACTGGCAAGTGCTACTCCACCTATAATGAGTGGTTTGTGTGCAGCTTTGGTGTGGCTTTTACTTGCAGTTGTTGCATGCATAGCTAGTTGAAAGACTGATAATAAAGTCAGGAGTAAACAAATATATGTAAAACGATGAGTATGTGCCATAGAAGCGTCCTATTTTACGTGTAATAATTATGTTCAGCTTAATGCTTATTTACCAAAAAAACACTTATTATAGATTTACATCTTCTACGTTGCATCATCAGGTATGTTTGCAGTGGCCTTCAGGGGTCCATTGTCCATATAATTACAGTAATCAACCAAGAACTTTTTGGTTATCAGTTTGGAAAATGAGGAAGAGCCCACATTTTCTGAAAGAACGACAATGATAATTGAGGGGTGTGATTTGTAGGTAATATGGGCAGCAAACCAGCCATGTTCTTTTGGCTGATCAGTTACCGGGCCCGTTTTTATATAATTTTTTACTTGAGCGCCACCCGTTTTTGCATAAATAACAATGTCTTGCAGCTTCCCTTTAACTTGGCCTGATCCACGAGATACAACGTATTGCATTGATTGTAAGATAAAGGAACGGGTATTTTTACGAATAGTAACCGGCTCTTGTTGTATTGGATCATCAGCAAGAATTCGTGGGGTGACTAAAAATCCTTCCACGAGCCCGCCAATCATACGACATATTTGTAATGGTGTCACCAATAAGAAGCTTTGTCCAATCGATGCAGAAAGTGTTTCTCCGGGCCACCATGATTCACCCTTTACTTGGCGCTTCCATTTGGATGTGGGGACAAGACCAGATTTTTCAGGAAGATATGTTGTTGATTTTGATCCTAAGCCCAGCATGGTAGCATAATGAGCGAGCGTATCAATTTTAATACGTCTACCAATTTCATAAAATGGTATATTACATGAATGTGCAAGGGCATCTTGTAGTGTTAAAAGTCCATGGCCAGTTTTTTTATTACATGAATGTGATCTGCCTTTAAAGGTGGTGTGCCCTGTGCAGAGCCACATGCTTTGTGGGTCAATAAGGTTTTCTTCAAGAGCTGCAGTTAATGTAACCAATTTAAAAAGAGAAGCGGGAGGGTAGCAGGCAGAAAATGCGCGGTTGATAAAAGGTTGATTCTGTTGTAATTCTTGCCACTGCGCGGGATCAATAGGTTTTAAAAATATATTCGGATCAAAATGTGGTCGAGAGATTACCGATAACAGCGCTCCTGTTTTTGCTTCCATTATTATTAAGGCGCCCCGTGAATCTTGTGGGAATGCCTGCTCTGCAAATTGTTGTAGATGGATATCAAGAGTTGTATGTAATGTTCTTCCGGTAAGGGCTTGTTGTACTTCTTTAGATTGTAGGCTGCGACCGAGTGAATTGATAGTCATGGCTAGTTGGCCAGGTACCCCTTTTAATGCATCGTCAAATATGTTTTCTAAGCCCATGGTGCCTGAACCATCACATGAAATACGGCTTAAATAGCCTAATATGTGACATGCGGTGGTGATGTAGGGATAATACCGCTGAAACGCAGTGTGAATAAGTAAATTTTTATGATGGGGAAACTGTTCCACAAGGTAACTTAACTGATCAAAGCAAATATCATCGACAAGTACAATTCGTTTACCAGATTGTTCAGCGATTAATATTTCTGAATTAGTGCTGATAGCTTGCTTAAAGAATGTGTCGAGGAGTGATAAACTCGCGTGCTGTTCTTGAGTAAACTGATGATTACCGCTTCCTTGCCAAATAAGCTGAATAATAGGTCGGTTTGTGGCAATAAGTTGATTGTTGCAATCAACAATATTTCCCCGAGGAGAAATTATTTTTGAAATGCGCAGGTAATTTCGTTCACTTTTTTTGAGCAAAACAAGTGAAGAATGTATTTGTAAATAAAATAAGCGTGCAATAATAATGAATGCTAAAAAAAAAACGAACCGGAATAAAAAAGTGATAGGCTTTTTAAGCGAATTAATCATAAATCTTCGGTTGGTTTGTTAACAATAAATGGATGACGGGTTTCACAGAGCTTGGTCAGCCGTTCAAGTGACACGTGAGTATATTTTTCAGTGCTCGCTAATGTTTTATGTCCCAAAAGGGTTTGTACTGTTCTGAGGTCTGCCCCTTGACTGAGCAAATGAGTTGCAAATGAGTGGCGTAGTTTATGTGGTGTAATCACACGATTCGTACTGAGGAAACTTCCAAATAATGCACAAATTCTTTGTATAGAACGGGTGGTTAATGGTTCGTTTCGATAATTTAAAAAAAGGTGTTCGGAGGGATTTTTTATAATGGCTCGTTCTTTTGAAATATAATCAAGGAGCTTTTTTTCGCAAGAAGTGCCAAAGAGTACCATTCTTTCTTTATTTCCTTTACCGTGAATAAGAATAGTTTTTTCATTAAAATTAACTGCTTTAATTTTAATATTGATAAGCTCTGCACATCGTACACCAGTGGCATATAAGAGCTCAAAAATTGCTTTATCACGCAAAGGGAATTGTGTATCCATTTGTTCTGAGGTCACTGAATCGAGTAAAAAAAACATCTCATCAACCGACAGATACACCGGTAATTTTTTATCAAGGCGAGGTTGGGGTAGATTGATATCAAGGGTAATACTGTAGTTTTTTTGGATAAATTTTTCACATGACCGCAGGCACGACAATTTACGTGCAATAGACGCTTTATCTATTTTTTTATGCCTGAGTGATACAAAATATCTTTCAAGTATGGGCTTGAGGCTGAATTCTTGTTTTTCCCGTTTTTCAACCGATTGCCAAAATATAGTAAGTAAATTAAGGTCGCTCGTGTATGCTCGTTGAGTGTGAGCAGAGAGATTTTTTTCAACACGAACATAGTGTAAAAATTTTTGAGTATAGTCTGAAAAGTCTTTCAGATTCATTACTACGCGCTCTCATTTTCCATAACTATTTTAAACTGCTTACATCGTCGATTGACCGATGATCTATTGACATTGAGCAGTGTAGCAATTTTTCTTTGATTTTTGAACTTATTCCATAAAACATTCATTAAATGTTTATCTTTGAGTGTATGCTTACCCAAAGATAAAGCTTGGGCTACCTCGGGGTCATTATTGAGGTAGCTTGGATTAAACTCTAAAAGATTATTAATTTTTTTACGTGCGGATTTATGCACAAGTGCCGTGTGTATTCGTTTTTTAAATTCATAGATACTACTTGGAGCCTGATGAATAATTTTATCAGTTTCTTTTTCATTAAGTTGTATAAGATTTTGTAATTCTTTTGTTTTAATTGCCTGTTCGCTAAATCGTTGAGCCAAGCTAATAAGCTCATTATGGGGGATAGTGAGCAATGAGGGCATTGAGAGGGATGCTTTTTTTAGTTCGTTGAGAAGCTCTAAAGAAAAAGTTCCATTGCGTACCAATGCTTCAAGGTTAGCGCTGGTAGAAGATATAATGCGTACATGGCTATTAATTTTTTTATCGCTTCTTACCGGTTGGTATGCACCTGAAATAAGGTATTGATATAACTTTGTTTGTGTTTCAAGTGATAAAAATTCAATATTTTGTAAAAAAATAGTACCCGTATTACTTAATTTATCGAATAATCCCTCACGTGCAGGTATGTCAAATAATGCGGTAGTACCAAACAATTGAAGGGCATATATATGATCTTTTTCATTTTTATCAAGAGTCATGGTGTGGAGTGTGGTGCGCAAACTAATGTGGTGCAATAAGTTTGCGATTGGCACGATGTCTTCATCAGGTAATTCCAGGAGTGTTGCTTTTTTGTTTAAGGCTATTTTTAATAAGTTAATTTTAAAATTAAGAAGCGCTTCGCTTGATGAAGGAATGAGTTGATTAATAAGTTGCCCCGACTTGGTTGTTTCTAGGCAAATTGCATAATCCCATGAAGATAAGTCCTTTAACGCATCAAAAGGTATCGTAAAGGTATCGGCGATATCAGGATAAAAAGCAAAAATAAGTATTGATGAACGGTCGACACTCGGTTGCGCGCACAGAATAAGTGGATTACCTAATTGATCTTGAATAGTTAATTTTCGTTCGGCATTATATTTTTTAACGTCATACGCTAGTTTTTTCAGCACTAATCCATAATTGTTTTCAAATTCTGGTGACGTTATTTTGCCAAAAAGCTCTTGTGCGGCACTATTGCCATAAAGTAATGATTTGTTTTTATAATATACAATACCAATTTTTTGTGTGGTATTTGTTTTTAAAAGGGTACGAATACTCTCTTTGTAGTGTTGAATTTCTTGATGTTTTGCATACAGTTCATCTTTCAAATCTTTGTCTTGTCTGACCAAGGCTTCTAGATTTCGATGGCGGAGCAAATAAATAAGAGTACTGAGATAGCTGCTAAACACAAGCATTTCATCGCGTTCAATGTTACTAAACAATCGGTCTGGTCGTGCATTTGCATGTATAATAATATAGGCGACCACCGTGTGTTTGTCATAGAGTGGTAAAAATATGCTTGCCGTAATAGTGTTTAAAAGGTGAACAAGTGCTTTTTGTTGTATTTCTTGATCATAAAAATAGTCAAATTCGATTTCATCTTTAATAACAATGCCAGATCGGGCAATATAGTTTGATAGAGTGATATTTTCTGTGGTTTGATTAATTAATATATGCTCAATGGATGATGTAGTAAATAATGTTGAACTGTTAACATACGTGCCTTCAACCGGCTCCTGCGGGTCTTGTGAGCGTATAAATAATTGTGTGTATTCTTGGGGTATGCTGAATGCATGTTGAAAAAATGCTTTGGTGATGTGCTGAAGCTCTTGTTCGGTTGTTACATGGCTGAGCTGTTCAAGTACTGTTTTAAAATCATTAATAAAATTGTATTTGTGGGCTGATTGCACATGGTTTTTAATGTTTAAAAACCGCAACCCTATCATTTTTTTTGCACAGAAATAAAGGGCAATGGTAAGAATAATATTATTAAATGCGATAAATATATAGTTATTGGTGTAAATGCCATGGTCAAATTGAAAGGGGTTAGCACTTAATGCAACAAAAAACAGATGGGGTATGAAAAAAAATAGAATTAATATTTTTGATTGATGGTTTAAAATCCGTGGTAATGATGTCGTTCTGATTTTTTTTATTGTGATTAAAACTGCGGGGATCATGGCAAGAAATACGTAAAAATGCACAACTTTATACAAAAATATTTCAAAAACACGTTCTTCTGCGGCGATGTGGTAATATTGAAAAATGGCAATACCGGTCAAAAGTAATGTTAAAATGGCGCACAAAAAACCAGTTATATAGTGACGCGGAGAAAGAATAAATGGCTTTGTTACCATTTTTTCAATTAAAAGGCTTAAGCTGAAGTATTGAATAGAGCAAGTAATCCAGGCAAACCGTAGCCACAATTGAGTAAAATTTGGTGTGGTAAGTGGAAAGAATATTCTTCTGGTCAACTTAATTATCCAGGAGGTATCATCTAATACACTACAAAAAATAATTAAGCACACAAGTCCCCATAATAACTTGGTTTTATTGGATGTTTGTTGAAAAATCGAGAACACACGAATCAATAAATAGAGCTTACTTAAAGCAGTTATTGCCTCAACGGCGAGTAATATTAGTTTATGGATTGTGTCAGGATTAAGGAAGTGTGTTACCTGTTGCATTGATATTTCTTGCTATTGTGAGAGTAATTTATTATGATATCTCAGAATTTTATCTTCTTATGTTTCACTTATTTTTAGAAGGATTAACATGTTACATAAACTCAAAGTACTTACATTCATGTTAGCAGTTCTTGCGTGTAATGTTGCAGTAGTGGCAACACCACCAGAAGTACATCCAATGAGTCTTTCCCAAAAGGATACTCTTTCTTTTGAGGTGCACCCAGTACAATTTTTCTTGAAAAATTGTCCGTTTAATGTCAAAGCATAGCTTTTATATATTAATAATATATCAATTTGGTGGTATTCATCAAGTTTGATAGAAGTAAAAACTATGAAAAAAGAGAAGTTTCTTTGTGTCAATACAGAGAAACTTCTCTTTTTTCTTGAGCATTTGAGCAACGGTTTCCATCCGCCCATGTCAGTTATGTTGACCAATGATTTTGGCAAAAATCCGTTCATAATCCTTGTTTCATGTCTATTAAGTTTACGAGCTCGGGATACCGTTGTATATCCTATCAGCAAGCTTTTATTCGCTCGGGCGCGCACTCCCCAAGATATACTGGCCATTCCCGTAGAAGAATTAGAGCGCTTATTTTATTCCATTGGTTTTTATCGGAGAAAAGCGCAGATTGTGCGCCAAGTATGTCAGGAGCTCATCACACGGTTCAATGGGCAAGTTCCTTCTAATGAAGCTGAACTGCTTTCATTGCCTGGTGTGGGCAGAAAGACGGCTAATTTAGTTCGTGCAGAAGGTTTTGGAATCCCCGCCATTTGTGTTGACACGCACGTGCACCGGCTTGCGAATACATTTGGTTTGGTTTCCACTAAAACTCCAGAGCAAACCGAGCGTGCGTTGCAGCGATTGCTGCCACAAGCATGGTGGATTCGGGTAAATAGAATTTTGGTTACCTGGGGACAGAATGTGTGCAAATCACAGGGCAAGCCATTGTGCCGGCACATGCATTGCCCTTGTCTTAATCAGATCAAAAAAGCGTGAATAATATCAATCTCTACAGTACCTATCTTAAGTGCAGTAGAGCTTTGAGGAGACCTTTTTCCCTGGAGCTTTTTTTACTCCACTGGAAGCGATTTTCTTTTTGATACGGTTTTTTTTGCGTTTTATCTTCATTGCATACCCCCACTTTAAATTATATGTATAACGTTTTGTCATAAATATACTCTAGGCTGATGGTTGCAATAAACAGTTTGGAATTAAATTGGTAAAATTTGTTGCACGGCTTGGGACGCTTTTATTGTTTTGTGCGGGGATTTTTTCTTTTATGTATCCATGATCGCAAAGATAATAGTACTGCGGTGCAGCACAATCCCGTGAGTAGAATTATATACGTGGAGCAGGGGGAAGAGCCGCATAATCCGAATAATCCAAAACAAATAATTGAGCTTATCAGGGCAGGGGTGCTATACCCTATTTGTGTTTGTGTGTGATCGAGCAAATTGCATTGGGCGCTTGACGCGGCCATGATGGTGCTGTCTGCCAGCGGAGAAAAATGGCTGCCAGCGATTCCGCCAGAAAGCAATGCGCCGAGTGTTGGTAACAAGAGCGGGACATCGGTAATGTTGGTGGCGCCGGTAATTGAGGCAATGGATCCGAGTAAAGGGATTCCTACCGGAATTAAGATGCTAAAGGTTCCCCATGATGATCCGGTTGAAGTGGTCATAATGAACGCCGTTACAAAAAACACTAGTGGTAAAATATATAATGGTGCTGCACCTATAAATATTTTTGCAAGATATCCTCCCGTATCCAAATTGTTTTTAAGGAGGCTGCTGAGCATCCAGGCTAATAGGAGTGTAAGGATTGGGGTGCGAAATAAGTTAAACCCATCGATTATCGTTTGAGGTATGTGTGTGTAGTTGATATGTTTTTTTACCAAGAAAAATACCATCGCAAAAATACACGCAATAAGGCTTGCATAAAACAATGAAAATAAAATAGTATCGGCATTTTTAAATGGGGTATACCATGGTGTATTTGATTTCCAGCCAGTATAAAGAATAATGGCTGGGATGAGCGTTAAAAATAGCATCATTGGCACAATAAAATTACGAAGTGCGTATGAATTGTGGTTTTGGGTATTAATTATTAATTTTTCTTCATTGAATGGGCTTCCCCCGCCAAATAAGTTACCGGTTGTGGCGGCAATCTCATTGTGCCGGGCCATTGCCCCAAATGATAACCTGTTTGTCACGATCAGCCACGCTGAAAAAATAATAAAAATGGGATACAAAATGTAAGGAATTGTTTTGATATACACGGTAAATGGATCGTTTAAAAAAATGGGATTATTATCGGGAAGGAGTGATATCCCCGATGATTGCATAACCATGGCAATAAATGCTACCCAGCTTGAAATGGGCACAATCATACACAGTGGAGCGCTTATGCTGTCTATTAAAAAGGCAAGTTTTGCGCGGGGGATTTTGAATGCATCGGTAATGGGCCGCATAATTGAGCCAATAGTAATGCTGTTGAGGTAATCATCAATAAAAAAAACGAGTGATAATAATAATGATGTCGTTTGGGCCCCGCGTCTACTTTTGAGCTGTTGATGGATGAGGGTGGTGAGCGAAGACATCCCCCCTGTTTTGGTGATGAGTTGAATTAAGATACCTAATAAAATAAGAAACCCAAAGGTATAGGCATGGTCGTAGTTTCCTGATTGTACCAATAAATCGGAAATTCGTGTCTCTTGTAAAAAACTTTTAATTATTAATGAAATGCTTTCATGAGGCATGCCGTGGGTGGCAATCAGCGCGGCGAGCACAATACCAGCTGCCAGGCCATAGATAACGCTTTTAGTAGTAATTGCAATAAGGAGAACGAGCAATGGTGGAGTGATAACAATCCAGCTTTGAATCATATAAATCCTTAATAGAGCGTTTGACGGCAGAACTCTTTTTGGTTATCTTTAAATACATGTTCCGTTTTTAATTAAGCGTTTAATCCCCTTGTTAGTTTATAATAAATGTTATCGGATTGCGAAGGTTTGTTTTTGTATGAAAAAGAATAACGATACAGTGTCAAAAAAAAGTAACAAAAAAGTAGAAGTGGTTACCAAGAGTAAAGAAATTGTAGCCCGTAACATGAACACTACGTTTTTCTTGAAAACAGAAGAACGAAATCCTCAATGGCGTGTTTTTGACGCAAAAGGTCAAATTGTTGGCCGTTTGGCAACACAAATCGCTGAAGCGTTACGTGGTAAAGATAAACCAGAATATACGCCACATAACGATGCAGGCGATTATGTTGTGGTTATTAACGCAGAAAAAGTTGTTTTTACCGGTGATAAATTAACCGATAAAGAATATCAATGGTATACCGGCTGGATTGGTGGATTAAAAACACTGACCGCTGAGCAATTGTTGAAAAAAGATCCAGCGCGTATCTTGGAACATGCGGTTAAAGGTATGTTACCAAAAACTAAATTAGCTGATCAGTTGATCAAAAAACTTAAGGTGTATGCGGGCCCTGAGCACCCACACCAAGCGCAAGTTAATGCATAATTAGCTTAAGTCTTAGATTAAAATTTAAAGTGTCGGTTTTCGATTAAAAGAAAACCGACACTTTTTGCTGCTTGAAATGAAAATTGATTTAAATTGGTGATAAAGTTATAATAAATACATCAGTTTCAGGGTCACAATATTAACAAACAACATGAAAAGGAATCATTTATCATGAAAATAATAGCCAAATTAGCCATGGCAGCGCTCTGTATTGTGGGTATTCAATCAGTTTATGCTACTGAAGAAGCTGAGGCTGCATTGCATAAAGCGAATCAGCAAATAGAAATCCTAATAGAAGCTGAGCGCCTAAAGGCGCAATTGGCCGATATAAGTGAGCGTGAAAGGCTGATAGTTTGTGTTAGTCTGGTATCCCACGTTACACGTTTTGTTATGCTTGCAAGCCTGATTGGTATGACGGACAGGGGATAATTGGTCAAAATATTTCCCGTGTCTTTGATTTGGTTGTTGGTAAAAATTAAGTAAAAAAGGAATTAACTACTATGAAAATAATAGCTAAATTAGCAGTTGTAGTGCTGTGTGTAACCGGTATTCAGTCGATGCATGCTGAGGGTGACGCAGCGGTGCAAGCATCGTTGGATAGCGCAAATCAGCGCATTAGTGAATTACAAAAAGAAAATGAGCGTCTTCAGGCGCTGTTCGCACGATCAGGGAACTATGCGCGCATCATGGCGCTGAGGGAGCTCGCAGTCGTTGCAAGGGGTTCGGAGGCGGTCCAGCCAATGGATTGGAATCTAGAGTTTACAACCGGGTTGGATGGAGAAAAAATAGTGCCCCAGGTAAACACTGAAAAGCAGGCAAAAGAAGACAGTGTTTTCAAAATTGTAGGGGACGGATGTGTAATGTTCGCTGCGGTTTTTGCAATTAGCGGAGCAGCGGGCATCGGTTGGGCCCTTGGAACGCGATTTGCCCAACCATAAGTTGCGGCTATTGTGCTGAGTATTTTGTAGATTATCAACGCCCGAGGCAAAGTTTAAAAAGCCTCGGGCGTTTCGTTGATTAAAAATATCGCTCTATTTTGACTTGAGCGAAACGATTTTTAACTGAATAGTATACGTAGTATATCTTTGTATGAAAGATACAGCATAAGGCCAATGACAAGTATCCAGGATGCATAATGGATATAAAGGCGTGCCTTATCAAGGCTCCGGCCGGTGATTGCTTCGATAGTAAAAAAGAGCGCTTGGCCGCCGTCAAAAATAGGAAGTGGTAATAAGTTGATTATCGCGAGGCCTACGCTAATAAAGCATAAAATAATAAAAAACGTACCCGCGCTGTGTCCGGCCCCTTTAGCGGTTTCTGAAATAATTGAAATAGGTCCACTCAGGCCACAGGTTGTTTTTTGTTTAAACATCGTGGCAATCGATTTGAATGTTCCGCCGATCCATATATTTACGAGCTCAATACTTGCGCGTGCCGCGTTGAGCAAGCTTCGTTTTGGTTGCTCCGCTTGTTCAAAAACCAATCCCACACGTGGGCCTTTCCCGGCACAATTCAACTGTATGGTGGAAGAAATGGGCTCTTCTTGCCCCGGGCGTTGGACTAAAAGAGTAATTTCTTTGGTATCGGAATCAGCAATTTTTCTGAAAAAAGATTCAGTAACCATGCTTCCAGTGCTCAATTCATGGCTGTGTATGCCAAGTTGATTGCTGTCGGACCCAACAATCTGTTTTAATGAGTCTCCCGGCTGGATCCCCGCAAGGGCCGCGGGGGACTCGGGAATGACTTTTTCAATAACAGCTGTTGCATTGTATGGGTACAACATGGGTGTTTTGCCGGTACCAAATGCAAATAAAAGGGTGAGTACTGCATAGGCAAAGATGAGATTAAAAAAAATTCCGCCCCCCAATATGATCATTTTTTGGTAGTAGGGCTTTTGATTAAATGAATATTCATCACCCCTGAAAGCTTCTTTTTGATCCCCTTGGCCAACTTCTTGTGCCCCTGCTATTTCAACATAGCCCCCCATAGGTATTGCGGATATCGCGAAAACGGTGCCCCCTATTTTTTTCTGAAAAAGCCGTGGGCCAAAGCCGATCGAGAAGGATGGCGTATGAACGCGGAAAAGTTTACAAAAAATAAAATGGCCAAATTCATGAAAGGCGGTTATAAAACCTAATCCAAGAACGCCAAGACCAATAGTAAATATTTGGTGAGCAAATTTGATTAACACGTCAAAACTCCTTATAATTAAAAGAACATTCTTAAATTGTATAGAAGTTTTTGTTTATTGGAAACTGCAAATATAGTCTTTTCGTTTTGCATTCTCCTTGAAAAAAATCATAAAAAAGTTACAATAACGATAATCGGTACTCGATTTTTGAGTAATAGGTATAATACACAAAGCATAGGGATTTTACGATGCCCACGATCAATCAGATGATGAAGAATAAAAGAGTTAAACCAAAGGTTAAGTCTAAAAGCGCGGCCTTAAAAGGTGGTTCGCATGCGCGCGGAGTTTGTGTGCGTGTGTTTACACAAACACCAAAAAAACCGAACTCAGCATTGCGTAAAGTAGCGCGTGTTAAGTTGTCAACGGGTATGGAAGTCACCGCATACATTGGCGGCGAAGGTCATAATCTACAAGAACACTCTGTGGTTCTGGTTCGTGGCGGCAAAGTTAAAGATCTGCCAGGGGTAAAATATCACGTTGTTCGTGGTGCTCTGGATACTGCGGGTGTAGCAAATAGAAAACAAGGACGCTCATTATATGGCGCAAAACGTCCGAAGCAACAATAGGAGCTTATAGAGATGCCAAGACGTAAGTCAGTTAATTCAATTCGTGATATTGGTTTGGATCCGGTATATGGATCAAACCTCGTTCAAAAGCTTATTAATGTGGTGATGTGGCAGGGTAAAAAAAACGCTGCACGTACCATAGTGTATGATGCGCTTGATCTTTTGACTAAAAAAATGAATGGAGACCGAGACAAGGCGCTTCAAGCATTTTACAAAGGCATTGAACAAATACGTCCAGCCGTTGAGGTTCGTCCTCGTCGTGTGGGTGGTAGTGTGTATCAGATCCCAACTGAGGTTTCTGAGCATCGTGCGCGCTCTTTGGCTCTTCGTTGGCTTATCAATGCTGCTGCAACCCGTAATGATAAAACTATGGGATTGCGTTTAGGCAATGAGCTTTTTGATGCAAGTGAAGGCCGAGGAATCGCATTTAAGAAAAAAATCGATGTTCATAAAATGGCAGAATCGAATCGCGCATTCTCCCATTATTCTTGGTAGTTAAAGGTTTATCATGAGTATCCCTCTTAATAAAGTAAGAAATATAGGCATCGCAGCTCATATCGATGCCGGAAAAACCACGGTAACTGAGCGTATACTCTTTTACACGGGTGTTTCTCATAAAATCGGTGAAGTGCATGAGGGCGAAGCAACTACCGATTGGATGGAGCAAGAAAAAGAGCGAGGTATTACTATAACCTCAGCTGCTATTACTTGCTCTTGGAAAGATTATCAAATCAATATTATTGACACCCCGGGCCACGTTGACTTTACCATTGAGGTAGGTCGTTCATTGCGTGTGCTTGACGGTGTTGTAGCGGTTTTTTGTGGGGTTGGTGGTGTACAGCCGCAATCCGAAACGGTATGGCGTCAAGCAAACCGTTACAAAGTTCCGCGAATTATTTTTGTAAATAAGCTTGATCGTACAGGTGCTGATTATTTTAAAGTAATCGGTGATGTAAATGCAAAACTTAAAGCTAATGCAGTTGCTATGCAGCTTCCTATTGGTCAGTCAGAAGAGTTTTCGGGTATCATTGATATTTTAACTCAAAAAATGGCGACCTTTGGTGAATCTGCAACGCTTGGTTCGACTATTGAATGGTCAGATGTTCCTGCTGAATATGAAGAACAGGTAAGCCAATTACGTGTTAAAATTATTGAAGCAGCCAGTGACGTTGACGAATCTCTTGCAGAAAAGTTTTTAAACGAAGAAGAAATTTCTATTGCCGAAGTTAAAGCGGCTTTGCGACGTGGTGTTATTAATCGTCAGATAACCCCAGCTTTCTGTGGTACTGCGTTTAAAAACAAAGGCGTGCAGCTGTTGCTCGATGCGGTTCTTGATTATTTGCCTTCACCGTTAGATATTCCTGCGGTTGTCGGTGTTATTCCGGATACTGAAAAAACTGAGCTTCGTGAAGCAGATCCTAAAGCTCCTTTTAGCGGGCTTGTTTTTAAAATTATGACCGACCCTTTTGTGGGTATTTTGAGTTTCGTTCGCGTGTACTCGGGTACTTTGTCTTCTGGTTCATATGTATTGAATGCAACCAAGGGCACAAAAGAGCGTATTAGTCGATTGGTGCGCATGAGCGCGAATAAAAGAGAAGAAATCTCTGAATTAGTTGCTGGTGATATTGGTGCTATCGTTGGACTTAAAGATGTGGTGACCGGTGATACGGTGTGTAGTGAGCAACATCCTATTATCCTCGAAAGAATTGACGTCCCGGTATCAGTTATTTCTACCTCTATTGAGCCTAAGTCAAAAGCTGATCACGAAAAAATGGTTATCGGTTTGCGTAAGCTTATGCAAGAAGATCCATCATTTCAATTTAGCTATGACAAGGAAACGGCTCAAACGGTTATTCGTGGTATGGGTGAATTGCATCTTGAGATTATTTGTGATCGTCTTAAACGTGAACATAAAGTTGAAGTTACCCAAGGTAAACTTCAGGTTGCCTTTAAAGAGACTGTCCAAAAAGCTGTTGAAGCTCAAGGTAAGTTTATTCGTCAATCTGGGGGCCGTGGTCAGTACGGAGACGTATGGATTAAGCTCGAACCATTGCCACGAGGTAAAGGGTACGAGTTTGAGAACAAAGTTGTTGGTGGTACGGTTCCAAGAGAATTTATACCAGCAATTGAAAAAGGCCTTGAAGAGGCAATTAATACAGGGGTTCTTGGTGGATTTCCTGTGGTTGACTGTAAGGCAAGCGTTTATGACGGGTCGTATCATGACGTGGATTCTTCTGAGATGGCATTTAAGATTGCGGCGGCAATGGCATTTAAGGCTGCAATGGCAAAAGCAGATCCTGTGTTGTTAGAGCCAATCATGAGTGTTGAAGTTGAAACTCCTGATGAGCACATGGGTGACATCATGGGAGACTTGAGTTCTCGTCGTGGAAGAATTTTGGGAATGGACGCAAAAGGTGGAAGTCAGGTTATTGTATCTGAAGTTCCGCTTGCTGAAATGTTCGGTTACTCAACGCAACTTCGCTCTATGAGTAAGGGGCGTGCGAGCTATACCATGGAATTTAAATGTTATCGAGAAGTGCCAAAATCTGCACAAGAGCAAATATTGGCAGGCAATAAAGTTTCGTAATTTGTTTTTTAATCTTTTTAAACTGTATTTGGAGAACGTATGGCAAAAGAGAATTTTGGCAGCCGTAATAAGCCGCACATGAATGTGGGTACCATTGGACACGTTGACCATGGTAAAACAACATTAACTGCCGCTATTACAACCGTTTTGGCAAGCAAAGGCTTGGCCCAAAAAATGAAATATGACGATATCGATAAAGCACCGGAAGAAAAAGCACGTGGTATTACCATTGCAATTGCTCACGTTGAATATGAATCAGATACTCGTCACTATGCACACGTAGACTGTCCTGGTCACGCTGACTATGTTAAAAACATGATCACCGGTGCCGCTCAAATGGATGGTGGTGTTTTGGTGGTGTCAGCTGCTGATGGTGCGATGCCTCAAACTCGTGAACATATTTTGTTGGCAAAAAACGTTGGTGTTCCTGCGTTGGTTGTTTATTTAAATAAAATTGACATGGTTGATGATGTCGAAATGGTCGATATGGTCGAAGAAGAAATTAGAGACCTTTTGACAAGCTACGGATTCCCTGGCGACAAAATACCTTTCATTCGCGGTTCAGCATTAAAAGCATTGAATGGCGATCAAAGTGAAATAGGTGTTGCTTCAATCTTGAAACTTGTTGAAGCAATTGATACCGCAATCCCTACTCCTGCACGTGAAGTAGACAAGCCTTTCCTTATGGCTGTTGAAGGTGTATTTTCTATTTCTGGTCGTGGAACTGTTGCTACCGGTCGTATTGAACGTGGACGTATTAAAGTTGGCGAAGAGATTGACATCGTCGGTCTTGGTGCACATCTTAAATCAACCGTTACAGGCGTTGAAATGTTCCGCAAAACACTTGATTCAGGTGAAGCGGGTGATAACGTTGGTATTCTGTTGCGTGGTACGAAAAAAGAAGAAATTGAGCGTGGCCAAGTTTTGGCTAAGCCAGGTTCTGTTAAGCCTCATAAAAAATTCAAATGCCAAGTATACGTATTAAGTAAAAATGAAGGTGGCCGTCACAGCGCGTTCTTCGCGGGATACCGTCCTCAGTTTTATTTCCGTACAACTGACGTTACCGGTATCGTAACATTGCCTGCTGGTCGGGAAATGGTAATGCCTGGTGATAACGTTGAATTAATTGTTGATTTAATTTCAACCATTGCTATGGAAAAAGACGGACGCTTTGCTATTCGTGAAGGTGGCAAAACTGTTGGTTCTGGTGTTGTTACTGAAATCCTTGAGTAATTTGGATTAAAATAATGAAAAAACAAAAAATTCGTTTGACGCTTAAGTCGTACGATCATCAGTTGCTTGATAAAGCTGTTAAGCAGATCGTATTGACGGCAAAACGTACCCATTCAGATGTGGTTGGGCCCGTTCCTTTGCCAAATAGACGTCGATGTTTTACCGTATTGCGTTCGCCGCATATTGATAAAAAGTCTCGAGAACAATTTGAATTGATTACGCATATTCGTGTGTTGCATATCGTTGATCCTTCAGACTCAACAATGGATGCACTGATGAAGCTTAATATTTCATCAAGTGTTGACGTTGAAATTAACTAGTGAGAAAGGTCACTCAATGATTACAGGTCTTTGGGGAAGAAAAATAGGAATGACCCAGGTATTTACCGATGCTGGCATCGTGGTACCTGTGACCGCTATTGATTTAGCGGGATGGATTGTAACGCAAATTAAACAAAAAAATGTTGACGGCTATGATGCGGTACAGCTTGGTTGTGTAAAACAGCGTTACAAAGATCAATCATTTTCTTCCGAATGGTTAAAAGATAAACCAACATATTTTGTTGCGTTTAAAGAAGTTTCGATTGTAGCTCATGATGCGGGTATTCAAGTTGGTCATCCTGCTGATATCGATGCGTTATTAGCTGGTGGCGATAACGTCGATGTGTTTGGTACGACTATTGGTCGTGGATTCCAAGGTGGCGTTAAGCGGCATGGTTTTAAAGGTGGTCCAAGAACTCATGGTGACGATCTTGGTCGTAGTCCTGGTTCTATTGGTTATATGCGTTCCCGCGGTAGAGTTATCAAGGGGATACGTATGGCCGGACACATGGGATGTGATCGTCGTGTCATGAAAAACTTAAAAGTGATTAAAATTGAACCTAATGCTAAAGTTGTCCTTGTTAAAGGTTCAATTCCAGGCAAAACGGGATCTTTTGTTTTTGTGCGAAAGTGTAGGTAGGCGATAATGGCTAAAAAAAATACAGCTCAACAACTACCAGAAGCATCTGTAGCCCATTTTGTTACGCATAATGACGTGCAGTGGTCAAGCGATGTTGTCGGTGATTTAGCACCTTCAAGCTTTGCAGTGTATATTCGTGTTTTGCGTCAAAACTGGCGTCAAGGTACGGTTGCATGTAAAGGTCGCGCAGATGTTTCATATTCCACGCGTAAACCATGGAAGCAAAAAGGTACAGGAAGAGCCCGTGCAGGGTCGCTCAGATCGCCTATTTGGCGTAAAGGTGGGGTTACTTTTGGTCCTCAACCTCGTACTCAGACGCTCAAGGTTTCGCAAAGCCTTAAAAAAAATGTGTTGAAAGCTTTGTTTCTAAACAAATTAAAGCAACAACGTGTGATTGCGCTTGATCATGCTTTTGGTGATGATGTCATTAAAACATCTGCTGCATTTAATTTATTAAAGCAAGCAGGTTTACATACAGCAAAAATCATTTTGCTTGTAGCGACACATGATTATCAAATGCAATTGTCATTTGCAAATTTGCCTAACGTGAAAATGTACCTTTTTGATCAGCCAAATGCGTATACACTTTCGCATGGCGATTATTGGGTGTATTTGAAAAAAGATAGTGATTCCTTCAAGCAAATGGTTGATGCATGGCTTTAAATATTTATGATGTTATTAGAAGACCGAGAGTAACGACAAAGGTCTACCGACTGAAACAAGATTTAAATCAGTTGGTGCTTGATGTGCATCCTGACGCAAATAAGCCGATGATTGCAGAAGCATTAAAAAAGCTCTTTAATATGCAGTTTGAAAAAATACGTACGGTTACCAGAATGGGTAAAACCCGCATGGTTGGCCGTCGCGTGGTATATGGTAAAAGAACAAAAAAAGCTATCATTGTTTTGAAAAAGGGCTTTTCCTTTGATGCAATGAATCTTCCTCAATCGGCTGCTGAGTAATTAAGTTAACGCAGACGGTTGAATAGTACATAAGGTATACAATGGCGATTAAGACAAGAAAACCAAGAAATGCTTCATTGCGTTTTCAAACCTTTGTTGACACGAGTCATTTGACTCGGAAGGCTCCTGAGAAGAGCCTTGTTACAGGGTTGAGTAAAAAAGGTGGCCGAAATACATACGGTCGCATCACGGTACGTCACCAAGGTGGCGGAGCGAAGCGAAAATATCGCATCGTGGATTTTGCCCGTTTAGATGATAATATTTCCGGAGTCGTTGTGGCGATCGAGTATGATCCAAACCGTAACGTTCCTGTAGCTTTGGTTCATTTAAAAAATGGCGTAAAACGTTATATTTTGACGCCGCAAGGTCTTGCTGTAGGACAAGAAGTTTCTACAGGAAGTGATGTGGAAGCTCGCGTGGGCAATTGCTTGCCATTACGTAATATTCCGGTTGGTTTTATGGTACATAACGTAGAGATTACCCCTAAATCTGGTGGTAAATTTGCTCGTAGTGCGGGAACATCGGTCCAATTAATGGCAAAAGATGAGCAATATGCTACTCTTAAGATGAGCTCTGGTGAAATTCGTATGGTACATCTTGACTGTCGAGCGACGGTTGGGGTTTTGGGTAATGCCGATCATAAAAATATTTGCATTGGTAAGGCGGGTAGAACGCGTAACTTAGGTATTAGACCTACAGTGCGTGGTATGGCGATGAACCCTATTGACCATCCGCATGGTGGTGGTGAAGGTCGTTCCAAGTCAGGTTCTCATCCGATGACCCCATGGGGTAAATCAACCAAGGGTAAGAAAACACGTGTGCGTTATAATCCATTGATTGTAAAACGAAGAAAATAATTAGTTATTAGGTGAAAAACGATGGCACGATCTGCGAAAAAAGGACCTTTTGTTGATGAATCATTACTCACAAAGGTCGACCGTATCAAAGCCTCTGGAAAGCGTGAAGTTATAAAAACATGGTCACGCCGAAGTATGGTTACTCCAGAGTTTGTTGGTTTAACTATTGCAGTACATGATGGAAGAAAATTTGTCCCTGTTTTTATAACAGAGAATATGGTTGGCTACTATCTTGGTGAATTTGCTCCAACGCGTACATTTAGAATGCACAGTGGACAACGCCAAGCTGGCGGCACAGCTGAATAAGTTGAAATAATAAGAGGTTTTTGAATGGAATTTGTATCAAAAGGGCGATATTTGGATTATTCGCCATATAAGTTGCGGCCGTTGGCTGATGTGATACGTGGTAAAGGTGCGGCGTACGCTATGGCATTTTTAACTACGTACAGAAATCAGCGATCAGAGACAATACGCAAAGTAGTTGCTTCGGGTATTGCAAATGCGCACTCATTAAAAGATCTTAAAGCTGAAGGTCTTTGGGTTAAAGAAATTCGTATCGATCAAGGTCCAATACGTCGTTACTTTAAACCTGGTGCTCAAGGGCGTGCAATGCCGCAAAGAAAGCGTTTATGTCACATAACGGTTATTTTAGAATCTACCGATAAAGGATTATAGCGTGGGACAAAAGGTTAACCCAATAGGGTTTAGAATTGGAGTCTATCGTAAGTGGAACTCTCGTTGGTTTGCTCGCGATTCATATGCCGCGATGTTTTTTGAAGATTTAAAAGTTAAACAGTTTATTGCAAAACATCTTCCTGGTGCAGAAATTTCTCATATTGAAATTGAAAAAGCAGGTGATAATATTCGTATTATTATTCATTCTGCGCGTCCTGGTGTTGTAATTGGTAAAAAGGGTCATGAAATTGATACCTTACGCAAAGAACTTGCACTATTACTTAACAAAAAAACGGTTGAAGTTTCGGTTCAAGAAGTTAAAAATCCTGAATTAAATGCGACTCTTGTTGCGCGCAGAATTGCTGATGAACTTGAACAAAGAGCAAGCTATAAAAAAATCATGAAACGCGAAGCAAGTTCTATACTAAGAGCAGCTGCAAAAGGTGTTAACATCCGAGTTGCAGGGCGTATTGGTGGTGCTGAAATTGCGCGTGATGAATGGGTTCGTGTTGGATCTGTTCCTCGCCACACTCTTCGTGCGGATATTGATTATGGTTTTGCTGAAGCTCACACAACTTATGGCATTATTGGTGTCAAAGTGTGGATTTGCCGTGGTGAATATAATTTAGCGTAATGGCTAGTACTTTTGCAAAAGAGATTAAACTATGATGATGCCTAAAAAAATAAAGTATCGAAAAGTGCAGCGTGGTACGTGTACCGGTCTATCAAAAGGTGCGCGTGATGTTGCGTTTGGAGATTTTGGTTTGCAAGCGATTGAGCCTATACGCTTAACCGCACAGCAAATTGAAGCAATGCGTGTTACTATTTCACGTAAGCTGAAAAAAACTGGCAAGCTTTTCTTGCGCGTATTCCCTGATAAGCCGATTACAAAAAAACCGGCTGAGACGCGTATGGGTAAAGGTAAGGGTAACGTTGAATTATGGGTAGCTGTTGTTAAACGTGGTCGTGTTATTTGTGAAGTTTCTGGTGTTGATGAGGCAACTGCTAAAGAAGCATTGCATTCTGCGACCTATAAACTTCCTATGAAAACGAAAATTGTTCAGCGCGTAGTTACAAATGTTGAGGTAGCAGAATAAATATGAAAAACAAGCGCAACGATTTTAATCAGATGGATGTGCAGCAGCTTGAGTTGCAGGTTGAAGAACTTCGAAGAGAATTATTTAAAATTCGATTAGATGCAGCTACGTCTCATGTTAAATCATTTCCATCAGAAAAAAGACGCCTAAAAAGAAGCATAGCCCACGGGTTAACCGTGTTACGGCAAAAATTTTCTAAAGCAGTAGAGGCATAATATATGGAAAATAAAACTAATCAGCCAAAACATGTGATTATTGGAAAAGTTTTATCTAGCGGTAAAATGCAGAAGACGATCGTAGTTGAGGTATCGCGTAGAGTTCCTCATGAACGATTTAAAAAAGTAATCAATATTGCGCGTACATTTAAGGTGCATGATGAAACTCAACAAGCTCAAGCGGGCGATACTGTTGAGATTTACGAAGGTGCACCCATTTCAAAAACTAAACATATGTACTTGCATAAAATAGTGACGAGGCAATAAATATGGTACGTAAAGAAACTAATTTTGTTGTTGCCGATAATTCTGGTGCTAAAGCGGTACGTTGTATACACGTATACGGAAGCACGGGAAAAGACGTTGCGTATATTGGTGATTTGGTTAAATGTGCCGTAAAAAAAGTTGATCCAAGCGGGCAAGTCAAAAAAGGTGATGTGGTTGTGTGCCTTGTGGTGCGCACTACAAAAGAATATCGCCGTGAAGATGGCAGTTATATTCGCTTTGATGACAATGCTGTTGTATTAATCAAATCAGTTGATGATGCAACTCCGATAGGATCTCGTATTTTTGGACCAATTGCTCGTGAATTGCGTTCTTACAAAGAAGAATATGCAAAAATTATTTCACTAGCCCAAGAAGTTGTATAAGGTTGATAAGCCATGATGCGTGTTAAAAAAAATGATACAGTTATTGTTTTAAATGGGAAAGACAAGGGCAAACGTGGTCTTGTTATTGATATTTTGCCGAAAAAAGGTAAAGTAAAAGTACAGGGTATTGCGATTGTTACTCATCATGTTAAGAAAAAAAAACAGGGTGATGTTTCAATGATCAAAAAAGAAGAAAGCTTTATTGATCTTTCGAACGTAATGCCGGTGTGTGGATCATCAAATATGCCAACTCGAGTTAATTTTTCGATTGCAGAAAGTGGTGTGAAAGCACGCATAAGTAATGCAACAAAAGAAACTTTTTAATTGAATTTGGCATAAGGCTTAAGGATTAGGCATGAACAATAAGAGTACGAAATCTCGTCTTGATGAATTGTACGATAAAGAGTTTCGTCCAAAGCTACAAGAGCTTTTGGGATTAGACAATATTATGGCAGTTCCCAAGCTGTCAAAAATAGTATTAAACGTTGGTGTTAAGGAAGCAGTTGCAGATAGTCGTGCGCTTCAGATTGTTGAAAAAGTTTTGGGAAACATTGCTGGTCAAATGCCAGTAAGAACAAAAGCACGTAAATCAATTGCAGGCTTTAAAATACGTGAAGATATGCCAATTGGCGTACGAGTAACGTTACGTAAAAAGAAAATGTACGATTTTCTTGATAGGCTTATAAATTTAAGTTTGCCACGAGTGCGTGATTTTCAAGGTGTGCCTGTTAAACTTGACGGGCAAGGAAATTATAATCTTGGTATTAAAGAATGGGTTATCTTTCCTGAAGCACCAGATGGAGCAGGTACTGAAAAGGTGCATGGTTTAAATATTACTATGCATACTACCGCTCGTCAGGATCAGCATGGATATGAGCTCCTTAAAATGTTTGGTATGCCTTTCAAGAAAAATAAATAGAGAGCTATTATGGCAAGAAAAGCGTTAATAGAAAAATCGAAAAGAACTCCAAAGTTTGCAGTACGGCAACGTAATCGTTGTAAACTTTGTGGTCGTCCTCGCAGTTATATGCGATTGTTTGAAATGTGTCGGCTTTGTTTCCGTAAGTTTGCTTCTAACGGAGAGTTGCCAGGTGTTAAAAAATGCAGTTGGTAGCATTGAAAAAGGATTATAATGTCAGTTGATGTTCTTGGTGATTTTTTAACAATTATACGCAATGGCGTTATGGCGTCACATCCATCTGTACATGCACCATATTCTCATCTTAAGTATCAAATTGCATTGTTACTTAAACAAGAAGGTTTTGTGCGAGATGTTGTTATTGAGGGTGAGCAAGTAGCCACCAAGCGAATAAAAGTTACATTGAAATATGTTGCTGGTGAGTCAGTCATTCATAAAATCGATCGCATAAGCAAGCCTTGTCGTCGTATTTATGAAGGAAGCACAAGCATAAAAAGTGTTATCGGTGGTCTTGGTGTTGCAATTGTAACAACTAACCGTGGTGTCATGACCAATAAGCAAGCGCGTGAGCTTTCTTTGGGTGGCGAAGTTATTTGTACTGTTTGGTAGGTGGCATATGTCAAAAATTGGTCGTAAGTCCATTCCTCTTGGATCAGTAGAAATTAACGTTGCTGGCTCAGAGATTCACTATAAAGGTAAAAAAGCTTCAGGTGTATATGTTATACCTGCATCTTTTAAGGTTGAAATAAAAGATAAAGAAGTTTCTTTGGTCCCTGTTAAAGCGGATGAAAAAGATAACTCTTCATGGGGCCTCCATCGAGCATTGCTTGCAAATAAAATTAAAGGCGCTGATGTTGGTTTCGAACGTCGTTTGAAAATTGTAGGATTGGGTTTTAAAGCGGTATTAAGCGGCAATAAAATTCAGTTGACTCTTGGTTTTAGTCATAAAGTTGAAGATGTTTTGCCAGAAGGTGTTTCTGCTGAAGTTGATAAAACTGGGCAGTTATTAACCCTTCGTTCCGCTGATAAAGAGCTTCTTGGAGCTCTGTGCAGTGAATTAAGAGCAAAATGTCCACCTGAGCCATACAAAGGTGTAGGTATACGTTATGAAAACGAAGTTGTTCGTCACAAAGCTGGTAAGACTAAATAGAAGAACGTAACAGGAGATTGTTGTGTCTTTAGAGAAAAAGATTAAAGCGCGTTTAGGTCGCAGAAAGTTACGAGTACGTTCTCGCTTGCTTTTATCGGGCTTGCCACGTATTTCGGTTTTTAGAAGTTTGAATCATATTTATGCGCAAATCATTGATGATACTGCGCGAAAAACACTGGCGAGTTATTCTTCACTAGAGCTTAAAAAAGCAGTTGGTGATAAGAAGGCGATTGCCTTTGCCGTGGGAAAAGAGCTTGCTCAAAAAGCAGCATCTCAGGGTATTAGTGCAGTGGTGTTTGATCGCGGTGGATTTTTGTATCATGGGCGCGTTAAATCACTCGCAGACGGACTGCGTGAAGGTGGTTTAAAAATTTAAGTTTGTTGAGCTAGGATTTTAAGAATGTCTGAAAAAACATTTGTTGATACAGTTATAAAAGTAAAGCGTGTAACAAAAGTTACCAAGGGTGGAAAGCGATTTTCGTTTGCAGCTTTTGTTGTTTCTGGCGATCAGGCTGGGCATGTTGGTATCGGTCTTGGTAAGAGCAAAGAAGTTTCTTCTGCTATTGCCAAAGCAACCGCGAGTGCACGTAAAAGCATGATAGCGGTATCTTTACGTGGCGATACATTGCCCTATGATGTAACCGGTAAACACGGTTCTTCATCAGTTTTGATACGTTCTGCCAAAGAAGGTAAAGGTGTTATTGCTGGCCGTGCTGTGCGTGCTGTTATGGTTGCATTAGGTGTTAAAAACGTAGTAGCTAAGTCTGTTGGGCCTTCCCGCTCAGGACAAAACCTCGTTAAAGCAACACTCAATGCTTTAGCTCAGTGTCGTACGGTTAAACATCTGGCGGATCTTCGCGGGAAATCAATAACACAATTGGTAAAGGGTAGCCATGACAACGCTTAGTACTCTTGTTGCTACAGAGAAAAAAAGAAAACGTATTGGTCGTGGTGGTTCACGTGGTGGAACTGCTGGCCGAGGTTATAAAGGTCAAAAAGCTCGTTCAGGTGCGCATATTGGCGTTCTGTTTGAGGGCGGACAAATGCCATTGCATCGTCGTTTGCCAAAGCGTGGTTTTTCTAACGCTCGTTTTGCAGATGAATTTGAAGTAATTAATCTTGATCGTCTTGAATTATCATTTGAAAATGGTGCAGAAGTAACTAAAGTTGCCTTGCATGAAAAAGGTTTAATTTCGCGTGCCACGGTTTTGGTGAAAATCCTTGGTAGCGGAAATTTATCTAAAAAGTTGATTGTGCACGCTGATGCAAGTAGCAAGTCTGCTGCGCAGGCGATTGCAAAATTAGGTGGTGAAGTACGTGTAACTAAGGAGAGGTAGTTCCGTGATGTTGCTTAAAAACTTGAGGAATATATTTAAAATCCCTGAGTTAACTAAAAGGTTGATGTTTACTTTGGGTGTGCTTGTGGTGTCCCGTTTGGGCGTATTTATTCCTGTTGCAGGGGTAAATATTACGCGACTTGCAGATCTCATTAAACAATCTGAAGGTGTTGGTGGTCTTTTGCGCCATCTTGATCTTTTTACAGGTGGGGCGTTGTCTGGTTGTACGTTATTTGCCCTGGGTATCGGGCCTTACATTACCGCATCTATTTTATTTCAGATGTTGAGTATGACTGTACCGTATCTTGAACAGCTTTCAAAAGAAGGTGAATATGGCAGAAAGGTGATTAACCAATATACGCGCTATGCAACATTAGGTTTGAGCATCATCTATAGCGCAACATATTTGACCTTTCTGGAGTTTAACAATCTTGTATTGACGCCAGGATTAGGATTTCGTGCTTTTTTTGTATTGAGCCTTGTAACAGGCGCCATGGTAATGATGTGGCTCGGAGAGCAAATTTCATTGCGTGGACTTGGAAGTGGAAGTGGTGTTTTGATGGCATCGAGTGTTGCGGCACTTTTACCTCGGAATGTTATTGTTACTATTCATGCGGTTCAAATTGGTAATTTATCGATAAGTCTTGCATTGTTTATTTTGGTTGTATTTTTGGCGGTAGCTGGCTGTATTGTGTTCCTTGAAAAGGGTGAACGAAAAATACCGGTTCAGTATGCACGACGAGTTATTGGACAGCGTGTGTATGGTGGACAAAATACCTATATACCATTCAAAATTAACTCTGTTGGTGTAATGCCTGCCATTTTTACTTCATCGGTGTTAAACATACCTATTTTTATTGCAGGTGCGTTATCAACGCGCTGGGTTATTTTTAGAATGTTTAAAGATGCTTTGGAAATTAATGGCTTTATATACAATGTGGCAACTTTTGGATTGATCGTCTTGTTTACCTATATATATACAGCGGTCGTGTTTAATCCAGTGGAACTCGCTGACAATATGAAAAAAAGTGGCGGTTTTATCCCGGGTGTTCGCCCTGGAAGCCAAACCGCTAAGTACTTTGATTTTTTATTGACTCGTATAGGTTTAGTTGGTGCGGTATATTTGGGTTGTTTAGTATTAATGCCTAATATTTTACAAGCGGTTATTTCGGTCCCATTTCAACTTGGTGGAACATCACTTTTAATTTTAGTCGGTGTTGCTTTGGAGCTTTCGTCTCAAATTGAGTCATATTTGATCGAAAATAAGTATGGAAGCTTTTTATCAACAGGCAAAACAAAAAATAGAGGTTAGATTTTGAGCGGCATGAAAGATATAGTTATTTTTATTGGGCCACCGGGCGCTGGTAAGGGAACATTAGCTCGCTTATGTTGTGAGCGTATGAATTGGACCCAGCTTTCAACGGGTGATTTGTGTCGTCAGCATGTAGTTCAAAAAACTGAGCTGGGACAACAAATAGACTTATTGATTAAATCTGGTAAGCTTATTTCTGATAGCCTTGTTCTAGAAATGGTTAAAAAGTGGCTCCAGGAGCAATTAACGTGGTCTGAGGGAATTATTTTAGATGGTTTTCCTCGTACCCAGGTTCAAGCAGAAATGCTTGATCTAATGCTTCGTGAGACATTGCAGGATTCGTATACTATCTCGGTAGTAAAAATGGAACTTGACCCTGACATCGTGGTAAGGCGGCTTATGGCTCGAGTTGTCTGTTCTAATAAGACTTGTCAAGCAGTATTTTCTACCAAAAATATTGCGAAAACGAAAAAAAATAATGACTCGGACGAGCTTGTGTGTGCGGAGTGTTCTTCGCCGCTTGTTCGGCGAGCTGATGACGTGGAACCCGTAATTTGTGAACGTCTATCAATATATCAAAGTCATGCTTCTCAGTTGCTTGACTATTATAAGGCGAGCGGCCGTCCAATTTATTCATTGGATGTTGCTCAGCCTGTTGAGGGTGTGTTTGAACAGTTTGTGCATTTAAAGAATGGTTTTAATTTACGTTAATGATTGTTATTAAAGATATATCAGCTTTTGAATCTATGCGTATTACTGGGCAATTGCTTGCACAACTTTTCGTTGAGCTTGAGCGCTCTGTTGTTCCAGGAGTAACCACGTTAGACATAGATGCGCATATTGACCGTTATTTAAGTGCTCATGGTTTAGTGTCTCAATCTAAGGGATATATGGGATATAAACATGCCAGCTGTATATCGCTTAACGATGTTGTTGTGCATGGAGTTCCGAGTAGCTCCCAAAAATTAGTCGTTGGTGACATGGTAACCATTGATGTGTGTGCTCAATTTCGTGGATATTGCGCGGATATGGCGCGTTGTTTTTTTGTGGGAGAAGTTTCTTCTGAAGCAAAAAAACTTGTTGAGGTTACGCAGTGTTCACTGGATGCGGGTATCGCGCAAGCCGTTCCGGGTGCTCGTATTTCTGATATTTCTGCAGCAATTCAAAAAGTTGTTGAATCGGCAGGTTTTGGTGTGGTACGTGATTTTGCGGGTCATGGTATTGGTCGCAAAATGCATGAGGCTCCTGAAATTTTAAATTATGGCAAACCGGGCAGAGGTCCGGTCATTCGTGAAGGAATGGCGTTTGCTCTCGAGCCGATGGTGACGTTTGGTAAATATGATGTATATGTAGAACGTGACGGTTGGACTGCGCGTACGGTTGATAAAAGTTTGGCCGCGCATATAGAAGATACTGTGATTGTTACTGCGCATGGTCCGCAGGTTATTACAAGGTTATAGAAGAGTTGTATGAAAAAGCAAAAAGATGATGTTATTCGCGTTGATGGTATAGCTAAAGAAACATTGCCTAATGCTATGTTTAAAGTTGAGCTTGAAGGCGGGCATACGATTTTGGGACATGTTTCAGGGAAAATGCGTATGAATTATATACGGATCTTGCCTGGTGATAAAGTTCTCGTTGAGTTGTCGCCGTACGATTTGACGCGTGGCAGGATTATTTTGCGTTATAAATAATATTAATAATGGTCATTAGATATAATGTGCAAAAGGATAAAGCTTTATGAAGGTAAGAACTTCAGTAAAAAAAATATGTAAAGATTGTCGTACGGTTAATCGTGCGGGGGTTGTGAGAGTTCTTTGTAAGAAAAATCCGCGACATAAACAACGTCAAGGATAAAGAGCTGCGTTTAGTTTTGAAAGATTTTATTAAAGGTTGTTGCTATGGCAAGAATTGATGGCGTGAACCTGCCACAAGAAAAACGTGTAGAATTTGCGCTTACCTATGTTTTTGGAATAGGTATTAAGACGTCCCGTGATATTTTAAATAAGTTGAAAATTAACTTTGATAAGCGTGTTAAAGAACTTTCTGATGAAGAAGTTGCAAGCATTCAAAAAGTTGTTTCTTCAGATTATGTTACCGAGGGTGACTTGAGAAAGGTTGTATATTTAAATATACGACGGTTACAAGAAATTGGTTCATATCGTGGCTTGCGCCATAAGCGGTCATTGCCGGTTCGTGGTCAAAGAACGAAAACCAATGCAAGAACGCGTAAGGGTCCTCGTAAAGCTGGCGGCGCAGTAGCGTTGAAACGTAAAGTAACTAAAAAATAACGGAATAGGATAACATGGCATATAAGAAATCAAAAAAAACAAAACATCGTGTTGATAAGGTTGTTGCCCACATTCAATCTTCTTTTAACAATACTTTGGTGACTATTACGACCCCAGAAGGTGACGTTTTAATGCGCGACAGTTCCGGAGCTTTGGGCTTTAAGGGATCTCGTAAAGGAACCCCATTTGCGGCAACGCAAATAGGTGCTTCATTGGCAAAAAAAATGCACAGTTACGGCGGCATTAAAGAACTTGAAATAAATGCAAGTGGACCGGGTGCTGGGCGTGATTCTGTTATGAGAGGGCTCATGGCCGGTGGTTTCCGCATTTCGGTGATACGAGATGTTACAAAAGTGCCACATAATGGTTGCCGTCAGCCTAAAAAACGTCGTGTATAAAAATAGGGCTTTTGTGTTATTATGAAAGATAAAGCAAATATGAATGTTAAAACTGCTCGTCCTAGCTCAGGGTCTTCGCAATCAAAAGCAAGCCCACAGCAAGCAAAAAGATCTCGTAAGTTAACCGAGTATGGTCGTCAACTTGCAGAAAAACAAAAAGTAAAAAAAATGTATGGTCTGCGCGAACGTCAGTTCCGTTGTGTCTATGCAAACGCTTCAAAAAGCCCGGCTGCAACAGGTATTATGTTGTTGTCTCTTTTAGAGCGTCGTCTTGATAACGTTATGTTTCGGTTGAAATTTTCAACAACACGTCGTCAAGCGCGTCAAGTCATTGTGCATGGTCATGTGTTGGTAAATGATAGTAAAGTTTCATCTCCGTCTTACATTGTTAATCCGGGCGATAAAATTTCATTTGCTCCGCAGGTTTCACAAAAAACTGTTTTTGTAGACATGATTGTTGATAAACGTACGGGCGCAGGATCAAAAGTTCCTGAATGGTTAGAGTTGGATAAAGAAAACCGTGTCGGTCGAGTTTTGCGTGACCCTGCACGTTCTGATATTCAAGCTCCTATTGAGGAATATTTGATTGTTGAATTGTATTCTAAATAACGCTTTGGTAATTAGTTGCAGGAGATTTCATGCATAAGAAAGAGTATCAGCCACTTACCATTCCTCAAGTTACGTGGAATCATCAAACATTAAGCACATCTTTTGGTGAGTTTAATGCCGAGCCATTAGATCCTGGATTTGGAATTACATTTGGAAATGCATTGCGTCGCATCCTTTTGGGTGGGGTAGAAGGTTCAGCGGTCACTGCTGTTATTATTAACGGAGTGAATAATGAATTTTCGACGTTACCAGGTGTTGTTGAAGATGCTATGCAGGTAGCGCTGAATGTTAAAGAAATAGTTATTCGTAATACAACTGGCAAGCCAGGCAAAATGCATCTTGTAGTGCATGGAGAAACGATTGCGACTGTTGCAGATATTAAGGCAGATGAACATTTAGAGTTAATTAATAAAGATCATGTTTTAGCGCACGTTGCTCAAGGTGGCACGCTTGAAATGGAGTTTTTTGTTGAGCCGGGACGTGGGTATCAACCTGCGCAATGGCCAATAGGACAAGCGCTTCAAGCTGACAACAAAATTTATCTTGATGCAATGTTCTCTCCTGTTCGTCGTGTAACTTTTGACGTTCAAAAGACACGTGTGGGTAAGAATATTGATTATGATAAGCTTGTTCTTGCGGTAACAACTGATGGCACAGAATCTCCTGTTGATGTCGTACATTATGCAGTTTCGGTTTTGCGTACACAACTAGAACATTTCTTGGCACAACCAGAAATCCCGTTTAATGCAATTGCAGGTGAACGTGGTACTGAGCGCCGTGCTGAACAGGCTGTTGATGTGCATGAAGTTGCTTCGCGTGAATTACCGGTTGATTTATTGCTTAAGCCAATTGATGCACTTGAGTTTTCAGTGAGAGCTCATAATTGTTTAATCAATGCAGGAATCAAGCGTATTATCGATTTAGTTAATTTGTCAGAAGACGAAGTGTTAAAAATAAAAAACTTTGGTCGCAAATCATACGATGAAGTTAAAGAAGGTATGAAGGCGTGCGGGCTTACTTTTGGTATGAATATTAAAGAGTCAAGCCTTAAGAAAACACAAGATAAGGATTGAAATAATGAATCATCAAAACGGTAGAAAAAAATTAAATTTAAATGCTGCTCACCGCCGTTCAATGATACGTAACCAAGCTATTTTATTTATTATAGAAGGCACATTGGTTACGACAAAGGCACGATTAAAAGAAGTTCAGCGTTTTACAGAAAAGCTGGTAACTCTTGCTCGTCAAGGCAATGTTTTTAGTGTGCGTCGTCGCGCAAAAGCATTATTGCCTTACAAGGATGAGGCATTGGACAAATTGTTCACAGAAATTGCACCGCGCTATGTAAATCGCGCTGGTGGATATACCCGAGTTATTCCATTACCTCGTCGTATTAGTGATACTGCAGTTGTTGCAAAGCTTGAATGGGTGCTTGCATAACGTAGCATTACTCTGAAATATCAAGTAATAAAATGAAGCCTAACAATAAACATTGTTAGGCTTTTTTTATAGTTTTTTCCAAAGGAAGATAATGAAATATATAGTAATAATGAGTTTGCTTTTGAGTACCGTTCCTTTTGCTTGTTCTCAGATCCTACTTAAAGGTCAACCATTAACTGAGGAACAAAGAAGAAATTTTTTATTAGGTCCGACAGTAAAACAAGTAAAATTTGATGAAAATGTTGAGCAAGTCCGAAATATTGAATTCGTACTTAATTTATTATTTACCGGTATGCATGAAAGCCCGGTTGATTTAGAAGCTATTTATGGTACTTCTTTTGAAAAAAGATATCAGGATCTTCGTCAGCAAAGGGATCTTTTAGTTGTTGATAAGATGCGTGAACAAGATTCATATGGAAATACTCTGCTACATAAGTTTGCCTTTTTAATGGACGTGGACGAAGTTTTGTATGCACAATTGCCAGGGCACATTAAAGAAAAGCTCAAGCCATCAGCACTGACCGAGAAATTTAAAGAGTTTTTATTGTGTGGCGCTGATTTTAATATGCATAATAATGTGGGACAACGGCCAATTGATATGATGAGAAATCCTCGTTCGGTGGGGGCTCGTTGTTTACAAGATGCATTTGAAGCGGTAAAAATAGAACAAGAAAAAAATAGTCAAAAATAAAGGGATAACTAATGAATTTAGTTTCAATACTTCGATTTTACTTTTTTTGTGCAGCCGCTTTATTTTGTAGTAATACTCATGGCCTTGCACACGTTGTTGAGCTTGTTCAGGACAAGAAAAATTTCGTTGATGTGGTAGTTATTGGTGGTGGTCCTGCGGGATTATCTGCCGCAAGTTGTGTTGCACGTGAAAAAAAACATGTAGTCGTTTTAATGGGACCTGCTGAATATCGTGGCGGTCAATTAATGGCTTCAAGTTCAGTAGATAATATGCCTGGATTTGATCCGCAACCGGGTTATGAAATCATGGAAAAGATGGAGCGACAAACGCGTGAATGGCGGGCTTGGTTAGTTGAAGATGAAGCAGTTGATGTACAGGTTGATACATCGGGAATGTTATTTACGGTTACCACAAAAAGAGGGTTGGTGCTCCATGCATTGGCAGTAATTGTTGCGACCGGCTCTACTGCACGTAAGTTAGAGATACCGGGTGCTCAAACGTATGATAATAACGGAATCTATACCTGTGCCGTGTGTGAAACATTAAAAGCAGAGGGAACTCATACTGCGGTTGTTGGCGGTGGTGATGGCGCGTTAGATGCGGTTATGCATTTACATTCATCAGCACGGCGTATGACTGTTATTGTGCGCAAAGAACATATGCGTGCGTCCCATTCATTACAAAACAAAATCAAAGAATTTGCTCATGTTGATGTGTTGTACAATCGCGAGCCGGTACGATTTGAAGGGGATGGTAACAAACTAACTACATTAGTGGTACGCGATATTCTGACAAATTATGAAGAATCTTTGCCAATTGAGTGTGTTTTTTTGGCTATAGGTCATGTTCCTCATTCTGAATTGGTAAAACATTTGGTCAATCTTGATACACAGGGATACATTATTTTAGATGGTCGTTCACAAAGAACATCACATAAAGGAATATTTGCAGCGGGCGATGTTACTGATAGTGTGTATCGCCAGGCATCTGCAGCAAGCGGTGATGGCGGGAAAAGTGGCCTTGATGCACTCAGTTATTTACATGAGCAAACATATTTGACCGCCCAAGATTTGAAAACACTTGAGCCATATTATTTTAAGCCAGCGGTTGATTGAGTGTATTAATCATTAATCGTTAATATATTGCCCGGTTGAATATCTCTTGGTGTGAGTATACATGTTGCTTGTTTTGTATTGCGCTGCATTTGTTCATGTCTTTGTTCGAGTTCTTGTATCGTTTTTTCAAGATCAGCTATATCTTGCAACTTTTCTTGTACATCTTTTTTAATGCATGCAGGTGAATGATAATTAATACCGTAGGTCAATTGGTAACCGTTGAGGGTCACTTGTATTGAGCCATTTGCGGGTATGGTTTCAGTTTTTTGTATTTTAAATAGCCTATTTTTAGGGTTATCGGTACTTTGCGAATTTTGTTCTATAAATGCTTCCTGTTCATCGACAGATTTGAGTGTAGAGTATGAAATTTCTTTTGGCTGATTGGTTTTGTTGATTATAGTTATTTTATGTTCTTGTGCTGCCAAGAGTGGATCGTTCACTATTTTTGAGCTTTTATCTAAATAATCTTCAGATGATAGTGTTGTTGGTACTTGTATGTTGTCAATAACAAGGGTTTTATTGTCGTTGTCCCAAAGATATACTTTACAGGTTTTATCAGTACTTTTTTGTAGTCGTTCAATGTCCTGCCGCTGTTTAGCTAGATCGTTTTTCATATTCTGTACTACTTGTTGACGCAGTCCAATTGTTTTTTGAAGGCATTGTCCAGAATAATACTTAATAGTATCATCGTATTGATTATCGATTGTAATGGTTGTGCTACTTTCAGCAGGGATTGTTTGTGCAGTATATTTTACCCCAATATCGTTAACTACCACTTTATCAGATAGGGCGGCCGATACTGCATGGTATAAAATTTCTTTAGATTCTTTGGTATTGTTTTTTACGGTGATGGTACGAGGCATCGTTGATCCCGCCGCCATTTTAAGTGCATACGTATTTCCCGTGATAAATTGTATGCATACGCAGAGAGTAAATAGTTTTTTATAAGTTTTTAATTTTTCTAAAAAAGTCATCGCGGCATTTCCCTTAATTAATTTAATTTTTATTTCATACTTGAATATACAAAAAACAAGAGAAAAAGGTCAATATAATCTTTTTAGCTGATGGGTTCACGGGCCTTTTACCCTGGTTAATTACCTGAACGGTGCTGCCGCCAGGTGTTTTATGTATGTTGCGGTTACCAGGCAGTGCCCATAAGTGCGGCATTAAGGCCAAAATTCTAATCATTTTATACCAGAATAATACAGGGTAACTACCCTGTAGAAAACTGTAATTCCCAAAATTTGACAAAAATATAAATTCAGATAGAATTAATATGTATTAAGGATACATAAAGGGGGATAATTAATTATGATAAAAATATTCTTACGTATCTTATTGGCGTTATTAATTATACCGATTCAGCGATCGGATGCCGTTGTTCTGACTAAAACTCAAGTCCAACAAAATAATAATCACTCTCGATGGTCATTATTTGGTAAAGTTGCAATAGGTGTGGGTTTTGGCATAGGCATTTTTTTACTCTGGCAGTATAAAAAGTATAGAAGTGGTTTATTTGACATCTCAAATATAGGTATGCGAAAAACAGGGCCGCATCGCCTGCTAAACCGAGGAAGCACCTGTTTTTTTAATGCTACGGCACAAGCATTCTTCGCATCACCAGCTATACAGCGTTCTTTTACTGGACCGGCAGCACAATATACAGGAGATTCTTTACGGAAACTATTATTAGGGCGTTCGGATGAGCCACATGCATCTCAGTTAGCATCTGAAGCTCAAGAAGCAATCCCTGCGTGGGCTGAGTTTTTTAGAAATTATCAAGGTCGTCAGCAATATATACCCCACAATTGTTTTCCACAAGGGTTACGTGAAACGGGAATACAACAAGACGCCGCCCAAGTTGCTGAATATCTATGTCGTGGGTTGTTTTTTATAGATAAAAACGCAATTGCTTTTAGTAAAACGGCAGATAAAACATGTACTCAGTGTCGCACAGGTGGTTCCCTCAAACCGGGAAGATTTGATTTAATAGAACAAATACCTTTAGGCACGGAGATGTCTTGCGTTAGTTTGCAAGATGTATTTAAATTTTGGTATGGAAGTACGCAAAATAACTATGTTCAATCCGTGTGCTTTAATGAACATTGTGTGAGAAATGGTGTCCGTTTATTATGGGAAGCATTAAAAAAAGAGTGTGATACCCCCGGTTCTGAATTACGAGCTATCCCTGGGCTCACAGATTTTTTTGCTAATGAATCATATAAAGCGGCATGTATTAATCTTGAGCCGCTTCTTTCGGGTGAAGAAAGCATTGCTCAACGCATGACTCGTGGATGCCCCGCTGAAGTTAATATAAATAAATTTGCAAAAGTAATAGACGCATATTTAAAACATACGGGTAGGGTTGATTCCAAGGGAAAACCGTTAGGTACAAACCGTTATTCAAAACAATTTGCTCCTCACATTCAAACCAATTTTGCCAATAGACAGAACTATATTGGTAGTCCGCCAAATGTCTTTGTGATTCAGTTAAAGCGATTTGATGAGCAAGGCAGAAAAAATACAAGACCGGTTATTTGTAATCAAACGCTCGATCTTTCAGACTGTTATGCACCATCAGCACGGACACCAGGTACCAGTTATGTATATGAATTGCGCAGTGTTGTTGTGCATAGAGGATCAAGGATAGACACCGGGCACTATGTGGCATACGTACGTTATGGTCTTAAGTGGTATTGTTGCTCAGATATGACCATAGAACCAATAACTTTAAAATCTATGGATAATTTTTTATCTGGAAAACAATCAGAAGAACGTGGAGCTCCGTATTTATTGCTGTATGATAAGAAAAATTAGGCTGGATTAATTATCTGGTCGTTTACCCCTGATTAATTACCTGAACCGTGCTGCCGCGAGGTGTTTTATGTATATAAAAATGCACAGGAAATTGATCTTTCATTGAGGGTAAATGAGAAACAATAATAATTTTGGCAAAATCAGTTTGGATTGCATACAGTGCATCCATAATATTTTGTAACCCCTCTTCATCTTGTGAACCAAAGCCTTCATCAATAATAAGTGTTTGTAATGAAGCACCTGCGCGGCGGGCAAGCAGTTTAGATATTGCGAGCCGCAATGCAAAATCAATACGAAACGCTTCTCCCCCTGAAAACAGTTCATACGGGCGAATACCCATCGCATCAGATATTTTTATATCGAGTGTTTCTTTGGTGCCGCCATTTTTAAGGTCCCGTAATGGTTCGATAATTACATGTGCTTGGTTATTGGTAAGCCTTGATAACAATGCATTTGCTTCAGATTCTATTTCCGGTAATACATGTTCAATTAAAAGACCTTGAATACCATCTTTACCGAATGCATGGGCAAGGATCTGATATTCATTAATTTCATTCGTTAAATCGGTAAGGAGGAGTTTTTCCTGTGCGAGTATATTTTTTTGTTGGCACAGGCGCTGGTACTCAACTTCACACGCACCTTTTTGATGTGCTATGTCTTGCTTGTGCTGCGATATGCTTTGAAGTTGTTCTTTAATGGTCTGTTGATTAACCACAATAGTTTGTAATTGCGCGTCATGCACCCGATAGACTATAAGCTCTGTTTCGATGTGTATTAATTCTTTACGTAACGTCCGTATGGTATTAAACAAGGTGTGTAGCGTGCTTGCGCGTTGGTCTTGCAAAACTTTTTCCTTAATAAGGTCTTGAGAGGAAAAAGCCTGTTGCGTGAGTAACGTGAGTTCTTGTTTGACTGTATTGTATCGTGTTTGGTTGCCATCATAGGTGGTGAGCACATGCTCGCACTGAGTAAGTTCCACCTTATTCTTTGTATATATATCGTTGCTCCCGAGAATGAGATCAAGTGGTTGTTGAGTAGTTTCAAAGTAGGTATGAGCTTGAACAAGTAATGCTTTTGCTTGAGTGAGCTCAGTGTCAATTTTAATAGATACTGATTGTTTTTCATCACAAAGCACTTTGTTTTTTTCAAGCGATTGGATGAGTCCTTGCTCACTGTTTATCACCAGCATAAGAACATCATATTCTTTTTTTAATTCATTAATCGCTGTGTTATGTGTAATAAGCAGCGTTTTAAGGAGGTTAATTATTTTAGTCAGGCGGGCTATTTGATGATTGCGTTGAATATCTTGAAAACTAAGTTTTTTTTGTAAAAATCGCAATCGTTCATCAGCCAAATGCTGTTCACACAGGGGACAGTGAGGGGTATTGGTTGTGCTAGATAACTGTTTTTTGTGATTAATATGTTTAAGCTCTTGCGCCAGTAAATTACCTCGTGTGATAAAGCTGTGATAAAAACTTTTTCGCCGTTCAAAGATTTTTTCTTCGCATTGGAGTTTTTCTTGTACGGTGACGGCCCTCTTTTTTTGTTGAGCAATGCGACTTATTTCCTGATTGATTATTTGATTTTCAGCCCCTAATTGCGCCAAGGAGTCCATAACCGTTTTGTGGTTGATTTCGAGCAGTTGAGTTTGGTTACTGATCTGCGCAACGTGCGCTGTAGCTTGTTGTTGTTTGGTTATAAGCTCTTGGTGGAGTATGTGGGTAATTTCTTGCAATTCTTTTCGGAGGTGCATGCTTTTTTGTGTAAGTTGTAACTGGAGCGTGGTTGCTTGTTGTAATTGTTCGAGCTCAGTTTCAAGTTCGGCTTTTCTTTTTTCGCAGGTTGGTAAATTATGCATGATGCGTAATTTTTTTTGTGTTGATCGCCAGAGCGCGTACTGACTCTGCACTGATTGTAAATGAGTGGTTAATGCGCTGAGTAGATGCTCCTTTTGCATCGTCAGCTTAGTACGTGTTTGCAGTTGTAAGGTGATTGTACTGTGTAGTTGCTCATTATGAGTATATTGTGCAGTGAGCTCTTGTTCTTGGATAATGAGGTTACTGTAGTTAGTGGTTAAGGTTGCCAGTTTATTGAGAACCACATCTTCTTGCTCGGTCTCAGTACCGAGTCGTTGACACGTGAGTTCGTGATGGTGTTTTTTAATCTCTTTTTCACGTACCTTTTCAAGCGCTCGTTTTTTAAGCTGTTCGTATTGTGCAAGGCCTAAAATGGTTGCGAGCACTTCTTTGCGATCCTTTGGTGATTTTTTAGAAAATTCGTTGGAGTTTCCTTGTCGAATAAATACTGAATTGATAAATGATTCAAAATCAAGGCCAATCGTTTCATTAATACGGTCTTGGGTCGTTCGAATTGTTTTATCGGTTAAGGTACGCATACGGGATGAATCAGCATCAATTATTCCAAAATCAAGGTGAGCAACCGGTTTACCTCGTTCAATGTTGTATTCACGGCGCACGCGAAATGTTTGATTTTTACAAGTAAAATCTAAAGATACCATCATATTAGTTTGGCCAAGGCGTATAAGCCCTTCATCTGCTTTTGACTGACCCGCCGTTTTACGTGCTTGTCCCCAGAGCGCCCAGGTAAGTGCATCAAGTAAAGCAGATTTTCCATGGCCATTTTTGCCTGAAAGACAAATTAAATGGTAAGGAGCAAAATCAATAATTTGTGTTGGAGACCCATAACTTAAAAAATTTTTAAGTTGTATCTTAAGAGGAATCATGGTTTGCTGCTGAGGTAATGTGAATAATTGGTTGTACGATGATCATAAGATATATTACAACGCATAAGTTGATCATACAAGTTAGTAAAAAAATGAAAGTATAAAACAATGGATGAGCATATTTTTCGTCAATATGATATTCGTGGAAAAGTTGGCACGCAGCTCATGTATGATCAAGTATATAACCTTACCTGTGCTATTGCAGCATATATCATTAAATACCATTCACTTGCAAAAACGGTGGTGGTTGGTATGGATGGTCGTGTGCACTCACCCGAGATTGCTCAGCAAGTAAGCAGTGCCTTGTGTGATAGTGGGTTTAATGTGGTGATGCTTGGAGTATGCCCAACCCCGGTATTTTATTTTGCTTTGCATACCTTATCGGTTGATGCGGGTATCATGGTTACCGCATCTCATAATGGTGCTGAGTATAATGGTATGAAAATAAACATACGAACCGATTCAGTATGGGGCGAAGGAATACAAGAAATTAAACGCATGTATCAGCAAGGAGTTAAACGAATAAGTAATACTCAGGGCATGTGTGTGTTATATCCCCTCAATGACACCTATATTAGTTTCTTAGTCGATCATTTTCCGCAGTTACATGGTTGTGAATATCGGATGATCTTTGATTGCGGTAATGGTGCGGCAGGAGTTATTATGCCTCAGCTCATCGAGGCAATGCAGTGGAAAAATGCGTCTTTATTATATGAACAGGTAGATGGAACATTTCCTCATCATGAAGCAGATCCAACAATTGCTGAAAATATGGCAGATTTGCGTACTGCGGTTCTTGAAAATAACTCAGATGTGGGCATAGGCTTCGATGGTGATGCAGACCGTATGATACCGATCACTCATCGCGGGGTTATGATGCCGGGTGATCACGTGTTAGCTCTCTATGCGCAGGAGATAATCGCGCAGACTGCTGGCGCAGGGGTTGTTTTTGACGGGAAATGCTCGCTTATTGTGAGTCAACTTGTTTCCCAGGCGGGTGGTGTTCCGCGGCAGGTACCCTCGGGGCATGCTATTATTAAAGATGCGATGAAGCGGTATAAAGCGTTATGTGCCGGTGAGTTGAGTGGACATTTTTTCTTTGCCGATAGCTATTTTGGATTTGACGATGGTATATATGCAGCATTACGGCTTATTTGTATTATGCATAGTCAAGGCAAGTCGCTTGAACTGTTGAGACAATCATTGCCCGTTACTTATAGTACTCCTGAAATACGACTGACGTGCCCCGACAATAAAAAATTCAACGTAATAGAATCGATTCAGCACAATGTTACACAATATGCAACACAAAATAGTGATGTTGAGTTGCAATTATTCGATGGAGTTCGTATGGTGACTCCTGAGGGTTGGGCTTTGATACGTGCTTCTCATACGCAAGACGTTGTCTCGGTCCGGCTTGAAGCGTTTACGCAAACGGGCCTGGTACACATGAAAAATAAATTATTGCCGTTATTGGGCACGCATTTTGATGAGGCAGTACTGCAAATTTATTTTATGTAATAGGATAATGTGTAGTCATATAAGCATAATTCATTAATAATTTTCGGTAGTTTTGAAAAGGTACAGTATGATAACAATTGCATTAAATGGATTTGGCCGTATAGGAAAAAATTTTTTACGGATACTGTGTGAAGATCCTGAAGCGCATACATATATAACAATTAAAGCTATTAATATGGGCCCGGCTGATCCGCGGACTTTGGAATATATGATACGGTATGACTCTATTCTGGGCACGTATGCGGGAAGTATGTCATTTGATGGGTCTGTGCTTTTAATTGGTAAATATATTATTAACGTGTATGCCCAAACTGATGCTACCAAGTTACCATGGAAATCGTTGGGAATTGATTGGGTGGTTGAGGTATCTGGCCACTATACAGAGCGTACACTCGCGCAACATCATATTGATGCCGGGGCACACGCAGTCTTGATATCTGCGCCGGCGTCAGGTGAAGATATTACCATTATTCCTGGTGTTAACGAGCAATTATTCGATAAAAATAAACATACCATTGTTTCATTGGGCAGTTGTACCACGAATGCAGTCGTGCCATTATTACATGTTATACAAAATTCTTTCGGTATTGAGTCAGCAATGATGAATACGGCACATGCCTATACCAACACACAGGAATTGCTCGATGTTAATGCGTCGCATGATGATATGCGCCGGTCTCGTGCGGCGGCGGTAAACATTGTGCCTTCAACAACGGGAGCTATGAAGGTTGTTGAACGTGTATTACCTGAACTTAAAGGTCTGCTCGGTGGGTGCGCGTTGCGGGTACCCGTTGATGTAGTTTCTATTGTTGATCTTACGTTTATTGCACGTACCGATATATCCACACAAAAGATTACACAGACATTTGTTACCGCGTCACAAAATCAGTTACGGGGTGTTCTTGCAACGTCAACTGAGCCATTAGTATCGTCTGATTATAAAGGAAACGCTTATTCAGTGACTGTTGATATACCGTTAACGAGTGTTGTGGGTCGGTTGGGAAAAGTATTTGGTTGGTATGATAATGAATATGGCTATAGCTGTCGGTTAAAAGATTTTCTTTTAATGGTTGCACGTAAATAAACTGTGCACAAATACCATCGTTTTGAGATCCATTGGTTGGGGTTCAGTTTGTGTACGCAATCGCTGCTGGACAACGGTCGAAAATTAGCATACATTATACCAGTACGCATTTTGCTACGCATTTTCTAACGGGGGCCCATAGCTCAGTCGGTTAGAGCAATCGGCTCATAACCGAGAGGTCCCAGGTTCAAGTCCTGGTGGGCCCACCAAAATTCAAGTGAGATGTAGCATGGTTACTAATCCTTTTCTAACATTTGTTACCCTAATTCAAAACGATCAACGTATTTTAAATATTACGCACGAGCTCGCATTGTGTGCTGCTGAAACTGGTCGTATACAAAAATCTATCGATGAGCGTTTGGCCGCACATGCATTAATCGAAAAAAGTTTGCATACGTTGCGTGCTGAGATAAAAAATAAAGAGCTCGAAGATAAGCATTTGCAAGAACGAGACCGTTCGTTGCGCGTGAAATTTGAAGAAACTGGTTCCACAAAAGAATATATATCACTTGAGCATGCATTGTCTGAAAACAGTGTTCAGCGAAAAAAAATTGAAGAACTCGTTTTTGAGTTATGGGATAAGCGTGATGCATTAGAGCCGGTATGTGCTGAAGATAAAAAGGCAACCGATCTGTTTACTGAGCAACAGCATACCGTGATTCACAAAAATGAAGTCCGTGCACGTGAACTTCAAGTTGAATTGGACGGTTTACATGAAAAACGGCAATCGCTTGAAAAGGGTTCACCGATTGAATATGTAGAAAAATATGAATCAATGCGTAAATCGGTAGAAAATCCAATAGTTACCGTCATTAATGGAGCTTGCGCAGGCTGTTCGTTTCAGTTACATGCGGCTGATTTAATATCTTTAAAACGCCACATATTGGTGCCCTGTAAAGAATGTTTTCGTCTTTTATACCTTGTCTGATTTATTATGAAGCAATTATCATTATTTGATACTGAATCCACTGATATACACTTAAAAAAACATATTTTCTGGCAGTTATTTGTTGACGGAGCCGCGCGTAATAATCCGGGGCCGGCCGGTGCGGGGATTTATGTGGTAAAAGAGGGGAAACCCTTTATTAAACAAGGTTTTTTTCTGGGGACAAAAACAAATAATCAAGCAGAATATTTGGCGGTTGTCCTTGGTTTGTGTCAGGTTTGTCCACATTTATTACCCGGTGATACATTAGAAATTATTTCTGATTCTCAGTTGTTGGTGCGGCAGATACAAGGTATATATGCCATTAAAAATAAAGAACTTATCCTTTTGCATGGGCGCGTAAAAGAACTTTTAAAAAATATTCGTTACTCAGTGCGTCATGTGGAGCGCGCAATGAATAGCGTTGCTGACTCGTTGGCAAACCAAGGAATTGATAAAAAAAATTATGTACCAGCAGAGTTTGAGCATCTGTGTATAATTAAGGTTTAATATGAAGCGTATACGTAGCATTGTTTTTTTCATAACTCTTATTTGCTTGATACAAACTACAGAAGTATGTGCTGCTGAAGAGAGTAATACATTAAATGATTTTAATGTGTATGTATTACTTGAGCAAAAAGAAGCTATTGCAGGAAAATTATGGAAAATAAAATCTAAAACAGGATTTTTTATAAGTGATCCATTTGATAGTGAAGAACAAGAAACGATAAAAAACAGTGGTTTACTTATTAGTCAGCATGAAGATGACTTATACGTTAATGGTAAAAAACTTGCGGTTGATTGTTTGAAAATCGAAAAAATAGGATTCGATGATTTAGTCATAAATGACAAAACGTATACCGGATTTTTGCTTCTTATTTTTAAAAATAATTCATGGCATCTTATTAATGGTGTGGGCCTTGAAGATTATGTATGTTCTGTGTTGCGTTCTGAAAGCTGGCCGGGATGGCCTCTAGAGGTTAATAAGGCCTTTGCTATTGTACAACGTTCATATGTGGTATCCCAGTTATTACGAGCACGGGGTAAAAAAAAGATAGGACGTGGATTTTTGTATGATGTTGGGTGCACCAATAAACATCAAACATATAATGGGTCTCATAATTGTGAAATATTACGACAAGCGGTTAATGAAACTGCAGGAATCGTGCTAGCGCACAATAGGCGGCCTATTATAGCAATGTATGATACCTGTTGTGGTGGTATTATTCCTTCAAAAATCAGTGGGGTGAACTTTACAGATGAGCCCTACCTGGCGCGCTCATACCCTTGTACTGCGTGTGCGGATTGTAAGGTTTTTAGCTGGAAAGCGACCTATACCATAGATGAAGTTGAGGCAATAATAAAAGCTGAAAATAAGAGTATAAAAAAAGTACAGCATATCAAAGTTTCAAAGCGTGACCTGGCAGGCTTGGTAAAAGAAATTAAGGTTAAAAGCCATAAAAAGGTCGTATCGTTTACCGGTAAAAAGGCATACTCCTTATTTAAAGATATTAAAAGTTTTTGTTTTTCTGCATCACGGAGCGGTAATCAGATTATTTTTTCTGGAACAGGGTATGGGCATCATCTTGGAATGTGCCAGTGGGGCGCACGCCAAAAAATTAAAGAGGGCTTACCCTATACAGAGGTTCTGAAATTTTATTATCCTGGAACTACTTTTATGAAGCTTGAAGTAGCATAGAGAGGTTGTGCACGTTTAAGTTCGATATATAGTGGTAATTTGTTATACAGGAGAAGTAAAATGAATACACATGATGTGCATTATTGGGTGCTTTCGTTAAGCGACAAAGAAACGCGTTTATATAAAGCGCGTGATATGATTCTGACAGAGGTGGTATCGCTTGATGCACAAGGAAAGCCGGTACAAGGATTTCCTTTACAAGATCTTGGTCCTGAAGAATCAGAATACGCACCAATCGCCAGTGGTGAGCGTAATGCAGATTATCTTGATAATCACAAAAAAACATTTTTAAAAATGGTTGATAATGAATTGGGTAAGATACTCAAAAATGAACCATTACCCGTTGTGTTGTGTTGTACAGTAAAAAACAAAAGTTTGTTTGACGAAGTAACAAAACACGATACCGCTATTATTGCATATAAAGCAGCAGATTATAGCCATGAATCTGCATATACTATTGGACAGCAAGTCTGGCCGCTCATGCAAGAAGTTTTTGTAGAATATGAAAAGAGCATCTTCAGGGATTTTGAAGAAGCGGCTGGTCATTCAAAACAAGCTTTTGGTTTGCATCGAGTCTGGGAGATGGCGTGCCAAGGACGCGTTGCACTGGCGCTCGTTGAACGTGGGTTTGCCGTTTTTGGCAAAGTTGACCCCGATAATGAACAACATCTTTTGGTGTACGAACAAAAAACTGATGGTGTTGATAATCTCATTGCGGTGCTTCTGGCAAAAGTTGAACAGCAGGGTGGGAAAGTAGTATTTGTTCCAAAAGATGCATTGCATAATTTTGAGCATGTCGGTGCAATTTTACGGTATTAATTGCGTGGTGAATTGGTTTATAAATTTGTGTGGTACCCCGCAGGTTGTGCTGTTCGAGCATTTTTTCGGGGTCCCCAAACTATTCATCGAGCAGTTGCGCTTTGCATATTTTGGGGTTAAATACGTGAGGTTATGTGCCAAATTATAAAGGGCATCTGCTTGGTGGAATAATTTTGTATAGCGGAGTTATTCTTGTAGGTGCATTATATTCAACATCACTGTGTTGTTTAGCTGAATGGTTACTATGCACCCTGCTTGGCAGCTTGTTTCCCGATATCGATACAAAAAGCAAAGGTCAAAAAATAGTGTATTGTGGGTTGTTTGTCGCGGCCCTTGTATTATTGTTTTTGCAAAAATTTGTCATTCTGGCGTATTTAGGGTTTGCTGCATTGGTGCCGCTTATTACAAATCATCGTGGATTGTTCCATAAATTATGGTTTTTGGTTTTGTTGATGTTCTTTATGTCTGGCGGAATGTTGATGGTGTATCCACACCATTATTACCGTATATGTACCGATAGCGGCTTTTTTTTAATAGGTATTATTTCGCATCTGTGGCTTGATTTCGGTTTTGTTCGTATGCTTCGATTGTAATAATTTTAATAAAAAAAAGGGATACGAACTATCAAGGTTTTCGTATCCCTTTTTTTTGAGAGTTAGATTTTTTCTGGATATTGCTGAGTTATTCCTTGAGTTATTAAATTAGCCATTAGTATTGCTTTGTTAAAAATTTCATCAAATGCAGTTATATCGGCATCCCATTTTTTGCTTATGCGTGATGCAACTTCTTTGACCGTAAATTCTGCAATTTCATCAAATAGGTAGGTTATTTTTTTTACAGTCCATGGCAGTGGATTAATGTCATTGAGCAATGTGGCAATAGCATGTGTATTGTTTTTCCACTCTTTGTTAAGCGTGGTGTATTGTTTTCTATTACGAGCTTTGGCGGCGGCGAGTAATTCGGTTGCAATTAAAATATGAGCTTTAAGCAATTCAGCAAGTTTTTCACTTACCTGCGTACCATAATAGGGTGTAAATGCATCGGCTATCGCGGCTTGGTTTTTTAATAGTCGTTGTAAGAGTGCTTCAAGATCTGGCGCGTCATTTAAAGCTGCAATAACATAACTCCGTGTCCACCATGCATAATTTCCCCAGAGTTTCTGCATTTCAGTTTTTAAATCGGAGCATTGGACGAGCGCATTATCAGTGTTTCGTTGGCAGATATACGCGTTAATAAGATATCCGCATACTCCACCAAGGAGTAAGATAAAAAGAGATTTTATTATAGTATTTGATGTGATTTGCTTCAGCATAAGATTTCCTTCTTAACAGGTAATTGTATTTCACTTAATATAAAATACCATGTAAAGATGGCAAATCTGAAGTATATCAATGATAGTACCACTTTTTTGAATATATAATTGCTCTCGAGAGACCGTTATTTTTCAAGCCTAAATAGCTTTTCAGCGGATTGTGTGGTTGTTTGAGCAATATCCTCAAAAGTAGTTTGGCGTAGTTCTGCTATGTAGCGTGCAATATCAACAATATGTACGGGACTATTTTGTTTACCACGCATGTGCTGCGGTGGTAAAAAGGGCGCATCAGTTTCAAGAATTATTTTTTCAAGCGCAACTGCTTTTACCACGGTTCGTAATTGTTCATTTTTAGGGTAGGTGATGGCGGCACCGATACCAATAACAAATCCAAGATTGAATGCATCGTGCGCAAAGCTCAGATCTTCTGAAAAGCAATGGATAGTACCGCGTAACATTTCGTCTTTAAAAGAAGCCAGACATGCCAAAGTTTCATCCCCAGCGTCTCGAGTATGAATAATAAGTGGCAAATTGTGTTCAAGTGCAAGTTCTATTTGACTTTTAAATGCATCGCGTTGGCGTGCAAGATCGTAGTTTGAATAATGTTTATCAATACCACATTCTCCGATGGCAACGATAATTCCTGGAGCTGTTTTTTTGAGTGCGGTGTTCAGTGTTTCGATGTCCTCGCGCCAGTTGATGGTGCAGTCATTGGGGTGAATTCCAATTGCAGCATGTACTGTTGGAAACCTTTGTGCGATACGTATACAATTGAGACTTTCTTCAACACTTGTGCCGACATTAATTATTTTTTTTATTCCTTGTGCTGATGACTGATTGACAATAATTTGTATGCTTTCCAAGTCCTCCTGAGTCAAAGGAGTATCCCAGGTTTTTTTTGCCATAATGTTCAGATGGCAATGTGTATCAATGAGCATAAAAAAAGCCCTAATCGTATATATATTTTGAGCAATATTGACAAAGTACTAAATATAATTAGTATATAGTTCTAGTTGTGATAGTAAATATATGACAACTATGTAAGCAGTGTTAGACCAATTTTTTAAGAGCCTATATTACAAGGAGGTTCCATGAATAAAACAGATTTGATTAATGCGTTGAGCGAAGAGACAACGTTTGCTAAAAAGGATATTATACGCGTGCTTGATTCAATGACACGTATAATTTTCCGTACATTAAAAAAAGATGGTAAGTTACAGTGGTCCGGTTTTGGAACGTGGAGTATTTCACGCCGTCCAGAACGCCAAGGTATTAACCCTGCCACTAAAGAACGCATTAAATTACCAGCAACCAATGTTCCTAAGTTTAAACCGGGCAAAAATTTTAAAGATATGGTACGTGTTATAGTTGGTTGATTAATCAATCTTCTGAAACGAAAAAAAGACTTTGCCCAAAAAAAGCCGCCTTGTGCGGCTTTTTTGTTGTACTTCATGAATTTATCTCAAGGAGTTATGTATGAGAAAATGTCCATTGTGTGCCTTTGACGTTGCAGTCACCTATATGAAGCCTTCTGCATGGAATAATCGTCATGGTATTGAGCTGAAAAAATGTAAGGAATGTGAATTTATATTTAGTGCGGCTTCTTTGTGTGATTACGTTTCAGTTGAAAATAAACATGAACAGCGCAGTAGAGCTGATTTAATGAAATTTGCACAGCAGCAAAAATTGCCTGCATTAGTGAATGAGATTGTTAAAAAATCTCAATTAAAAGATGGTAAGGTGTTAGATTTTGGTGCAGGCGTAGGATTAGCATCGTTGTGCTTACAAGAAAAAGGTTTTACGACCTATGCAATAGAAGCGTCACAGAGTTTTTTGGAAGCACATAAAAAACTTGAAATAGCTTCAGCACAAAGCTTGGATTCGTTGCAAGTTCAAAAAAATAGTTTTGATTTAATTATATTTAAAGATGTGTTGGAGCATGTGGATAATCCCATCGATCTCTTGCAAGAACTTTTGTCATATTTAAAGCCATCCGGATATTTGTATATCCGAGTGCCGAATGTCTATCATTATCGGTTTCATTGGTCTATTGATACCAAATCACATATTAATCATTTTTCTCCAAAAAAATTAATGAATCTGTTACATGAAAACAAGATGAAAAAAATTGATTTTATCGGGGTGTATGATGTATCTACCACCGTTGGTAAAGTATATAATTTTATTTTTTGGAAAGCCCGGCACCTGATTCCTTTGTACCACCAGATATCGTTGCTGTACCAAAAAAAGTAAAAGTAACCTTTTGTAATCAACGGGGAATCCAGCTGTTGTATGAAAAATTTTTTAATGGGGCCAGTTTTCAATACCCACGTTTTAATGTACATTACAGTATTATAGGTTTTTAACGTTCTCGCGTGTTTTTAGGTTAATATTATGATTGATCTTGGTTTATTAAGAAAAAATACAGACTATGTTCTTGATTTAATTGCAAAAAAAGACCCCTCATATGACGGGAAACGCTTAGTTGAATTAGATGAACTGGTCCGTAGTTTGCGTGCGCAAGTAGAAGTGTTACGGCATGAAAAAAACACCTTGGCAAAACAAGCATCGGGTGGAATTTCAGAAGAAATACGCAAAAAATCGCGCACACTTTCTGAGACATTACAAATCCAAGAAAAGCAATTAGAAGATATCGAAAAACAATTTGAATCCTTGTATTTACTGTGCCCCAACATACCGGGTGAAGGCATTCCCTTTGGCAATAAAGAAGCTAACCACGTGGTGAGTAGTTGGGGAGAAAAGCCAACATTTCCTTTTGAACCACGCAATCATATGGATCTTAACGATGCATTGCAATGGTTTAGCTTGAGCGCTGCAGCACGCATGACGGGATCAAATTTTGTATTTTATTATGAGCAGGGAACTAAACTTATTTATGCGTTAACTATGTTTCTTTTAAATAATAATATGAAGCATGGCTTTACCCCTATGCTGCCTCCTTATTTAGTTTCGGAACAATCACTTATTGGAGCATCGCAATTTCCCGTATTTAAAGGAGCTGTGTATGAAGTTCCTGAAGACAAATTATATCTGACTCCTACTTCTGAAGTTAATTTAACCAATTTATATCGTGATCATACGTTTGATACGCAGGAGTTGCCCGTTCGTATGACCTCATGGACAAGTTGTTTTCGGCGAGAAGCAGGTACGTATGGAGCGCATGAGCGTGGCTTGATAAGAATTCATCAGTTTGAAAAAGTTGAGTTATATACCCTTTGCACCCCAGAACAAGCTGTGCAAGAACAAGAGCGCATGCTTGCATGTGCGGAAGATATTCTTAAGCAGTTGGGTTTGCATTATCGTGTAAGTTTATTGGCGGGACAAGATTGTTCTTTTGCCTCTGCAAAAACATATGATATAGAGGTATGGATGCCGGGTCAGAAAGCGTATTATGAGGTATCATCGGCGAGTTATTGCACTGATTTTCAGGCCAGACGTTGTAACATCAAATACAAAACTCACGGTGAAAAACCTCATTTGGTTCACACATTGAATGCGTCATCGCTTGCGTTACCACGGTTAATGGTGGCATTAATGGAAACGTATCAACAGGAAGATGGCACTATTAAGCTGCCGGATGTACTCAAATCAGTTTCATGTGGTATATAGTATTTTTATTTATTGTGTTTTGTAATTATGGTACATGAAAATATTTTACATAAAATCCCATTACTGCAGTTAAGGGCACGACGCTTACTTATTGGTCAATATAAAGGCCAGCATGTGCAGCGGTCCCGTAATTCCCAGGCTGATTTTGAACAGCTTCGAGAATATTGTGTGGGGGATGATATACGATTTATCGATTGGAAAAGTTCTGCCCGTGGACAAAAAATGGTTGTGCGCACGTATCAAGAAGAGCGTGATCGTACTGTGTTATTAGTAGTAGATATTTCGCGGTCTTCTACGTTTGGTTCGACCGAGTGCACCAAGGAGCGTGTTGTTCGTGAGTGTGCAGCGCTTATTGCATGCGCGGCGGCGCACGCGCGTGACCGCGTTGGTTTAGTACTCTTTCACGAAAAAGTGCATACCGTTATACCGCCAGGTTCAAAAGCAGAACATGCAATAGCTTTGGTACATGCACTCCTTGAAACGCCATTTGGTGGACTTAACACTGCTTTCGATGAAGCGGTGCAAGCAGCTCTTTTGTTGGCACCAAAAAAGCGATCACTTATGATCATAGTTTCTGATTGTATGAGTGATGCGGTGACAAAAGCTTTACCATTGGCAGCGGCAATGCATGATGTGGTTATCATCCGCGCCCAAGATACGGTAGAGCGGGATATTCCCCAGTCCCTTTGTATGAAATTTCAGGATATTGAAACGGGTGAAATTTTTGATATAAATTCAAAGTATCAAATGGATGCATTGCAAAATTTTATTATGCAGTGGACCCGAGAGCAGGATAGTTTTTTTCAAAAGCATGCTATTGATCATGTTACTATTAGTGCAAACCCAGGGTTTGATGAGACGTTGATACATTTTTTTAATACACGTGTGCGCCGATGAAAACGCATTCATATGATCTATTACCTCTTTCATGGTGGCAAAACCCTTGGTATGTGGTATGTGCATTAGCAGTATTACTTGTGCTGAGTGGCCTTTTGTGTGCCTGGTATGTATATAAACGAAAACGAAAACCTGTTTTACTCTCTATTGAGGATATTAAAAAAGCTATTAACGACTTATCACAAAAGCCGTTAGCAACGAATGATGAGCAACAGTATGTCTATAGCGAAGTTATGAAGTTGCTTAAAATTTTGATTAATTCGCACATTAAAAAAAATTATATGAGTGATAGCAAAAGTGATTTTTTGAGTGATGGTTTAACTGATCAAGAATGTATTTATATCTTTTTGAAAGAAAATGAGATTTTTGCTGATACTGCTGAGCTGAGGCAAATGCTTATTGATGCATATATGAGTAAATTTGGAAGATGTATCCTTGCTCAAGAATATGTAAAAAAACAATTATTATCTGTGTGTGCTGCCTTGCGTGAGCCTGCAAATAAAGTTTAAGAACCCAGAGAGCCTCTTTTGACGGAGGTGCCACTTGACATGCTTGGTATACTTAATATGTAGGCATTTATAAGGAATATCTATTTGTGGTATAGAGTATCTTTTTTTGCAAGCTTAAAAACTATAGCAGCTATAGTGGGCTTTTTGTGGTAAACTCTGAACGTAAGACAGGCATAAATGTGAGCATTAAGGGGATTATTATACATAAAGTCGTTCAATTATGCTTAATTGCATAAGTTATTAAGGTAACGGCTTAATATTATTGATTTAAATCAGATATAGGTTAATTGTAATTTAAAAAAGCCCCATGGGGGCATTCTGCACAAAGGAATATTATTATGGCAAAGCATGTAGGGGTTAAGTTACCGGAAGATTTACTTACTTTATTAAAAAGTGAGCAAGCCTTGGCGATTCTTGCAACATTTTCAGAAAAAGGGCTGCCCCATACAACGCCTATTCAATGTATCTATCCTAAGGGCATGGAAAGCATTTTGATGTCTATCCACAAAGATCATACAGGCTATCATAACATGGTATGGCAAAAAAAGGTCATGTTGTGCATTATTGGTAAAAACAATGTTGCCTATAGCGTTCTCGGGCGTGCAGGCGTCGTCAGAGCTCCTTCGTTAATTCATCCATTAATGAATGTGGTACGCATTGATATTATTGATATTAAAAGTGATAGATCAATGCTCACCCGTGTTGATGAAGGGGTTGCGTGGACCTATACTTCACCAGAAGCAGAAGAGCTTATGGTTGCTTTAATGAATGAATTAAAGGAATTAGTAACTACTTTATAAGTAATTGTTTGGGTGATTATAAGGAAGGTAAAATGCATATGAAACAGAAAGTGCGCGTACTTATAAGTGGTATTTTGGTAATTTTTTCTTCGCTCGTTGCCGATGATCAACCACCGGTGCCAGAACATCAGGTCCCCGAGCAACAGGCTCCCGGGCAACAACAATCTACGGACTTGTCTGCTGCGTCGACTGGTTCGGCAGCGGCTCCGGTTGCTCAGTCTGCTGACGTTGAGCAACAATGGAAACCTTCGGCGTATACATTTGATGTGCAGGGTGATGATGCCCGCGGTGATTGGTATAAAAAACGCAAAATATTGCAACAAGCACGTTCTGTTCACGAACGTATGCATCAGGTAGTAAAAGTACTTGATGAATTAGAAAAAACTCTTATTGAAAAATATGAGCCTGCACTGCAGCGGTTGAAAAAATCGGTAGATGATTTTGGATTTTCATTCAATAGCGTACAAGAGGTTGCTCAAGGCATTGATACTGCAATACAAAAATATACTGAGGCAGAAGGCGCGAGAAATGAAGTTGACCGACAAAAATTAATTGATTTGCAAGATTCAAAAAAGCTTGTAGATGAATTTAAAGATGAGTTCAAATATTTGCTTGATTTGGCAGACAGTTTAGCGCAATCGTTAGGGCAGTTAAAATCCCAAGTGGGCAATGCAAATGAATATGAGCAAAAAGCCTGGAAAATCTATGAAACTATAGAAGAAGTTTTTAATGATTCAACTGCGGGACGTTTGTTAAGTGAAATGCAAGCATCTCTTGAAAATGTTGAAATGATAGAAGCGTATATCAAAAATGATCTCGATAAACATTGTCAAGATGTCATTACTCGGTTTGATGGGCAAACAACTAAGGTTGAAAGCCTGATGAATGCACTGACTCAGCGGGGTGTACTGTTTAAGGAAAAATCAGTTACTGATATGGTTTCTACTTCTACTGAACAAACCAATGTAGGGGAGGAAAAAAAAGCAGCGCCTCTGACGTGGTGGCGGCGTATCATTGGCTTCATAACAGGCATATGGAAGTGGTTTACTGGATTATTTAGATAATAATCCATATTAAAGTTTGATCCAAATCATAAAAGATGATAGAATCACTCATGTAAAAAATGATGCGCGGGAGTGGTGAAACTGGTATACACGCAGCCTTGAGGTGGCTGTGGGAGAAATCCCGTGGGGGTTCGAGTCCCTCCTTCCGCACCAAAAAAATGATTGTAGTTTTCTAATATTTCAAAATTTTCTGTGGGAGCCGTCTATGTCCGTAGTTCTGCGTCGGTTTGTCTTTTCAAGCCTTATGCTTTGGTTTCTTGCTACCCTTGCGGGAGTATATTTTCTTTCTAACTTTAAGCGATTTATCAATTTTGGTATTGATCTCGTGGGTGGAATTTATATAACACTGGAAGTGCAAACCGATAAAATGCTTGAAGATGAGTTAATTGAGCGATTTAATTCGAGCATGAAATTGCTGAAAGCAGATAATAAAAGCGTAGCGGTATCACAAAAAATAGAAGGCAACAAATTAATCGCAACTTTTGAATCTGCGTTAGCAGCTCAAACGGCAGAAAGCCTTCCTATTAATCGTGAAAAAAAATTGTTGGTAGTGCGTGATGGTGCACAACTTGAATATAGTTTCTCGGAGCAAGAGAAAAAAGCCTTAATTAAAGATGCGGTTGAAAGTAATATTGTGGTATTGCGTTCCCGTGTTGACCAATTTGGTGTGGGAGAAGTGCCAATCGTTGCTCAGGGTGAAAAAAATATTGCAATAGAATTGCCTAATGTGCATGATGTAGCGCGTGCGAAGGCAATCATTGGTACGTCGGCATTGCTCGAAGTGAAGCCAGTATTAGACGTGGGCAGTACTGAAGATGAAATTTTGCAGCGCCATAATAATGCGTTGCCTGAAGGCACCATGATTGTTACCGGCCGTGAACGCGCAGGGTCAGAAGATAAACAGTATTATTTAGTTCCTCGTCATGCCGATTTAACGGGAAAAATGCTTAAGTCTGCCCGTGCAAACCCTACAGGCGGTGAATTTGGTATTGAACCGGTAATAGATTTTGTATTTAATACAGAAGGTGGCGATAGATTTTTTGAAATGACCAGTCGTGGAACAAATCCACTTGTTGCAATGATTGTAGATAATATAGTCATTACCGCAGCTCGCGCCGCAGAACCATTACGTTCTGGCTATATCAAAGGAAACTTTACTTTGGCACAAGCGCAAGAGCTTGCGTCGATGCTACGTTCAGGTGCATTTGTTGCTCCGGTGACTTTTGAAGAAGATCGTACTATTGGTGCGTCGCTTGGTGCAGAATCTGTCCGACGAGGTTTAGTGGCCTGTTGTGTCGGATTGGGCTTGTTATTAATTTTTAGTTTAATTGTGTATAAAATGGCTGGATTACTGGCATTTGTGGTTTTATTATATAATTTGTTACTTATTTTGTTTGCGCTTGCTTATTTTGGTGCAACATTAACATTGCCGGGCATTGCCGGTATGGTATTGTCTATTGGTATGGCAATCGATTCATCAATATTAATTTATGAGCGTATTCGTGAAGAATTATTGACCGGTAAGTCCTTGAGAAATGCAGTCAATGAAGGTTTTTCTGATGCGACTGCAGTAATCTTGGATGCAAACGTTACCCATTTATTGGTAGCGATTGTATTGTATAAGCTCGGTGCTGGTCCAATACAAGGTTTTGCAATTACCATGATTATTGGTATTGTGGCAACACTGTTGACGGGATTAGTCTTATTAAAATCTATTTTTAACTTTATTATTGATGTTTTGGGTGTTCAACGCCTCACAATTTAGGTATACTAATAAAGTAATAACAGCGGCGATGTAGCTCAGTTGGTTAGAGCGGCGGAATCATAATCCGTAGGTCCGGGGTTCGAGTCCCTGCATCGCCACCAGGCTTCACTTATCCGGGGCTTCCGCCTCGGCAAGCTACGCCCGGCACGGCCAGTCTTCCTTCGGTCTCGGCATCTTGTCCGGCGAAATTCAGTGAAGACGGAAGTTCGCAAGAACGAAGATGGATCAGCGGATTGAAATTGATAGAAAGATTGATGGGGCGAAGACTGCCTCGGCATAGCCGTCAGGCGGCGACGGGCTGTTCTTCGGAGCTCTTTTAAGAGCGAAGTAGAAAGTCTTCCTCGAGAAAAGCACAATAAACGGATATCTCTCAAATAAGTATGAGCCACAGTTATTATTTTGAAGCGTTGGTACAATGCATCTATCACATATAAATATTTCTAATTTTTTGACCCTTGTACGACTTGTTTGTGCTCCCATTATTATCCCTTCATTAATCGTATATTTGTCGGCTCAGAATTACTTATGCACAAATATATGTATAGGGCTTTTGTTTGTGGTATTTGGCAGCACCGATTTTTTTGATGGATATTTTGCGCGCAAATATAAACAAGAAACGTTATTAGGACGTTTATTGGACCCCATAGCGGATAAATTTTTTATGTTCTCTACATTTGTTGCATTAGTAGCGGTACATAAAATTTTTTTTTATTGGGGCATTATCTTTATCGGGCGTGAATTTTTTGTTATGGGATTACGTGAAGTTGCACTCACCTATAATTTTGCCGTTCCAGTAATGTATGTGGGGAAAATAAAAACATTTGCTCAGATGGCGTATGTTACCTGTGTGATTGTTAACCCCTATCAAGGGTCATTTTGGTCGGCGCCGATTGTCAATGGCATAGAAGCTGTGTTGTTACTCATTGCGTTGTTTTATACGGTCTATTCAGCAGTTACCTATTACTGTTTGTTTATGAAACAATATTATTCTTCTGTTCGATAAAATACCCAGAACAAAGGGCTCTTTTTTTCTATCCAGCCTTGACGGAATTGCCAAATTAACAGATACTTAAAAAGTATTTTGAATTTTACAATTCAATTCATTTTCAATCTGTATTAATTTTATATCAGGGGTATTTATGAACATAATCAATAAATTAATGCTTACAGCGGTATTACTCGGTACAGCTCAACAGGTTTTCTGTGTTGAGCCACAATCACAATTGTCAGATACTTCAGAAGAAGTGATGAAATCGATTATCGAATCAGCATATCGTAAATGTGTTACTGAGTGTATAGAACAGTGTGTGTGCGGAAAAGGTGAACTTTTCAGCAGAAAACAAATAAATGGCGCAACAATATCTACACCAATTGTGTATATTAACTTGGAACAAGCTTTAGATCAATGTCGTAGGCGACGAGAGATAGCGCTTAGTGTTGTCAAAGACGTGCTTAAAAAAAATCAGTAAATCTAATCGAAATAAAAGGTATTTTTTATGAACATGATACAAAAATTACTACTGGCAGTTGCATTGCTTGGTGTAGCGCAACAAACTTTCTGTGTTACATTGTTTGATACGGTCAAACAAGTTTTTTGTACAGAAGCTTCATCGGGCGATACCCAAAAAGATGCATTACTCCGAATTGAACATGGGCTACACAGGTGTATACAGAAAAATGTGGGAGATTATTATCATAATGAGGCTATGCTTACTGTACGTGAAGGTAAAATACAAGGTATATTTTATAGTCGTCTTGGTCCAGATGAATTCAAAGCAGGTATAGAAGCATGCTTTGCTGAAAAACAAACAGCGCTTGTGGCCCTCAACGAACTACTTCAAAAAAATCGGTAAATTTAACCAAATACATAAAAGAGCCTTTGTTCTTACCCAGTGGTAGGCACAAAGGTTCTTTTTGCGTATATCTGTATAGACAATTGATCTAAAGATAGTAACACTAAAGATCAACAGAAAGTATGTTTATGAAAGGCAATCTATGGATTTTCGTTCGCTGGCGCAGGCGTTTGATGAAATTAGTACAAAATCTTCACGTACCGAAATTACTCAATTATTAGCGGTATTATTTGAAAAAGCGTCTGCTCGTGAAGTACAAATCATTACGTATCTTGCGTTGGGTGAACTTCGTGCTCCGTATGAAGGTACCAAATTTAATATGTCTGACCGCTCCATAAAAAAAATGCTCCCCGCATTGTTAGACCGTACTGAAAAAGATTTAGAAAAAGATATTAAATCGATGGGTGACTTGGGCCAGGTAGTTGCTGCGGGGACCTGGCGAATAAAAAACCATTTATCCATAGAACAGGTATATGATTTTTTGTGTGAAATAGAGCACATAAGTGGTGTCGGCTCGCAAGAGGAGCGGCTTAGTACCGTGCATGCATTATTAAAACAACTTGAACCGATAAGTGCGGGATTAGTTGTTCGCATGGTCTTGGGTAAATTGCGACTCGGCTTTTCTGATATGACTATCATCGATGCATTGTCATGGATGCTTGCAGGTGATAAGTCACTCCATAAAAAAATAGAAAACGGGTATAATCTGTGCGCCGATATTGGCCTTATTGCACTCACGCTTAAAAAACATGGCATTGAAGGTCTGGAGAAAATCGATGTTATTGTGGGCATACCTATCCGGCCTGCAGCGGCTGAACGTTTACCAACGGCGCAAGCTATCATAGATAAGCTTGGCCATTGTGTTGCGCAACCCAAGCTTGATGGAATTCGTTTGCAGGTACATGTGGATAAGCGTAAAAAACATCCGAAGATGCATTTTTTTTCACGTAACCTCCAAGATATGTCGAATATGTTCCCTGATCTGGTGGCCGCTTTACAAGATTTTCCCGTTGATACCTGTATCATGGAAGGCGAGGCAATTGTCTATGATAAAAAAGCGCGTAAGTTTTTGCCTTTTCAAGAAACAGTTAAACGTAAACGTAAACATGATATTGAGGGTGCAGTGCAAGATTTGCCCTTAACATTATTTATTTTTGATATTTTATATCTTGATGGGCATTCATTGCTTTCGCGTGAGCATCATACGCGTCGGGATATAACCGCAAAGTTATTTTCCAACTATTCATCTGAATATGTGCGCATCATTGATGAATGGCCCATTACTACCGCGCACCAGCTTGAACGGCTTTTTAAAAAGGCATTACAAGAAGGGTTAGAAGGGCTGGTGTTGAAACGTCCTGATGCGCATTATCAGCCAGGTAAGCGTAATTTCAATTGGATTAAGCTCAAACGGCAAGAAGGTGCTAATGTCATCGATACACTTGACGTAGTTGTGCTTGGTTATTACGCAGGCCAAGGCAAGCGGGCAGGGTTTGGTATCGGTGCATTTTTAGTGGGAGTATACAATGCTCGAAAAGATTGTTTTGAAACAATTGCTAAAATTGGTACGGGTTTAACTGATGAGCAATGGGCCGGTATTAAAAAAAGATGTGACAAACTGCACGTGAAAGAACAGCCCGCAAATGTGGTCTGTGCGCCAAGTTTGGCTCCTGATGTATGGGTTGTGCCCGAAATTGTGGTAGTTGTGCGTGCAGATGAAATTAGTCAGTCACCCGTGCATACTGCAGGTAAAGTGGGCAAAGAAACTGGTTTTGCATTACGTTTTCCCCGCATGATGGATTATTGTCATGATAAATCTGCAGAGCAAGCAACAACAGTTGATGAAGTAAAAAAACTGTATGCGTTTCAAGGGCGAGCAGTGCGTGCTGATGCTGAAGCGATTGATTAATACAAGAGATATAAATTTTTCTTATTTATCGATAATACTGCTGAAATATTGAATTTCTTCTAATGGATTATCATTTTCAATAATTGATTTGCCAATGACAACGCCATCGGGTGCAATTTCAAGCACTGTTGCGATGTTAGTACGGTTAACGTTTCCTGAAACAAATATAGGAAGCTTGGTATTGCCTTTTACCATATCCCAGCGTTCAAGTGTTGTTAATTGTACGTCATCATCAACCGGTTTATGAAATAAAAGTGCATCGACACCAAGGCTTTGGGCTTCAAGGGCGGATTGTCCCGGTGAATTCGTATCAATCAGATCAAGCATTACCTTTTTTCCTAATGCATGTGCAGTGGAGCATACGGTATGTATGATGTTACGATTTGTTCCTGCAAGAACAGTAACCCAATCTGCGCCAGCATTGATTGCTATAATGGTAGCTTCTTTGCCTTTGTCGACAATTTTCATGTTAGCAAGGATAGTTTTTTGGGGGAATAGTTCACGGAATTGTCTAATGGCATTGTCCCCATACTTATATATAAGGAGCGAGCCAACTTCGATAATAGTAAGACGTTCATGAATGGTTGAAGCTATCTGCAGAGCTTTATCAAGATCTGGGATATCAAATGAGATTTGTAATTTCATACTGATTCAGTTCCTCTTATCCATAATATGAATATCGATCATCTTGGAGACCTCGTTGCCTATATACTTTAGAGTGAATTGATTATCTGGCTCGCATAACGATCGGGTGTGTACACGAATGATTTGAGCACGGGCGAAAAAAACTTATTATATTTCAATAAAGAAAGTACATTAGTTGGTAATGTGATCTCTCCTTTTACATATACATCAGGTAATATAAAATTTGCACTACTTCCTGTTATTGATATACCTTCCATCATATCTATTTGTTTTGGTTTTGCAATAATAATAATTGCCTGGTCCGGTATTTTGTTTTTAGCAGGAGGCTGTATCTTGGTTACATTCCACGTTGATTGTTTTGATTTTTCATCATGTGTTCGAGTGAGTGTATAAAAATCTGCGGGTGCGTTTTCTCTGACTTCCAAGTGATGAATGGTATTTCCAAATAAAAACACCGGTACAATTCCATTGGTTACTACTAATGTTACGGTTTCTTCTACCTGGCGACGGGGGAACGTTACCTGCCCGTTTGCATCCGAGTGTGTTACCAGCCCAGAATAAAGCACATAAATACCCTGTATGATATGTGAAGACTCCAGTTGTTTACGCAGGAGCGCACGATTCATTTTACCCGGTGTACTTAAAAATTGGTTAAGGCTTTCCTGGGTGTGCGCAGGAGTTGTGAGGGCTGAATCTTGAATTTTTGGCTTGAAAAAAAATTCAATAATATGAGGAGCAGGATTTGCTGCCGTCAGCATGTTCTGTAAAAAGAGGAAAAAACATAGTACAATTAATCGACTGTTACTCATATAAACGCCTTTGTAAAAGAATGTATCATTGAGTATACATGGAGTATAAATTAATTTTAGCATAACCAAGGTAGCTAAAGCTATTGTTGGTATATAATTATATTAGTGAATTTTAAAAAGTGACCATACTATAAACGATGTTCAGAAGGGTAAAGTGGTGCCGAGTACCGTAGTTTGGGCTGATTTTGCACAGCGATATGCATTAACTGACCTGCAAATTGAGCAGTTTAAGGACTATTTCAATCTGCTTGTCTCTGAGAATGAACAGTATAACCTTACCGCTATTACTGACAGTGACTCAATTATTGAGTATCACTTTGCAGATTCCTTAGAATTAGGGAACAAGCTCGATTTTTCGGCAATTTCCTCTATCTGTGATGTCGGGACTGGTGCCGGCTTTCCGGGGCTTGCCTTAAAAATTAAATACCCGCATGTATCGGTGGTTCTTATTGAGGTTGTGGGCAAAAAGGTTTCTTTTTTAAATATGGTTATCAGTAGACTCGGTTTATCGGGTGTTGAAGTATATACTCAGGACTGGCGGACTTTTTTACGTAAAACTGAGTATCCTCTACAGCTTTTTTGTGCCCGAGCATCTTTACGGCCCGACGAATTAACGAGATTATTTCAGGGGGGCTGTGTGTATAAAAACGCACAATTAGTATATTGGGCAGCGGCTGATTGGTCGGTGGGCCCAAAGGAACAGGTTTTTTTTAAAAAATCATTTGAATACACCGTGAAAAATCGCCAGCGTAAGTATGCTTTATTCAGTAGATAGATTAAAAAAAGCGTCATTTTTTATCCCGTGATCATTTTTGTAACGCACGAGTGCAGCGGTGCTTTTAAATGTATATTTACATTTGGCTTGAATTACTTTATATCATTAACAGTATTTATCGGTAATATCACGAGGGTCTTGTGATGAAAAAAGCGTTATTATCCAGTTATTTTGCAGGAATTAAACAAAATGTTGCTGGTGAGCGATATTCGTCGATTATTAGGTATTTTTTGCCTGAATTTATTACCGCATTAGTGTTGTATTCATTGGTAAATTTGGTTGATGCAAAATTTATAGCGCATCTTAAATCTTCAGCATTATATGCAACAGTCGGTGTTACGGGTACGTTATTCCATTTTATTACTAAAATAGCAGAAGGACTTTCAATTGGTGCGGTGATTTTGTGTGGTAAGTATCATGGGCAAAAATCGTATGAAGACGTAGGTAAATCGGCGATTACTGCATTATGGATCACTGCCTTGTTTGGGATTGTTATTTCAGGCTTTTTATTTGTAAATGCGGGTTTTATTTATCAATTATATCGCGTACCGACTGAGATGATTTCTGTCGGTGTGCCATTTTTAAAGTTACGTGCGGTCGGTATTTTTTTTATGTTCGCATTTTTTGCGCTCATTGGCTTTTTACGTGGCGTGAAAAATACGCGCATGACTATGGCATTTTTTCTTCTTGGTTCATCAGTATTTTTATTTTTTGATTATGTGTTAATTTTTGGAAAATTAGGATTTCCTGCCTTACGTCTGCAAGGTTCGGCAATCGCGTCTATTATTCAGTATGTTGTTATGTTTAGTGCTGCATTGGCATATATATTATTTGACAAAGAATGCCGCCGTTATCGTATGAAGCTTTCGCTGGGTATTAATTGGCGATTTGCTCAAATGCTTTTACTGTTAAGTTGGCCTGTGATGATCGACAAAGCAGTGCTTGCGTTAGCCAAAATGTGGCTTGCGCGTCTCATGAGTCCGATGAGCACGTATGCCTTAAGCACATTTACGGTGATCAATCATATGGAAATGTTTGCATTCGCACCTGCTATTGCGTTTGCTCAGGTGGTAACCTTTTTGGTAAGTAATGATTTTGGTGCGGGAAATTGGGATGGTATTAAAAATAATATAAAAAAAATATTACTCCTGTCATCGATCATGGTTATGGGAATATTATTTCTCTTTTCGCTCCGGCCGGAGGCAATTATTTCATTATTTGATCATAAACGTGAATTTACGTTTTTTGCCGCCCGTGCGTTTCCCTGGATAAGTGTGTTAGTTTTTTTTGATTTGTTACAGTTAATATTATCGGGTGCATTGCGTGGTGCGGCAAATGTGCGGATTGTTATGTGGGTACGGCTGGTGAGCTTTATTTGTTTCTTTATGCCGCTTTCATATGTGGTATCTATTTTGCCAATATCCAGCGATTTGGTTAAATTTGTTATGATATATGGATCCTTTTATGTCGGCAATGGATTTATGAGTTTGTTGTACATTTATTGGTTCCGCAGTGGTCGTTGGCAAAGTCAAAAAATATAAAATTGTATGCATGCATACTGCATTTGAAAGAGGATATAATGGCTCATATAACTCGTGACGAGTTTATTAAGTTGGCGCGTGCGTCATACATTAAGATTGATGAAGATGATATTCCGCGCGTTATGCAAAGCCTGGAAGCGGTATTAAGCTATGCAAGTATCCTTCCTGATATTGTTACGCAATATACGCATGAGCATGAAGTGCCACCGGCAATCGTAAACTGTTTTCGGCCTGATACTGCAGTGCCGTTTGCACAACGTGAACAATTGCTTGCGCTTGCTCCACAGCGTGAAGAAAATTATTTTGTTGTTCCTGTTATTATTAAACAAGGGTAGGTACACGTATGGCTTCACTTGAATTTGCTTCAATACGTGATATTCGCGTATTCCTTGAACGTAAAGAAATTTCGGTTGATGAGTTACTTGATTTTTATTATGGGCGCTTTGCAAAATTTGATAAAAAAATTGGTAGTGCGCTTGAATTGTTTGATAAAAAATCGGTTAAAGACCGTACTCGTAGTGAAACGGGCCTGCTTGCAGGTATTCCAGGGCTCATTAAGGATAATATTTGTATACAAGATCGTACATTAACCTGCGCCTCAAAAATACTCGCGGGATATGTTGCTCCCTATAATGCGACGGTAATTGATAAGTTATCTGCGCAAGGAGCCTTTTTTATTGGTCGTGCAAACATGGATGAATTTGCCATGGGCAGTTCAACCGAAACATCTGCTTATCAAAAAACGGTGAACCCGTGGAATGCGCAACGAGTACCCGGTGGTTCAAGTGGCGGTTCAATTGCAGCAGTTGCAGCGGGATTAATACCCTGGGCTCTCGGATCAGAGACGGGTGGATCGGTCCGTCAACCCGCGGCGTTATGCGGCATTGTTGGTTCTAAGCCAACCTATGGGTTAGTATCGCGGTATGGGCTGGTTGCGTATGCATCGTCTATTGATCAAATTGGGGTTGCCACTCGTACGGTGTATGATAATGCATTAGTATTGTCAGCGATTGCGGGGACCGATGTTAAAGATGCCACCACACTTAAAAATATTTCTGCAGTCGATTATACGCGTAATTTGACGGGAAAAATTAAACCCGGTCTTAAAATTGGTGTTATTGATAATGCATTGCATGCCGACGGAGTTGATCCTGAGGTGGCTGCATTACTTAAAAATGCGCTTAAAGAATTTGAGCGCTTGGGCGCCATCGTTGAATACGTTAAAATTCCAGTGATGGATTATAGCGCGGCGGTGTATTTCATTTTAAGTCGTGCAGAAGCTGCATCAAATTTGGCTCGATTTGATGGCGTTCGTTATGGTGCAAGAAGTGCCGATGCGCACACATTGTCTGATGTGTATGAGCTTTCACGAAGTGAAGGTTTTGGACCTGAAGTACAACGACGTATTTTAATTGGTAATTACGTATTATCAGTTGGTCATGCAGATAAATTTTATAATAGTGCGCGGCAAGTGCAGCACATTATGCGTGCAGAATTTTTAAAAACATTTAAAGAGTATGATTTATTATTTGCTCCGGTAAGCCCGGCAGAGGCGTTTCCCTTTGGAGCATTTGCCAATAATTCATTACAAATGGATTTACAAGATTATTTTACCGCAGCTGCCAATTTAGTAGGAATTCCTGCAGTATCAATTCCTTGTGGATTTACGAGCAATAAATTACCTGTCGGATTTCAGTTAATGGGGCCAGATTTGTCTGAAGAGCTTATTTTTCAAACAGGGTATGCCTATGAACAGGTAACACAATGGCATGCTAATCATCCTGAACTTTAATGCATTGTTAATGCCATTGTTAATGTATTGTTAAGAGTTTTGTAATCATTAATGGTTGTGAAGTATTGTGTTGGGTTTGTCTTTCAAGCATGCATTTTCTTATCGTCTTGGTCTTTCAAAATGATGTCGAGTGCTGCTTGGTCTGCAGGAGTAAATTCAGGACATTTCATGACGTGTCTGTCGTCAATGGTATAACGACGCGTATGAAATCTCCTGAGAGTTGTTAATGGTTTTGATGTCAATTTAAACACATCGAGGGCACGTGTTGGTGCGGTGCGCATTTCTTTTCCATGGACTTCTCGCTCTATACGTTCTTGCGCAAGTTTTTTTTCTTGAAATTCTTTAAATTCTTTTTCGGCTTTTTGTGCAGCGTCTTCTTTAATGCGCTTTGTTTCAGTCTCTTTCGATTGTCGTTGTCTGAGGCGTTTAGCTTTTTTTATGGATAGTTTAATTTTTTCTTGTTCGTTGTGCTTGAGGAGTTGATCAGCTTTTTCTTGTTCAGTTTGTTTAATTTTATTTTCAAGAAGTTTAATTATTATTGGATTTTTTAATTGGAGTGCTATTTCGAAAATAGTGAGTGTATCACCTTTGTGTTGTACTGGTTGTAATGGAGCGAGCGGATAGATGTGTAATAAACACGCTAATTGATCTGCTTTGCCTTCTGTTATACTCGTAAGAAAAGCTTTGACGATCTTCTCGTCTGATGCACTATTCACGTGAGCAAGCATTGCAGGCTCGCTTGTGTATGTATCTGTGCTGCTTATTTGAATAAATTGCAACCAGGCGGTTTGGTTTATTCCATAAATGATTGCTTTTTTGGTAAATGATGGATTGATATTTTTAATGACGCTCAAGTCTGTGTGAGATAAGATTAATGTACAAAAATCATCAAACGCTTTCGTTGATTTATTTATAAAGGTTTCGAGGTCGTCAGGGTCTTCGGGGAACCCCTCCCGTTCAATTGTTTCCCAGTGTGAGCATAAAACCTTTTGGTGGGTTTTCATATTAATTTTTAATTTTTCTATAAGATGTTTTATGCTTTCAGATGTCATGATAAGGTGACTTTTATTTAAAGTTTCAATTAAAGCTTTTTCAAATAGTTTGAGTTTGTGTATTGTTTTGCTTGGTGCGCGCGTCTCGCGACGACGACGAAACTCATCCCTGACGGCTACGCTCCGTGCTCGTGCGGCGGCTGATGCCATGGCTGGAGGGATATATGAAAATTGCATGCTAAAAAATAGTAAAACGATGATTAATGTAATTTTTTTTGTATTTTGTACTTTGTTTAATGGTAACAAATGATATTTTTGCAAAGAATGAGCATGAATGTAATGCATAGGTGTTGTCTTTTTTATAATGTTTTTTTAAATTTATGCCCCGTTTTTTGATTGTAAATCAACTTGATATTCTAACAGAGATTAATTTATTTGCGAGTTATTATAGTATTCGTGTGCACACGAATACATATTTTTGGTGATGGCACAAAATGAAATGATGGTAAAGGTGTACGAGAGATTTTTTTATTTTCTAAAACAAACAGGTACACGTCAGAGCTTGGCGTGTACCTACCAGTCTACTGAAGCTTTATGCAAACAGAATGACTCTGTGGTGTTTACTTAGTAACTGAGCGTATGTGAATAATCATGCTGAATGCAATTAATATCCAGCCTATCCATACATTAATAAAAACGTTGCCTTGCAAATATGCTTGTAGCACAATTGCAATACCAAAACCTGTAGCCACATGCGCAATGCTGTTCAAGAATACATGTCTTGAAAAATAGTTCATTGACCGATTATATAACTTATCAAACATAGCATTTCCCTTGGGTAATGAGTAATAAATCCACGATTTAAATCCGCGATTTAAGTTAGATATAATTTTTTTGAATGCGCGTTGTCAATACTGTAGAAATTGTGATGTGAGATACAATGAAATATCTCCTCTTTGGAGTTGTAATTTCAAATATACCGTAAGTGCTTTTTAAATATTGATAATTTTTTACGGAAGTATTTAATATAAAAAAAGTAAGTTTTTTTGAAGAACGTTTTTTTGATTGAGGGGGAATGATGAATAAAAAAATGATTATTGGTGTGAGTCTATTATTTTTGATAGTAGTACCAGGAGATCTTTTTGGCGCGGCGCGAACGGTGGCAAAAGAGATGGCTCATGAAGTCTGCGCGAGTGTGGGTGCTGGTGTAGGTGAGGCTGTTGGCAGAGAATGGAATTTAGATATTATTAGGAGCAGGCAACACGAATTGGAAGTGCTGAGTAAGCAAATAGGCGATTTATCGATAAGTATGGATGCAAGTTCACAAGAATTGATTGCAGATGCGGTGGTGAAAGGCAAAAAAATGGATGAGCCAGATGCCGCTGCGGTGCATCGTAGCATTGAATCATTTCATGGTCGTGTCAAAAGTTTGAATGTGTTGAGGGAGCAGCTTGTTATAAAAGAATCTGGGTTATTAGAACTCCTTAAAATTCAACGGCCGAGAGTTAAAAATATTAAATATACGATGTGGGGTATGGGTATACTGGTAGCGGCACTGGGTTTGGTGGGTGTATATTGTGCTTCAAAATCGTCTGACAGATCATCAACAGCATGTGTGGCGGGAGGGACCATAGCCGTAGGTGGCGCGGCGTGTGTAATTGGAGGATGTATGTATAGCGCACCACGTACGGAGTATTATGCGGGCTTAGCAGAATCATTGCAGATTGCTGGTGAGGTGCGTAAAAATCCAAAAAACTCAGGTGACATTGAAAAACAGTTGGTTCTTGCGCGGGCGTTGGGTGAACTGATACAGCATCAGGATGCAACGGATAAAGAAGTGCGCGGGCGCTTTGAAGAGCTTACCGGCATAGCGCAAACCATCAAGCAAAGTTTGGCTGAAGGAGCCCAGGCAAGTGCACAACAACATAAAGAGATTATGGATATGATTAACAATTTAGTTCAAGCACGTAATGCTTCCGATGTACAACTAAAAGCGATACACAAGATGGGTGAAGAAACGGCCGCAGGCGTAGCGGATATTGGCAAAGAAAATAAGGAGATGAAAGCACGATTAAGTGATTTGAGTGAAGGTATGGCTGCTGTGCGCGCAGACGGCCGCATTACTCAAGAAGAGTTAAAAGGAATGCGAGAGGGACCTACCCGTTTAGCAAGTGATGGACGGGTGACAGATCTGCAGACGCAGGTGGAAAGAATGCAAGCTGTAGCAACTTCGACTCATGTGATTGCTGATCAATCGGGCAGAGATGTAGCTGGTCTACGCGCAGAGCACGCAGGTACGAGTGCTGAAATGAAAGAAGCAATGGCGCGGTTTGCGGAGGAACAAGCGGTGCTCAAAGAGGTAGCACTGCGTTCGGAGCAAAATATTAAGGCAATTTTGGAATTACTACAGGCTCAGAAGCCTGGATGAAAATTGACAAAAATAGGCATAAAAATATAATTATTTTTGGATACGTTTGATTTTTTTTATTTAAAATCCTATTAAAGCTTTTCATCGGAGTTTATGTGCAAAAAAAAATAGGTAACAGAATACTACTTGTGTGCTTGATTGTGCTCTTTTCGTGGCATGCATATTCACGTGAGTATCCACTGATTGTTATCCAAGGTCTAACTGGCTGTGTTGGTCTTGGTTTGGTTACTTTGGAGGGCCAAAATATAAAGGGCTGTATAAATGACTATAGACGTGCCAGGAAAAATATAGATTTATTTGATCAAAGCGGTAATGGTGACATTGTACATCGGCTGATGGGTGAAAATAGTGAGCTATTGCAAAAGCAATGTCTTGCTTATTTAATCTCATTAGATGATCGGCATAAGGCACGCATGTGGTTAGGTTTTCACTTATTTGTGATGGCGACAGGTTTAGCCTTGGTTCCCCTTGCGGGTTACGGTATTTATAGTGAATGGAAAATAAAAAATTAGTTTGTTGAAGTAATAGATTATGGTTGTGCTGCTGTTATACTGAACAGGTAAAAAAATTAACAAATATGCGACTATTTTTATGGGATCTTATATTCATAAGCAATAGTCTGTATCGTTCTTGTAAGGCAGCCGGATGATAAAAAAATATAAAAAAATAATTATAGTTTTCTTATGTATAGCGAGTGTGTATGTGCTTTTTAACGCACGCAAAATACAGCTCTCGTTACTTGATTCATTAACCGCCTGTTACATGTATCCATGGATAGTGCTTCAACGAAACTGCGTGGAACCTGTTCGTCGGTGGAAAGAAAAACGTAAAACGCTTGCGGAATTAAGTTTTTTAATGGATACGTACGTCAAAAAAAATTCAGAATTACTTGCAGAAAACATTGCATTACATGCAACGCTCTTGAATGCAAAGCAGGTTGAAGAACTCATGGGATTCACGCAGCGGTATAAAGCGTCGTGTGTGTGCATAGCACAGGTGTTACTACGAAAATTTTTACCAGAATCACACTTCTTTTTATTAGATGCGGGAGCAAACCGTGGTGTGTGCCCGGATATGGTGGTGGTTTGCAATAACTGTTTAGTGGGGAGAGTGAGCGAAGTATATCCTTATTATTGTCGTGTTATGTTGATCACTGATCAATTGAGCAAGGTGCCTGCGGTATGTGTGCGCACTGATGCACACGGTATTTATGAGGGTGCTCAAAAGATAGATCAAGGCAATTTAACGTTTGTAAGCCATTTGAGCACACTTGAACAAGGTGATCTTGTACTTTCAAGTGGAGAAGGGCTGGTGTACCCAAAAGGGTTTGCGTTAGGTACTATTGAAAGCTTTACCCTTGATCGTCTTGGTTTAAATTATGAAATTGCAGTCAAACCAATAAACAATTTTAAGACAATTCACTATTGTTGTATTATTCAAAAAGGTGCGGAGTATGAAGAGCTACCGGTGTCCTCAGATATCACGGTTGACTCGGACCAATCAGAAAATAGTATAGAAATTGTTGCAGATAATGATGAACCAGAAGAGCACGCGTAATTAATTGATACTAATAAAAATACAACCCGGAGCACATTGCCTCCGACTTCGCAAACAGCTTCGCCGGACAGGCAAAGGCCATGGTTGTGCTAGCGCATATTTTTGTTCCTGTGTGTGTGGTTTTTACGTTGTTAACGTTAAAGCTTTCGTGTACACGTAATTACACATGCTGGTTATCGCGGATGAAATGTATGAATGTTCGCTGTTATTTGTGTCTTCATCATCATCTTTCGGCCCAGTAAACAGCTGGAGTAGACCCGTTTTCTTGTGGGGGAATACCCATTCAATATCACCTTCAAACGGTGCTTTTTGTTTAATTGCGCGCTCTACCGTAATTTGTGAACCTAATTCATCAACTAATCCGAGAGCGAGCGCTTGTCTGCCGGTAAAAAGTTTACCGTTTGCCCAGGTGGTTGCCGCATTAATTTTTAATTGAGGACGGCTTTCAGTCACATCTTGAATAAATTGTTCGTAGGTATCGTCGACCATGTCCTGTAATAAGTTTTTTTGGGCGGTGGTGGTGTCAAGCAATGGATTATTGATTGTTTTGTATTCACCCGCACTTATGACGGAATAAGAAGCTTTAAATTGCTCAATAAATTGTTTAAATTTTGGTTGTTGAATATACACACCAATACTACCAATACATGCTGAGGGAGTGGTGATGAGGTGGTCACCAATGCAGGCAACATAGTACCCGCCCGATGTACAGATATTTTGTATCCACACAACCACCGGCTTAAGGTGTATTTTTTTTAACTCTTTAATTTCGTTAAATAATGCTTGCGCTGCCCCCGCTGACCCACCAATGCAGTCGATGCGGAGTAACAGAGCCTTAATTTCTTTATCTTCAAAAAAGTTTTTGCATTGCCTTACATAAGCGGTTGAGTCAAACAAGCTTTCTTTAATGGTGACAACCCCGACGCGCATCTGTGGCTCGGTAAACGAGTAATACACATGTTTAACAGTTTTAACAAACATCGGTGCAAGTTGAATGATCACGAGGAGCATAAGCATGTTTTTTAATATCGATGAAATCAAGGACATGGGAACGACCCTCCTTAGGTATAGGGTAAATAGTATAGGATGATTATATCATAATTAAGATATACCTCCTTAATTATAAAATATCGACTGAATCATACGAATCTTTTTGACTTTTTATTTTCTATTCATTAAAATTAAACCATCTGAATCATTGAAATTAGGTTTATCGGGCGGTTAGCTCAGTTGGTAGAGCACCAGTCTTACAAACTGGGGGTCGTAGGTTCGAGCCCTGCACCGCCCACCAGTCTACGCTTATCCGGGCCTTCCGGCTCGGCAAGCTTCGCCTGGCAGGCCAGTCGTTCAGAGATTCACAAAATGAGCTGAGGAATTCAGCAAATTTGACCTATTGAAATTTAAAAAGTGCCATATTACGTCCTCGGCAGCAACGATTTAACATAAGACGTATGGTACTGCCATCAAAACAATGGCGCTGAAAGATTGTGTTCCTCGGTAGCTCAGTTGGTAGAGCACACGACTGTTAATCGTTAGGTCGCTGGTTCGAGTCCAGCCCGAGGAGCCAGAGTATAAAAGATTGAAAATTGTGTTGGGGCTGTAGCTCAGTCTGGTTAGAGCGTCCGCCTGTCACGCGGAAGGTCGCGAGTTCGAGCCTCGTCAGCCCCGCCATGCTTCGCTTATCCGGGCCTTCCGGCTCGGCAAGCTACGCATGGCTGACGCCAGTTCCTTTAACGGATGGCCTGCCCTTCGAAGCTGTTTGCGAAGTAGGGCACAATAGAAAAATTAGATCCTCTGGAGTAAAATCCAGGGGATTTTTTTGTGGGGTTAATTGCAAAAGGGGGGAGGTGATATGAGATTTCAGCAGTATTTACAGTTATTAGCGGCATTGCAGAATTTTTTAAACTGGCCCTGTGTAATGTTAATTGTTTTGGTTGTGTTCTGCGGGCCTATTCGTACGATATTAAAATCCTTGGCTGAGTTGATCAGTAATATCAAGGAGCTTCGGTTTAAGGACTTATTGCTATTGCTTCAAAGTAATGAAATTCCTGTCGAAATAAAAAAAATAATCGTGACAAATTATTTTGATCCCATGCGTAATCATGTTAAGGAATCATTAGAATTGGTTGACCAAGTTGTTGAGTGCCTGAGAAGCCATCGAATCAGCGTGATGGATAATCTGTGTGTAGGACCTCCGTTCAATAAGACATTACAAAATTTGATTCAAATTTTCAGAGTATTGTACAACAAGCTAGAGTTGTTTGAAGAGAATACAGAAATTTACAACAAATCAAAATTAATCTATGCAATGGTGCAAGAGCTTGAAACAACACGTAAACAAAGTATGCTTTCACAATCGGTTCCTTCAATAAATGTTTTGGCGCAATTGGATCAGGATTGGAAAGCAAAGGATCCGTGTAACTTTGACGAAATACGGCAGATAAAATCATTGCTTAAATCTATCTGGATGTCCAAAGATTGAACCTTGAAACAACCACTTTTGCTTGGTAGCGCTATTTTACAGTCAGTGGGATACCAGCTTCGAACGTAATGCCTTTGGTATGTGCTCTATCTTTACCTTCCAGTATCAACCCCAGTGTGTCATGGATTCGTCCTCTTTGTTTATCGAAATATATAATCTTATTATGCATATATAAAATTTATTCATAATAAGATTATATTGTTTTTTACATTTTTATCAAAGTATGTATTAATTATTAATGGGGATAAGCAATGAAAATTTATTGTTTGTAAATGACACTATTAAGAGCCACTTCTTAGAGAAGCTCAACAGAGTTGAATATCTTTTGGAATAGTACTTAATTAATTATGCATCGAGAGAATAAGCATGGTATTGATATCAAAAGATTATGAATCACCTGAGTATGATCAATTGTTCAAAGCGCTATCAGAAGCTCAGGGGGCGGGGGTAAGTGGTGTTGTCTTATCGAATACAGACCCAGAAACTGATTATAAAGCTTTGGTAGAAAAAAATCGGAATATTTTAGAAGATGTTGGTCTTTCTATTGTTCATGAGATAAGTGAGATCGATTGTGCGGTTTTTATTCTGACGACTGAATTGAAGCATGTTGTATCCGGGCAATACATGCGTAGCGCTCAAAAAGTAGACCCGCGAAATGAAGAAATAATTTATTTAAATAAACGCATGGCTTATGAGGGACTGTTTGGTATAGCTTCCTCTAATTGTGCCATGGAAGAAAGGTTGTTTGGACCCAGAAAAGAGCATCGCCAGTTACCTCCACTATATGACAACACGGCGGATTTCATAGAACATAAATTTGTGACTAGCGCAGGGGAGACTAAAATAAGCCGAATGGACCGAAGAAAATTTGAAGGGATTTTCCCGGGCATGACTTCAGAAGAAGAAGCAACCATAACTTTTGAAATCCCAGAGCCTAGGCGGATTAGTTGGTCTGATATGAAGCTGTTTTTGCAATGTCCAAGATGTTTTTATAACGCGAAAAAATTTAAAATAAAATTGAATGAATTTGATGAAAACAAATACGGACTTGAAAAGCACATTGATATACTACTCAAAAAAGAATTTGACCGATATCGCAGGGAAGGCAAAAAGCACCCCATTATGGATGGCACTGACGTTATAAAGCCTCTGAGACATAAAAAATTAGATAATTGGAGGCTTGCATGGGATCAAAGTAATTATAGGCCAGGTGGTATTCAATACCATGATGTATGGAGCAATTGTTTAGTCTTCGGCGGCGTAGATGATGTTTGGTTAAATGACAAAGATGAATTAATTATAGTTGATTATAAGTGTTCATTTCGCAAAGAAATTCATGAAGATTACAAAAAACAAATAGAGTTCTATGCCTGGCTATTTCGAAAAAATAACTATACGGTTGCTTCGCGCGGTTACTTACTTTTTTGTAGCCCAAGTGGACATGATGGTTTTGAATGGAAGCTCGAATTTGATCCTAGTTTGGTCGCAGTCATTATGGATGATTCTTGGGTTCAAGATAATATTAATGGGGCGTTAGATTGTTTGAGTTCTCCTGTGTCCCCCACATCGGGGTTGTCTTTTAACAAAAGAACAAAGTGTAATGTGTGCGATTATTTTGATAAATTAACCGCGGCATTAAAAAATTCGAGTGACTAAGGCTTATATTAAGTACTTTTCTTACATGTTGCAGGTGAATACATGGATGATCTTATTACGATAGATTGTTATCAGTGCAAAAAAGACATATATCTGAATGAATGGCCAGATGATATAGAATTAATGCTTTTTTGCTCTTGGTTATGCGAAGCAAAGTATGCTGGCCCAATCTGGTGGGTTATATCAAAGAGCATTACTGTTCTGTATTATTTATTATTGATAGCATTAGGCTTATTGGTTTTGGCCGTGCTTTTTAATTTATCCACGCATGCTCTTTTAGTCGTTATCGTAATATTATTGCTCCTTAAGTAAGTAGATTATTTCGCATTTGATGCATTATGCAATAACTTTTTTATAATGGGCGATATTACCAAGACTGCTCCATCTAAAGGTTCGAAGTGTGCCCAATGTCTGCCGCCATTCTTCGCTTATCCGGGGCTTCTGCCTCGGCAAGCTACGAATGGCTGACGCCATATTTTTTAATGGAATGGCATTAATAGAAAAAATATATCCTCTGGGCTTTCCCGGGGGATTTTTTATATAATCAACAACAAGGAATTTTTATGAAAAAAATGTTATTTGCGTTAATGCTGGCAGCAGCTGGTATGACTCATCAAGGTATGTATGCCGCAGCTCGTACTCAATCAAGAGGTATACAGCTTAAAGTAACAACTATGATTAAAGCACCGATTGCTATTTCTGCTGAAGACACATCAACTATTGCGGATGTTAAAGCTATGATTCATGATTCAGAAGGTATACCGACTGATCAGCAAAGGTTAACTAAACAAGAATGGGTTCGTGGCTGGTGGATATTTCCAAAACGTGTGACTATTGAATTAGAAAACGGACAAACGTGTGCACAATATGGTTTAGTGGGTGGTTCTGAAATTGCTCCTGCCTGACTTCTGCGTCGTGCGCATTAAATTAAAAGCAATAATGGAAATGGATTAAATTAGGTCCCTTGGAGTAAAATCCGGGGGATTTTTTTTATTGTCTTTGAGATGGTATAGAAGCGATTATTTTGAATTTTTCTCAATGTTTTAACTGAAAGCTCTTCAGGTGTAGGCTTTATTGTTAAATGAGAATTAGGGGGAGTGTTTTGAGCAAAGCAGTGTTTTTTAATCAAATAGTTTATTGTTCAAAAAATGAGGTCACCTATATGAAAGATATAGAAATTATTAGAAATGAATATAGACCAGTTCTCAAGTCATATTTGTCTGGTTTAATTAAGGTATTTCAGGTATTTTTATTGGCCTTCTTCGTCGCAAGACTTTTGAACACCTATTATCCCCTAACTCAAATAATAATTGATTCGCTGGGTTTAATGGCATTGATTTTTGAGGGAATTGCATTATATGGAATTATGGGATGGGAAATTCAAACGTGGCATGGTAATTTACCACAAGAAATATTCAATCGTAAATGTGCAATAATATTAGCATCAATTGGTTTAGGGATTTTTATGTGCAGCATGCTATTGGTTCCCGCCCAAGAAAATTTATCTAATTACATAAAAATATTTTTAACGCAAATAATATATTTATGTAATTAACTTTGCACTGTTCAGGAATTTTTTTTGTGGGCCTGGTTTTAATTATGCCTGCAAGGCTTAAGATAGTTAATGAGAGAAATATGATTCACAGAGATGAATTAAGAATATAGTCGATATAGTAACGTTCGGTACACTACGCCCGGCTAGCGCCCTGCTTCAGGGAAAACCCTGGGTGTTTTTCATTCCTGTAGAACAATGCGCACAGTTTGAATATTGTAAAATTAATATTTCTTTTCTATTGTCTGTGTTGATTTGAATATCTCGAGTAATTTGTGTACTCTGTATTTATAAGCAATTATTATTTTTAGTTATGCAATGAGGGGATGTTTCGTGAACATGCAAACCAGCGGCCTTATTCTAAGTTTTTTAATGATATCTTCTGTGTATGGTGCGACGCCTTATCAGCAGGCAAGAAAAGATTTTAAGGAAACGCTCTATGCTCGCC
>Ga0206856_10003_pt1 | contig 98297 bp, 77 predicted proteins | sample Alteio_BWOrgCont_48_FD_152630 | JGI IMG/M metagenome (GOLD analysis project Ga0206856, IMG submission 152630) | Enriched cells from forest soil in Barre Woods Harvard Forest LTER site, Petersham, Massachusetts, United States -... | ecosystem: Environmental > Terrestrial > Soil > Temperate forest >...
TAGGTGTATTCCATTGGCCAAGCATATTCCAGATGCCATCTGCTGAAGGATCGTAGAACACATCAATATCGGCATTATCGGCACCTGCAGTACGGTTTATTTTATGATAGAACAATGGGTTCAATTTACAGAATGAGGTATCATGCAATCCGATACTGTCACCATCGTTGGTAGCATCGTTATTGGCAAGGCGCACTGTATATGTATCGTTGTTTGCTGCTGCAGGAGTAAGTTGTATTTTACGGTAACGGGTTACAACTGAATCGGCACCTACAGGAAAATAATACATGCTGTTTGCATTTGTAACCCTTGAAAGGCTACCTGTAGCAATACTCGAAACGAAGCCTTCACTATTGTAAGTTGTATTGTTTGTAACCGCGCTTAAAGTCGGTGTGGTAATGAACATAGTGTGACCGGCAGTAAACAGTACCCTGTCATTCAATATTAGTGCATGGTCAACATTGGCATCAAGTGTTTGTTGCTTTCTGCGATTCATGGCTGTACCTGTACCACGCATCATAAGTGTATCGAAGGTAGTAACAGTGGCATTGTTGCTTGTAATAAGTTCTTTTAGGTTACCGTACATGTCCACTGTGCTGTTACCATCTAAAAATATGGCATCATTTATCCAGTCTTGGTCAAGGTGGTATTTGCCATTACCTTGTAATGTAGCAGTATTCGAAATATGAATGTTTCCGGGCCATGCGCCATTGCTGGTAACAGTCATATCACCATCATTGGTAACAATACCCTGACCGCCGTTAATAAGGTTATCGTCTTGAAAACCACCATTAACCTGAACTATGGCACCTTGGGTAACATGCACTAATGCACCGTTACTGAAAAGTATCTGAGCATTTGAAGAAAAACTGGTAATAGCTAATATAGAAACAATAGCTGCCGGGAATGCTAACGTAAATTTTTTCATAAATATGTATTTTACAAAGGGGGACTCTATATATACATAACAAATATAGGAAATGTTTGTAAAAAAACAAAATATTAACAGAAAATAAACATGTTGAAAACCTATGATGACTATCCTTCTGCTCAATAATATTTTGTTATACATTTGCGCCCTTAATCAAAAAAACCATGCGAAACGGAGCTATGGTATTTGCAGGCATTTCAGGGTGTCTGGCGGTGATTCTGGGGGCGTTTGGAGCCCATTACTTAAGGGACAAGGTTGAGAGTGGCTCGCTGACTGCGAAAGACCTCGATGCTTATAAGACCGCTGTGCAATATCAACTTGTTCATACTCTGGCAATTATGGGCGTCTTTTTGATCAAGGACAGGCTTCCTTTATATAACAAAACGATAGGTTTATTATTTATGCTAGGTATTATACTCTTTTCAGGTTCCATTTACATTCTTTCCACAGGTAGTATTACCGGACTGAATTTCAAATGGTTAGGCCCCATAACCCCGCTAGGTGGATTATGTTTTATAGGCGGATGGGCTTGCCTGGCAGTATCGGCTATTAAGCAAAAAGAAGTGGTTAAACAGTAACGAAACAGATGAAGAAGTACGACTCATATAAAGCCAAACTCAGCAAAATAGCAGACTTAGAATATACGCTGGCGGTGCTTGGCTGGGACCAGGAGACGTATATGCCGGAAAAAGGAGCCGATTTCAGGGCGCAGCAAATTTCAACCTTATCGGGTATTGGTCATGAAATGTCGGTTGAGAAGGATTTGGGCGAATTGCTTAAGAAATTACATAAAAGCAAGGAGCTTGATAAGAAGCAAAGCCGAAATGTTGAGGAAAGCTATAAGGATTACAAGCAAAGTAAAAAATATACCACCGAATTTGTTGAGTTGCTAAGTAAAACAACATCAGAGTGTTTTCAGGCATGGCAAAAAGCAAAACAACAAAGCGACTTTAAAATATTCGCCCCGCATTTTACCAAAATGGTAAAACTGAAAAGGCAGGAAGCCGAAATGCTGGGGTACAAAAAGCATCCATACAACGCTTTATTAGATCAGTATGAACCGGGCGCTAATGTGGCCGACCTGGATATTCTGTTTAAAGACGTTCGTGAGCAATTAGTAGGCTTTGTGAAAAAGATTGCCGCTGCCAAACAAAACAGCGATGCCTTTGCACACAAACATTACGATAAGGATAAGCAATGGAATTTTGGTATCGACCTGCTTAAGCAAATGCACTACGATTTTGAAGCAGGCCGCCAGGATATTTCCATTCACCCGTTCACTACCAGTTTCAGTCCGCTTGATGTAAGGGTTACCACCAAAGTAATTGAGAACAACCTGAAATCGATGATATGGTCGTGCATACACGAGGGCGGCCATGGCTTATATGAACAAGGTTTGCCGGCTTCACAATATGGTTTGCCATTGGGCGAAGCTGTTTCATTAGGCATACACGAATCACAATCGCGCCTGTGGGAGAATAATGTGGGCCGCGGTTTACCATACTGGAAAGCGAACTACAAAAAACTGCAAGGCTATTTCCCTGAACAATTAAAAAGTGTAACGCTCGATCAATTTTATAAGGGTATAAACCAGGTGAAACCATCACTCATACGTATAGAAGCCGATGAGGTGACATACCATTTCCACATACTTGTGCGTTATGAAATAGAAAAGGCACTGATGGATGGAAGCGTTGAAGTAAAAGATCTGCCTGCATTCTGGAACGAGCATTACAAAAAGTATTTAGGTGTAAGCGCTACAAAAGATTCAGAAGGTGTGTTGCAGGATATTCACTGGTCGCATGGCAGCATAGGTTATTTCCCTACCTATTCATTAGGCAGTTTTTATGCAGCGCAATTTTTTTACTTTGCAAGCAAAGAAATTAAAGGCTTACAACAACACATTGAAAAAGGCAATATGCTACCATTATTAAATTGGTTGCGCGAAAAAATACACAAGCATGGTAAATTTTATTCAGCTGCCGATCTTTGCAAACATGTTACCGGAGAAAAGCTGAACTTTAAGTATTTTATGAACTACGCTACAGATAAGTACTCAGTTATATATAATTTAAAATAGTTAACCCGAATAATCAACCAAAACAATTCACATGAAGAACATTGGGATAAAAGCAGAATCAGCAACACTAGCCACCCTGGGCTTTGACGGCCTTGATACCATTTACTGGAATCTCAATCCTGCGCAATTAATTGAAAAAACTATACAGCTTGGTCAAGGTACATTTAATGATACCGGCGCGTTAATGATCGACACCGGAGAGTTTACCGGCCGTTCGCCAAAAGATAAATTTACCGTAAAGGATGCCATTACCAAGGATACTGTGTGGTGGGGCGATATCAATTTTCCTTTCGAGCCTGAAAAATTCAGCGCGCTTCGTAAGAAGATGATGGATTATGCAAAAGGCAAAACTGTTTATGTACACGATGCTTATGTATGTGCCGATAAAGAACACCGCGTTAATGTGCGTGTAATTACCGAAACACCTTGGGCTAGTTTGTTTGCAAACAACTTATTCCTGCGCCCATCGCACGATGAGTTAAAGACATTTACACCTGAGTGGCACATCATTTGCCTGCCTGGTTTCAAAGCCGATGCAAAGGTTGATGGTACACGCCAGCACAACTTTACCATGTTGAATTTTACCGATAAGCAAGTGGTTATTGGTGGTTCATCATACACAGGTGAAATAAAGAAATCGATGTTCACCATGCTGAACTATACCTTGCCAATGCAGGGAGTGCTTTCAATGCACTGCTCTGCAAACATTGGTAAAGACAAGGATACAGCAATCTTCTTTGGTTTATCGGGTACAGGTAAAACAACTCTTTCTGCTGACCCTGAACGTGGCCTTATTGGTGACGATGAACATGGCTGGTCAGACAAATCTGTTTTCAACTTCGAAGGCGGATGTTATGCAAAGTGTGTAAACCTTAGCAAAGAAAAAGAACCGCAGATATTTGATGCAGTTCGTTTTGGCACATTGTTAGAGAATACCCGTTGCCATGCTAATACTGCAACTGTTGACTACGATAATATTTCAGTAACTGAAAATACACGTGCTGCCTACCCTATCAACTTTATTGATAATGCTGTTGAGCCATCAGTAGCAGGCATGCCTAAAAATATTTTCTTCCTTACCTGCGATGCATACGGAGTACTTCCTCCTATTTCAAAGCTTACTACAAACCAGGCTATGTACCACTTTATATCAGGCTACACAGCTAAGGTTGCAGGTACCGAGGTTGGTGTTACTGAACCTACATTAACATTCTCTGCTTGCTTTGGTAAAGCGTTCTTGCCATTGCACCCAATGAAATATGCCGACCTGCTTGGCAAAAAACTTGATAAGCACAAAGTAAATGTGTGGCTAGTGAATACAGGTTGGTCTGGCGGGCCTTACGGCGTGGGCAGCAGAATGAAACTTTCGTACACCCGTGCTATGATCACTGCAGCACTCAATGGTTCGTTAGAGAAGGTGAAGTTCGATACACTTCCTGTTTTTGATTTAGCTATTCCAACTTCTTGCCCTAATGTACCGGCTGAGATACTTAATCCAAGGCTTACATGGAAAGATAAGGATGCGTATGATGCTAAGTCTAACGACCTTGCTAATGCATTTGTGAAGAACTTTGAGCAATATGCTAACCAGGAGAGCGCAGAGGTTATGAAGGCTGCACCTAAGGCAGCTGTGAATGCGTAAATAGCGATACCGCCCCCCTTTAATCCCCCATTGGGGGAAATCGTGATGGGGTGTTTATTAATAATACAATAATATAGGCTACACTAAAGGCCCTCCCTTACGGGAGGGTTTGAATTCCCTCTCCTTGCAGGAGAGGGTCAGGGTGAGGTCGCCCTCTTTTCCTATCTTTACTTTTGCAATAAAGGTTATGGAAAATAGAAGCGAGAAACCTGATAACGAAACGTATGAAGCCTGGCGAAAAGATCCTGCTAACTGGAAGGATGGTCTTCTCTATTACAACCCTAAGGATAAAAGATTATTCCCTCCTAAAAGATACGGAGGTGGCTGGACGATAAATTTTGCTAATCGTAATTCTATCATAGCCTTCATTATATTATTGGGTATTATTTTTGCAGGTATTTATATTTGGTATAAAATAGACGGCCCGAAATAATGATGAAGATTGCAATTGCAGGCATTGGTGGTGTAGGTGGATATTACGGCGGTATGCTGGCAAAGCATTATGCCAATTCGGAAGACGTGGAAGTATATTTTATAGCACGGGGAGAAAATGAAAAAGCCATAAAACAAAATGGATTGAAATTAGAAACCAAGAATGGTAGTTTTATCGTTCATCCAAAACTGGTTACCTCGAACCCTAATGAAATTGGTATAGTAGACCTTTTAATTTGTTGCACCAAAGGATACGACTTAGAACAGAGTATACAACAATTAATGCCTTGCATAAATAGTAATACGGTATTATTACCATTACTAAATGGTGTGAATAGCGCAGAACGTATAAGAGCCATATTGCCGAATAATGAAGTGTGGGATGGCTGTGTGTATATAGTATCTCAGTTGGCAGAACCAGGCGTAGTGAAAGAAACTGGTAACCCGCCACGGTTTGTATTTGGCTGCAAAACAGGAACGGATAAAAAACTGAAAGCAGTAGAAAAGGTATTTACTGATGCAGGAATTACCACAACATTATCTGACAATATTTTGCAAGCTATGTGGGAAAAATATTTATTCCTCTCACCTTCTGCAACCATTACCTCGTATACTAATAAAACCATGAACGAGATTGCTGCAAGTGACGAATACAAAAAACTATTGCGGCAATTGATTAGTGAAATAAAACCTGTGGCAGAAAAACTGGGTGTGCTTGTGCCGACAGATGCATTTGAAAGAACAGTGGATGTTATGACTAAACTCCCGGCTGGTGCAACAACCTCTATGCACCGCGATTTTCAAAAGGGCAAAGCCACAGAGCTCGATTCATTAACCGGTTATGTTATAAAGTTAGGTAAGCAGTTTGGTATTGCTATGCCTACTTATGAAATGATGTATGAGGAGTTGAAGAGGAGAAGCAGATAACTCTGCTAGCTATTATTTCATAGTTCCTTCACCTGAGTTTAAGATTATATCCCTTAGTTTTAGTTTCTGAGAATTAGTTTAATTCTGTTAAAAGACTCTGAAAGGTAATACTGGATTTTTCTTTTATTCAAATATATTTATTCCAAACGATCCTTGTTTTGGATACAATAATAGTAGATTAGGCTACAACCGTTTCTTTGTTATGGTGCAATTTTGCATTATCAAATTAAAACAAAAGAAACATGAAAATTACACTTACAGGCTCATTGGGGCACATCAGCAAGCCACTCGCGATAGAGTTAATACAAAAAGGGCATACAGTTACGGTTATTAGTAGCCATGCAGAGAGACAAAAAGAAATCGAAGCATTGGGCGCAAAAGCGGCCATAGGAACCATGCAAGATGTAAATTTTCTCACTAAATCCTTTACTGGCGCAGATATTGTATATGTCATGGAAACCCTTGGCGAAGGTTTTTTCTTTAATCAAAACCTTGACTACATGACTGCCATCATCAACATTGGCAAAAATTACAAACAAGCTATTGAACAGTCGGGGGTGAAAAAGATAGTGCATTTAAGCAGTATTGGCGCTCATACCGATAAAGGCAGCGGCATGCTGGCTTTTCATTACAAAGTAGAAGCCATTTTGAATCAGTTGCCCAATGATGTATCAATCAAATTTATGCGCCCCGTTGGTTTCTATTACAATATGTTTGCTTTTATGTCCACGATAAAAAGTAAGGGTATTATTGTTTCCAATTATGGCGGAGATGAAAAAGAACCCTGGGTTGCTCCGGTGGATATTGCAAGCGTTATCACCGAAGAAATGGAAAAGCCTTTTAATGGAAGAGCGATTCGTTACATAGCAAGCGACGAAGTTTCGCCAAATGAAGTGGCAAAAATCTTAGGCGAAGCAATTGGAAAAAAGGATCTAAAATGGGTAATCGTTTCCGATGAACAATCATTCAATGGAATGGTAGCGGCAGGCATGAACCCTCAAATCGCTAAAGGCTTAATGGAAATGAATGCATCAAGACGAGGTGGTGTGCTTTATGAAGACTATTATAAAAACAGGCCAACATTAAGCAAAACAAAGCTGAAGGGTTTTGCGAAAGATTTTGCAGCAGTTTATAACAATAATTCAAGTAGTTTTAATCATTAAAATAAATTAAGATGAGTACAAAAAATAAAATAGCTTTAGTAACAGGCGGAAGCAGAGGCTTAGGGAGAAACATGGCAATAGCTCTTGCTAAAAAAGGCATTGACGTAGTATTAACATACAACACCAATAAAGCAGCAGCGGATAAGGTTGTTGCTGAAATCCAGTCGCTTGGGCAAAACGGATACGCTTTTCAGTTAGATACGAGCAAGATAGCATTGTTTGATGCTTTCATTAAACAAGTAACACATAATTTAAAAGAGAAAACTGGCTACTCTAATTTCGATTTTTTAATCAATAATGCAGGTACAGCTTTGTATGTACCAGTTACAGAGGTAACAGAAGAACAAATGGATACCATTTATAACATCCATTATAAAGGTGTATTCTTCCTAACACAAAAATCGCTTCCTTTTATAAATGATGGCGGTGGCATTGTCAATATTTCCTCCGGGCTTACGCGTATTACCATGCCGGGCTCTTCTGTATATGGCTCTTTAAAAACGGCTATAGAATCACTTACACGCTATATGGCAAAAGAATTGGGATCAAGGAAAATTCGTGTAAATGTGGTAGCTCCTGGAGCTATCGAAACTGATTTTGGTGGTGGCCGTGCGCGAGATAACAAAGAAATCAATGCTCACATAGCAAGCCTTACTCCATTGGGGCGTGTTGGTTTACCAGATGATATTGGTGGTGTTGTTGCATTTTTATGCACTCAGGATGCCTACTGGATAAATGGGCAGCGTATTGAGGTTTCGGGAGGACAAGCTATTTAAAACATAATTTGATATGGTAAATACAAAACCTTTTAGGATAAAAACAATTACTGATTTTCATAGACTTCGTGGTCTTCCACCGCCGGAACACCCTTTAATTAGTGTAGTAGATTATTCTACTATAACACCTGCTCATGGCAGTGCAGTATTTGATTACTATTCTATATCCATAAAGAGGGGCGTGGGGAAAATGTTTTATGGGCAACAGGAATATGATTTTGATGAAGGAGTAATGTATTTCATGGCACCTAATCAGGTACTGAGGGTTGAGCCTGAACAAAATGTAACTACCAAACGTTCAGGATGGATTTTGTTGATTCATCCGGATTTCCTTTGGAATACACCATTAGCAAAAACTATAAAGCAATATGAGTTTTTTGACTATTCAGTAAACGAAGCTTTATTTCTTTCGGAAAAAGAAGAAGCAACTATTAATAATATTATTCGGAATATTCAGCAAGAATATCACTCAAGTATTGATAAATTCAGTCAGAGTATTATTATTTCACAAATCGAAACTTTACTTAATTATTCAGAACGATTTTATCAGCGCCAGTTCATTACAAGAAAAATAAACAATCATCAGATACTTGATCGTTTGGAAAAACTACTCTCAGATTATTTCACTAAAGATATAGTAACTAAGGGGTTGCCTGCGGTTCAATATATAGCTGATACGTTAAATGTATCACCCAGCTATTTAAGCAGTATGCTGAAGTTACTAACAGGGCAAAGCACTCAACAACATATACATGATAAACTGATTGAAAAGGCAAAAGAGAAACTCTCTACAACAAGCCTCTCGGTAAGTGAAATTGCTTATGAATTGGGCTTTGAGCATTCTCAATCGTTTTCAAAATTATTTAAGAGTAAAACGAGTCTTTCGCCTTTGGAATTCAGGCAGTCGTTTAATTAGTTAATACTCATCAGTATAAAATTTCCATTGTATTTCATTGTTATTATCAATGAAATGTAAGAGGTAGTTAATAATTCTTGCAGTTTTCTCTTTTACTTAAAATACCACGGATTTAATTTTGCATTGTTAGCGCAAGCCTTTTTTAGGAATAGGTTCACTAAAAATTACGAACGGATGCTTCGACAAGCTCAGCATGACAAAAAGAAAATGGGGGTGGTGTACAAAAACACATACATTTTTTGAATTCATATAATTGAAAATCAAAGGCTTGATGGTGTACAAATTGCAAAAAGTGTACACCACCACCCTAAGCGACCTCACCCCGGCCCTCTCCTGCAAGGAGAGGGTAAACACAAAAAGCCCCTATAATTTGGTTTTTCAGGAGATGTTGCATACATTCGCTTAACAATTTAGTAACATTTAGAAGATGTTCGAGTTGATATAAACCCTGGATAAAAATCAACAATTAAAAAAATCATGAAAAAGAATTTACTGTTAGCATTAGTAGGCATTATTATAGCATTTCAAGCAAGTGCAACCATTAGTCAAATTCGTTGGGGCACTACCAAAGACCCATTGAATGGACTTACTGTTACATGGAGCAACACAGGCACCAAAGACTCTATTAAATGGGGTTATACTACTTCCTATGAAAAAGGAAAGTTTGTTAGCACATCAAGAACCGGTTATACATCAGGTACACTTTTCTTTAAATATACATTCCCTACTGTAACAGGCAGTTCTACCATATACTACTCGCTATACGATTCAAAAGCAAAAACATGGGGCAGCCAAATGACATTTAAAACTGCACCGCCTGCAAATGCGAACAGTTTTTCTTTTTGCGCTATGGGCGATTGCAGAGATGTACCATCTGAACTAACCAAGGTGTCGAACCTGGGAAGTGCACAGAATCCTTCATTTTGCTTGTTTAATGGAGACTTGACTGTAGCAGGAACCAGTGCTTCAGAATACAATACATTTTTTACATCGGCAGCCAATTACCTGCAAAACAATTTAAACCTGCAAGCTGAGGGTAACCACGATTATTCTAACGAGGCTTTATTTTCAAATCTCTGGGACCTGCCAACTACACACAGCCAGAATCTTTATTATGCTGTTACATACGCCAACACCATTTTTATTACTATTAATGCCAATACATTTTACAGTAATGGATCTGATGCAACACAATTAGCCTGGTTAGATTCTACGCTGGCTGCAGCGCAAACAAACAAGAACATTACATGGAAAGTAGTATCGCTGCATTACGCCTTTTTTACCGACGGGCAGCATAATGGCGACATGGATTCATTTCGTTCAACCATTTGGGCCGCGTTTGATAAATATGGTGTTGACCTTGTTTTGAATGGCCACGACCATAACTACCAGCGCACATACCCGATCAATTTAAGTGTAAGTACAAGTGCACCTGTTGCAAAATATGGTAGCGGAACGGGAGAAGGCAGAATGGAGGTAACCTTTGGTGGTGCAGGCGCAAGCCTTTACACAAGTGGTTCCAGCAACGATGCATGGGCACTTAAAAATTTCATTTCTACCAACGGATATAACTATATAACCGTGAATGGTTGTAAAATGCACATCACTTCATACAATGATGCAAACAGCATTATTGATTCTGTTACCCTTGATAAAACAGGTACATCGGAATGCAATACACCAACTGGAATTGAAACAAACTCTGTTTCGAGTAACCTGATCACTGTTTATCCGAACCCTGGCAAGGGTAGCTTCACACTGCACTATTCATCAAGTGTAACGGGTGATGCAACTGTTCAGATAGTTGATATAACAGGTAAAATAATATCTACCGAAAAAATAAATAAAGCGGAACAGGAATTAAATTATCATTTTGATATATCGAAATATGCTGCAGGCATTTACAATATATCTGTAACTGTAGGCGACCATAGAGACAGTACGCCATTCGAATTAACAAAATAAAGAAGACTTAGCCTTTAGTAGCTCCGGCAACAAGGTACTTAAGTATAAGTGCTTTTTGTGCATCAGTAAACTGGTTGCCACCTTTTATGTTTTGCATTTTGTTCACTACCATGGGCCAGTATGAAGCACGACAGCTTTTAGGAATGGCTTGTGATATAGTGTGACATCTGCTGCAAACTTTATACCATGTGCGCGCCTCTGGGCTACTGCGTTTGTAAACAGGGTTATCAGGAATACTTGCACTGTATATTCCGCCACAAGCAATAAGCACAGACATAAAGACAGAAAGCACAAATACCTTTTTCATTTGAAATTAAACTTAGGCAAAGTTAGAAATAAGGAGTAACGGATAAGTTCTCAATATGACAACAAGGCCCTCCCTTTGGGAGGGTTGGGTGGGCCGCCCCTACTTCAATATCTGCATGCGGTTAGCATCGAGGCGGAGAAAGATAAAAAGCAGCAAGGTAAAAGACCACAACGAAGAACCACCATAACTCATAAAAGGCAAAGGAATACCAATAACGGGAACAAGGCCAAGGGTCATACCCACGTTAACGGCCACGTGAATGAAGAAAATAGAAGCCACACCATAACCATATATACGGCTGAAAGGCGAACGCTGCCGCTCAGCCAGGAAAACAATACGGATAAGTAATGTCAAAAATGAAAGCACAATAAATGAAGCACCGACAAAACCCCACTCCTCACACAAAGTACAGAAAATAAAATCGGTGGCGTGTGCAGGTACATAGTTTAAACGTGCCTGCGTACCTTGCTGATAACCTTTACCCAAAAAGCTACCTGAGCCTATTGCAATCTCGGCCTGGTTTAAGTTATAACCCTCTTTACTCTTGTTCACATTACTGCCAAGGAATACATCAATACGCTTACGCTGATGTGGCTCGAGATGCTTGTAGGCAAAATCGGTACCCCATACCATGGCAAGTCCACCACCCAATATTAAACCAACACGTATAAGGTCTTTTCGCTTTCGCCGCGTAAATAATGCAAATGCAATAAGTGCAATACCTATAAGTACACCGGTAATAACCAATTTACTACCCACTAAAGCGAGTATGAATAACACAATAGCAATAAAGCCTACCAGCAATATGTTACCAGACAATCCTTCGCGATACATTACAAATATGAATGCAGTATATGTTATAGCTACACCTGTTTCATTTTCAAGAATCACAAATAAAATGGGAGTAACTATCATGGCTACGGCCCTTAATCGCACACTGGTTTTAGCCATTTTTACATTCTCGTTACTCAGGTATTTGGCAAGGCCAAGGTTAATAGCAAATATTCCAAGCTCGGCAGGTTGTATACCTATTGCACCTATGCGGAACCAGGAATGGCTACCGGCAATATCTCTACCAATGAACCGCACGGCCAACATGGCAAACACAAATATTCCATACAATGCATACGCAAACACAGAAAAGAAACTTGCCTCCGTAAGCATAATGAGAAAGGCAAGAAGAAAGGCTGTCATAACCCAAACAAACTGCTTGCCATAACGCTGTGAGAAATCAAGCATCCAGGGATGGGCAGGATTATATACGGCAGAGTAGATGTTCAAAAAACCAATAAGGACAAGAAAGGCATATATACCGATACTGAACCAGTCGATGTAAGGGACTATGCTACTACGCCTGTCGTTCATTGTTTCATTGCTGTTACAGTTTGCTTTTTAGGCTTTTGGGCAGGATGCTTAACAGAAGAAGTGTGCGAAGGGTGCAACTTCTCTTCCTCTAAATAATGAAGTGTATTACCATCCAGCATTCTTGTTTCAATGTCTTTTCGCTTGATTGTATCGTTCAGATATTTCTCTATCATTAAACTGGCAATAGGCGCTGCCCATTCGGCACCCCAGCCACCACGTTCAATAACAACACAAAGTGCAATTTTAGGATGATCCATAGGTGCAAACGCTATAAATAAAGAGTTATCGCGGCCATTAGGGTTTTGTGCGGTACCTGTCTTTCCACACATAGTTACACCAGGTATTTTACTGGCCGCTGCAGTACCATCAGATACAACATCGGACATACCCTGTACAACAACATCAAAATATTTCGGGTCAACCAGCGTGTAGTGCTTGGTTGTATATTTTTTCTGTATCTCGTTCTTATCGCCAATAGATTTAATAACATGTGGCATAAAGTAATATCCACGGTTAGCAATAATAGATGCTTCATTGGCAAGCTGCAAAGGCGTTACTTCCATTTCGCCTTGCCCGATACCAAGCGATATAATTGTAAACGGCCTCCAATGACCTTTTCCAAATACACGATTGTAATGCTCAACAGTTGGCACATTACCACGCAAGGCACTTGGCAGGTCAATATCAAGCCGCGTACCAAGTCCGAAACTGTTTACATATTTTCTCCATGAATCAAGCGCCTCCTCCATAGTTGGGTATTTGCGGTTACCCATAATGCTCATGAATACATAAGAGAAATACGTGTTGCACGATTTGGCAATTGCAGGTTCAAGGTCAAGTGAACCATGGTGCGCATCGCACTTAGGTTTACCACCAGGGTAGGAGCCAGCACAGTAATAAACAGTATGTTCGTTCAACACACCTTCCTGTTGCCCTATCAATGCTTCAATTGGTTTGAATGTAGAACCGGGCGGATACTGCGCCATTAAAGCCCTATTGAATAAAGGAATATCAAGTGTATCCAAAACAAGGCTTGAATAGTTGCGCGCACGAATACTACCGACTAACAGGTTTGGATCGTATTCAGGGCATGACACAAGCGCAAGCACCTCTCCTGAAGAAGGATCTATTGCTACAATACTCCCGGCTTTATTATGCATCAGTTTTTCGCCATAGGCTTGTAGGTTTGCATCGAGCGTGCAGGTAAGGTTGCTGCCGGGTTCAGGCATAGTATCATATTTACCATTTTTGTAATCACCCACTTCTTTATTACTTGCATCCACCACCGTAATCCTCACGCCTTTTTTCCCAGCCAGATCGCTTTCGTATGATTCCTCAATACCACTCATACCAACATAATCGCCCTCCCTGTATTTAGGGTTGTTCTTACACAGTTCTTTACTTACCTCACCCAGGTAGCCAAGTATATGTGGCGCAATATTCAATGGGTACTTGCGCACCGTACGCACTTCAGAATAAAAACCATGGTACTTATACATCTTCTCTTCAAAGGCTGCATATATCTCAGGAGTCACCTCTTTCATAAATACCGAAGCATGAGATGCAGTGTTCAGAATAATTGCCTTTTTAATACCCGAAATAAAATCTGCTTTGGTAATTCCAAGGTCTGAACAAAATGAATTGGTATCAAAATCTTTCACCTGGCCAGGCACAACCATCAGGTCATACGCTGCTTCGTTGGTAACAAGCAATTTACCATTCCTGTCCTTTACACAACCTCTTGGTGGGTACTGTGTCATGTGCCTGTAGGTTTCGTTACTGGCATCTAGCTTAAACTGGTCGTCAATAACCTGCATGTAAAAAAGTCTGAATACAAATGTGAAGCAGGCCACGGCAAAGATACCGGCAATCACATATTTCCTTATGGCTAAGGCATTGTTCATGTTCTACCTCTTTGCATAATAAACTGGCTAAGCACAATAAGCCCTACAGTACTAATACTGCTAACAATTACAATGCCTAATGTGGAGAAGAAAGAGGATAGCGTGAATGCTTCAAGAAAAAATAATACCAGATGATGAAGAAACACCATGGTGCCTACATAGCTTAACACCCATGGCAAACCCAATGATTGAATAGTAGGTTTAGCAGAAGTGTCATACTCACCTTTTGGTGCATATGTTCTGAGAATACGTGGCCGACAATACGCCATAAATACGCAGGCCGCAGCATTGTAACCCATAGTGTTATAAAACATATCTATTGTTAAGCCGGTAAAGAAAGCAAGTATCATAACCAATGCCTGATTAGACTTAATAGGTAGCATAAGTATAAATATCACATACAGGAACGGATTAATAAACCTGCCCAGATCAAGATGTTTTAAAATTGACACCTGTATAAGCAGGAATATTAAAAAGCGAGCAATATTTTTAGCTACGTCTGTTATCATTTTCCCTCATTGGCTTTGTACGCATTATCTTGCAATTCGGTTTTCTCTTTTTTCATCAGATCGCTTACTACATATACAAATCCCAAGTTCTTGAAATTGGTTGCCAATCGAACCTTGATCTTATAAAAGTACTGAGTAGGAACAGGTTCAACTGTTTCAACAGTACCAACCGTAATACCTTTGGGGTAGAGTGTGGAATACCCGCTGGAAACAATGGTGTCACCAACCTTAACTGTTTCGCTCATAGGTATTTGCTTTAACAATGCAAAACGAAAATCGCCGCCATCCCATGTTATAGTACCAAATGCACCACCTTTTTTAAGCATAGCACTTAACTGGTAATTCTTATGCAATAGCGACATTACAACTGTATAATGATCGGAAACACCTATCACCACACCAACTATACCGGACGGCGATATAACGCCCATTCCTTCTGCTACGCCTTGGTTCTTACCAATGTTTAGTGTCAGGTAGTTGTTTATCTGGTTAGTAGAATTATCGATAACCTGCGCTGTAATAAAATTAAACTGGTCGCCATACGGATTCGTGTGTGCAACCTTTAAATGCTTAGATGTATCAGGAGTAGAACCAAGTGTATTATGCAGCATTGTATTTTCCACCGCGAGGCGTTCATTCTCACTAGCCAGATTAAAATAGGAAGTAATGCCGTTATAGGTTTTATATACCGAACCGGCTACACTGTTAGCTGAATTAAAGAACCCGGCCTGGTGATAATAGTTATCCTTAAAAACAAAATAGAGCGACAGGAATTCCAGGGCCACGAAAAGAACTGCAAAATAATGTCTTCTGAAAAATGCAATTATGCCATACATTGGCTGGCGCTGGTTTTACAATTAACCTTTAAAATTATGACTTGAGCAGGAACGGGAACCTGTGAATATTCTTTAATGCAATACCTGCACCTCTTGCTACCGCTCTAAGCGGATCTTCTGCAATATGCACGGGCAATTTTGTCCGCATTGAAATACGCTTATCGAGGCCACGCAACATAGAACCACCGCCTGCTAAATAAATACCCGTTCTGTAAATATCAGCTGAGAGTTCAGGTGGAGTTTTTTCTAATGCTTGCAAAATAGCTTCTTCGATTTTTGAAATTGACTTATCTACTGCGTGGGCAATTTCAGAATATGAAACCTGTATCTCTTTCGGTATACCTGTCATCAAATCTCTTCCATGAACTGGATAATCCGGTGGAGGGTTTTCAATTTCTGTCATTGCAGCGCCTACTTCTATCTTAACACGTTCTGCAGTACGTTCGCCAATTAGCATATTATGTTGACGACGCATATATTCTTCAATATCACTTGTAAACTCATCGCCCGCTACACGAATTGAGTTATCGCAAACAATACCACCTAAAGCAATTACGGCAATATCGGTTGTACCACCACCAATATCGACGATCAGGTTACCCATTGGTTCTTCAACATCAATGCCGATACCTATTGCAGCAGCCATTGGCTCATGTAACAAGTAAACTTCTTTTCCACCAGCGTGTTCAGCAGAATCTCTTACCGCACGTTGCTCTACCGGTGTAATACCTGAAGGGATACATATAACCATACGCAATGCAGGTGTAAACCACTTTTTACCTGAATACAACATACGCACCATTTCACGTATCATGCTTTCTGCTGCATTAAAATCGGCAATAACGCCATCCTTCAATGGGCGGACGGTTTTTATATTTTCGTGCGTTTTGCCATGCATTTGCTGGGCTATTCTGCCTACCGCAATTACTTTGCCCGACATTCTGTCAATAGCCACAATAGAAGGCTCATCAACCACAACCTTATCGTTATGAATGATAATGGTATTGGCGGTACCAAGATCGATCGCTATGTCCTGTTGAAGAAAACTGAATAAAGAAGCCATATGTATGGGTTGATATTAGTATGTTAATGTTTAAAATGTCGAGTTCCGGTAACTACCATTGGCATATTGTTTTCATCACAATACGCAATAGACTTTGCATCGTTTATTGAGCCACCTGGCTGTATTACTGCATGTATGCCTGCATCGTGAGCTATTTCCACACAGTCAGGAAAAGGGAAAAAAGCATCGGATGCCATTACTGCACCTTTCAGATCAAAACCAAAGCCGGTTGCTTTTTCAATAGACTGCTTCAAAGCATCTACCCTTGATGTTTGCCCTGTACCTGCTGCAAGTAATTGTTTGTTCTTTGCCAATACTATTGTATTTGACTTAACATGCTTTACAATCTTGTTCGCAAACTCCAGGTCGGTTTTTTCCTGTTCAGTTGGCGCTGCTTTTGTTACCTGCTTCATATCCGCTATTGTATCAGTCTTCCAATCCCTGTCTTGTTCAACCACTCCGTTCAGTAATGAACGGAAATTTTTCTCAGGAAATGCAAACGGATGCAACTCTAGCAATATACGATTTTTTTTCTGCTTTAAGGTCACTAAAGTGTCATTTTCAAAGCCCGGGGCAATTAATACTTCAAAAAATAATTTATCGATCTCCTTAGCCGTTTCTGCATCAACCGGCTTATTCGTAATAATAATTCCGCCAAAAGCTGATACCGGGTCGGCTGCCAATGCATCTTTCCATGCATCAATTGCATTACCGCGCGATGCTAACCCGCATGCGTTATTATGCTTAATAACGGCATATGTAGTGTCGCCCTTAAACTCGCTGATAAGGTTAATAGCCGCATCAATATCCAGAAGATTATTATATGATAATTCTTTGCCGTGTAATTGGGTAAACACCTCTTCTAAGTTGCCATAAAATGTGCCTTTCTGGTGAGGGTTCTCTCCGTAACGCAATTGCTTTGCACCTGTTACCTTCTTTTCGAAACTTGTCCCATTTCCCGCAAAGTAGCTATGTATCTGTGTGTCGTAGTGCGAGCTTACACCAAAAGCTTTCATTGCAAAGTTCTTGCGTTGCGCCAGGGTTGTTTTACCTTTATGTTTGGCCAAAATATCTAATAATGCTGGGTATTCCTGTTTAGAAGGAATAACGGTAACGTGGTTGAAATTCTTTGCAGCTGCGCGAATTAAGGAAATACCACCAATATCTATTTTCTCAATAATATCTTCAGCAGAAGCGCCCTGTGCTACGGTCTTTTCAAAAGGATAGAGATCAACAACAACAAGGTCAATAGTTGGAATTTCATGTTTTTCAAACTCCGCTATATCACTTGCCATATCGCGCCTGCCCAGTATGCCACCAAATACTCGTGGATGAAGGGTTTTCACTCTTCCACCAAGTATTGAAGGATATGATGTAAGGTCCTCTACCGGTATAACTTTCACACCCAATGACTCAATGAATTTCTGGGTACCGCCCGTGCTGTAAAGGGTTACGCCGCATTTATTTAATTCCTTAATTATCGGTTCCAGGCCATCTTTATCAAAAACAGATATAAGTGCGCTTTTTATAATATTCTCTTGTTCCATTTATTTTTTTCTGAGTCATGCAAAAGTATTTTCTTTTTCATTCGAAAGCCTATAGGTCGGGTACTTATTTATTTACATTTGACTAACAATTTGAAAGATCTATTTTTAGCAGAAGTTTTTCAATTTACCGTACTCACATTTAAGCAATATGAAAATTACTTTTTTAGGCACCGGTACATCTCAGGGGGTTCCTATAATAGGCTGCCAGTGTGAGGTTTGCCAGTCAACAGATGCAAGAGATAAAAGACTTCGCTCATCCATTCTTATAGAAAATGAAGGCAAAACCTTTATTATTGATACCGGCCCCGATTTTCGTGAGCAGATGTTGCGAGAGGATATTCGTAGCCTTGATGCAGTAATTTACACGCATGAACACAGGGACCATATTGCAGGCCTGGATGATATTCGTGGTTTTAATTTTGTAATGGGTAGGGCCATTGATGTGTATGCTGATACTAACGTTCAGAATGCTATCAGGAGAATGTATCCGTACATATTTTCAGAAGAAAAGTATCCGGGCATACCCGAAATAAATCTTCATCACATTGATGGATCACCATTCACCATTGACAAAACAACATTTATTCCGGTACAGGTAATGCATCATAAACTACCGGTTTGGGGCTTCAGAATTGGCAATTTTACCTATGTTACCGATGCAAATTATATTGCGCAGGAAGAAAAAGAAAAGATAAAAGGATCTGAAATATTGGTGCTTAACGCATTACGAAAAGAAAAGCACATTTCACATTTCACCCTTGAGGAAGCCATGGAAACAGCAAAAGAATTGGGTGTGAAACAGGTTTATTTTACTCACATAAGCCACCAACTTGGCAAGCAGGAAGTTGTTGAGAAGGAGCTTCCGGAAGGCTTTCACCTTGCCTTTGACAGGCAGGTATTACATATTTAAATTACCTGATGATCTCAATGAAACCCTTAAGGGTTATGGGCTTTACACCGGTAACCCTTATTTCATTTACTGTGCATATGTAGTAATACACACCATCAGGGCATTCGCCATGTGTGGTCTGGTCTTTACCATCCCAGTTTATCATTGGGTCAATGGTATGAAACATAAGTTGGCCCCAGCGGTTATAAATATTCATATCCACACTCTTTATATACCTGAAAGGCAATATGGGTGTGAATAGGTCATTTTTGTCATCGCCATTCGGCGTGAATACATTAGGTAATGTATATTGAGGGCAATTATCTACACATATTGTATTCAGGGCACTTTCATTTCCGAACGAATCAACTGCGGTAACTGCATAACAGCCTGCAACTGAACTAAGGTTAACGTTTACAAATGTTGTGTCATTTACATTGGTTACTGTTTTAAGCAATACCATATCTCCGGTTGTAAGCGGACTGAAATATATTTTGTATTCCAGTATATCGTTATAAATACCCGGGCAGAAATGATCGGGATTATTCCATATCAGTGAGTCCTGGAATGTATTGCATTGAGCCATTACCACTAACTTAGGGGCACATGGAGGAACAGTATCTTTGGGTTCTGTGCATTGCACTTCTGAAGAATCGAACAAGGGATGCATTATAGTTGGATCAGCATAGAAACTCTTCGATTCTACATAATAACAATAACTTTTCAGGTTCGCCAGCAAACTATCCGTGTATGCATGAACTGAGCCAGGAACGCTGGTTAAGAAACTGAAACCGGTAGCCCCAGGAGCCCTGCGATATATGTTAAACGTTGAATCTGTCCAAGGAACATTTGATGCCCAGGATAAATGAACTACTCTGTTAGCAGGCTTAGCAGTCAGGTAAATAGACGAAGCAGGTGCTGAAGTAGAACCTATTGGTGTATTGGTATTGTAGTAAAAGCTAAGTTTATATCTATAGCTTAAGGCAGCAGTATTCAATCCAACATCTTTAAACGTAGAATCAATACCGGTAGTACCAAAGAATGGTGTAACCACCGAATCAATCGGTACATTAATATTTGGATTATTCATACCTATAGCACGCCATAATTTGTACTTGTATGGAGGTGGATATACCGTTGTATCTAAATTGCCACTTGTTGTTAAAGGCCTTGTCCAGCGGATGAATATAGTATCTGCATTAAGTGAAGTATTATCAACGCTTACATTGGTCAGAAGCGGCAAATTTCGCCTTATCAACACGCAGGTATCATTCGATGCAATGCTTAAAGAACCATCAGGCTGAGGATAAGCAGCCACTACAAGGTAGCTATAGTTAATTCCCGGAATCACATTATTGTCAGTAAATGTTGTGTCGTTTAAACCACTCGTAGTGCCTATTAATACATACCCTAAAGAAGAAGGCGCCCCTGTCTGGCAAGGAGAAGGAACAAATTTAACACAACCTATTGCCCTATAAATATTATAGCCGCTAGTCTGAACACATATGCTGGGGTTCCAATGCAATACTACGGAGTTCCCCTGAACTTTTGCAGCAAGATTTGTGGGTGCCGGAGCAATTACACGTATATTACTAGTAAAATAACTGCTAAGTGAAAAACCGTTACCGCCACCCGATCCTACATCGGTAGCTTTGACAGTAACTGTATATGGGTTATTTCTTACATCGGAACAATTTGTTTGCCAGGAAAACATACCGCTATCCAGTTTTGCAGCCGGGGTAGATTTAAATGTAGCCGATGGGTTAAAAGAGAATGGCTGGCCAGTTGCCGACATAGTCATTTGATCAACATCAAACCCCTTTGCATAATACTTCATATTTAGTAATGTACCGGCAACTACACAGGTATCGGGGCCTGTAATTTTAGGAGGTATTGCATCGCAACTGCCATCAACTATTATCTCAAGTTCGGCATCTATTGTATCTATCGGGTAACTCTGTATACCAATTCCTCCTGAAACCAAAACCTTTTTATAAGAGACCAAACGAATAGAGAAATTATAAATTCCAGCCGTTTGAGGATTACACCACAATAATGTTCCCGTTTGAGGATTAACTGTTACACCCGAGGGAATAAAATACGCGGGTGCAACCGACCCATAATTTACAGGCTCGGTACCTGCAGTAACCATGCAATTACCTATTGAATAAGAAATACTATCACCATCAGTTGAATATGCACCCAGATTATAACTATAACATTCACCGATACAAGCAGTATCGCAAACCGGTGGATCTATATGAATGGCTGATTGTGAAAACGAATTACTATATAATGTAACAGGAGAGGATATACTATCGGTTGATGCGGGTGTTATGTTAATAGTGGTGAATAAATAAAAATCAACACTAACTGAACCCTGATTCGCAATGTTCATAATGTTAGCCATACGGTTCTGGTCATCCATCCACATATGGTAACTACCATCACCCGGAAAAGTGTGGCCACCGGTAATACCATCGGGGCTATTTGTATATATATTAACCTTTCGGCAATCGCAAACCGTTTGCCCACCTGGAATATTTGCCTGATCGAGTGAACCATTGGAACGATATAGCAGATCAGATGTTCCATCGCCATACCAGATACGCATAGTATCCCTGTCTGCATCTATGTGACAATTAACCCCATTAAGCGGGTCGCCATTTGTATAATTAACTATGGTTACCTGATAGGTAAGCCCATGCATATGCCTGAAAGTAATGTAACCTGAAACCTGGTGCGTTGCGCTGGCCAGCAGTGGTAATAAGAGAAGGGCTAATATCTGTAGTAGTTTTTTCACAGCTTTCCAGGTGTACTATTTTACTTAGACTGTGCTAACGCAAAGAAGTTAAAAGAATTGCATAAAATTTATGCAAAACGATAACACAAAGCCAGGCAATTATTTTATCTGACCTGGTGTAGTAGTATCGTTGGTCTTCTTTTGATCACCTTCCGCAGGTGTTGTACCTTTTGAAGCGTCTTTAAATTCCTTTATGCCCTGGCCTAAACCACGCATTAATTCAGGTATTTTTTTACCGCCAAAAAACACAAGCACTATAGCAAGGATCAATATAATTTCTCCGGGTTTTATTGCATCTAAAAAAAGTAACATATTTTTTGTGTTTAAAAATTACTTCAAAGATAATACATTTCCGCAAGGGAGTATTAATAAAACCTTTAAAATGTAAGGAATATCACTACTTTTACCCGAAATTTATTAGAAATTGGAGTCAACAGATAATAAGCGGCTGGAATATTTCGAAAAGCAGGCAAAAATCCGCGTAAAAAGCAGAAAGCAGCATTCCTACTACTGGAACGATATTACCTATTTCTGCAATTATTTTGCCCATGAGGAGTTATCGGTACTTGAAATTGGTTGTGGCACCGGTGAGCTGTTGAACGATATTAAAGGGAAACGAAAGGTGGGTATTGACTTCAGCCCTGCCATGATAGATATTGCTAAAAAGCAGTTTCCGGCAATTGAATTCCACTGTATGCCGGCCGAAAATATTACCATCGAAGAAAAATTTGATCTGATCATCCTTTCCAACCTTATCGGGCACCTTGAGGATGTTCAAAGGGTGTTGGAGGCATTACATAAGCATTGTCACTCTCGCACTAAAGTTATTGTTACCTATCATAATTATTTGTGGGAACCTTTACTAAAGTTCGCAGAAGCAATTGGCTTGAAAACCAAAACCAATAATCTCAATTGGCTGGGGATGAACGATTTAAATAATCTTTTATACCTCTCGGGCTTCGATGTTTACCGCAGTACAAGAAGAATGCTGATGCCATTCAATATTCCGCTAATAGCTCCTTTCTTTAATAAATACATAGCCAAATTGCCTTTTTTCAGGCATTTCTGTATCAACCAATTTGCTTTTGCAAAACCTTTACCTGTTGGCAACGAACAAGGTCATTCGGTTTCGGTAATTATACCTGCAAGGAATGAAAGTGGCAATATTGAAAATGCCATTACGCGTTTACCGAAGCTTGGAAAACATACTGAGATAGTATTTATAGAAGGTAACTCGACTGATGATACGTGGGATACCATACAAAAGATACAGCAAAAATATTCAGGCCAGTACGATATTAAAATAGGCCAGCAAAAGGGTAAGGGTAAAGGCGATGCTGTTAGGGTTGGTTTTGATATGGCTACCTGCGATATTTTAATGATACTGGATGCCGACCTTACTGTTCCACCCGAAGATCTGGTAAAATTTTATGATGCAATAGATTCCGGAAAGGGCGATTTTATTAATGGTTCACGCCTTGTATATCCAATGGATAAGCAAGCTATGCGTTTCCTGAATTTGTTGGGCAATAAGTTCTTTAGTCTTGCTTTTACATGGTTATTAGACAGGCCATTTAAGGATACACTGTGCGGTACAAAAGTAATTTTCCGTGATGATTATAACCGCTTAAAACGTAACCGTACTTTCTTTGGAGAGTTCGACCCTTTTGGTGATTATGATTTGCTTTTCGGCGCGCATAAACTGAACCTGAAAATGGTGGAAATACCTATCCGTTATAAAGAAAGAACCTATGGCACAACAAATATTTCCCGTTTTAAACATGGCCTTTTGTTGCTACGCATGTGCGCCTTTGCAGCACGTAAAATAAAGTTCATATAAGGTATGGCCAAGCCCAGAACATCATTCTTTTGCCAGAACTGTGGCGCTCAATCGGGCAAGTGGATCGGTAAATGCCCTAATTGTGGTGAGTGGAATACGTATGTGGAGGAAGTTATTCAGAAAGAACAATCGCATAGCAAACAGGCCTATTCCATAACATCAGATAAACCTCACCGGATCTCAGAAATTGTTCCGGGTAATACCTTACGTTTTCCGTTACCGGATAAAGAGCTGAATAGGGTGCTAGGTGGAGGACTCGTACAAGGCTCATTAGTATTATTTGGTGGCGAGCCTGGTATTGGTAAATCAACCTTGTTATTGCAGGTAGCTTTATCAGCAAGTAATTTAAAGGTGCTCTATGTTTCAGGCGAAGAAAGCCAAGACCAGATTCGCCTGCGTGCCGAACGCATTGGTATTAAAAATGAAAATTGTTTTATACTTACTGAAACAGTTATTCAGAATATATTCCAGCAACTGGAGCAGATACAGCCACAGTTATTGGTTATTGACTCTATACAAACACTTTATACCAACTTAATAGATTCTGCACCGGGAAGCATTTCGCAGATACGCCAATGTACGGCAGATTTGATGCGTTATGCCAAGACTACTAATGTTCCTGTTTTTATAATAGGCCATATAACCAAAGATGGCTCAATTGCGGGACCAAAGGTATTGGAACACATGGTTGATACGGTACTTCAATTTGAAGGAGATACCCATCATATTTACAGGTTGCTCCGCACAACCAAGAATCGTTTCGGTTCAACCAGTGAACTTGGTATTTATGAAATGACAGGCGGTGGATTACGGGAAGTAAGTAACCCCTCAGAAGTACTTATTACAGCCCGTGAAGAACCTGTAAGCGGTGTAGCTATTGCCGCCATTACCGAGGGTGTAAGACCACTTATGATAGAAACACAGGCATTAGTAAGTACTGCAGCATACGGCACCCCGCAGCGTTCAGCAACGGGGTATGACTTGAGACGCTTATCAATGATGCTTGCCGTATTGGAAAAGCGCTGTGGTTTCAGGTTAGCCTCTAAAGATGTGTTCTTAAACATTGCGGGTGGTATTAAAGTTGAAGACCCTGCTACCGACCTTGCCATAGTTACTGCCATACTATCATCAGGTGAAGAAGTACCTGTTTCGCCTCGTTTTTGTTTCGCAGGAGAAATTGGCCTTTCGGGTGAAATACGCCCTGTTAACAGAATAGACCAACGTATTGCAGAAGCTGAGAAAATGGGCTTTGAGCAGATATTTATATCGCGTTACAATAAAAAAGAAATACCTAAGAACAACATTATAAAAGTGCAAATGGTAGGTAAAATGGAAGAATTCTTTTCCAAACTATTCGCATAGTTGTTAGCATAATCGCCAATAAGGCTTAAATTTGCTTCCGTATTTACCAATGCATGAATATTAGCCCCAATTTCCGTTTTCCTACAACCGAACACTGGGTTACTGCATTACTTTTCACTTGTCTTTTATTATTTACATGGGTTAAAGCAACAAATCCTAAAAAGGTAGGGTTATTGTTCCGCGAAGTATTTACCGTAACTCTGTCAGAGGATGATAATGGTATAAACCCTGCTTCAATAGCAATGTTTGTGGTATTTATATGCTCTACGGCACTGCTTGTTCTGCAGGTTTTGCATATAAAAAACATGAAGTTATTCCCCACAACCGGCAAGGAGTTTCTCATGATATCCTTATTCCTTTTTCTTTTTTATATGGCCAAAACCATATTGGTGTTCTTTTCGGGCTTTGTATTCGAGCAACAGCAAAGGGCCTGGGAATATCTAACGGAAATATATGTTTATACCCATTTCCTGGGCATGGTGTTATTGCCTGCAGCCCTGATAGTTACTTATGCCACTGCCATTAACGACATTAAGGTTTTAGAAGGGATTTTTATAGGAATTGGCATTTTGTATGCTTATCGCACGATAAAAATGTTCATCCTCATGACTAACAAAGGCTTAAGTATGATGTATTTATTTTTGTATATTTGCGCCCTTGAAATTTTACCTTGTGCCTTGTTGATCAAATACGCGGAAATGAGTTTAAAAATATAAGGTAACCAGAACCCACAACGAATGAAAATAAAGAAAATACTCATCTCGCAGCCGCGCCCGGAAATCGAAAGATCTCCCTATTTTGAAATAGCGCGAAATTTTAACGTTGAGGTTGATTTCAGGCCTTTTATACAAATTGAAGGCGTTCCGGCTAAGGAATTCCGTAAAAGCCGTATTGATGTGTTGTCATACACAGCTGTTATCATGACCAGTAAAAATGCTGTCGATAATTACTTCAGGGTATGCAATGAAATGCGCATAATAGTTCCGGAAACCATGAAGTACTTCTGTATTTCAGAGGCAACCGCTTACTACCTTCAGAAATATATACAGTTCAGAAAAAGAAAGATATTCTATAGCAACTTCTCATTTGCTGATCTTGTAGAGATCATTAAGAAAAAGCATAAGGAAGAAAAATTCTTATTGCCTTGCACCGATATGCCGAATGATGAATATACCGACCTGTTGGACAGAGAAGGTATTCGTTATGTAAAAGCCCCTTTGTATAAAGCGGTTTATAGCAATTTGACAGATATTAAAATGGAAGAATATGACTTGCTTGTACTTTTCAGTTCAGCAGGTATTACTTCTTTATTAAATAGTTTTCCGGGCTTCAGCCAGAAGCATACGCTAATTGCTGCATTTGGCGAACAAACTGCAAAAGCAGTGATACAGGCCGGACTCAAATTACACATTCACGCTCCTCAGCCACAAGCCCCTTCAATGGCTATGGCACTTGAACAGTTTTTGAAAGGCGAGCAAAAAGGAAGTAAGCAATGGGAACCGGTGAGCCTTTCCATTCAGAACATTGAGGAAATGACTCCTGAAAAGAAACAACCACCTAAAAGAAATAAAGTACCTGCTGCACCTAAGGCACCTAAAGAAATTCCGGTTAAAGCAAAAGCAGTTGAAAAGAAGGTTGAAGAAAAGAAAGTGGCACCTAAAGCTAAGATTGTTATAAAAGCAAAACCGGTAGCAAAAAAGGCAAAACCAGCACCTAAAAAGAAAGTTAAGCCTGTAGCGAAAAAAGTGGCTGCAAAAAAGAAGGTTACTAAGCCTGCACCTAAAAAAGCGGTTAAGAAGAAAGTAGCTCCTAAAAAGAAGACTTCAAAGCCTGCTGCAAAAAAGCCAGTTGCAAAAAAGAAACCGGCAAAACGCAAAAGATAGCCCTACCTTAACGTCTCTCTCGTATGCTTGCTAATGAGCGTAGGCAAACCCTGCGAAAAACAGAGCGCCTTCATGAAAAAAAAGCCATTGAAACTCTTTTTGAGAGTCCGGGCACTGTTGGTAACGCACCTATAAAACTTTTGTGGAAAGCATTTGAAGGAAAGGCTGAACCGCCTGTAAAAGTGGCATTTACCGTTCCGCGCAGGAGTTTTAAAAGAGCCGTTGACCGCAACCTGCTGAAAAGAAGGATGCGCGAAGCATACCGGAAGCATAAATATATACTTGTAGGTGCTGTGGAAGAGGGAATGAAACATTATCACCTCATGTTCGTTTATACTGCAAAGAACAAAGCGTTGTACCCCGAAATTGAAAGTAAATTAGTGCTAACTTTACAACGCTTAGCAGATAAAACAAGTGGCAAGTAAGTTTTTAATACTCATTATTCGGTTTTACCAGGGGGCTATTTCACCCTGGTTAATGCCTGCATGCCGTTTTACACCTACCTGCTCACAATATAGTATTGAGGCCTTGAAAAAATATGGTTTCTTTAAAGGCTTCTATCTATCGTTCAAAAGGTTTCTTTCATGCAATCCGTTTAGCCATAAACATGGGTACGACCCTGTACCATAACAAAGAATATTATGATATCATCGTTTTTAAAAAAGGCAAAAAAGTTCCGTCTGGTACTTGTATTACTGGCAATAGGAATCTATGGTTTTTTATCATATAGTTTTACCGATAACTATTTCGAGATATCGAAAAACCTTGACATATATTCTACAACATTAAAGGAACTTGATCTTTATTACGTGGATAGTGTAAAGCCCGGTGAACTGGTAAAGACCAGTATTGACGCCATGTTATCTACCCTTGACCCCTATACAGATTATATACCTGAATCGGAAATTGAAGATTACCGTTTTATGACAACCGGAGAATACGGTGGTATTGGTGCCATTGTACAACGCGATAGTGATGGAATTGAAATTGCTGAACCTTATGCAAATTCACCTGCACTGAAAGCCGGGTTAACTGCAGGAGATAAAATAGTAAGTATTGATGGCATAAGCGCAAAAGGAAAAAACACGGATGATATCGGTAAGCTTCTCAAAGGGCAGGCAGGCACTACAGTTAAGTTAATGATACTTCAGCCAAATTCTTCGGCACCAGTGGAAAAGATCATTACCCGTGAAGTGATAAAAGTGGGTAATGTACCTTACTATGGCATGATAGCTGATGATATTGGTTATATAAAACTGACAGAGTTCACCGAAAACGCTGGGATGAATGTGCGCAGTGCTTTTATGGATCTTAAAAAGAATCATAATTTAAAAGGTATTGTACTTGACCTGAGAAATAATCCGGGAGGTTTATTGAATGAAGCAATTAAAGTGGTAAACATATTTGAACCGAGAGGACAATTAGTGGTTAATACAAAAGGGCGCAGTAAGGACTGGAATCACCCTGACCTTACTACGGGAGACCCTGCAGATACTATTATTCCTGTGGCCGTTGTTGTCAACGGTGGTTCAGCTTCAGCATCGGAAATTGTTACGGGCACCATGCAGGATCTGGACAGAGGAGTTATAATTGGTACACGCACTTTCGGTAAAGGACTTGTTCAGCAAACCCATCCGCTTAGCTATAACTCTCAGTTGAAATTTACCATTGCCAAATATTATACCCCAAGTGGCAGATGTATTCAAGCACTCGATTATAGCCACAGAGGTGCTGATGGCACCGTTAACAAAGTACCTGACTCACTTAAATTAGCTTTCCGCACCAGGCATGGGCGCGTGGTATATGATGGTGGAGGTATAGCACCTGATATAACAATGGAGTCGCAGAAATTAAGCGCAGCTACCCAGAACCTTGCTTCACAGTTTTTCATATTTAACTATGCTACGCTTTTCCACACCAAACACGCTTCTATTGCTCCACCAGATAGTTTCTCATTAGGTGATGATGAGTATAACCGTTTTGTAGAGTATGTAAAAAGCAATGGATTTAAATATACTACCAAGAGCGATCAGTTGTTAAAAGAATTAAAGACCACTACTGAAAGTGAGAAATATGATGGAGACCTCAAGGCATCGTATGAGAAGATTGAAAAGGACATTGATGAAGCCAAGAAGAATGATCTGGTAAAATATAAACCGGAAATCTCTAAATTCCTTGAAGAAGAAATAACATCGCGCTATTATTACCAGAAAGGGCGTATACAAACCGATCTGAAGTATGATGACGAGATCAAGAAAAGTATTGTAGTACTTCACAACAGAGCCACATACGACTCTATACTTACAACTATTACCGAATCTAAACATCCGTTTTCTAACACTGCCATGAAAACATGGCCTCCTGCATCGCAGGGTAAATAAACTGACAAGTTTTTGTTAATTTATATACACTACCTGGTAAAGTAAAGCGGTGTGCAAAAATAATCGCTGAAAAATTTGGGTTTAGCTTTTTTTTTTACTATTTTGGCTATATAAAATTCGAACCTCATGTTTGAAATGAGTAAAAAAATATTAGAAAGAGTAAGTTTCGACAGGACCTTGTTCAGGAAGGAGTTAACAAAGGCCGTTAGATGGATCAAGCCGGACGAAAAACTATTGTTACAAGTTTGGTGCTTATCTACCTTCGGGCATATGTATAAAGATGTGATCCTCGAAGTATTTCGTGGAGTGGCTAAGATATAAGAAAATCAAGGTTTCTCTTTATTCCTTCAAATCCGGCACGCTGCAATGGCGAGCCTGAGAAGGTTTTTGCGAATACTTCCTCCGTTATTTCCTGCCAGTCTTCCTTATCCATAGTAAGCAGTTCAGGATTTGGCTGCATTTTGGTTTCCTTATGCGGACTTGAGAATCTGTTCCATGGGCAAACATTCTGGCAAACATCACAACCAAACATCCAGTTATCCATTTTACCTTTTACCGCATTGGGAATTGCTTCCTCCAACTCAATAGTAAAGTATGAAATGCATTTACTACCATCTACAATATTCGGACCGACAATAGCCTGTGTGGGGCATGCATCGATGCAGCGAGTGCATTTACCGCAATAATCTTTTATCGGTCCATCGTATTCTAATTCAAGATCAATAATAAGTTCCGCTAAAAAGAAGAACGATCCTTTACCCGGGCGGATAAGTTGTGCATTCTTACCTATCCACCCCAGGCCACTCTTAGCCGCCCAGGCGCGCTCCAGCACAGGTGCTGAATCAACAAAGGCCCTGCCACTTACTTCGCCGATTTTTTCATTAAGGGTTGCAAGGAATTCTTTAAGCTTATCCTTTATTACATAATGGTAGTCCCTTCCATACGCATATTTCGAAACCTTCGGGGCATCGACATTTTGCTTTTCTTCAGGGAAATAATTGAACATTAGCGAAACCACTGACTTGGCGCCGGGGACAAGCAATCGCGGATCAAGGCGCATATCGTGGTGGTTAGCCATATAGCCCATTTCGCCATGCATGTTCTGGTGCAACCACTTTTCAAAACGTGGTGCTTCTTTTTCTAAAAACTCAGCTTTGGAAATACCGCAATACTCAAAACCAAGGCGGCTGGCTTCTTCTTTTATAATAGCCGTGTGCTTTTCAACAGACATTAAAAGAGTCCGTTTTGTCTGTGCCTTGGTACTTTTTTTAAATGCTTATAGGCTTTTTCTGTAGCCTCTCTGCCACGTGGAGTGCGCGCAAGGTAGCCTTCCTGTATCAGGAACGGTTCGTATACTTCTTCTATGGTGCCCGATTGTTCACCCACAGCAATGGCAATGGTCGATATACCTACGGGGCCTCCTTTAAACTTATCTATTATGGCAGTTAAAATACGGTTATCCATTTCATCAAGCCCGTTCTCATCAACATTCAGTGCCTTTAATGCAAACTGAGTTATCTCCAGGTCAATGCCTTGATTCTTTATCTGCGCAAAGTCACGCACCCTCCGCAATAATGCATTTGCAATACGTGGTGTACCACGGCTGCGACGTGCAATTTCGTGCGAGGCCTCCGGAGTAATTTCAATATTTAAAATGCCAGCTGAGCGCTCAAGAATAGTTTGAAGCAGTTCTGAAGTATAATAATCGAGCCTGAAATTAATCCCAAAACGTGCCCTGAGTGGAGAGGTAAGCAAACCGGCGCGAGTAGTTGCTCCAATTAATGTAAACGGGTTCAATGTTAACTGAACACTCCGTGCATTGGGGCCGCTATCAATCATTATATCAATGCGGTAATCTTCCATTGCAGAATACAGATACTCTTCTACCACAGGACTAAGGCGGTGTATTTCATCAATAAACAGAACATCGAAAGGCCCGAGGTTTGTAAGCAAACCTGCAAGGTCACCCGGTTTTTCAAGAACCGGGCCAGAGGTGATGCGTATATTCACATCAAGCTCAGATGAAATAATATTAGCAAGCGTTGTTTTTCCCAAACCCGGAGGGCCGTGTAACAATACATGATCTAGTGCTTCTGTACGTTGCTTGGCAGCTTTCACAAAAATCCTCAGGTTCTCTACCACTTTCTCTTGTCCGGAGAAATCGGCAAATTCCTTAGGGCGCAGAACTTTTTCTACTTCCTTATCGCCTGTTTTTAATGTTCCGCTATCTGCGTCGAGGTTTTCGTTCATTTCAATAATTACTTATACAAAAATACGCAAATCAGTCGTCATGTATAGCATGACCCAGTTTCGAATTTGGAAAAATTCCTGCAAATATCTCAAGCGGCAAAATAAGCACACCGTATGCATACGTAGGCGAATTGAAATTTTGCACTATGGCCGGATTATTCACAAGCATTAGCCTGTAGCCAACCTGGGTATATAAACCCAACCACCTTGTAAGATTATAATCGATCTCAACCTGTGGCTCATACGGAATCACTGTGTAGGAATCGGTTATTTTAAATGCCAGGTCATGAAAATACTGGTAGTTGGAACCACCAAGCCCGAGTGAGAATGGGGTTACGTAAATTTTCCAATGCCGTGTGAGTGGCATAATATATTCTATAAAATAGGAGAAATACGCAAAGCTGAGTTGCTCGTTTACCGCATCGTTACCAACCATTATTTTTTTTGTAATGATTGAACTCAGTGCATTGTAACCTCCCCCAATAATTAGCTTTTTACCAAATGTTGAGCCCACTGCAAAGCCAAAAATATTGGCGCTGTTATTGGTAATAAAAGAATTGCGCGATGTGAAGCTGAAGAAAAAAGAGCCCTTTCGGTTAATTATATTCTGGAGCGAGTCTATGAACTGCGCCTTGGCAAACAAGCCTGAGAACAGAAATACTATTACAACAACACTCTTCCTCATAATGCATGCCAAAGGTAAGGGTTTTAGGTAGAGTTAAAACCCTTACACTCACAAAAGGTCTATAGCTCTTTCTTTACCTCAATCAGCGTGCTTAACACTACCCACTCCGCTGCTTTCAGACTGAATAACTTTTGCAGGGCCATGGTATTTTACACCACCCACACCAGATGATTGAATATATATTTCCTTCGATGCATATACATTTGCCGAACCTACTCCGTTCACTTCAACATGCAATACCTCAGCTAAAAACTTCTCAGCCTCCAGTGAGCCTACACCATTATCTTCAATTTCTGCATATTTAGTACTGCCGTGTAACTTCAAGTTACCTACACCATTCTCAGCACCCTTTACTGTGTCAGCATTTAAAGAAAGGTCAATTGTTCCTACACCGTCCGATTCAAAACTTAAATTCTTAAGCTTCAAGGTATCGGTGCATTTGGTTGAGCCTACTGACTCAATATCCATAGAAGTAATATTTACAAGTGTGACATAAATATCTGTCTTTACATTAAAGCCACCCATATGGGTATGTGCAGTATCTTCCAGCACTAATGTATCACCCACATTGCTTATTTTCAGATCACTCGGGTAATATCCTTTTACTACCACACCTTCTTTAGTGCCCTGGGTTAAGTAAACATTAAACACCCCCGAAGCATGAATAGCTTTAAACGATTTCACTTCTATAGCTTTCCCTTCGTCAGGTAGTTTGGTTCCTTTATCAGCAGAACCGTTTGAAATAATACATCCGCCTAAAATAAAAGCAGATACGTAAATAATTTTTCTCATTGTGTTTGGTTTCATGGCTTGTAATTTTGGAGTAAGACGTTTAGCCCTACCGATTTGTTACAAGCGTTTAATAATTTAATTCAAACTTAGCTATTTTGCATTGGCCAGCAATAACTTCCATGCTTCTTCCACATGGTTAGTATCGAGTAGTTTCTTTGCCGCCTTGTGTACTTCTTCCTCATTCTGGAATTTCTCTGATACATAACCTTCTATGCTTGGTAAAGCAGGTACATTGCCCAAGGCACCAAGGTTATTACCGGTAAGTACTTTACTGTTCCGGATAGAAGGAGACAAGGAGTCTACACCAATGCCCAAATTATGCTGAGGTTGCGGAAGTTGGAATAAAGCATCTCCATGAGCACGGACATAATAGTGTCCGCCCATTCTGCCAACCGTATCAATTTTTGTTTGATCTATTCTGCCATCAGGAGTAAGTACATCTTCATTGATATGCATATAAATGACTTCGCAGGTAATAATGTTTCCTGAGCCACCACCAGTACCCGTTTCTTTTACTTCCAGTACTTTGCATTCCATTTGCACCGGCGATTCCTTTACACGGAAGGGTTTTACTTTTACTGAAGGCAATGGTGTAAAGCCTGACTTTACAAACTCGTTCACTCCCTTAGGGTATTCTGCACTGGCAAGGTTCATCTGTTGAACCATATTATAAGTAACAATGTTTATAACTACTTCTGGCACTTCCTTCACGTTGAAAACGGTGTCCTTATTCTGGCCTGTTCTGCCCGAACGGGCTGGAGAAAACACAGCAATAGGCGGGTTAGAGCCCATTACATTAAAAAAGCTGAAAGGTGCAAGGTTGGGATTACCTTTTGAATCAATTGTGCTGGCAAAGCAAACAGGGCGGGGCCCGACAGACGATACGAGATGCGAGTGGAGTATATTTTGTGCTATTTCTGAAGGTGCAAAATTGAGCATATGTATGATGTTATTTATGCCAAAAATATTACTTTTAACATGAACAAGGTATACATACATTTTGTTCTAGATCAAATAAAGAAATGAGAACCTACTTTTTAGCCATATTTTGTACAATTTATATCGGAGCTTTTTGTCAAAAGGACACTGTGTTCATTAAACGTCATGGGCATAATCTAGGTGATAACACTTATAAAATTGATACTCTTATATTTTCATCAGAACTTCCTACTCATTATGTACTTTGTGGTACAATGAAAATACCTCGATATGATTGGATTGGAGAATGTGGACTATATTTTAATACAGTTGAAAGTACACCATGTAATCATCAGATAGGAGAAGGTGATTCAATTCTGAAGGATGAGATTTCTGTAATTACTTTAACAGACTCAACTCTAAATATAGAGGCTAATATTCATGATAATTGCTGCTTTTCTTTCTTATGCGATGCCAAAGAGGAAAATGACTCGATATTAAATCTTACCTATATAGGCTATGGTGTAAATTGCTCCTGTGATTGCTGTTTTGGTCTTACTTACAAGTTTAACATTACCAAAGGATTTCCGAAAAATTGTAATTATCTGAAAGGAGTAGAACTTAATAGTGATAGAAAGACTTTGAAATTATTTAATTACAAGACTAAATAGAAATAGTCACAACTTGTTAGGAACCGTTTTAACCTATACATTTGCAAAATAATTGTACGCTATGCAAGCCGAAGTAAGTCCATATATACCTAAGAACAAGATACGTATTGTAACAGCCGCCTCATTATTTGACGGGCACGATGCAGCCATTAATATAATGCGCCGCATAATGCAGGCAAGTGGTGCCGAGGTTATTCACCTTGGGCACGACCGCAGTGCAGCCGATGTGGTGAATTGTGCTATACAGGAAGATGCCAATGCTATTGCAATGACGTCGTACCAGGGCGGGCACAACGAGTATTTAAAATATATGCTCGACCTGCTTAAAGAACAAGGCTGCGGACATATTAAAATATTTGCCGGTGGTGGTGGCGTTATTCTGCCCGATGAAATAAAGGACCTGCACAAATATGGCATTACACGCATTTATTCACCTGACGATGGCCGCACCATGGGCCTGCAGGGAATGATAAATGATATTTTGCAGAAGTGCGATGTAACTCCTAAGGTTATAAATATTGACCAGCAGATAAAAGGATTAAAGAACAGAGATGCCAAATCGATAGGTGCACTTATTTCTTTGGTTGAAGATTTTCCGGATAAAGCAAAAGAGGTACATAAAAAGATACAAGGCCTGCAAGGCAAAAAGAATATACCTGTGCTTGGTATTACCGGTGTGGGCGGTGCAGGTAAGTCATCATTGATAGATGAAGTAGTTCGCCGTTATCTTATAGATTTTTCAAAGAAAGGTAATATTCAGGAAGGTAAAACCATTGCCATATTGTGCGTTGACCCATCTAAACGTAAAACAGGTGGTGCATTATTAGGTGACAGAATCCGTATGAATGCTATTGCCAATCCGCGTGTGTATATGCGTTCACTGGCCACACGCCAAAGCCATTTGGCATTATCGCAAAGCATTAACAAAGCAGTTGATATTCTTAAGGCAGCCGGCTTCGACCTGGTATTATTAGAGACCTCAGGCATTGGCCAATCAGATACTGAAGTAGTAGATTGTTCAGATGTTTCATTATACGTAATGACACCTGAATACGGCGCTGCTACGCAGTTAGAGAAGATAGACATGCTTGACTTTGCCGATGTTATTGCCATAAATAAATTCGATAAACGTGGCGCGCAAGATGCATTGAGAGATGTAAAGAAACAATACAAACGCAACCACAACCTCTTTAATAAAAAGGATGAGGACCTGCCTGTATTTGGTACAATAGCATCGCAATTCAATGATCCGGGAATGAATAGTCTGTATAAGACATTGATAGACACTATTCATGAAAAGACGAAAGCAGAACTGGTATCATCATACAAACATTCAGAAGAACAATCGCAGAAGATATTCATCATCCCACCGGATAGAGTTCGTTATTTATCAGAAATTACGGATACCATACGCACCTACGACAAATGGGCTGAAAGCCAGTCAGAGATCGCAGAAAAGTTATATGCATTGCATAAGGTAAAAGATATGCTGGGCAAAACTCCTGAGCTTATAAAGAAAGAAAAAGAGCTGGAGGAAAAGCTTACCGTTGAGAACAGAAAAGTATTAGAAGGCTGGGAACAAGAGGTAAAAAAATATACCGATGAATATTATGTATATAATGTTCGTGGTAAAGATATTAAAGTAAAAACGCATACTGAATCACTCTCACATACCAAGATCTCGAAGATTGCTGTGCCACGTTACCGTGCATGGGGTGAGATCTTGTTATGGGTGTTGCAGGAAAACTTCCCGGGCAAGTTTCCCTACACCGCAGGTGTGTATCCGTTCAAGCGGTCTGAGGAAGATCCTACACGTATGTTTGCAGGTGAAGGCGGACCGGAACGTACCAATAAACGTTTTCACTATGTGAGTGCAAGCATGCCTGCTAAAAGGCTTTCAACAGCATTTGACTCAGTTACGTTGTATGGCCGCGACCCTGATCACCGCCCTGATATTTATGGAAAGATAGGTAACTCCGGTGTATCTATCTGCTGCCTTGATGACGCTAAGAAATTATATTCAGGTTTCAATCTTTGTGACCCGAAGACATCGGTATCGATGACCATTAACGGGCCGGCATCAATCATAGCTGCATTTTTTATGAATGCTGCCATTGACCAACAGTGCGAACTTTATATAAAGGAAAAGAAATTAGAAAAGCAGGTAGAGAAAAAGATTGCAGACATTTACAAAAAGAAGGGTGTAAAACGTCCTTCATATCAGGGTGCATTACCAAAAGGGAATGATGGCCTGGGCTTAATGTTATTAGGCATTACAGGCGACCAGGTTCTACCGAAAGATGTATATGAAAAGATAAAGGCATTTACACTTTCGCAAGTTCGTGGTACGGTACAGGCCGATATTTTAAAAGAAGACCAGGCGCAGAACACCTGCATATTCTCTACTGAGTTCTCACTCCGCTTAATGGGCGATGTGCAGCAATATTTTATAGATAACAAGGTTCGTAATTTTTATTCAGTATCTATATCAGGATATCATATTGCCGAAGCAGGTGCTAACCCTATTTCTCAGGTTGCATTTACCATTGCAAATGGTTTCACCTTTGTAGAGTATTATCTCTCACGCGGAATGAAGATCGATGACTTCGCTCCTAATCTTTCATTCTTCTTCTCGAACGGTATTGACCCTGAATATGCAGTAATAGGAAGGGTTGCACGCCGTATATGGTCGAAGGCAATGAAATTGAAATATGGTGGAGATGAACGTTCACAAATGCTGAAATATCATATTCAAACATCGGGCCGCTCATTGCATGCGCAGGAAATTGATTTCAACGACATACGTACTACACTGCAGGCATTGTATGCTATTTACGATAACTGTAATTCATTACACACCAATGCATACGATGAAGCGATAACTACTCCTACAGAAGAAAGTGTGCGCCGTGCAATTGCAATTCAATTGATAATTAACCGTGAATTAGGTTTAGCTAAAAACGAAAATCCTATTCAGGGCTCATTTATTATTGAAGAGCTTACAGACCTGGTAGAAGAGGCTATTATGGCTGAGTTTGACCGCATAACCGAACGTGGTGGTGTGTTAGGTGCAATGGAGACCATGTACCAACGTGGTAAGATACAGGAAGAAAGTTTGTATTACGAACGCCTGAAGCACACAGGAGAATATCCTATTATAGGCGTGAACACATTCCTTTCATCGAAGGGCTCACCAAGTATTATACCGAAGGAAGTAATACGTTCTACCAAAGAGGAAAAGGAATACCAGATAAGTATGTTGAAGGCTTTGCATAAAGCGAATGACGATAAACAAGCTAAGATCATAAAGGACCTGCAACAAGCTGCTATACATAACGATAACTTGTTTACTCACCTGATGGAGGCTGTACACTATTGCTCATTAGGGCAAATTACAAATGCTTTGTTTGAAGTAGGCGGACAGTATAGAAGAAATATGTAGGGGCCAGAGGCCCCTTTTGTCCTCTTTCGAAGGTGATAATGATTCTTCTGCACATGGGAATCAGAAAATCCAGACTTGGTTACTGTGGCCACCGTGTGGATGAATAATCTTCTTGAGATAAATTATTTAATGGTTGCCGTTTTGTTTGTGTATGTTTTGGAATAAATTGTACTTCCTTTTGCAGAATCAAATTTATGAGTGATGTGGAAACCTCGACTTTCAAAGCTTTCCTGATTTTCACTAAAATCATTGCAATATCGATAAGTTGGTTAAGCCAGATTGCAGCCTCCTCAATTGTTACAACCAAAGATGGTGGATCAAAGTGCATTAAATGATTACGGAGCTCCTTTAATGATTCTAGGCTGGCTTTTTCAGATTCTATATTAATTGGAGTTCCAGTTATCTGAAAAACCCATTTTAGTTTATCATTCAATCTTCGCCCATGGCGTTCCCCAATTTTATTTTTATCAAATTTCCATCCTGGCAAAGGGTCATATTCGGCTTTAATATAAACTTGGTTCAGTGTTATATCTAATAAAGAAATCGTATCACTAATTAGAGTCCGAAGCTGAAATACCCATTCATCTTCAAGCGCCTTATCGGAATTTTCTATTAGGGTTCCGCGTTCTCTCATGACTCTCGCCATTAACTGTGGCTGAAATGACGTATATAAATTACCCTCTCTTTTTAGAAGTGGCTTTATGGGATATTTTTCACCATATTGCTGCTGTGGTATACCACTTGCTATGCCTAATGTTTCTCCTAGATGATCGCTATGATGAAAATCAATCTTCATGTCAAGACTGTGATCCATCCAAAAACATTCTATAGTTGGTAAATTAAAGAATTGCGTTGAAAAGCTACCCGTGTCACGTATATGGTCGCATATGATCCGGTAATTAATCTTTTGGCTTTCTTGGGGCTTTTGGGCCTTGTCAAACCAGTTGACTGTAAAATCTCTTTTTTCCTTTTTCCAATTCTCTAGTCCAATACCTTTATTATCGTTAAGATAATAATTGGTAAGGTTTAGCCCAGCTTCTGGTATCATACCTTGCTTTGGCTTGAGAGTTTGAGTGATAAATTTGTGTTGGTTCTCCATCCTATGTAAAGTTAAAAAATCTATTGTATTTTATTGTTATTATCAATAGAATTCCATGGTAGTTGAAAACTCCAGGACCTTTCCATTGTTCTTACTAAATCTTGAACTTAACTTTGCATTGTTAGCGCAAGCTCCATTCAGTAATAAGGAGTAAGTGCTAAGGAATAAGTTCATTGAAATAGTACAAATAAAAAGAAAGGGGGGGGTTTACAAAAACGCATATATTTTTTCAGGTCATAAAATTGAAAATCAGTAGCTTGAGGGTTTACACTTTGCAAAAAGTGTAAACCCCCCCCTTCCAAGGAGCGGATTTGGTTTTGTGTGCTTAGTGGGTTGTTTTCTTTGTGTGCTTTGTGGTAAAAAGCATAAAATTTATAAAGGAAGGCCTTCGACAAGCTCAGGCTGACGGGTATTTAAAATAGGTAAAAGGTGGGCGCGGGTTAGCTGCAAGAGATGCGAGTATAGGAAAGACAGGCAAGCAGGGAGCAAATGCCGCCCCGCCAAGGAAACCTACCCCTTCACCCCTACAGGTTTGGAGCTTAGAGCATTACAAACGCCAAAAATCTAAATTCCCATCAAAAATAAGCCCATCTTTACAGTATGAATACAGCATATATATCACTTGGAAGTAACAGAGGCAAAAGAAAAGAAAACCTTGAACGAAGTATAGCTCAGCTAAATGAAAAGGCAGGAGAGGTAGTATTATGCTCATCGTTATATGAAACAGAGCCATGGAAAATGGAAAATGCAAACAGTTTTCTGAACCAGGTAGTGGAACTGAAAACTACGCTACCTGCAGAAAAACTAATGGAGATACTTTTAGGTATTGAGGCATTTTTGGGGAGAGTGCGCAGAGAAGGAAAATATACCCCACGCACAATAGACCTTGATATACTTTTTTATAATAACGAGGTTATTTCGACCGAAAAAGTAAAGGTGCCCCACCCGCTTTTACACGAACGTAAGTTTGTGTTAGAGCCCTTAATGGAAATAGCCCCTGACCTTATACATCCCTTATTAAAGAAGAACAGCAGCCAGCTACTGAAGGAGTGCAAGGACACTTATGCAGTGGTTAGGGTAATGTCGAAATAAATGCGTAAATTCGTATACGATTTTAAAGGGTATAACGATGACAGATTACAAACAATTAGCACCGGAATCGAAGGTATGGGTTTTTCAGGCCGAACGGGAGTTCACAGCTACTGAATTACAAACGGTTACCAATAATCTTAGCTCTTTTGTAGACAATTGGTTGAGCCATGGTAGTTTACTAAAAGCTCACTATAAGGTATTATATAACAGGTTCATTGTATTTTTTGCTGATGAACAAGGCGACAGAATGTGCGGCCGTGCGGTTGATGCTTCGGTACGATTTATAAAGGAACAGGAAGCTAAACTTGGCATTACAATGCTGAACAGAAGCCTGGTAGCATATAAGGACAAGGACAAAATTGTTTCCTGCACATTAGATGAACTGAGCCATCTTGCCGAAGAAGGTAAAATAAGCCCGGAAACAATAGTATTTAATAACATGGTTGCAACCAAGGCTGATTTTGAAAAGAACTGGATGATACCCCTTGCTACAAGCTGGCAGCAGACATATATTTTGCAACATAAATAAGTAGATAGTGTACGATAAAAAATTCCATTCCGGTAATTTAAGTGAACATTCTTTTGTGGTAACGGGTGGCGCCGGCTTTATCGGCTCTCACCTGGTTGAATACCTTGTAACTAATAATGCCAAAAGAATAGTTGTGCTCGACGATCTTTCTACCGGTAATATTGATAATGTTAAGCTATTTGAAAAGTACAAGGGTTTTGAATTTGTGCAGGGCAGCATTTGCGACAAAACAATTTGCGACAAAGCCTTTAAAGGCATTGATTATATATTTCACGAAGCGGCTCTTTGCTCCGTTCCCCGTTCAGTAGCTAACCCCATAGCAACACACGAGGTTAATGTTTCGGGCTTTTTAAATGTATTGGTAGCGGCTAAAGATGCAGGTGTTAAGCGCGTTGTGTATGCAAGTTCATCATCGGTTTATGGCAATAGCAAATCACTCCCTAAAAAAGAAACCGACCAACCCGTTCCGCTTTCGCCGTATGCTGTTTCAAAATACAGCAATGAATTATATGCTGCAGTTTTTGCAGGTAACTATGGAATGAGTATAGCTGGATTGCGCTACTTCAATATTTACGGCCCACGTCAAAACCCTTTCGGGCAATATGCAGCAGCCATACCGCTATTTGTTACGGCATTAATGGAAAACAAATCGCCTGTAATTTATGGTGATGGTGAACAAACCCGCGATTTTACCTTTATAGAGAATGTTGTACAAGCCAATGTTAAAGCCATGTTTGCTGATGCTTCGGTTAGCGGGCAGGTATTTAATGTTGCATGTGGCGACAGGGTAAGTGTTAACGAATTATTTAAAGTATTGGCAGGATTTGCAAATTCAAATCTTGCACCGACCTATCAACCATCTCGGATGGGAGATGTTAAAGATTCTAAAGCATCGGTAGATAAGGCAAAAGAACTGTTAGGTTATATTCCTGAAGTGTACTTTAAACAAGGCATAGAAACTACATGGAAGTGGTTTAAAGAGAATTACAAGATACCGCAAGCAAAAATAGTATGAAGAAGGTAGCAGTGCTTACATCAGGTGGTGATGCACCGGGTATGAATGCCTGCATAAGGGCAGTAGTCCGTACCGGTTTATTTCATGGATTGGAAATGGTTGGGGTACGCCGTGGTTATGATGGATTGATGGAAGGAGATTTTCTTCCTATGGATTCACATTCAGTAAGTAATATCATTCAACGTGGCGGTACTATTTTAAAAACAGCCCGGAGTGATCGCTTCAGAACAAAGCAGGGGCTTGATGAAGCAAAAAAACAGCTTGAGGATAATGATATTGAGGGGCTTATTTTAATTGGTGGCGATGGAACATTCAAAGGAGGTTTGGAATTCTCAAAACATACCGATATTCCTTGCATGGGTGCTCCGGGTACAATAGATAATGACCTTTTCGGGACTGACTATACAATAGGATTTGATACTGCCCTGAACACCGTTATTTACGCAGTAGATAAGATCCGCGATACAGCTGCTTCACACAACCGTCTCTTTTTTGTAGAAGTTATGGGTCGCGATGCAGGCTTTATAGCACTTAACAGTGGTGTGGGTTGCGGAGCTGAAGATATTTTAATACCGGAAAGCAAAACGGATATAGCTGAGATCATTAAACGATTAGAAGATGGGTGGAAACGACATAAATCATCGTGCATTATAATTGTGGCGGAAGGAGATAAAGAAGGTGGAGCATTTGAAATTGCAGAAAAAGTGAAACAAAAATTCGATCATTACGACACACGGGTAACTGTAATTGGCCACATGCAACGTGGTGGCAGCCCAACGTGTTTTGATAGGTTGCTTGCAAGCAGGCTTGGTGCTGCTACAATTGAGGGCTTACTAAATGGCAGGCGTAATGAAATGGCAGGCCTTGTACATAATCAAATTACGTACACTCCTTTTGCACAAACAAGAAAGCATAACGTAGATATTAACGAAGGACTATTAAGGATAGCTCATATTTTATCAGCTTAGGATCGTATGGCATTATTCGGACTTTTCAATAAAAAAGATAATTCTCCACTGTTAGACCTTTCGGTTCTGAAAACGGATATTCACTCCCATTTTATTCCCGGCATTGATGATGGGGCGCAGAATATGGAAGAGTCGCTTGCCCTGATAACTGCCATGCACGACTTTGGATATAAGAAAGTTATTACCACTCCTCATATCATGTCAGATGGATACAGGAATACGCCTGAGATAATAAATAGCGGATTAGTAGAAGTAAGAAAAGCAGTTAAAGAAGCCGGCATTGATATTGAAGTAGAAGCCGCAGCTGAGTATTACTTCGATTTCGAATTTGAAAAGAAGTTTCAAAGCGGTGATGTGATGACATTTGGCCAGAAGTATTTACTTTGGGAAGTACCATTTATTAATCCTCCTGATAACATTAATGAGATAGTTTTTGAAATGAGCATGAGAGGCTACAGGCCTGTATTAGCACACGTAGAACGGTATGGTTTCTGGCAAAACAATTTTGAGAAATATGAAGAATTAGCAGGCAGGGGCATATATTTACAAATGAATATAAACTCCATTACAGGGCATTATTCTTTTCAAACGCGTAAAGCAGCGCAATGGCTTATTGACCACGATATGATAAGTTTTGTTGGCTCTGATTGCCACCACACAGGCCACCTAGACTTAATGAAAGAAGCAGTTAAAGACAAGCATTTTCAGAAACTACTTGGCTCAACCAAATTGCTTAATAAGACATTATAGTTTTTCAAGCAGGTGTCCTGCTATGCCTTCTTTAAGGGCATAATGAGAAAGCTTTATTTTCTTAATGCTTAGTTTATCAAGTACTGTTTTTGTAAGCATGCCTGAATAAGCAAACATAGGTGCACGCATTTGAATGAGGCCTTTCATTCGTAAACGATCTTCTAATGTTGATTTTAGTAGAACATGATACAACTTATCAAACTCACTCATGGGGAATTCATATCCGTTCTTTGGATCTGGCTCGCCACCCACATTAGCTTGTATAATTTGCGCAAAGCTTTCAAATGAACCAGAAGAGCCAATCAATTCAATAGGGTTATATTGCTTGCCTGCTTCAAATAGTTCAAGCAACATTTCAGAGATATACTGCTCAACCAGTTTTTCTTTCTCATGTAATATCTCTGTCCGGTTGAAAGTCTCAAATAACCTAGTAACACCAAGCGGGTAACTTCTCTTCCAGAATATCTCTTTACTATTTGCAATAATGAATTCCGTACTACCACCACCGATATCCATGATTACAGAAACCTGATCTCCGAGTACTGATGCATGTTTCACACCTTCATATATCCACTTCGCTTCATCCTCCCCTGAGAGTATATTTATCTCAATACCTGTTTCTATTCTTATTCTATCTGTAAACTCTTTTTTATTATCGGCCCCACGCACTGCCGAAGTAGCAAATGCATATTCTTCTTTAATACCATGTTCCGTAATTGTTTTACGGTGTGCATGTAAAGCTTTTATGGCTCGTTCCGTTGCCTCAGGCGTAATGTGTGCTTTGTGAATGCCGCCTTTGCCAAGCTCTACAGGCAGCTCTTTTGAGTATATAAAAACAGGATTGCCATTCTGACCTTTTTCTGCTATCAGCAGATTGAATGTATTGGTGCCAAGATCGAGAATAGCTATGCGTTGCATACGGTCCTACATCTTAGGCTTCCATGGAACCTCAGTTGCTTTAAGGTCCTGGGTAAGCTTACGCGAAAGCATAAATAAATAATCGGAAAGACGATTGAGATATTTCACAACCAGCTCATCTACTTTTTCATTTTCTGCCAAATGTATCACCCTACGTTCTGCCCTGCGGCAAACACATCGCGCAATGTGGCAATGCGACACTGTAATATGTCCACCTGGCAGAACGAAGTTCTTCATAGGTGGCAATTGTGCATCCATTGCATCTATTTCCTTTTCAAATACGGTTATATCATCTTCACTAAGGTGTGGTATCTTAACTTTCGATTTTGCAGGATCAGAAGCCAGTGAAGAGCCCATAGTAAATAACCTGTCCTGCACTTCTATAAGAATATCACCCACATGTTTGTCGTTAATTGAATCACGCAATAATCCGATCCATGAATTAAGTTCATCGACCGTTCCATATGCTTCAATACGAATGTTATGCTTAGGTACGCGGGTGCCGCCAAGCAAAGATGTCTGGCCTTTATCTCCTGTTTTGGTATATATTTTTAATGCCATGTTATTTTTGTTTACCCATAAACAGGTCTCTCAGTTCAGGAACAGACTCTGGTGATATTTTACCCGAAAGCAATAGGCTAAGTTGTCTTCTTTTCAATGCTGTATCGTAACGCTCTTTTTCAAGATCAGTTTCCGGAACAAGCTGTGGCACTTCTATGGGCCTACCTACCTGGTCAATGGCAACAAATACATATGAAGCATCGTTCGATTTCACTTTGTCAGCAGTAAGCCCTGCCTCTACAGTAACGTCTAAAAATACTTCCATAGATGTATTGAATGCCCTTGATACTTTAGCCTCTATGGTAACATAGTCGCCAAGCTTTATAGCACGTTCAAATGATACATGGTTAACAGATGCCGTTACCACCACACGTTGGCAATGTCTGTGTGCTGCTATGGCTGCTGTTATATCCATCCAATATAATAAGCGTCCGCCCATAAGGTTACCAAGCAAATTGGTTTCGTTCGGAAGAACTAAGTGAGTTGATATTGCGTAGCTTTCTTTGGGAGTTCTTGATTTCATACCTAGGTTTTTGCTGAGTTCAATACAACAAATATACAACCTTACTTGACAGGCTTCAGAATATAAATCTGGCTGGAGAAAGTAGTACCTGTTTTAGCTGCCTGTCGGTTCGATGCCCAGCCATGTACAGCAGCCCTTCCGTAGCTAATACTACCTGCTTTATATTTCTCACTCAGCATGCATATATAATACGCGTCCAATGGCATCGGCAATACTTCTTTAAGGGTGAATCCTTTGCTTTCAAAAAAACGTTTTACATCGGCGGGAGTAAAATGCCAGATGTGGCGCGGAACATCATAGGCTGCCCAATACTTTTTGTAAAATTCAGCATCGGCAGAACTAGAATTAGGAAGCGCTACCACAAAAGTGCCATCAGGTGATAGTATTCTCTTAACCTGCTTTGCTGTTTCTTCCAGTTGATACACATGCTCTAACACATGCCATGCACTAACTACATCAAAAGTATTGTCAGCAAACTGATCCCATTTATTTATCTCATGAATGGTTAATCCGTACTCTTTAGTTGCAAATGCACGTGCATCGGGTGATGGCTCAATTCCCTGTACATTCCATCCGCTTTGCTTGCAAGTGTTTAAAAACTCACCTGTTCCACAACCAAGGTCGAGTAAATTACCTTGTTGCTTACCACTTACTTTAGTAATTAAAGCAAGTTTCTTTTTCAAGGTATACTTACGCGCTCTTTGATATAACCTGTTAACTAATCCTTTACTGGTATTGGAGTGTGATATATAATCTTCGGACTGGTAATATTTTCCGGCTTCAGCTTCTTCAGGCCGTGGATTTGTAAATTTAAATCCACATTCACATTTAACAATCGCGAATTTGTCTTTGCTCACTGTATAGTCAGTACACTCAATAAATGGTGTGAATGAAGATGAATTACAAATGGGGCAATTGGTAAGTGTTTCCATTACGAAAGCTTTTCGGCAAGTAAACGTATTTCTACTGAAGGAGACATTTTTTCGTATAGTATGCGGTACACTGCTTCGCAAATAGGCATTGAAACTTTATACTGCTGATTGATCGTGTAAATTGTTTTTACAGCATAGTACCCTTCAGCTACCATATTCATTTCAAGCTGAGCATATTTCACCGAATATCCTTTACCTATCATGCTTCCCAAGGTACGGTTACGGCTGAACTGAGAGTATGCAGTAACCAACAGATCACCTAAGTATGCTGATGCATTGGTATCTCTCTGCATTGGGTTAACCTGATCAATAAAGCGCTTTATTTCCTGTATGGCGTTAGCTACAAGCACCGCCTGAAAATTATCTCCATATCCTAAACCATGGCAAATACCACTTGCAATTGCAAATATGTTCTTAAGTGCAGCAGAATATTCAATGCCCTGCATATCGGGCAATGTAGTAGCTTTTATATAACGACATGTAAGCATATCCGCCATCCAATCAGCAGCAACTGTATTAGAGCAGCCAACAGTCAGGTACGATAGTTTCTCCATTGCAACCTCTTCGGCATGACAAGGGCCTGCAATTATTCCAATTGAAGATAGTGGTACCTCAAACTGCTCCATAAGATATGCACTAACCATTTTCATTTCTTCAGGTAACGTACCTTTTACGGCAGAAAACAGAACCTTCCCTTTAAAATCTTCCTTTTTCAATGAAGCATATGCCTCGCTCATAAATGCTGAAGGTACTGCCAGTATTAATGTATCAGCCTGTGCTATGGTTTCCTTTAAGCCTGTGAAAATAGTAACCTTGCTCAGGTCAATTTCTATTTCGCTAAGGTAATTAGGGTTGTGCTTGTACTTTTTAATGTATTCAATATTCTCCTTTTTCCTGACCCACCAACTGATATTAATATCGTTATTGGACAGGATCTTTATTAAAGCCGTTGCCCAACTTCCCGATCCAAGAATAGCTATTTTTTTCTCCGTCATATTTATGCTTGAGCCTTTAGGTCTTTTGCATGCCTCTTACGCAACATACGTGAGTATATTGATATTTCTCTGTCGAAGAGGAAGCGTAACCATAACAAGGTCCAGGAGTTGTGATATGCTATATCGTTATACCATTTTTCACCTGCTTTGCGAACCTTAGGCAGGTTATTCCATGGAATAGAAGGGAAATCGTGATGTTCATTATGATAACCCACATTAAATGCAATAACATTCAAAGGGCCATAGTAACTATGAGTTTCCTGCACAGGTCCGCTGGTAAGGTAATGTTCTTGTACCCAACGTGCGCCCAATGGATGCAGGCCTACAGAGAAGAACATAGAAGTGAAAATATATACAAATGCTTTAGGGCCGAAGAAGTACCATGCTGCAATATCAACAGCTAATACTACGAGCCAATTAAGCGCAACCCATTTGTCCCAGGCCTTAATATCCTTCATGCGTGGAATACGAATAGTTTGAACAACAGGATAAATAAGTAACCAGAATGCCTTACCTAAGAAATAACTATTAAACAGCTTTGCTTCCCACGGTGATGGAAGATCAGCATCATATTCTGGTATACCCTGGTGAGCATGGTGCTTTAAATGATATCGCTGAAATGACACTGAACTAGGAAAGAACATTATAGAATTAGCCAATATTCCGGCCAGCATATTGTTATTTTTTTTCTGGAAAAGCAGGTTATGTGAACACTCATGCACCATTACAAAAAGTGCATGTACAAAAAAGGCGCCTATAAAATAGGCTAATACCAATACAAGCCACCATGGCATGTTATGAGCAAAATATGCCATTGCAGCCTGACCGCCAACCAAGCCAAGAATAGCAAATATCGTCATAGGGTTGCGGCCTATATATGACTTAACCTCAGGATGTTCGCGCAATATTTCCAATGGGCGAGTAAAATGTAGATCCTTTTCGGTTGTATAGTAGAAGTCTGTTTTTTTAGCCATAGTTAGTAAAACTGGTGTGCAAAGATACTCATTATACAAAAACCATTGGCGTGACAACCATCACACCCTTAAAACCCAAGCCCAATGCAGATTCCTTCACCCACACGGCCACTTTTATCATATGATGCTGCAAAATCGACCCTGACTACGTTGAATTTAGTTATTCCGGCAAAGACTTCGAAATATTCAGGCAATGTGTTGGTAGTCAAAAAGTTGACTCCTATTATTTCATCCAGCTTCAGCTTCCGGAGCAATGGTATTTTATTCAGAATAAATCCCTGAAAATGATGTTCTACATTAGCCACTACAAAAGGACCATTTGTACTATACCTATAATAGTCAAGTAAGTGGAAGCTATTTAAACCGAAAGAGGAGAATATGATCTGGTCACCGTTAAAGTGATAATAATCCATAAAGCCCATGTTCTTTTCTGTAAGGAACTTCCCGGCAGAAACACTGTATTCCGTTTTACCCAACAATTTCAAATTAAATATTCCTGACAAGGTGGCTTTGGCCATATCGTAATTGGCATAATTATCACCCATGTTTAATGCCCTATAATAATCAAGCGTAAGGACAGGATATTTATTATCGGCAACAATTTTTTGGTGAGGCAAGGTATAGAACTCCTGCTTGAAACTTATTTTTAATTCACCCCAAACTGTAAATGAGTTTGACGGAAAACCCATTGTATCTCCTACCGGAGTATTGCTTGTATATTGCCTTTCTCCAATTTGTTCCAATTTATAATTGGTAGTATTTGCAAGGCTTGCTCGATTAGCATAATCAGCACCACCGGTAAACAATAATCCATTTACCAGCTCTCTTGTATATGAAGCATTGGCTCCTGCCTTTTGGTAAAGCTTCATGTAATTCTGCTCCTCAAACAATGTATATAGTGTATTTAAAAAAGGAGAGATTGGGTCATTGCCATTGAATTGTTCAGGCTTCAACTCAACACCAAGCTTAAAAACAGCGAGCTTCTCAGGATTAAATGAATATGTAAGTTGTGCATCGCCATACTCTCGCTTATTTGAAAAACCATAGCCATCGGTTGTAATTATAGATAGCCTCTTTTCATCTTCGTACAATTTATTATACCCTAATCGCAATCCCCCGTAAAGGCCTTGCACAGTATTAAACCCGATAGTTTGTATTATAGGGCCAAGAAAAAATGACTGCTTATTATAGCGGTTAAAATACCTATAGCCCAAATAAACATTCGATGGCTTAAATTTATTTCTCCGGGCATCTATTGAATCAAGGTATTCTTTGGTTTCATGCTTTGCATGTATACTATCACGCCGCACATAATCTTTACTTTCCTCCTTTGTCAGCGGTACAGGCCTTGCTTGGTTCCAGTACGATGAATCTTTTTTATTTGCATTATCATCTATTTTCAACAATTCACCATTAAAAAAGTTCTTAGGGAAGTTCGGTTCAAGTGTATAGTTTTTATTAATTGCAACATACACCCCATTGCCTTGTATACCTAGCAAGTTGAATACGAACTTGTACTTATTTGAGAATATCAGCCAAATATCAGGCGTTACAGGCAGGTATGATTGACTCACATATAGGGTATCCACAAAATTTATCTGGGCATCTTTTATTAAATACATATCGGCGCTATGTATTCGCCAAGAATCTTCCTGAATATAAATATACCCTCTAAAAACAGGGTCGAACTGGCGCTTGGGAATAACCTGTATCTTATCAATTACCTTACCATTTTCAATAAATGAACCTGCCAAGTGATATTTGTAAAAGAACAAGGCATTTGTTGCAATGGGTGATACAAAACCACGTTCACCCAACACATCTATCTGAATATTGTTTTTATAAAAATCCATTAACATATCCGATGCCTGGTTATAGCTAAAGGCCTGGTTATTGCCACTCACCTTGCTCGATACCATTTCCTCCCTTATTTTATTGGGCTGCTCAAAATTGAACTTGGTAACCGATTCCGACAGATATATAATGTGCGATATAGAATCAAGCTCGTTAAAATGAATTTCCTGACCGAATATTTTATCAGGGTGCTTTGTTATGCGTTGTAAGCCTTTAATATATACGTCGCAGGAATAGGCATCAACCTGTTCTTCATAAAACTTTCTTTTATCTATTGCTTTGCGAATTATTCCATAGGCAGGGTCCTCGGCATTACCATTTACAACTACCTCACTCATTTTTATACCATCATCCTTCAATGTAACATTGCGTGTAATATTACTATTACCCATCTCCACCGTCTCCTTGTGTTGGCTATAACCTATAAGCTGATAATCTATAATATAGTTACCGGGTTTCAGTTCAAGAGAATATATACCATCTACATTGGCTGTCGTTCCATTTGTAGTGCCATCAATATACACAACTACAAATGGTAAGGGCTGGCCAGCTTCATCGGTTATTTTACCTGTAAGGTTTGCGGCTGAGGCTTGTGCCAATATCAGCAGAAGAAACAAAATTGCCTTTATCCTCATACCTTACGAAAGTACGGAATTTCATGTTGTTATACCACAGAGAAAAGCCCTGTTATTTCAACAACCCCATTTATTTCATTGATAATAACAATAAAATACAATAGAAATATTTACAATACATACCTTTGAATATAAAAGCATGGCCATGCAATTCAAAGATCATTTCTCGAAACAATCAGATACCTACGTTAAGTTCAGGCCAACATATCCGGATGAGATATTCTCTTTCCTTGCATCATTATGCCCCGAACATAACCTGGCATGGGATTGTGCTACAGGTAATGGACAAGCAGCCAATGGACTTACAAAATACTTCAAGCGAATTATAGCTACTGATGCCAGTGAAACGCAGTTGAGTAATGCAATGCAGAATGAGAAAATAGAATATAAAAATGCACTGGCTGAAGATAGTGGTATTCCCTCAGTAAGTGTTGACTTGATAACTGTCGCGGCTGCAGTCCATTGGTTCGACCATGATAAATTTTATAAAGAAGTTAACCGCGTACTTAAACCCAATGGTGTAATTGCAGCATGGACCTATAATAATCCTACTGTTAATCCTGCCGTAGATGCAGTTATGGAAAAACTACATCAGGGCGTACTAAGAGAATATTGGCCTAAAGAAAGCTGGCTGGTAATAAACCGGTATAAGGATATTCCCTTCCCTTTTGAAAGAATTCAAACGCCTGATTTTTATTGCACCAAACAAATGGATCTTGAAGGTATGGAGGGGCATTATCTAAGTTGGTCTGCTACGCAACGTTATATTGATGCCACAGGCAAAAACCCTGTTGATGAAGTAAGAAAAGAACTAACCCAGGCATGGGGTAATCCTTCTGAGGTAAAAACCGTTACCTGGCACCTGACCTTCCTCGTTGGAAGAAAAGCTTAATTGTACTTTTCATACAACAGCTTACCCCATACCGTCAAGTATGGAATAAGTAGTTTATTGGTATATGCAATGTACTTATCCTTTAAGTCTTCTTCCTTAAATTCATCTTTACTTAAGTTCAGGAAAAAGAAAGTCCGCATAGCCCCGCTTAACTCCATTAAATAATCAAGTCCATCATCATCCAGTGCATTTAATATTTTCTGGCCTTGCAGCATTACCAATGCCTGTTTCAGACTCTTCTTGCGTTCAGCATTGCTCTTATCAATCTTTTTTGCAATCTCGGGGTAGTTCCGCTTTATCTCCACAAAGTCCTTAAAAAAGAAAATATATTTCATTGAAAGGTCAAATGTATGGCCCGGTGCACTGAGTATATTGTCAAACAGGTTATCGCCTTTCATCATTTGCGCACCAATTGCTTTAAGCTCTTTAACCATATCAAAATACAGTTCTTCAATTACATGCTCCTTAGTTGGATAATGATATGTAATGTTTCCATAGCTCTTTTCAAGCTTTTCGGCCACATCGCGAAGTGTAATATTCAACACCCCTCTTTTATTGAACAGCTTCAATGCCCTTTGTTTTATAATGTCTTTCGTATTCATACGGCAAATGTAAATAATATTTTAGTCCATTTGACCTAATTTAATAAATTTATTTATATTTGCATTATAATTAATACTTACAGCTATGAATACCATATATAAATCGCCGGAAGTAAAGGAAGAAATTTTAAACTTATATGACGCAAGGTTAAAAGCCTGCAACATAGAGTTTGAGGATATGTATGTCGACACATTTGCCGGTAAAACACATATTGTTGCATCCGGAGATAAGTCATTACCACCAATAGCAATTCTTCATGGAATAAATGCAGGCGCACCAATGGCCCTGGAAGCCATTAAGGGATTAAACAAGCAATATTGTATTTACGGATTAGATACGGTTGGGCAGGCTACCAAAAGTGCTGAGAACAGATTACCATTAAAAGGAGAAGCTTATGGAAAATGGATTGCAGAGGTAATGGATAAACTACATATTCAAAAGGCGCCTGTAATAGGTGTTTCGTATGGCGGCTTTTTGTTGCAAAAACTAATGAGCTATTATCCGGAAAAAATAACCAAAGCCATATTGGTTGTGCCCGGTGGGTTTGTAAACGGGCCGATTCTCGACTCCATGAAAAAACTGAGCTTTCCATTAATGAAATTCTTACGTAGCAAAACCGAGCAAGACCTAGTTAAATTTATGGATGCCTTCTACTCTTCAATGAAACCAATTGATATATCATTTCAAAAAACAGTTCTGCTTGGTATAAAAATGGATTACAGAAGGCCTCCTTTATTAAAACCTGCTGATGTTAAAAACCTGCAAGCCCCAGTCTACGTTATGGTAGCAGGTGATGATATTTTCTTTCCAGGAGATAAAACACTGGAACGATGCAAGAGCCTGTTCAAAACATTGAAAGGATATCACATACTAAAAAACTCAAAGCACATTCCTGCAGCAACCTCGTATGCTGAGATAGAGAGCCAGATAGGAAAATGGTTGGCTGAGTAATGCTTAATTAGCGCTTACTACAGCTTCAATCTTTTTCTCTACCGCATTAATTGCCTTCACCGTTTTAAACACAGAATCAGGCGTTACAGAAATACTGTCAATACCCTCCTCTACAAGGAACTCTGCAAAGTCAGGGAAATCAGATGGGCCTTGTCCGCAAATGCCCACTTTTACTTTGGCTTTCTTAGCCGTTTTGATCAGCATACTCAACATTGCCTTAACTGCCGGATTACGTTCGTCATACAAGTGTGCTACCAAAGAAGAATCTCTGTCGAGTCCCAGTGTAAGCTGGGTAAGATCATTAGAGCCTATGGAGAATCCATCAATGTGTTGTGCAAAGTCTTTGGCCAAAATAATATTTGAAGGAATTTCCGCCATCAGGTAAACTTCCAATCCATTCTCACCACGTTTCAAGCCATATTCCGACATTACATCCTGAACCTTTAACAGTTCCTCTACCGTACGACAAAATGGAATCATAACTACTACATTCGTTAATCCCATTTTATCGCGTACTCTTCGTATTGCCTTACATTCCAGGCCAAATGCCTCTTTGTAATCTTTTGAATAGTACCGTGATGCACCTCTCCATCCGATCATAGGGTTTTCTTCATCAGGTTCAAAGTATTTACCTCCTAACAGATTCTTGTATTCATTACTCTTGAAATCAGAAAAACGAACAATTACTTTGTTCGGGTAAAATGCACTTGCAATTTTTGCAATACCGTATGAAAGCTTCTTGATGAAAAAAGTTTCTTCGTTCTCATAACCTGCAATTATCTGGTTTATTTTAGCAGAAAGCTCCTTATCCCCCAGTTTATGATGACGCAATAAGGCCATAGGGTGCACCTGTATGTAGTTATTTATAATAAACTCTTCACGTGCCAGGCCTACACCTGCATTAGGTAAATGCGAAAACTGAAATGCCATATCCGGCGAAGCAACATTCAGCATAATAGGAGTCTTTGTTGTAGGAAAATCATTCATATCAATTTCGATCTTCCTGTACTCAACACTTCCTCCATATATAATTCCAACATCACCCTCAGCACATGAAACAGTAATGTATTGGTCATCTGCAAATATCTCGGTTGCATTTCTTGTCCCTACAATTGCGGGTACTCCCATTTCACGGGCTACAATTGCAGCATGGCATGTTCTTCCACCTTTATTCGTAACAATGGCAGCCGCTTTTTTCATTATCGGCTCCCAATCAGGATCAGTCATATCGGTCACCAGAATATCGCCCGGTTGAAAATCATTTCCATCTAAACCGCCCGTACGCCCATCGAGCGAATACATGATCTTAACTTTACCTCCTGCAATTTTATCACCTACTGCAATCCCTTTCAGCAATACCTTTTCGGCACGGTTCTCATCCTCTATTTTGTACTCTGTAATTTTACTATTATCTTTTTGTGAGTGAATAGTTTCAGGTCTAGCTTGTACAATAAACAACTCGTTCGACAGGCCATCAACCGCCCACTCCACATCCATCGGGCACCATTTGTTCTTTAGCTTGGAATAATAGTCCTCAATTTGCGCAACCCATTTTGCCAATTGCAGTGCACGCTCATCGGTTATACAAAAATTATTCTGCGCCTGTTTCTCAACAGGTATTATCCTCACACGCTCATCCGGGTCATCTCCATAAACCATCTTCTTATCCTTCACACCCATTTTCTTTTCTATAATAGGTGTAAATGAGCCTTTGTGCGTTGGCTTAAAAATAATATACTCATCCGGCGAAACAGAACCCTGCACGATCATTTCACCCAATCCGTATGAGCCGTTTATAACAACCACATCTTTAAACCCGCTTTCCGTATCTAAGGAAAAAGCAACGCCCGATGCAGCTAAATCTGAACGCACCATCTTTTGCACACATACCGATAACCCAATATCAAAATGGTCGTAGTTAAAATTCTCGCGGTAATTTATCGCTCTGTCTGTAAATAAGGATGCAAAGCAGTTACGCACAGCATTTACCAATGATTCCTCTCCACGTACGTTCAAATAGGTTTCCTGTTGCCCAGCAAACGAAGCGTCCGGTAAGTCCTCGGCAGTGGCTGATGAACGTACTGCTACGTCAGTAATATCTTGTTTGTATTTGTTCGATAACGTGTGGTACGCATCAATAATTTGTTTCTCCAGGTCCTCGGGAAACTTACCATTCTTGATCAGCTGACGCACCTGCAAGCCACCCCGGCGAAGTGATTCAATATTATGCAGGTCGATCTTTGTAATAATATCCCTGATTATTTCATCGAGCTTATTAAACTCAACAAACTTTTTGTAAGCGGCTACGGTAACCACAAAACCGGCAGGGATATTGATACCCAACTGCGTAAGGTTTTGCAGCATTTCGCCGAGCGATGCATTTTTACCACCTACGATAGGAACATCGCCATGGCCTACTTCTTCAAGTTTGAGAATGTAATTTGCTGTTTTCATGATAAATTCAGAGGGATGATTTGTTCCCTTCAAAATTATGCAAACAGCTTCGGATGTAAGCTAAATAATTATGAACAAAAGAATAACAAATGCTAAACCGAATTAGCATATATCTGTGAAGTTACGTTGAAATTGAAATAACTGGTCTGTACTATAGTTTCTACGACTTTATTTCATTTTGAGACCGAAGCATCCGCCTTATTATTACCAAATGTGAAAACAAGACAAGGGGAACTACACAACAAGGCAACCATACAAAGGGGAAATACAAAACCGCAATATCCGGCTGGTCGAAAGCAAACTTTTGAAACGGAAACGGAGCCGATAGGATAGCGTTCGCGACAATATTAAGTAAGAGCCCCAAACAAATAATGTTCCAGGCCAGTATGATGCCCCTATGTATTCGTTTATTTACAAAGCCAAAATAAAAAACAAAAGGAGCCGTAAGCCCAGATAGTATGTCAAAGTTCCTTCCTTCAAAGGTCATAAGCTTTGGCACTGCTTTACTGACAAATAACCAGAATAGAACAAGCTCTACAGGGATTCTTATAATTTGCATAATTGTTAACCTGCCTGCATCCAGGTTATCGATAAATCTCCTTCCTCTTGAAGTTGCAAAAAGTCCAATGATACAAATCAATGGAGGAAGGACCAAAAGAATGAAACGGGGCGGAACATTGCTTGTTATCTTATAAAACCCAGATAAACCAATTACTGCCTGAAATATTAGCCAGCTTAATAGCACTACTAATATTTTTTTTGAATTATTAGCTGCTTTATAAAAAATGAAACCAGCCAATACTGTTGTAAGAATAAAAACTATGCTAACGTATAATGGTAAGTTTTCCATTAGCTATAATATAACAATGTTAAAACTTCTCAGGCCTCATTTGAGGGAAGAAAAGCACGTCCTGAATAGAAGATGAATTGGTCATAAGCATAGTTAGCCTGTCAATACCAATACCCACACCCGATGTTGGAGGCATACCGTATTCTATAGCACGAAGGAAATCATAATCCATTACCATAGCTTCATCATCACCTTTCTCAGCCAATTTCATCTGGTCTTCGAAACGTGCACGTTGATCAATAGGGTCATTCAATTCACTATACGCATTGCACAACTCCTTTCCGTTAATGAATAACTCAAAACGCTCAACAAGTCCCGGTATGGAACGGTGCTTTTTACACAGTGGCGACATTTCAACAGGGTAATCCATAATGAAAGTAGGTTGTATATAATGGTGCTGAGCCTTAGCTGAGAATATTTCATCTATTAGTTTTCCCTTGCCCATTGAAGGAGCAACAGAAATTCCTAAGTCAGCGCAGGTTTTTCTCAATTCTTCTTCACTCATGCCCGACACATCAACACCGGCATGTTCTTTAATTGCATCGAATAACCTTACACGCTGAAATGGACGGTGGAAATCGAGTGTGTTCTCACCTGCAGCAACTTTTGTGGTGTTATATAAGGCAACTGCGATTTTCTCCAGCATTTCTTCCACTAAGTTCATCATCCATTCGTAATCCTTATAGGCTACGTATAATTCCATTTGGGTGAACTCTGGGTTATGCGTACGATCCATACCTTCGTTACGGAAGTCCTTTGCAAACTCATACACCGCATCAAAGCCACCTACAATAAGGCGCTTCAGGTACAATTCATTTGCTATACGCAGGTATAAAGGAATATCTAATGCATTGTGATGCGTTACAAAAGGCCTTGCGGCAGCACCACCGGGAATGGATTGCAGAATAGGAGTTTCAACTTCAAGGTAACCTCTTTCATTTAAGAAATTACGCATGGTGTTAATGATGATCGTACGCTGAACAAATACATTCCTTACTTCAGGATTAATGATCAGGTCAACATAACGCTGGCGGTAACGCAACTCAGGATCACTCACCACATCATGCGCCTTACCTTCGCTGTCAACCTTCACTACCGGCAATGGCCTTACCGATTTGGTAAGTAAGGTAAGTGAAGTAACATGTACCGATATTGTTCCGGTTTGCGTAGTAAATACAAATCCTTTAACACCAATAATATCGCCAATATCCAGCAGTTTTTTAAATACTGAGTTGAACATGGTCTTATCTTCCCCCGGGCAAATTTCGTCGCGCTTTACATATATCTGAATTCTGCCACGTGCATCCTGTATCTCTGCAAAAGCAGCATTACCCATCTGGCGAAGGCTCATGATACGGCCCGCCATACTTATATTCTTATAGTTCAGTTTATCGCGCTCATAATTTTCAAGTATATCGGCCGAATTGGCGTTTACCTCAAATAATTCTGCCGGATAAGGCTCTATTCCAAGCTTCTTTATCTCCTCTAATTTTTGTCTTCTGATCTGTTCTTGCTCTGATAATTCCATAGTTGAAAAATGATTCGCGAATAGCTATAAATAATAGGATGCTTTATTGCGAGCAAATATAACAATAACAGTTAAAAGAAAATCTGCTTCAGGCTTATTAGTATAATGGCAACAGCCACAAGTACCATGGTAAGTTTTATGGGAATATGTTTTGCCAGGTATGGCCCTATGGGTGCGGCGGCCAATCCGCCAACCACAAGCCATAATATAAGACCCCACTGCATGGAGCCCATTAATACAATAAACGTTACTGAGCTGGCCATTGCAATAAATATTTTTGAAAGGCTGACCGAGCCGATTGTATATAATGCATTTCGTCCGCCTGCTATAAGTGTTGCAGAGACAATAGTTCCCCAGCCTCCTCCACCCATGGCATCTAAAAAGCCGGAAACAATACCTACCAGGAATATTTTCTTTATTTTATTTCTTGTTTTTACACTGGCCAATGCTTTATAAATAATAACCAACCCAAGCAAAAGAGAATATACCGAAACAGCCATTCGCAATGCGCTGATATGATCTTTGAAAGCGAATAGTAATGCGGCACCGGCTATAGAACCAATAATACCCGGAACAATCAATTTGGCGAAAAGCTTTTTGTTCACATTGCCAATTTTATAGTGTATAAGGCCTGATGCACTCGCATTGAATATTTCCGAAATATGGACCATGGCACTGCTTATTACAGGGTTCATGCCAATTGAAATGAGGAATGCAGTTGTTGTAACACCATATGCCATACCCAATGTGCCATTAGCCAGTTCAGCAAAAAAGCCAATGAAAATAAACTCCCACTTATGCGTAATACCGCTTTCAGATGCCTTGGGGAAATAATAGTAGCCCAGGTATACAGCGGCAATAAGCAACAAAAGAAAAAGCAGGAATAGCAATACCCGTTGCCTTTTTATCCGGGCCCTTACAAGTTCTGACAACGATGTATTATTGTTTTCCAAATTCTGCAAATACTATCTCTATGATAACTGTCTTACAAATAAAACCTTAATATATCATTTATTGAATGATAAATCTCACCGGAACTGTTGCAATGAAGAAGTGAAGGAGTATTGAATATTACCACCTACTTTTTCATATACTCGCCTGATAATGAATATGATTTTGAGGTTAGTATAATAAAGTATACCTTTGCACTCCTTAAAAGAACGCAGATGGCATTTATCGACATTGTTCTTGAACCGCCCCGTTATGGTTGGCAGGACGAAAATGGTAACCTTATTAAGCCTACCAAAAGGCAAATGTGGAGCGAGTTCTTTTACCGCCAGAACATTTTCCGCACCAAAAAGAATTGGATGAACTTTATGGGCTGGTTTGCTGTGGTATGCCTTACCCCATTCTTCATTATATTTTTTGTAAAGTACTTTAGCTGGCAACTTTGCATTGCAGGCTTCTTATATAGCATGGTTCTTATGGGTTCACACGGTACCATTTGGTACCACCGTTACGGAACACACAGAGCCTATACCTTCAAAAATAAATTCTGGCGTTTTATAACCCGCAACCTTGTAGTTAAGGTTATACCTGAGGAAATGTATATTGTTTCTCATCACGTTCATCATGCAAAATCTGATCAGCCGGGCGACCCGTATAATGCAAACTGTGGCTTTTTATATTGCTTCCTTGCCGATACCAATCACCAGTCAGTAGCAAAAAACCTGAGCAAAGAAGATTACTTGAAAATGACAACCTTCATTGATCATACAGGGGTTAAAGCCAATACATATGAACAGTACCAGAAATGGGGAACCATTGCACACCCGGCCAGAACCATTGCAGAAACATTGCTCAACTGGGCTTTTTGGTATGGTGCATTTTACCTGATAGGTGGTAATGCATTAGCTTGTGCACTCTTCGGATGGTCTGTAGTATGGGCGGTTGGTGTTCGTACATTTAATTTTGAAGGGCACGGAAAAGGAAAAGACAAACGACAGGAAGGTGTAGATTTTTGCTGGGATGATATGTCAATTAACCAATACTGGCCAGGTTATGTAGCAGGCGAATGGCATAACAACCACCATCTTTTCCCCGATAGCGCCCGTGCAGGCTTCTTACCTCACCAGGTTGACCTTGCATGGTGCTATGTGTATTTAATAAATGCACTCGGTGGCATAAAGTCATTCAATAACTCCAAGAAAGTTTTCTACGAAAGGTATTACTTGCCTTATATCAATGAAAAGAAGGCAGAGGGGAAACCAAAGTCGGTGAAAGAAGTTGCTTAAACAGATTTCACAATTTCTTCTTCACTTATCTCTTCCATGCATTTAAAATGCTTTTTAGGGCATTCTTTATAGCCTATCTTAGAGCATGGGCGGCATGAAAGGCCCTTCACCTCAAGAATATGAGAATTAACCCCTGGCTTATACGGATACATTCCAAATTCAGGTATTGTATTTCCCCATACTGAAATAATATCTTTCTTGAATGCAGCGGCAATGTGCATTAAGCCGGTATCATTGGTTATTATTTTTTTTGCCTGCTTAACCAGTGATGCTGATTGATTGAGACTATATTGCCCGCAAGCATTGTATACCTTATCACCAACAGCTTGCACAATTTGCTTTGCTTTTTCTGAATCTTCCTTTCCACCCAACAACACTACAGGTGAATTTATTTTTTTGCAAACCGATATTATCTTATGCAGTGGCAATTGCTTGGTAAAATGCCTTGCACCTATTACAAAGCCTATATATCCGTTGCGATGTGTGGCAGGCAGTGTATTTAGATCGATCTCATCAGTAGCTGGAATAAAATAATCTAACCCTGCGTCATCATTTTTTACGTTAAGTGATTTAACTGCTTCGAAATACCTGTCTACAATATGCACTGCCGGCAGTTTATCTACTTTCAAATTTACCTTTAACCACTTCTGTACATTTAATTTCGGAAAACTTGCACAAGGTTTGTTCAAACCTCTCTTTACCTGCAATGACCTTAAGTTATGGTGCAGATCTACTACAAAATCATAATCTTCTTTCTTTAGCTCTTCCATTACTTCCGATACATGTTCTGTAATGGAATATACTTTATCAATATGAGGGTTATTTTCTATAACAGATGAGAATGACTTCTTAGTAATGTAATGTACTTGGGCATCTGGCAATTGCTTTTTAATACAGCGCACAACAGGGCTTGTAAGCACTATATCTCCAATAGAACTAAAGCGTATGACCAGTATCTTAGGCAATTCTTTTACTTATTTATTCTCAAAAATAGCAGTATTCCTCTTCTTGCCATGGTAAAACCCTATTTTTGCAAAGAAATTGTATTGATACATGTTTACAGGCATAATAGAAGAACTGGGTATAGTAAAAAATATTGCCAACAAAAAAGGCAATATGGTTTTAACAATTGAAGCATCATTCGCTAAAAAATTAAAACTGAATGAAAGTGTTTCGCATAATGGTGCCTGCCTTTCTGTAATACCGGCTTCGGGTAAACAGTATAAGGTTATGGCTGTTCAGGAAACGCTGGATAAAACAAATTTAAAGCATCTTAAAAAAGGAGATAAAATAAACCTGGAGCGTTCCATGTCTGCTAAGGGGCAGATGGATGGGCATTTTGTACTTGGCCATGTAGACGGGGTTGCAAAATGTACTACAATAAAAAAGTTAAAGGGTAGCCATATCTTTACTTTCGCAGGTAGTAAGAGCGACATGAACTATATTGTACAAAAAGGCTCCATTGCTATTAACGGAGTCAGCCTTACCATTGCAAAACTTACGGCAACCTCTTTTTCAGTAGCTATTATTCCATACACATTCAAGCACACCAATTTTCAGGACCTGAAAGTTGGAGAGTTTGTAAATATTGAATTTGATGTACTTGGAAAGTACGTGGTGCAGTACTTATCTAAGCTTAAAAAATAGCTTTCGCAATTTTCTTTACTGATTCTGACTTGCCCATTGTATAAAAGTGAATGCATGGTGCACCGCCTTTTATAAGCTCCTTACATTGCTTAATACCCCACTCTATTCCAATTTCTTTGGCTTCAGTGTCGCTCTTGCATTTATCAATTGCATCAGCAAACTCTTCAGGTATTTCTACATGAAAGAACTTAGGCAGGCTTTGTAATTGTTTCTTGGTCGAAATAGGTTTTATACCCGGAATGATGGCAACATTAATTCCCATTTCCTTACACATCTTCACATAGTTAAAGTAATGCTCGTTGGTATAGAACAACTGTGTTACAATATATTCAGCACCCGCTTCAACCTTAGCTTTCAGGTGTTTCAGGTCGGTCTTAATATTAGGGCATTCAAAATGCTTTTCGGGGTAACCTGCTACGCCAATACAAAAACTCGTCTGAGAATGCGCATCTGAAGCTTCCTCGTTAAGGTATTTACCGCTATTCAACTCCACAATTTGCTTTACCAGGTCAATTGCATGTTCGTTACCGCCCGGTTCAGGCACAAAATGAGCTTCTGATTTTACTGCATCACCGCGCAATGCAAGTACGTTATCAATTCCCAAAAACTGCAAATCGATCAATGCATTCTCTGTTTCTTCTTTTGTAAAGCCACCGCATATTAAATGAGGTACTGTATCTATTTTGTATTTATTAATAATTGCCGCGCAAATACCAACAGTACCCGGGCGTTTACGTACTGGTATCCTTTCCAGGTATCCTCCTTCACGCTTTTTATAAATATATTCTTCACGATGGTAGGTAACATTAATAAACGATGGGTTGAAATCCAGCAAAGGATCAATACTATCGTTAATAGATTGTATGCTTTTACCTTTTAGCGGAGGCAAAATTTCGAATGAGAATAAAGTCGATTTCGATTTCTTAAGATGGTCTATTACTTTCATAATTTAACTTAGTTCAATTTGTATTCTTTGGAGTTTGTTCTATTCTTATACCCACATCCATTATCTCAGGTAGCTTATCAACCCGCATGGCTTGTGTTAGTTTAAACTTATAATTTCCTTTACGGAACCTGGTGTTGAATTTGAATAATATCTTGTTATCCCATATATCACCCAAGCCTTCACCCAGCCATTTGCCCGAATTATCTGCCAGCACACAGTTCATGGTATCACGCTCAGTTGCATTGTTAGGTGCAGTGATATCTATAAATAAATACAGGTTGCTGAAGTCGTACCCATCATCATTTCTGATATTAACATATACATTGTAACGATTAATTGTATCCTCTATAGGAACATTAAATTCCATTGGGGCATTCATATCCCAGGTATTGTCCGGTATCTTATTGTATTTCTGATATATAACCCCTTTATTACACGAGCAGAATACTGCAATAACGCAGCACAAAAGAACCAAAGAATACCACTTTTTTAACATGCCCTTTTTATAGAACCACGAATGTATATATTTTTACAATGTTATAGGCTGAATAACTATCTGAATCTATAAAAACACAAACCTATGAAAAAGGCCATATTCACTATCCTGTTCTTAGTATTATCTAACACCTTCATGACCTTTGCCTGGTATGGCCATTTAAAGTTCAAGCAAATGAAGGGTATGGAGGCCCTGCCCTTGTTTGCCGTAATACTGATAAGTTGGGGAATAGCCTTCTTTGAATATTGTTTCCAGGTACCTGCTAATCGAATTGGGTTTATTGAGAATGGAGGCCCATTCACTTTGCTGCAATTAAAAGTAATTCAGGAAGTAATTACGCTTACTGTATTTGTTGCTTTTTCAGCTATAGTATTTAAAACAAACCTATTGCAGCTAAACCATATTGCCGGTTTTGCCTGCCTAATACTGGCTGTATACCTGTTATTTAAGTAAATTTGGCGCATGAAGAAAATACTGTTCATTGCTTCTCACAGGCTTAACAGGTCACCCAGTCAAAGATTTCGCTTTGAACAATACATGCCATTTCTTCAAAAGAACGATTATAGCTGCAGGCTTTCACCCATGGTTACGGAGGCCGATGATATGATTATGTATGCGGAAGAAAAGTATTTCCAAAAATTCCTTGTCATTATAAAAAGCTTTGTTCGCAGATTAAGAATATTAAGACTGGCACCACGCTTTGATATTGTTTTCGTACAGCGTGAGGCATTTCTGCTGGGCTCTACTTTTTTCGAGCGACGATTTAAAAAGTCGGGGGCAAAATTTGTATTTGACTTCGACGATGCAATATGGTTAATGAATGTGTCGGATGTAAATAAGCGATTTTCCTGGATAAAAAGGCCAAGTAAAACTGCTGAAATAATTGCGATTTCCGACATTGTTATAGCCGGTAATAATTACCTTGCTGAGTATGCACGAAGCTACAATCCGAATGTTTGCATTATTCCCACAACGGTTGACACAGATAAGTTTCAACCCAAGTACGACCCCATTATTAAAGACCATATTTGCATTGGCTGGACCGGAAGCCATACAACCATAAAACACTTTACACTTGCCATACCTGTTTTAAAAGAGATAAAGAAAAAATACGGAGACAAAGTTTATTTTAAAGTAATTGGTGATAGTTCGTACTCATGCCCTGAGCTAAACATACAGGGAGTTAAATGGAGCCAGGAAACGGAAGTAGAAGACTTGCTGGAAATTGATATAGGGCTTATGCCATTACCCGATGATATATGGAGTAAAGGTAAATGCGGGCTTAAGAGCCTTGAATATATGGCACTATGTATTCCTCCCGTAATTTCGCCGGTTGGGGTAAATACCGATATAGTTGAAGATGGAGTAAACGGATTCCTTGCAAATACAAATTCCGAGTGGGTAGATAAACTATCTCTATTAATAGAATCTGCTGAGTTACGAAAGAAAATAGGTGTTAAAGGCAGGGAAACAGTAGTTGCAGAATATTCTGTCATCTCTCAGTGTAACAATTACCTGAAATTATTTAATGGCCTGCTTGAGAAACAGGACAAGTAAATGATATTGCGTTTCAGAATCGCTATAATTCTGTATTGAAATTTCTTTAATTTCGCTTTCAAACCTTTAGTATGAATAAAGTATATAAAAATGCCGATGAAGCCATTGCCGGAATTAGTGATAGCATGACACTTATGTTAGGCGGATTCGGTTTATGCGGCATCCCTGAAAACAGTATTGCTGCATTGTTAAGATCAGGTGTAAAGAATTTAACCTGCATTTCAAATAATGCAGGTGTTGATGATTTCGGCTTGGGCTTATTGCTCAAGACAAGGCAGATAAAGAAAATGATGTCGTCGTATGTTGGTGAGAATGCTGAATTCGAAAGACAATTTTTGTCAGGTGAACTCCAGGTTGATCTTATTCCGCAGGGAACACTTGCAACACGTATAGCCATGGCAGGGCTTGGTATTCCTGCATTTTTTACAGGTGCTGGCTATGGCACTGAAGTAGCTCAAGGCAAAGAAGTGCGTGAGTTTAACGGTAAGATGTATTTGATGGAAACCGCATTGCATGCTGATTTTGCAATTGTAAAAGCGTGGAAAGGCGATACAATGGGTAACCTTTTGTTCAGGAAGACAACACGTAACTATAGTGTTCCCATGGCTAAAGCAGGCAACATAACTATTGCGGAAGTTGAACAGTTGGTACAACCCGGCGAAATAGATCCGGATATGGTACATGTACCGGGTATTTATGTTCACCGCATTTTTGAAGGAAAGAATTACGAAAAAAGAATTGAACGCAGAACAACTGCTACAAATAACTAAGTATGTTAGATAAACATGGAATTGCTAAACGCATAGCACAGGAATTACGTAACGGTATGTATGTTAACCTTGGAATAGGTATACCAACATTGGTTGCAAATTTTATTCCTGAAGGAATGACAATTACCCTTCAATCTGAGAATGGAATATTAGGTACAGGACCATACCCGAAAGATGAAGAAGTAGATGCTGACCTAATTAATGCAGGTAAAGAAACCGTAACCGTATTACCCGGTGCATCGTTCTTCGATTCATTTGAAAGTTTTGGAATGATACGTGCCGGAAAGGTTGACCTTACTATACTCGGTGCCATGGAAGTAAGTGAAACAGGCGATATAGCTAACTGGAAAATACCGGGTAAAATGGTGAAAGGTATGGGCGGTGCCATGGACCTTGTAGCTGCTGCTAAAAATATTATTGTTGCTATGCAACACACCAACCCGAAAGGCGAATCGAAACTTTTACCGAAATGCGACCTGCCATTAACAGGTATTAAATGCGTAAAGCGTATTGTAACCGAATTAGCTGTGTTAGATGTAACCCCACAAGGGTTTAAATTATTGGAAAGAGCGCCTGGAGTAAGTGTAGAAGAAATAAAAGCAAAAACAGCAGGGCGCTTAGTTGTTGAAGGAGATATTCCGGAGATGAAGCTGTAAAGTTTTTATTACTTAAACGGATTTCCACCTGTTTCATCCTTGTGTTGCTTATCGTATTTACCACAATCAACCTCTATAGTTAAAGGTTTTTTAGGCTTTTCGAAATCATCATCAGTACTTATTCCTAATGCTGGGTTACCGTATACTTTCAACATATATACTGCCCACACTGGTAGTGCTTCGCTGGCTCCCTGTCCCCATTCCATATTTTCAAAATGAATGGCACGGTCTTCAAAACCAGCCCAGCAACCCGAAACCAAATTAGGTGTAATACCTATAAACCATCCATCGGAACAATTTTGGGTCGTACCGGTTTTACCTGCAATGGGGTTTAATAACCTATACCTGCTACCACGCAACCTTTCGCCTGTACCATATTGCACTACACCTTCCATCATTTTTATCATCACATACGCATCCTGTTCGCTCAGCGCTTCGTCAGTCTTAGGTTTTATCTGGTCAAGAATGCGGCCCTTGTTATCTTCAATACGTGTAACAAATGTTGGTTGCACCCAAATACCTTTATTTGCATAGGTACAATATGCACCCACCATACTCGAAACCGGTATTTCACAAGTACCTAAACATATAGAAGGTACGGGATCAATATCGTCTGATATACCCATATGGCGCACCATTGAAATAACTGCCTGTGGAGAAAACTTATAAGTAAGTGATGCTGCAATTCTATCTACTGATTTTGCCAGGGCTTCGGTCAAGGTCATCATGCGTCCATCATCATTGGTATCAGCATTCTTAGGCTGCCATGGCGGTTGGTCTCCATTAGGGATACTTACTGGAATGTTAGGCATTTCGTAGCAAGGAGAATATCCGTTCTGCACAGCCATGGTATAAATAAATGGTTTAAAGGTTGAACCCACTTGTCGTTTACCCACCATTACGTGATCGTATTTATAGAACCTGTGATCGATACCTCCTACCCAGGCTTTTATATATCCTGTATGCGGATCAATAGAGCAGAAACCACATTGTAAAAAGCTTTTTGTCCAGCGAATAGAATCCATAGGTGTCATGGTTGTATCTATCTGGTGTTCTTTATTCCTCCAGGTAAATACCGACATTGCCGTAGGCGTATTGAAGTTCTTATATATCTCTGATTCCGATGCACCGGCTAGCTTCAGACTTCTGTACCTGTCAGATCTGCGCATTGATGAGTTCATCAGATCCTCTATCTGATCTTTTGTTACACGAAAATCGAAGGGAGCATTTTTTCGGTGCGAAAGTTCTTTGAAAAAATATGGTTGTAAAAACTTACAATTCTGCTCTGCCGCTTCTTCCGCATATTTCTGCATGCGCGAATCAATAGTGGTATAAATTTTCAGTCCGTCTTTATAAATATCATATTTGGTTCCATCGGATTTCAAATGGGTTTCGCACCACTTTCGTAAAAAATTATCGCGCAAATATTCTCTGAAGTACGATGCAAGTCCCTCATCCGGGTTCTCGGGCCTGAACTTTATTACAAGTGGTATCTGTTTCAGTGAATCGAATTTCTTTTGACTGAGGTATTCATATTTCTGCATCTGCGAAAACACCACATTTCTTCTATCCACTGCATTTTTAGGGCGGTTCTTCGGATTAAATAACGAAGGATTCTTTTCCATACCCACCAACATAGCTGCCTGCTCTACCCTTAGCGAATCTGGTGTGGTACTGAAATAAATTCGCGCTGCTGATTGCACACCAACAGCATTATTAATAAAGTCGAACTTATTAAGGTACATGGTAATGATCTCTTCCTTGGTATATTGTCTTTCAAGCCTTGCTGCAATAACCCACTCCTTAAATTTCCGAAACATCAGCTTTATCTTACCGGCATGTGGATCCCTGGGGAACAACATTTTGGCCAGCTGCTGGGTTATGGTACTACCACCACCAGCGGCAGTATGTCTGCCTAATATTGTTTTAAAGAATACCCTGAACAAACTACGAAGGTCAATACCGGAGTGATCGTAAAAACGGGCATCCTCAGTGGCAATAAGGCCGTTTATCATGTAAGGGCTTATGTCCTTGAACTGAATATTGGACCGGTTCTGAACATAATATTTACCCAGCACCTGCCCATCGGTTGAAATAACCTCCGATGCAAGGTAGGTTTGCGGATTTTCAAGCTCTTCGAAGGTGGGTAGTTTGCCAAAAAAACCGGTTGAGGCACTGAAGACACAAAACAGCAGTAAGCATATGGGAATGAGCACAATACACCAGAAAATAAGAAGATATTTTTTAAATCTTTGCCTGTCCGATTTGGCCATTCGCGCTTTTTTGTTGAATAACGACCCAAAATTACTAAAAACCCTACGATGTACTAATTATTAAAATAAACGGCGATTTTGTTTATTTATTGAAAAAAGTGATATATTTGCAGCCCTTATAAAAATAAGATTCACTATGATAATTGTTCAAATTAAAGAAGGCGAGAATTTAGAAAAGTCATTAAAGGCTTTCAAGAAGAAGTTTGACCGTATTGGTATCGTTAAGCAATTACGTGCCAGAAAGGTTTACAATAAGCCATCGATTGTCCGCAGACAAAAGAAGCTTAAAGCTATTCTTCGCCAGAAGTACGTAGAATCTCAGGAATAGTTTATTGCTATTAAGCTAATATACTTAGCAGGAACTTTGCAAAAGGTTCCTGCTTTTTTATTGACTGTATTGTTCGGTATCCTGCCATGAGCGGGTACGTTGCAACTTAAGGTCTGACAATACTGATGCTTTTACATGCACGTTCAAGGTAAATGACTGACGATAGCCGAACGGTACAGAACTAAATGTAAGCTGCCAGCAATGCATGTCCCTGGTAGCAGAAAGGGATGTTTGAGTAAACTGCATGGCCTTTACATCGTAACCCGATACCACTGCAACATACCAGTATTTGGATAGTTGCATGCTTCCGTTAAAGGTAAGACTTTGCCCTATATTCACAGCAAAATTGCTTACTGTATATCCATATGTATATATCATGGTTAATGACCAAGGTGCAATTTCAATCGGTGCCCAATATAATGGCCTCATTTGCTCATACTGAAAGTAATCGCTGGGTGAACTTAACTGTAAGCCTGCTCCATTACCCTCTTTATTAGGTGGTGAGGCAGGATTAGTATTTGGTGAGGGTGCCGTAGCAGTTGTCCCTTTATTCTGGCTATTTGATTTTGCACTTGTAAGGGTTGTGCTTAACGACAGTTCAGCACTTGTAAGCCTGCCTATGCTATGATCGCCAGGGCTCCATATCGATCTGTTTATATCTGCTCCGTTTGCACCTTCATAGTAAGGATCGATATTTCCACTAAAATTAACGCCCAGTTTTTTAAATAAAGTCGTGTTACCGCTTATTGTTATTTGCTCCCATTTTAAACTATCTGCCATCATATTATATCCTGTGCTTATGCCAACACGCTCAAGCAACTTTATCTTTTTGTATACAACACCAGAATCAGTAAGTGTGCGGACTTTCATTTCAAGATTAGTTGACAAGCTAAGACCTATAGCGCCGAATTTTCCTGCACCAGGGCCTGTTGCAATTGCTTCATTCTGAAAAATTGAATACCTCGGAAGCACTTCCCCAGGAGGAAGGTTAGTAACAGTTCTGTAATAATTGTATTGAGCCTGACTATAATCGGGATGATAACTGAACGAAACAGAAGGATACACAACAAATCGGGTTATAATAGATTTTTTAAGACCCAGATAGCCCATGATATAAATTGTTGTATTCACGGTAGCTGAAGTATTGAACGTATTAGAGGTCTGCAAACGTTGTATAGTATCAGTTCTTACTCCTGCACTGTCAATTTCCGGATTCAGCTTGCTTTTGAAATTCACCCATGATTCTCTTATTGTCTGGAAATAGATATTAGGTGTATACGTGGCATTTAAAGAGGTTGTGAGGTGCTTGAAAAGTGTAAAGTTTGTGCTCAGTGGTACTGAATTGCTTATACCATTCTGCATTTGCTTTAATGTGTTTGGTGTAAAAAGTTCAGCCTGGGTTGTATTAATCCGGTTATCGGCATTTGAGCTAAGCCCGATTGAAAGGTTCCTGTAGAAATCAGTTATGGGATTGCTCGATACGGTTCCCGTCCCTCCCGGTTTTTTGAAAGGATAAACTCTGTCAACAGTAAACACCATTTGCGGCAGATCAATTATTACTGAATTGTTCTGGGTATTTTCATTATTACTTGCACTCACTGACAAATGAAACGGAGTCCGCGGGAATTCCTGGGTAAACCTGATATTTGATGCCAGCGTATTTTGCAGAATAGTAGTCGGATCATAAGAAGTGTTTTGGTTAAAAGTTGAACTGGCCATGTTAACACTTGCGTAGAAAGTACTGTTCGGCCTTGCTTTACTATCCTGGGTATTTTGCCAGTTTATCTGGTAATCATGTATACTCGAATTCTGGGCGGTTCCTGAAATTGGAGTTATTGTTTGGGCCCATACCAGGTTAAATGTACCCTGATAATGATACCTGTTGCTATAGTCTATCTCATCGCGTATGGCCCAACTACCATTGGTATATATATCGCCCAGCAATTCGGTACCGAAATTATCATTCAGGCCCAGGTAATATCCGCCTTTTTCCAAATAAAATCCCTGCGACTGCGACTCACCGTAACTTGGAATTACAATACCTGAATGCCTTCCATTGGTTAAAGGAAAGAAGCCGAAAGGTATTGCAAGCGGCGTGGGCACACCTTCCAGGTACAGCATAGCAGGGCCGGTCACTACCTGGTTATTCGGAATTACTTTCAACTTATATGCTGCTATAAAAAAGTGGGGATCTGTTTCTTCGCTGCACGTAGTATAGCGTCCGTTTTTCATGTAATACACATTGCTGCTGTCCTTTTTTACAATAGCTCCATGTATGTAACCTTCGCCTTCTTTGGTATCAATATTATTTATCCGGCCTTTTTTAGTTTTAAAATTATAACGTATCTCATCGGCATGAAACACATCACTACCCTGGTGGAATTCGGGCCGGCCTATTATTTTTCCACTGTCTTTTATTCCTACCGCATAGGCAATATTACTATCAAGTAATATATCAATATAGGCAGCCTTTAGTTCCAGATTTTCGTATTTCACATCAGCATCACCATACAGGTAAACCTTACGTATTTTGGCATCGAGCCTTATCGAGTCACGTGCACGGTAATCAACTTTAGCATCCAGAGGTGGTTTCTTTTTGTGCTTTACCTTGGCTGAGTCCTGTTTCTTGGCTTTAGCAGTATCGGGAATAGTGTCAGAAACCACGTGGTTATTTACAAGCACAGAGCCTGAAGATGAGCGCGTTATTAACAAGCCAAAGAGAAGAAAAAGAATAAAAAGCCCGAAATGGCGCAATTCTATGTTATATTTTTGTCTAAAGTGCGACAAAATTACGGTTTCTGATGTATAAAAAGGCCACTTACATATTCATTTTTTGCACGGCTTTGCTCACATTGGGTTTTAAACCACCGCGTAGCCAAGATGGTAAAAAGCAATGGGTTATAGTTATTGACCCCGGGCACGGCGGAAAAGATCCGGGTTGCCACGGAGAAAAATTCAAGGAAAAGAACATTGCCTTGGCGGTATCGCTTAAACTGGGTCATTATCTTGAGGATAACGATAAAAATGTGAAAGTAGTATATACCCGTACCACCGATATTTTTGTACCGCTCAATGAACGGGCCGATATAGCCAACAAGAACCATGCTGATGTGTTTATCTGTATTCACTTAAATGCATCGCCTAATCATGATGCCAACGGTTCAGCAACCTATGTTATGGCTGAGCGCAAGTCAGGCGGGAACCTAGAAGTAGAGAAGCAGGAGAACTCCGCTATATTATTTGAGAAGGATTATAAAACCACCTATGCCGGATTCGACCCGAACTCAAAGGAGGCCAATATTATTTTCAATATGTACCAGAACCTGTACCTTACACAAAGCCTTGATCTATCTGCCAAAATACAAGAAGAATATGGCCATGTTGAAAAACGTAAAGAAAATGGCGTAAAGCAGGCGGGGTTCCTGGTGCTTTGGAAAACAGCTATGCCGAGTTTACTTACTGAGATAGGTTTTCTTACGAATCCTGATGAGGAGAAATTTATGGGTTCACAAAAAGGAGAAGATGAAATTGCTAAATCAATATTCCTGGCCTTTGAACAATACAAATCTGAGAAAGAAAATTCATCATACGACCCTAAATCATACAACTTTAAAGAATACGTAATACAAACCGCCGATACTACTACTACGGTTGTTGATACCGCTGCCAACAGGGTTATAAAAGATACATCTACCACCCATGTTGAGATCAAACATAATGTACCTAAAGACACTGTAAAACCTAAAATAATACATACTAACCCTGATACAGGCTGGCATAGAAGAATACCTCAGCCACCAAAGTATAAAGACACTACCAGCACCCAGGTGAATAAAATGAAGGATGCTGTAAAAGGCCTTCACCCCGATACCGTTATACCTGCTAAAAAAAGTGCGGACACAATTATTACTCCGCCTAAAAAACATATTGATACTACATCAATTAAAAAAGTTGAACCGCCTCACAAAAAAGTAACCGATTCAGTTACTCCTCCTAAAAAGCATGTCGATACTGTAGCGGTTAAAAAAACGGAGCCACCGCATAAAAAGGCTATAGCTGCAGATACAAGCACCGTTTATTACAAGGTGCAATTTGCCTTATCAGATCATGAATTACCAAAAACAGATAAGCGATTTACTGATCTGCCTGATGTTGATTTTTATGTGGTAGATAAAGCATATAAATACACGGCTGGCAAATTCACTGAGCTGAAAGATGCAGTTGACCTGCAAAGCAAATTGCGGGATAAAGGCTATAAAGATGCTTTTGTGGTTGCATTTAAAGGCAAACAAAGGGTTACCATTAAAAAGGCGAGCGGAAAATAAGAGCTATTTCCGTTATTACTTCTTAAAAATATTGAACCCGATTTTAATGCCTGTTACCGGCGTTACATACTTTATATTGTACGTGTAGACCGAGGGAGGAAAAGGTGGATAACTAAGAATCTGACCTGTGTTCTGGTTTTGTCTATAGGAACTTACTATCGTCTCCTGGTATACTCTATCTCTTACTCCAATACCGGTGAATATATCAAAAAATAATCGGTTGTGAATGCAAGAGAACTCCCAACCAAATAATATATCTAAACCACTTACTGTCTCTTTACCATTCTGTAATACATAATCATCGTATTCCTCATAGTATTGAGATGGATCCTGTGAACTGAAAGTGACATTGTTATAACTCATTTTTTTGTAAACAAATTGAACAGAAATATACGACCTACGATCATTATTGACATTAAGGTAATATTTTCCATATAGCCTGCCTCCATACCCGGTAAATATAGTTGCCGGCAGTAAACCACTTGGCATTGACAAATAAGATGCAGCCCAGAAACCCGGGTGAATATTCCCTGCCGCAATTCCAATGTTGAAATTTGAATTTAGTCCATATTCAACATATACCAGGTTCTCATTAAAAAGCCCAGGCATTGGGCTAAACGAAATGGAGAGAAATTTATCTCGAAACGAGTTATCTTCATAGGCTTTATTACGTAATGTATCCTTTGTATTTGCTGCATTAGCAATAGATACAACGAAAAATGAAAACCCAAATAATATCTGCTTGAGTGGTTGCATGTGGATTTACTCCTTCAAATGTACTGAATTCATTCAATACATAAAAATTATCCTGCAATGTTAAATTTTGCCTTTAGTTGAAAACTTAACATTGCATAATTGGACTATTCTGCTATCTTTGTTTGAATCATAGATTTTTATCATTTCTGTTATGGAAAGAAAATTTATCTTCTCCGGGGAAAATGCATCTCACGATTTTGATTTTTCTTCTCCCGAAATTCTTGAATTATTACAGCGCAAACGAATTGAGTTTGTAGGTACTGCAACTTCCGATTTTCAATCGGAACCTTTTACATATGATGAGAACGGCGAGCCCCTGGTTACTAACGACTGGGAACATGAACTACTAAGGAACCTTGAAGGTAAAGAATCAGGTATACAGACCAAACAGGTTAAGGAAGACCTTCCGCATTTTTTTGAGCATAAAAAATTATATACCACACGTTCAAAGGAAATCGGGCAGAATATGTTCCGTTTCTCACTCGACTTCGGCCGCCTTTGTCCTAAAGAAGGTGAGTTCAATTCAGCATTAATGGCTGAATATGTTAAGATACTTGCCCATATTAAAGCCGATGGGCAGGAACCGATGCTTACTATTTACCATTGGCCCATGCCATGTTTTTTGCTTAAAACAGCCGCCGATGGAAAAATTGAAGCCGGTGGTTGGGAAAACCCTCATGTAATTAGACATTATCGGTTTTACGTAGAGAAGGTAGTAAGTTTTCTGGCCGATGAAACCTGGATAAAAAAGGTGTTGACGGAAGAAAGTTTTGATAAAAAATTCTGCGATAAAATTATTGCTACTGGCCTGGTTCAATATTTTTTATCAGTAAATGAACCTGAAAGTGTATTGCTTCCAGGTTACCTTGGTGGCGTATTTCCTCCTTATAAAAAAGGTCGCCTTGACCTTATTATGAAAGTGCTTAACCGATTGGTTGAAGCACATGATATTACCTATAACTGTATTAAAGAAGCGCTTTGGAAAATGGGTAACCCCAGCCCAAAGGTTGGTGTGGCTCATGCATGGCCTTACTTCGATGGCTTGCTGGGCGATGTAGCTCATTCTATCATCAACTCCGGCATTGCGAATAAATTTGAGCGAAAAGGTGAGCATACCGATTTCCTTGCACTGCAGTATTATTTCAGAATGTCGGTTCCGAATTTCAGCCGCACAAATAAATTGTATGGCGAACATCCTTACTTCAGCGATGTTTACCCTATGGGCATTTTAGAGAATTTGAAGAAAATGCATGCTCAGTACCCGAATAAGGAAATATTTATTTCTGAATTTGGTTTTTCTGAAACCCGCGACCAGATGAGACCATACCTGAGTATGGAAACAGTGCGCTATATTTTTGAAGCCATGAAAGAGGGCATACCCGTTAAGGGAATCCTTTTATGGTCGATGGTAAATAACCTGGAATGGGCATGGGGCATGGAACAACGCTTTGGCTTATTTGACGAACATGAATTAAAAGTACCATTACAATATTCAAAACAAGGTACCATACAAGGCTGGGAAGCATGGCATGCCGTTGCCAATGCCATTATACACCCAACTGCTGAAACGCTTGGCAATCTACAACGTCACTATGTGACGGCAAAAAGCCAGTTTCATTCCACACTTTCAGGGGACGATAGGCAGGCTTCATAGTCTAAACGGCTGGTTTATATCTGATTATTTTTTTATATTTGTAATAAGATCTGGCTCCATTCGTTATTTCATAAACCACACCACACATGAAATATACTCTCCTTACAATCGCATTCCTCCTTTCGTGCATTTATGGCATATCTCAGGGACAAGGTAATACACCGCAAACCGACAAAGATTCCGTTGGTTGCAAAGTCATTTCAATTTCAACAGACGGCATGCAATATATTCTCAACCAGCCCAATATTAGTATTGAGTGTGCATGGGACAGATATTCAATTGGTTTATATGGAGGGATAGTTATTCCAAGCCATCTATTTGCAGTAAACCCCCTTGCAGCTGGACAATATACTAACCCGGGTACGGTATATAGTGGAGCGGCATTTAAATTATATTTTAAGTATTATGAGGCTAAAAAACTAAACCATTACTGGGCTATTCAACTTGAATATAAACCAGAATATTTTAATAACGTAAGCTTTTATGATGAAGTTGTACAAGATGAGGTGGTAGATAATTATACTATGAATGAAAAGACCACTGTATTTGGAATTGACCTATTACGCGGATATGAATTAAATGAATTGAGTATACCAAATGTGATACATGCTGATTTCTTCTTTGGATTCGGAGTACATGTAAGGGATAGAGATTATACTGTAATTTCTAATACTTATAGTGGAGGATTTGGCGGCCGCGAGTATATGCCTTATGTTGGTACATATAAAGCAAGTGTAGTCAATTACACTCCGGTTATTGGTTTAAAAATAGGCTTTAATTATTTCACTAAAAAATAAGACTATCAGATTTAATGGATTGATTTTCAATAATTTGTATAATTATTGAGGACCTCCTTGTAACTTTCCCGTAACTTTATTCGTCTTACGACAAATTGCTAGCTTAGTATTATAAAAAATTACGGTATTCATGACAGTTGACGAGTTTAACGGGTGTGTCGATCTTTACGCAGATAACCTGTACCGTTTTATACTAAAGAATGTAAAGGATGTCCACAAGGCCAAGGACATTGTACAGGATACCTATGAAAAATTGTGGTTGAAAGTAAACGATGTGGAAAGTACCAATGCCAAGAGTTATATGTTCACTACTGCCTACCGTACGTTTATTGACAGTGTCAGAAGAGATAAGAAACAGGAGCGCTTAGAAGAATCGCATTTGTTTGCGGTGAGCCATACCAAAACATACAGCGACGCAAAAGAAGTACTGAATGAAGCACTGAATAAACTACCTGAACTGCAGCGTACTGTTATTATGCTCAGAGATTATGAAGGATACGCATATGATGAAATTGGAGAGATAACAGGCTTGAATGAATCGCAGGTTAAGGTGTATATTTTCAGGGCAAGGAAATTTTTAAAGAGCTATATAGGCTCAATTGAAGCAGTAATATAATGAACAACATAAGCGAATATAACTACGAAGCATACTTCCTCGATTACCACGAGGGAAGGCTTGACGAGGCTACGACAAAGGAGCTTATGGATTTTCTTGCACGCCACCCTGAACTGAAACATGAGTTTGAAAGTTTTGAATCGGTTTCGTTAACAGACATAGAGGAGATAAAATTTGAAAATAAGGAATCATTAAAGAGATCGGCTGCGAGTGTAACTGCGGCAAGCTTTGATGATATTGCTATAGAATATGTTGAGGGCTCGTTAAGCGCTTCATTAACTGAAGAGCTTTTAACATTCACAAAACAGAACCCAAAATATGAAAGAGAATTAGCTACATACCGTAAAACGAAACTTGTTCCTGAGGCAATTGTTTTTGAGGATAAAGAATCATTAAAGAGAATTTCGCGCAAGCGCCCTGCAGTATGGTATTATTGGTCTGCTGCGGCATCTGTTGCCTTGCTTGTTGGTGCATATTTTCTTCTAAATAAAGGTATCGATCAGCCTGCAGTAAATATTGTATCAACAAATCATTCGGTTGATACTATCAAACAGGTACAGCCTGCAATCAGCAATTCAGCGACTAACACGCTTGCACAAAATAATTCTGCGAGTAATGTGAACGTAAATAAAAATCTTACTCACCACGTACATCATTCAGTAAGGCACACCGATAATAACAACACTGTTGCAAAAATCACCAAACAAGATAGCAACACTGCTATTGCCGTTCATATCAATAACGCTATAAGTAAGAAAGATTCAATTGAACCTCAAATTAAAAATGATATTGCTGTTAAGAATACCGATACAGCAGTGCACAAAACTGATGTTCAACAAGCACCTGTGTATGTTTCACATTATGGAGCACCTGAAGAAAAAAACAAATCAGTTTTTACACTTGCATCAAATACAGTTAAGAGCATCAGAAAATTCTTTAAGCGTAATATTGGCGTGAACCGTTATATTGACAAAGACACCGATAAGGTAATTGCTTACCAGATCAGCCTTGGCGACAACCGCTATACATTTCCAATAAGAAATAGTTCATATTGATGTAACTATTCAGATACCCTGTACGTCATACGTCAAATAAAGCAAATCAATACTTCAACATCATGAAAACATTAATCTCCATTACATCGCTGGTTGCACTAACAGTAGCGCTACATGCTCAAAGCAGCGAGAAAAGAAACCTGGGCACATTTACAGGCATTGATATACGCGATGCCGGATCGGTTACCCTTATTCAGTCTGATACAGATGATATAACGGTTAATTCAAAAGGCGATATAAAACTTATAACTACTAAAGTTGAAGACGGTGTTTTAAAGATACGCTCCAACAGTGGCGTTACATGCGATGTACGGATCCACGATCTTAAATCAATTTCAGCACATGATGCTGCTGTGGTAAAATCGCAAAACACGTTAAAAGTTTCTGCATTAAACATTAAGGAATCAGATGCAAGTAATATAGACCTTGACCTGAATGCAGGTTCTGTTACAGCTGTTGCCAAAGATGCAAGCGTATTAAAACTAACAGGAACAGCTTCAAAATTTGATGCTCTTTCTTCTGATGGTTCTTCTATAAAAACAACCGAGTTAAAAGCTGATACCGTGACTGCATCAGCCAGTGATGGTGGAGTAATCAAAACCTGGGCGGTAAATAAAATTACGGCAAAAGCCAGTGATGGAGGTGTGGTTAATTTCAAAGGAACGCCGACTGTAAAAAATGTAAACGCAACCGATGGTGGTGCAGTTAAATCAGATGACGGTACTACAATTAGCCAGGAAGGCGATGCAACGGAAAGCGATAATGACGATAGTACTGCTACTTCATCTGGTAGTATGAATCATCATATGAATGATGCATATATGGGCTTTGGTTATGTAGCAGGCCCTGAACATGCAGGCGCACGGGTAAAATACGGCAGGTCGAGAGAATTTGATTGGGGCTATGGCGGCGGATATAAATTCTGCAAATGGAACGGCATTGGAATGGATGTGTATTACAAGTCAACCGACTTTTTCCTGGAACCAGATGCAGACAAGGTATTACCCAATCCGATCATTCACGATGCAGAAAAATTATCATTCAATAACCTGGGTGGTTTAGTGTTCGACCGGTTTTATTTCGGAAAATTCTTCCTGGATGGTGGCTTTTATTACGATTGGATATTCTGGAACCGCCATGTAACCTGGGATAACTATTCGAATGGCGATAATGCAAGTTCTTCATCAACCAAAACAATCGACAGAAACCTTTCTTTTATAAAGTCTACCGACTACGGATTGCAGTTCAAACTTGGAACAAAGAATGGAGTTGCATTATATTTCAATTACCGCCTGTCTAATCTTTTCAAGCCGGTCAGCGGTTCAGCAACTGGTCTTCCTGAGTTACCACCTTATGTGTTAGGGATAAACTTTGGTGTATTTTAAAAGTTAATAAAGGAAGGCCAACCCATAAAAACCCTTTCCGGAATATCGGAGAGGGTTTTTTATTTAAAACCCTTTGGCCATTTCTCCCACAAAGGGGTTATGCATTTTTTCGTGGCCAATAGTTGTAGCCGGGCCATGGCCTGAATACACAACCACATCATCAGGTAATTTGAAAAGTTTGGTATGTATATGGTGTGCCAGCGTATCAAAATCGCCACCCGGTAAATCTGTGCGGCCTATGCTCTCTCTGAAAAGTACATCGCCCCCAAACAATAATTTATGTTTTGCAGAATAGAAACAAATACTACCGGGAGAATGGCCCGGGGCAAATATTACTTCCAATTCTTCATTACCCAGTTTCACAATATCTCCCTCTTCTAAAAAAGCATCCGGTTTGGGCGAGGCAATTGCGTTTACACCATAGAACTGGGACGAGTACACCAGGGCGTCAAGTATTTGAAGGTCAGCCTTATGTAATTTAGGCGATAGCCCGTATTTTTCATGCACAAAATGGTTGCCCAACACATGGTCGATATGGGCATGCGTATTTAGTAATAAAACAGGCTTGAGGCCGTTATCAGATATGAAATCGGCAAGCTTCCTATTCTCTGCTACATCACTGTTACCAGGGTCAATTATGGCAGCTTCACCGGTTTCGAGGTAAATTATATAGGTATTCTCGCTAAATACGTTAAAAACGAAGCTTGTTTGTTTGATCATATATATAATACTTAGCGCAAAAATACTAAATTAGCATTCTAATATAGGTGACCAGTGTTACGCAGACGAAGCCTTTACCTAACGGTAATTTTTATTTTCTCACTCTATTTTTCTGCGTCCTCGCAATTTTATTCGGGCTCGCAAATGCAATTTGGTAAAAACAGGGTGCAGTACCAGCCATTTCTGTGGAACTATTTTGATTTCAGCAACTATAAGGTTTATTTCTACATGGGTGGCGATAAAATAGCCCGCTATGTAGGCGACAGAGCCAAAAGCGACATTGCCCAGATATCGCAATTTATGGACTACCAGTTACAGAGCAGTATTGATTTTATTGTGTATAACAAGGAATCGGAATACGCCCAAAGCAATATAGGGCTTTCAGCAGGAGAACAGTATAACATAGGTGGTACGAATAAGATAGTTGGGCATAAAGTGATACTCTATTTTGAAGGCGATCATGAAAAACTTAATGAACAGATACGCATTGGTATAGCACAGGTAATGTTCAATGAAATGATGTATGGAGGTAGTGTTACCAATGTTTTACGCAGTTCAGCATTATTAAATATTCCACCATGGTTTGAACAAGGGTTTGTATACTATGTTGCAAATGGTTGGACCACTGAAATTGATAACAACATACGCGACGGTATTGAATCTGGCCATTATAAAAAGTTCAATCACCTTTCAGGCATGGAAGCAACGTATGCGGGTGTTTCTCTATGGAATTACATTGCACAGACATACGGGGAAACTGTTATGCCTAATGTGCTGTACCTTGCCCGTACTACCCGAAGTATTGAAAGTGCATTTTTATTTGTGTTAGGTACAAACCTTAAAGGGTTAACTACCGACTGGCTGAGTTTTTATACTGCCGAGTACCAAAAAGATAAGAGCGCATTGGTAATTCCTAAGGCTGCACCTTTACTTAAAAGGCCTAAAAATAGTAGAACCTACTACCAATTGCATGCAAGCCCTGATGGAAAATACATTGTGTACTCAACCAATGAAATGGGCCAGATGAAAGTGTGGTTATATGATCTACAGACTCATAAGCGTAAAAAATTATTCAAGCAAGGGCATAAAATAAACAGGGTGCTCGACTACTCATACCCATTAATGGCATGGCACCCGACCAGCCAACTATTCTCCATAATACTCGAAGAAAAGGGTAAGCTTATGCTATATACCTATACCATTTCAGATCATAAGCTGGAAGGCCGACGAATAGTAAACTTCTCTAAAATATTGAGTTTCTCGTATGCCGATGATGGAACAAAATTTGTAATGTCGGCTGTGCAGGACGGGCAAAGCGACCTCTATCTTTTTACAGCCGCATCAAATGCATTTGAACAATTAACGCATGATGTGTATGACGATCTTACTCCACGCTTTATAGACCATTCGCGTAAAATAATTTTCAGTTCAAACCGCCCCGATGATACCCTGAGGCTTGGCGGAGATTACAAAAAAATGCAAGCCCACACCGACATTTTTGAATACGATTATGCTACACATTCCAATATACTGAGAAGAATAACCAATACGCCTGATGCTGACGAAACATCACCTATGGCCTATGTAGGCGGATACGTATCATATCTCAGCGATGAATCAGGAATCAGGAACAGGTACATAGCGCATGTTGATAGTACCATAAGTTTTATTGATACGGCTGCGCATTACCGTTATATCGTCAATTCATTTCCTGTAACAGATTATGCACGAAATATAAAGGAACAGGATATTACCAATACCGGCCAGAATTATACGCAGATAATATATTACAAGGGAAAGTACTGGATGTATAATGACACCCTTGCTTCCGCACCGGGTTCCTTTACTCCTACCTTACTTTACAATACAACCTTTATGTCAGAGAAGTTGGCAGCTATGAAGAAGAAAAAGCGTGATGATTCCTTGGCGGTGGTTGCTAAAAATGATACGTCCAGAAACCTATTGGTACGGATACCACCGGCCATTTTACCACAACCTGCAATAACCAGTCCACCAAAGGATAGCACACAAAACACAAAACGACCAGACAGCGTAAAAACCATAAGCCCTGCACACATACCCGTTAACATAAATGATTATTCGTTCGATGAAAATATACGTCCTTTCACCCCTCCACCCAGTACGTATGTGCAACAACCTGCTCCCGTTGCTGTTCAACAGCCGCTGATTAAAAAACCTGCTGTTACCGATACAGCTAAGCACGATTCAAGCCATACCCGTAAAAAAGTATTAGAGAGAAATGATTACCATGTAAGCTTTATCCCTGAATATGTACTTACACAGTTAAGCAACAGCTTTACGAATACAAGCTATCAACCATATATTGGTTACCCGCAATACCAGGAACCGGGCTTTGGTGCATCGCTTGGTGTGGGCCTTGCCGATCTTTTTGAAGACTACCGCCTGGATGGTGGTGTGCGTATGGCTGTTGACCTGAGTACCAATGAATATTTTTTAAGTTACTCCGACAATTCCGAACGGCTCGATAAGCAATTGATATTACACCGGGAAGCGCTTTTAAGCACCGATGAGAATGGCTACGCAGCAAAAGATTACATACACGATGCTACCTATCTTATAAAATGGCCATTCAGTGAGGTCGCACGTGTTGAAGGTAGTGCATCTATAATAGAACAAAAAACAGTTGAACTGGCAAGCGATGTACCAAGCCTGCAACAGGATAATAAGTACGCTGTAATACCCAAGGCAGAAATTGCATACGTGTATGATGCTACCTTGCCTGTTGAATTAAATATTGAATATGGTTTTAAAGCAAAAGTTTTTGCACAGTACTATAAAGATGTAAGCATACCTAATGCTAACACATACATTTTCGGATTCGATGGCCGGTACTACCAGAAAATAAGCCGCGACCTGATATGGGCCAACCGCATTGCAGGTGGTACATCACTTGGTCAGCAAAAACTACTTTATTATATGGGTGGCGAAGATGGCTGGATAGGCCCTCAATTTGACAATAACATTTCAGTTTCACCTAACCAGAATTATGCATACCAAACCCTGGCAGTGCCTATGCGCGGTTTCCAGGAGAACATTCGTAACGGAAATGATTTTGTAGTGTTTAACAGTGAAATACGCTGGCCTATTTTCCATTACCTGTTCAACCGCCCTATCAAGTCCGACTTCTTTAACAACTTCCAGGTTATAGGTTTCTTTGATGCTGGCACGGCATGGACCGGCTCTACACCATATTCAAATGAAAATGCATTGAATGAAACCGTAGTTAGTACACCCGGCAATCCTATTACGGTTACACTCTCAACCTTACAAGATCCTTTTGTAGAAGGTATGGGTTATGGTTTGCGCACACGCATTTTCGGTTACTTTATTCGCTTCGACGATGCATGGGGTATAAGCAATGGCACCATCGCCAAAACTCCTGTTACCTACTTCTCCCTGAGTTTGGATTTTTAGGAATTGTAATTAATTCTATATATGTAAAAGCCTCAGAAAACCTCTTAGGCTTTTTAATTTTTCTGCCTTTTTGACACGAAAGAATTTTAGCAATGAAAAATGGATATAATCAATTGAATTTCAATTAGTAATGAAATTATTAGCAATGAATTTTAGCAATTGGTTTCATTGTTATTTATTGTATTTATCAATAGATTTAGGAGTAAGGAATAAGGGGTAAGGAGTAGGTATGACATATAGAGAAAAGAGACATCCTCCCTTTTAGGGGAGGAAATGAGGTGGGGCAATGCATAGCAAGTTGGTAAGATTACTCATATACTCTACTCATTTTATTAATGAATTCGTGAGCGCTACGCGGTTGCTTAGTACCTCGCAATGACGAACCGACCTAGATTGCGTTAGGGATTGCAGTGGAAACCCCACAGCCGACCTTAGGAGGCGAGGAGTTGTAACGTAAAGCCCGACCCGTAGGGGAACGCCCAAAAAAGTAAATAAATATGACCCGAAGCCCCTCCAATTCTCACTTGCGCAACCGAACTTCTTTGCTATATTTGTTACTCTAACAAAGACAAGTTTTATGGCAACTATAAGCACTGAAGACGCACTCGAATATCACTCACAAGGAAGGCCCGGCAAAATAGAAGTAATACCTACCAAACCACATAGCTCACAACGTGACCTGTCATTGGCCTACTCGCCGGGTGTTGCAGAACCCTGCCTGAGAATAGCCGAAAATAAAGAAGACGTATATAAGTATACCATAAAAGGTAACCTGGTAGCAGTTATCAGCAATGGCACTGCTGTACTTGGCCTGGGTGATATTGGCCCGGAAGCATCGAAGCCCGTAATGGAAGGAAAGGGAATATTGTTCAAGATATTCGCTGATATTGACGTGTTCGATATTGAAGTTGATGCCAAGGACCCGGAATTATTTATACAAACAGTAAAGGCCATAGCGCCAACCTTTGGTGGCATTAACCTTGAAGATATTAAGGCTCCTGAGTGTTTTGAAATAGAAAGAAGACTGAAGGAAGAGCTAGATATTCCGCTGATGCACGACGACCAGCATGGTACAGCTATTATATCGGCGGCAGCGCTTATCAATGCTATAGAAATAGCCGGTAAAAAAATTGATGAGGTAAAAATTGTGGTGAACGGTGCAGGCGCTTCGGCTATATCCTGCGCTAAGCTATATGTTAAGGTGGGTGCCAAAAGAGAGAACATTATGATGTTCGATAGTAAGGGCTTACTTGATAAAAGCAGGAAGGACCTGACTGAAGAAAAACTGTTTTTTGTAAGCGATAAAAAAGCCAAGGACCTTGCTGAAGGCATGAAAGGTGCTGATGTGTTCATAGGCCTTTCAAAAGGTAATGTGGTAACCGGAGATATGCTGCAGGGCATGAAAGAAAACCCGATCGTATTTGCATTGGCGAATCCTACTCCAGAAATATCGTACCCAGAAGCTGTTGCAGCACGTAAGGATGTAATAATGGCAACAGGCAGATCTGACTATCCTAATCAGGTTAATAATGTGTTAGGCTTTCCGTTTATTTTCCGCGGTGCGCTTGATGTGCGTGCCAAACAAATAAATGAGGAGATGAAAATGGCGGCTGTATTTGCCATTGCAGGGCTTGCAAAAGAACCAGTGCCTGAATCGGTGAATCTTACCTATGGCTCACGCAACCTGAGCTTCGGGCCGGAATATATTATACCTAAGCCTAATGACCCAAGACTTATATCAACCGTGCCGCCTGCAGTAGCAAAAGCTGCTATTGAATCGGGTGTGGCACAACGTAATATCGAAGACTGGGAAGGCTATAAACAAGAGCTTATCCGCCGACTTGGCCTTGATAATGATCTGTTGAAGAGCATCACATCGAAAGCGAAGAACAACCCTAAACGTGTTGTATTTGCCGAAGCAGATAACTACAAGATATTGAAAGCCGCACAACAAGTGCGCGATGAAGGTATTGCAAAACCAATACTCTTAGGCGCAATTGATAAAATTCAACGGTTAATTGCAGAATATAATCTCAATCTTGATGAGGTTCCTATTATTGATCCTCGTTCCAAGGCTGAGGAACCTAAGCGACATCTTTTCGGTGATGCCCTTTATGAAAAGAAGAAACGCAAAGGATATACGCAATATGAATCGCGTAAACTGATGCGTGAGCGTAATTACTTTGGTGCTATGATGGTGGAAACAGGTATGGCCGACGCAATGATATCGGGCATTACCCGTAAATATGCCGACCCTATCAAATCTGCACTCGATACCATTGGTGTACACCCCGATGCCAGAAGGGTTGCCGGTATGTATATGTTACTGGCCAAGCATGGCCCTATGTTCTTTGCTGATACAACTATGAATATTGATCCATCGGTTGATGACCTGGTTGATATTACTGTATTAACTGCCAACAGCATAAAACAATTCAATATTACACCTCGTATAGCCCTGCTTTCTTATTCTAACTTTGGATCGGTAAAAGGAGAAATACCTGAAAAAGTGGCTAAAGCGACAGCTATTTTGCACCAAAAATACCCGGGTATGATAGTTGATGGAGATATTCAGGCCAATTTTGCCTTGAATAACCAATTGTTAAAGGAACAATTCCCATTTTCAGACCTTGTTGATAAGAACGTGAATACATTGATATTCCCTAATCTTGTTTCGGGTAATATTGCATATAAAATAATGCAGGAAATGGGCGGCCTTGAAGCTATTGGGCCGGTTCTGCTGGGTATGAAAAAGCCTGTACATATTCTGCAATTAGGCTGCTCGGTACGTGAAATTGTGAACATGGTTACTATTGCTGTTGTAGACGCACAGTCGAGGAACAAATAAAATCCTTATTTTTAGGACGTAAAGGCCTAATGCCTTTAATTTATGTACGCATATTTCGAAGGAATTATAAAAGAAAAGAACCCTGCTTATGCAGTGTTGGACTGTAACGGTGTAGGCTATCTGCTCAATATATCGCTGAACACCTTTACCAAAATGCCCGATAGTGGCAAATACAAACTTTACGCCCACCTAAGCGTAAAGGAAGATGCCCATGTGCTATTTGGCTTTGCCGATGAAGATGAGCGTACCATGTTCCGTGACCTGATAAGTGTGTCGGGAGTTGGTGCTGTTACAGCCCGCATGATGCTGTCTTCTTTATCTCCACCGGAGATACAACAAGCAATTGTGAACGGAGATGTAAGCCGCCTGAAAGCAATTAAAGGGATTGGTGAAAAGTCGGCCCAACGCATAATTGTTGACCTGAGGAACAAGATGGGTAAAGAATCCTTTGCCAGCACCCCGGGTATATTGACAAGCCCTCACAATAAACTGAAACAGGAGGCGTTAAATGCACTTGAAGTGCTTGGATATGCGAGAAATATTGCCGAAAAAGCTATTGAAAAAACCATTCGTGAGGAAGGAGAAGCCTTATCTCTGGAGGACCTCGTGAAAAGGATACTGAAAAATTTTTAAATTCGTTCCCCTTTTTAGTTAATAATCAACATAAAACGACTCTTTGATGCAGCATTTTTACTCTTTATTATTTTAAGATAAGAGCCGGTTGACATTCTTTAAAAAATACATACCTCTTGCAATAGTGGCACTGCTTTTGCTCCAGTTCAATGAAACATGGGCTAAAGGCAACGGGAACTTCATTGCACCATTTAAGGTTAAAATGGCAGTCGATACCCCGCCTCAAAACGAAACTCCCGCGCCCGAACTTCCATTCCCTTTCACTGACGAGTCAGGTAATGGACAGCCACTTTATAACCATGATGGCGGGCTGATGCTCTCAAACCCTTCGAACATTAAAACTGATGTTATTTATAATCCGGCGACTGGCAAGTACGAAATATACCAGCGTATCGGAAACATGGATTACCGTATTCCCACTGAAATGGATTCTGATCAGTTTATGGAATACATGAACCAGAAGGCCGAACATAGTTACTTCGCACAAAAAGTTCAAACCACAACTAAAGAACAAAAACAAAACCAGCTTATACCACCTATTAAGATCGGAGGTAAATTATTCCAGGACATATTTGGTACACCCTATGTAAACATAAGGCCACAGGGATCAGCTGAACTTACATTTGGTTTCAACAATTCAAAATTAGAGAACCCGGCCTTACCCGTTATACAGCGCAGCTTAACCACATTCAATTTTGATGAGAACATTCAGCTTAATGTAACGGGTGAAATTGGTGATAAGCTTAAACTATCGACTACTTACAACACAAAAGCAACGTTTGATTTCCAGAACCAAATGAAGCTGGCCTTTACCGGGCATGAAGATGATATTATAAAAAGCATCGATGCAGGTAACGTAACTTTTAACTTGCCGGGTACACTGATTACAGGTAGCCAGAGCTTATTTGGTATAAAAACCAAATTACAATTTGGTAGGCTAACATCTACCACCGTATACGCGCAGGAGAAGGGCAACAAGAAAACCTTAACCGTTCAGAATGGTGCACAAACCAGCAACTTCAATGTTAAGGTTGATCAGTACATGGCCAATCAACACTATTTCCTGGCTCAATTCTTCAGGAAACATTATGATAGTTCACTTGTTAATCCGCCGATTATAAATTCAGGCGTTACTATTACAAAAATTGAGGTTTGGATAACCAATACTTCAACAGCAACACAAAACACGCGCGATATTGTTGCTCTTTCTGATCTGGGAGAAAGTGATTCGAATTTTACTGATCATCCTAGTTATGTAAAAATGAGCACGGGGTATAACAGCACAAGCTTCTATCCTCCAAACAACCCAATAAATAGCCTGAACCCGGTAACGCTCGAAAACAATTATCCAAGCGTTAAAACTCCCATAAGTGCTGTTAGCGGGCTTATAAGCGCACACCTTGTACAGGTTACCGATTTTGAAAAAATTGATCTCGCCAGAATGCTTAATCCTTCGGAATATACGTTGAATGCCAAGCTCGGTTATATATCCTTAAAACAACCGTTGAACTATGATCAGGTACTTGCTGTTGCATACCAGTATACATACAACGGTGGCACATACCAGGTTGGCCAGTTTTCAACAGATGGAATACCTACAACAAATGAACTTATTGTAAAAATGCTGAAGAGCACCAACGTAAGTCCCGCTGTACCTATGTGGAATTTGATGATGAAAAATATTTACGCACTCGGTTCATATCAGATAAATTCTCAGAATTTCATGTTGAACATATGGTATTCAAACCCTGCAACAGGTGTTGATATTCCTTACCTGCCAACGGGTTCACTAAGCACCAAACAATTGCTGCAGGTTATGGGGCTCGATAAATTAGATGCAGAAGGTGATCGGGTTCCTGATGGGCTTTTTGATTTTACTGCCGGCATTACTATCGATCCTGCCAATGGTTATATTATATTTCCAAGTGTTGAACCATTTGGTTCGTATTTAGGAACACAATTAAAAAAAGCCGGTTATACAGCTACTCAAAGCCTGCCCTACCTATTCCCTGCCCTTTATGACTCGGTGCTTGTGGCTGCGCAACAGGAACCAAACCTAGACAGGTATTGGATACGTGGTAGCTTCCAGTCTTCAGTAAGTTCCGACATTTCCCTTGGTGCACTTAACGTTCCACAGGGTTCTGTACTTGTAACGGCTGGTGGAATAAAACTTACCGAAAATGTTGACTACACAGTAGACTATACCTTAGGGCGTGTAAAAATTCTTAACCAGGGCCTATTAAGCTCGGGTACAGCCATTCAAATATCATTGGAAAACAATGCACTCTTCAGCATTGAATCTAAGACATTTTTCGGTCAGCATTTTGATTATATGATGTCCAAAGATTTTAACCTTGGGGCAACGGTTGTAAACTATACCGAACACCCACTCACGCAAATAGTAAGTATTGGACAGGAACCTGTTTCAAATACCATGTTAGGGTTAAATGAAGATTTTAAAACTGAAGCTCCATTGTTAACTGATCTGGTGGATAAACTACCATTTATACGAACAAAAGCCCCATCTGAACTTACGTCGAGTACCGAGTTTGCAGCTATGATACCCGGTCACCCTAAATATATTGGCCAGACAGGTAATGCCTATATTGATAATTTTGAAGGAAGTGAAAGTTTTATTGATATTTCACAACCGTATTCATGGTCTTTAGCAAGTATCCCGCAAGGCCAGGCTTCACTATTTCCAGAGGCTTCACCTATTGATACGGCAAGCACTGCAGCAGGATATAACAGAGCAAAAGTGGCCTGGTATGTTGTCGATCCTTTGTTACAGCAACAAACCAGCGGGCTTACACCATCAAGCTTAACAACTGCAATGATGTCGAATAACTTTTCGCGTATGGTGTTGCAAACAGAGGTTTTTCCGAACGAGCAATCTCCTACCGGTACACCGCTTAACCTACCTGTTCTGAACTTAGGTTTCTATCCGCAATTAAAAGGACCTTATAATTATGACTATCCCGGGGCGACAGATTCAAAAGGGTTAAGAGTATCTGACGGTATTAACAGCGACGGAACCCTTGTTGCACCAACAACCCGTTGGGGTGGTATTCAACGGTCCATCCAGGAAACAGATTTTGAAGCCAACAATATCGGGTTCATTGAATTCTGGATGATGGATCCGTATAACGCCGATACAGCGACAACAGGCGATGGAACAGGGCCAAACTTAAAAGGAGCGAATAGTACAGGAACCTTGTATTTTGACTTAGGTGACGTGTCGGAAGATGTATTGCCCGACGGATTAAAGAGTTTCGAAAATGGATTACCTACAAATGCCACCGATGCAGAAAATCCGGCCAATCAAAATGCACCGTATGTAATAACCCATTGGGCAAGGGTACCCGTAAACCCATCATTAGTTGATGCATTTGATAATAATACAGCTTCACGCCCTTACCAGGATATTGGACTAGATGGATTATCAGATGCTGATGAGCAGAATTTTTACAGCTCATATTTAAGTGCTGTTGCATCAAGGCTCGGAACTTCTTCCACTGCTTATAAAAATGCACTGGCCGATCCATCAGGTGATGACTATCATTATTACAGAGGCGACGATTACGATGCAAAAAGCATGTCGGTACTGAACAGGTATATGAGGTTCAATGGCCTGGAAGGTAACTCAGCAACACAACCTCAATACCAAAACCTGAATTCAGGTGGATACCCTACTACACAAAGTACACTACCAAACACGGAAGATATTAACCAGGATAATACATTAAGTACGGATGAGACGTATTATGAATATGCAGTAAAAATTGACCCGAAAGATGTAAACCCTAATAACGCCGGTAATAATTTTATAACAAATGCTTTTCTTGCTCCTAACCCCAGTACGCCTGCCGGCGGTAATCACCAGGTATATTGGTACCAGTTTAAAATACCTATTTCAGCTTTTGCTACAAAGGTCGGACCAATTTCCGATTTTAAATCTATTCGCTTCATGCGGATGTACTTCAGAGGTTTTGACAGGCCTGTTATGTGCCGTTTTGCCAAGCTCGAACTGGTACGTGATGACTGGCGTAAATTCACAAGTTCATTACTTGCACCCGGAGATTATATACCAAACAATGATAACATAACAACATTTAATATGTATGGTGTTAACCTGGAAGAGAATGCAGGACGCACACCAGTTAACTATGTAATTCCGCCCGGAATTCAAAGGCAGCTGAACCTGCAGTCGGCTAACCTTGTGCAGGAAAACGAAGGTTCACTTGCACTTCAATTATGCAATCTGCAAGATGGTGATGCGCGTGGCGTTTATAAAAATGTTCAGCTCGACCTGCGCTCATTTAAAAATCTGCAAATGTTCGTTCATTGTGAATCAGCTGACCCTGCTCATCTTTTAAAGGATGGTGATGTTACTGCATTTATACGCCTGGGTAGCGATTTCACAAACAACTATTATGAATATGAAGTGCCGTTACAGGTTACTCCAAAAGGCAGCTACAACACCAATAATGCCGGAGATCAAAGTGCTGTATGGCCCGATGCTAATCAAATGAATATTGTTATTGCAAAATTAGAGAGTGCCAAACTTGCACGCGATGCCGCAATAGGAACAAGCTCTGCAGCTATTGCGCTGCAAATACCATACACAGTTAAAGATGGAGCCAATAATATTACAGTAGTTGGTAACCCGACCGTTAGTAATCTGCAGGTAATTATGTTAGGTGTTCGAAACCCTAAACAAACCAGGTCAACACCAGGTGACGATGGACAGGCAAAATGTACAGAGGTATGGTTTGATGAATTACGTATGACAAACTTTTCGGAAAAGGGAGGCGTGGCTGCTATAACCAGAGAAACGGCCAAACTAGCTGATTGGGGTACCTTATCGGTTGCCGGTAATATTTCCACACCGGGTTTCGGAAGCCTTGAAACTACCGTTGGTAACTTAAGCCGCGAAACCGACTTAGGCTACACTATTGCAACCAACCTTGAAATGGGTAAGATTTTACCACCGGCTTGGAACATAAGTGTACCTACTTATTTCAGTTATGGTCAGCAGGAAATTATACCTGAATATAATCCACTTGACCCTGATATTCTTTTAAGCAATGCACTTGCCACCCTTCCTAAAACTGCACAGGATAGTTTAAAACAAGAAGTTCTCACGTTAACAACACTCAAGAGTATCAACTTTACGAATGTGCATAAGAACAGGGGTAAAAATCAAAAGAAAACTCACTTCTATGATGTCGAAAATTTATCAGCAACATATGCGTATACTCAGCAAAACCACCAGGATATAAATACACAACAAAATCTTACGCAAACATACCATGGCAATCTTTCTTACAATTATTCATTCCACCCCAAATTAATTCAACCACTTGTAAAGTCCGATTTCTTTAAGAAAAGCAAATACCTTGCACTTATACGCGATTTTAATTTTTATCCGATGCCTGACAAGCTTAGCATATCCGCAAATGTCGATCGTGGTTACAATGCTTTCCAAATGCGTGTTATTATACCCGGAGAGGATATCCCGCCATTACCTGAACAGGTTAGTAAGACCTTTAATATGATCAGGAATTATAATCTTTCATTCCCTATCACAAAGTCATTAAAGTTCGATTATACGGCAACAAATGATTCTCGTATACTTGAGCCGGAAGGGCAACCAATTACTACCCAACAACAGAAAGACAGTCTGCGCAACGATTTCTTTAATCACCAGGTAAATACCGACTTCAAACAAACGGAAAACCTAAGTTATGATATTCCGATAAACAAAATTCCTTTGTTTGATTTTGTAACTGCCAATGCACGTTACACAGGTACGTATGAATGGATGCATGCGCCATTTGCTGAACCAAGTCTTGGTGCAACCATTCAGAATGCCGGTACAAAACAAATTAACGGACAATTGAATTTAACAATGCTCTATAATAAGGTACCGTTCATTAAAAAATTCCTAGATGATAAACCAAAACCTGCTATAGGCCCGAACCAGCCGCCACCGCGCAAAGGAGGCCTATTAGGTAAGAATGCTAAAGATCAGACAAAGAAGGACACTTCAAAAAATGCATTAAAGACCCCACCGGAAGATACAACCAAAACAACTGCTTATTATATTGCTAAATGGGCAGTACATGCTATAACAATGGTAAAGAATGTTTCTGTAACCTATAGCGATAATGAAGGATTGGTGTTGCCGGGTTATAGCGACAACACGCGTTTTTTTGGAATGGATGACCAGAATGGGTGGAAGCCAGGACCGACATTTGTTTTTGGTGGCGGCCAACAACTCGTAAAGTATCCTTTTAAAACCGGAAGTGGGCAGACAGTCTATCGAGAGATCCCTCAATTCGTCGCCCAGGTAATCAATAATGATTGGCTGTCTCATGATACTTCTATTTTTACTCCATTCACTACGGTTTCAACTAAAACTTTCAGTATTCACGTTGCCCTGGAACCAATACCTGATCTGAAGATCGATGTTACTGCGACACATTCTCAAACCAAGAGCACAAGTGCGTATTTGCATGATTCAGCGTCTCCTGTTACATATAATCTTTTCCCTGTTATTAATACATATACCGAAGCAGGAAGTTTCAGCATGTCGTACTTTATGTTGCCAACTTCATTCCGCATTGCTGATGCATCTATATTTAATACGTATCGCGCCAATAGAATAATAATCTCAAGGCGTCAGGCACTTGCAAGTGGAGGCCAGTCAAGTGGGCAACTTACCGGGTATGGTGATACGGCTGCATATGATGGATATGGTTTGAACTCGCAGAATGTTGTAATACCAGCATTTTTGGCTGCGTATTCCGGACAAAGCGCAAGCAAAATACCGCTTACTGCATTCCCACCCATTCCATTTCCAAACTGGACTATTTCATACTCAGGGCTAACAAAAATAATTCCGTGGGTAAAGAGTCATACACAAAGTGTAAATATCAGCAGTGCTTATACTTCATCCTATAGTGTTGGTAGTTATAATTATAATCTTTTGTATAATCCCGATCCAAATGCTCCATGGGCACGTGATGCATATAACAACTTTATAGCAAAAGATCAGATACCAACCGTATCACTAAGTGAACAGTTCTCGCCTCTTGTAAAGATCAGTGTTACCTTAAAAAATAATGTTATGTCGAATATTGAAGTGAGAACAGACAGGCAAATAGCGCTTAACATGAGTGACCTGACAATTGATGAAGTGCATGGGTCGGAATACATTATGGGACTTGGGTATAAGATTAAAAATGTACCTCTTCCTTTTAAGATAGGTAGCAAACCGCTTAAGAATGATCTTACCATTAAGGTTGATTTTTCATTACGCGAAAATGAAACCATAATACGTAATACCGAAGATCTTTCAAGCCAGATAACGGGCGGGCAATCTATTTTGTCCATTAAATCGCAAGCCGAGTACAATATTAATCAGCGAGTAAGTTTCCGCCTCTTCTTCGACAAGGTTATTAACACACCATTCATCTCCTCATCATATCCTACATCAACTATGGATGGTGGAATAGCGATCAGGTTCACGCTATCCTGATATTCTTAAATTGCCCTTTTACGTATAGCATTTAAAATGTTACGCTTCATGTTTACTTTTAATTAAAACATATTAACCTGAACAGGTTAATCTAATTGATTTAGTTATGGGTATAAATTATTTAACATTTCGTAATTGATTGATTGATTGATATTTCTGCATGGGATATGAAATATACGTAACCTCCTGTTAGTAGCAGCGTTTACCTATAATTGAGGGATAAACTGTTTACATCATGGAACCAAACACTACACTATCGGGATACTTATTGAGCAGGCTTCTGCACGGATTGCGGATAATACTGATTGCAGCCACGCCATGCCTTTTTATTTGCCATTCAGCAATTGCATACAATATTCGAAACAAAGCACCTTCTCATGAAGACGGAGATAGAACTCTCCGGGGCATACAGTCGTTTGTAAACGAAAGCCGCTGTATCGCCCCGAATAATTCCTCCCAAACATGGGCTTTCGAAAGCGGAATGGAAGCGGAAACAATAAAGAAAGATATAACTTCAAAATCAAATAGACTTCAGGAAAACTACGAGCAACCAAAAACAACGAATTTAATAAATGACCTCACAGTACCTTCAGTTACCACTCTTAGCAGCAAGCCTTCAACAGGTGAGGACATTGAACTTGCTACAACCAAGCTTAACGCGTATCATATATTAGATACCGTTCAGCAACAAGTCGGCGCATCTGCTGACGAAATGAAGCTCTTTTGCAATTATTACTACGATAAATTATCAGGCAATGATGTAAGTGAGTTTTGGAATGCAGTAAGAAGCAAACAGATCACTACTGATGCAGATATTCAAAAATACGCTGCACAAAAAGTAAACGAGTACGAAACACTATTCATTACCTTCAGAAATATAGAGAAAGAATTCCCCGGCAGTTTAGCTGAATATGCTAATCATATATCGCATACTGCACAAGCTGCATGTAACCCTGCCTGCGATAACATAGGTTTTGAAAATGGAGATCTTTCTGCGTGGAGCGCTTACTATGCCCAAAATACTTCTTCAGTTACAGCATTCAGCAATACCACATTTACAGGTGGTGCATGCGGCGCGGTAACGCGTTCAGCATATGATCCCAATACCCTCGATTACCAGGTTGCTATAATGTCAGGTGCAGGAACAGATCCTGTAGCCGGAGCTCTTATACCTCTGGTATGCCCAACGGGTGGTTCTTATTCATGCCGGATTGGTGATAGCACACGTAATGGTGCACAAATGGGCCAGATACAACAAACATTCACAGTGACGAATGCAAATGCAAATTTCGTTTATATGTATGCCGTTGTATTAGAGAACCCAGGCCATGCCTATTACCAACAGCCATATTTTAATGTACAAATGAATGACCAGTATGGCAACCCAATACCTAACTGTGGCAATTACTCAGTTGTATCCGGACCAGGGCTACCAGGCTATACAGGAATTTATTATAATCCGAATAAGGATACTGTGTATTGCAAACCATGGACAACCGTATTTGTGCCACTACAGGCATATATAGGCCAATGTGTTACTATTATTGTCACAGTCTCTGATTGTGAACTTGGCGGTCACTTTGGTTATGCTTACTTTGACGCTACTTGTGTAGCCGGTATCATAACCTCATTACCTACACTTTGTTCAAATGTAGCTACACTTACTGCGAATGCTCCTTCAGGCGCTTCTTCCTATTTGTGGAGTGGCCCTTGTATTGTTGGTCCAACCAATCAACAAAGCATAAAAGTAAGTTGCCCTGGTATATATAAAGTAGCAGTTACAAGTATAATTGGTGGTGGCTGTGCTGATACTATTGTGGATACCGTTACGGGTAGTATGGTACCTGCAGTATCTACGAATCAATCACTCACTAATGTTAGTTGTAATGGAGGAAATAATGGTACTGCTACTGCTGCGGCAAGCGGAGGGTTACCACCTTATAGTTACGCGTGGTCTCCTATTGGTGGAACAAATGCTACTGCTTCAAATCTTACTTCCGGTGCTTACCAGGTTATAGTAACCGATGCAAACGGTTGCTCAGATACTGCTAAGGTAAGTATTACAGAACCCGCTCCACTTATCTTAAGTCCTGGTGCGATAACGAATGTAAGCTGCAACGGTGGTAATAATGGAAGCGCAAGTGTTACCACTAATGGTGGTACCTCACCATATAAATTTTCATGGGCACCAAGCGGTGGAACCGCAAATACTGCAACGGGCCTGACAGCAAACACATATACAATTAATGTAACCGATGCAAATGGATGTACTAACTCAACCACGCTTACTGTTTCGCAACCTACAGCTTTAAATTCGTTTGTTGCAATCTCTCCGGTTAGTTGTTATGGTGGGAACAATGGATCCGCTACTGATATTGTTACAGGCGGTACTCCTCCCTATTCATATGCCTGGGCACCAAACGGAGGATCAAATTCTTCCGCAACAAATCTGGTAACAGGTACTTATGTAGTTACCGTAACCGATGTGAATAATTGTTCACTTACAGCCTCAGATATTGTTACTCAGCCTTCCACTATTACAAGCTCTTCATCTTCATCGAGTGTTAGTTGTTTTGGTGGCAATAACGGAAGTGCCACAGTGATTGCAAACGGTGGTACACCACCTTATGCCTATTCATGGAATCCTAATAGTGCAAATACTTCTGTAGCCAATAACTTAAGTGCCGGAACATATACAGTTACTATTACAGATGCTAACAGTTGTAAACATACTGCTACAATAAATGTTGTGCAACCACCTGCATTAGTATCATTATCATTTTCGACCAATGTTAGTTGCAATGGAGGTACTAATGGAACGGCCAAAGTTGTTGTTGCAGGTGGCGTAAGCCCTTATTCTTATTCATGGACGCCTAAGGTTAGTGTAACCGATAGTGCTATAGGTTTAGGTTTTGGCACATATTCAGTTCTTGTTACAGATGCAAGAGGATGTACTACACTTACGAATTTAAATATCGCACAACCTGTTCCATTAACTGCTTTAGCAGGTCCTGTATCGAATGTATCTTGCAATGGTGGTAATAACGGAGATGCAGGAGTTGGTGCATTAGGCGGAACGCCGCCCTATTCTTATACATGGTTACCACAAGGCGGTACAGGTTACACAGCAACTAACCTGACAGCCGGTACATACACGGTTAATATTACTGATGCACATAATTGTCCGACAACAGTTGTAC